>Ga0114934_10000005_pt1 | contig 108328 bp, 95 predicted proteins | sample 4SBtaG_2_FD_99695 | JGI IMG/M metagenome (GOLD analysis project Ga0114934, IMG submission 99695) | Deep subsurface microbial communities from Kolumbo volcano to uncover new lineages of life (NeLLi) - 4SBTROV10_white metaG | ecosystem: Environmental > Aquatic > Marine > Volcanic ...
GGTTGTGGTACCACAATAATATCGGATGACTGGCCATCTTTTGACCTTTTTATCTCGCCTTATTCAAGGCATTATTTTATTTATTCCCTGATTATTTTGAGAGACGAAACTCGATGATTAGTTTTTAAGGAGGTGGGACATAACACCCGGTAGCGGATCAGGCCGCACTGTTGTTCCGCCGTGTGAGTAGCGCCAGAAGAAAAATAAAGTAGGCACTTCAACAATCGCGTCAAGTCATTTGAGGAAGTGGTGCGAAACCAGCGCCGAGTTCAAGATCGCGTGGCGAAGCGGTACGGACGCAGAAACCATCTTTTAATACTAGGTTCAAGTCAAGATATATTCGTAAATTGAGTAAAGCGCAGTTTTGGAGGGAAAAAATAAAATGTTCACTTCCACTCTGATTATCCCACTTGAGTCTCTAATTTGAATATGACAAAATTTGTTCTGTAATATGCGTGACGCAGAATAACATCCGGCCACTACCACAAAGACTCTTTGACCTGGTTCACTATCTTTCAACTAATAATCACAAACGATTACAACCGTTGAAATGAATCCAAATTCCCAGGCAGGCCAGCCCGTACCCACATTACTGGGAAGACTATTCCCATTCGTTGAGTGGATACAGTTCTATTCCCGGCAGGATTTCCAAAGTGATCTATTCGCTGGTTTAATTACGGCCATACTATTAGTTCCACAAGGAATGGCTTATGCCATGCTAGCCGGTCTACCACCTCAGGTCGGTCTATACGCAAGCATTCTGCCACCCGTGATCTATGCAATCATGGGAACCAGCCGCACCCTATCTGTAGGACCGGTTTCAATCGCCGCTATCATGGTCGCAAGCGTCCTGTCTGCCCCTGAAATAAGCACTCTCGGCAGCCCGATCAGTAATGCTATTATATTGGCGGCTGAAAGCGGTATGATTTTACTCCTTATGTCAGCATTTAAAATGGGAATGCTGGTCAACTTTATCAGTCATCCGGTACTAACCGGATTTACTAGTGGTGCTGCACTGTTGATAATATTTAGCCAAATTGGACCATTGTTAGGACTTTCCGATCTATCCGTCTGTGGTATCTCAGGCGATTGTTATCTAAACGCTTTCAAAACATTCCGCCCCACTACAGCGGTGTTCGGTCTAGCGAGTGTCGTTGGGTTATTGATATTCGCCAATCCTTTATCCCGCTTCTTGCAACAATTCAATCTGCAGAAGATATTAATTACTGGGATCTGCAAAAGCGGCCCTTTGTTTATTGTTGCAATAGCTGCCATGATTTCCAATTCTTTCGGTCTTGATCATGACTCCCAGATTAAGACCATTGGCACAGTCCCGACGGGTCTACCTGCATTACGAATTCAGTGGATAAACGGCGAGAACTGGCGCCTACTATTCACTCCGGCACTTTTCATCGCATTGATTGCTTATGTAGAAAGTGTTGCAATCGCCAAAGTCACCGCCAATCGTCGTCGCCAACGCATAAATCCTAATCGTGAATTGGTAGCGTTAGGAGCTTCTAATATAGCGGCATCCATTTCAGGCGGTATGCCGGTAGCTGGAGGGTTCAGTCGAACCATGGTAAATTTTTCGGCGGGAGCCGTCACACAGGTATCAACTCTGATTGCCGCAACCATGCTCGGATTATCCGTCATTTTCTTCACGGATCTTTTTGGCAGTATACTCAAAACCTCATTAGCTGCGGTTATACTTGTCGCCATCTGGCCACTGGTTAAACTGCGTCCTATTATCACGGTTTGGCGCTATAACCGTAGTGACGGATTAGCTGAGGTTAGCACATTTATTGGCGTACTCTTGGTTGGAATCGAGCAAGGCTTGGGTATAGGCATTTTAATCACCTTGCTTAGCTATCTGTGGCGTACCAGTAGGCCACACATAGCTGTAGTCGGCCAAGTTGAGAATACCCAACACTTTCGCAATATCAAAAGGCATTCCGTCAAAACCTGGACTAATCTAATAGCGATTCGCGTTGACGAAAATCTTACCTTTGCAAACGCGGCGTGTGTAGAGGATTTTATTCACGACCAAACCGCTAACAATAGGAACATAGATCATATCGTGCTTATTTTTACTTCTATTAGTCATATTGATAGCACTGGGTTGGAAATGCTCGAACATATGGTTGCTGCATTGCGCTCAAATCACATCACCCTGCATTTAACTGAAGTCAAAGGCCCCGTTATGGACGATCTGCAACAAACTAACTTGATTACTACACTAGCGCCTGGAAAAATATACTTCAGTACCAGTGAGGCGATCGATAATCTCGCAGAATAAACAACGTATGCGGGCGTTAAGACCTATATATACTCAGATTATTTTGATTCAAAACGTTATTTTCAAGAGAAAAATTCAATTCGGTGATTTTTAAAGAGCTAAACAACGAAAAGTGTAAAACCTATTTGATAGGCTGCAACGAGCATAATAAGGCCATCATTGTCGACCCCATCAGCCAAAACATCGATAGATATCTTGCGATTTTGGCGTACTACGGACCCAATTGGAAATCGTTTTGGATACGCATACTCATGCCGACCACCGGTCCGGAACATCCGATTTAAGGCAGTTGACTGAATGTAAAATAGCCCGACATAGAATGGCTCCCCAACCAAATGTGGACCAATACCTTGAAGATGGAGATGTATTGACAGTCGGTATCCTTACTGCTCTAGTTTTGTATACACCCGGACATACTCCAGATAGCATCAGTCTCCATATCCATGATCGAGTATTAACCGGAGACTGTCTGTTAATCGGAGGTACTGGCCGTACCGATTTCGCCGCTGGAGACCCGGGTCTCCAATACGACTCTATTACCCAACGGCTATTCACTCTACCGGATGAAACTTTGCTTTATCCAGCACATGATTATAGAGGAAATACACATTCAACCATTGGCCACGAAAAGCTCTACAATCCTCGACTAGCTGATTGCTCCAGGGAAGAATACATTGACCTGATGGTAAATTTAGGTTTGCCGTTACCGGAACAAATTCAGGAAGTGCTTCAAATCAATGCATCAGAAGCAGAAGATACCGAAATTGACTACCCATCCATTGCTGAATTGAACCAAGTACTGCAAGTATCCGTGGAAAAACTGCAGTCACAAGTCGAATCAGAAAATCCCCCTTTGGTTCTTGATGTTCGGGAAGAACGAGAATTTACGGGCGAATTGGGTCATATCCCTGGAAGTAGGCTCATCCCATTGTCACAATTACCAACTCGTTACCAAGAACTTCATAAACATCATTCCAACCGCATTGTTACTGTGTGTAGGGCTGGTGTACGTAGCACTACTGCAGCGGCTATGCTAACTGCTCTGGGATTTTCAGGAGTCACAAATCTTAGGGGCGGAATGTTGGAATGGAACAGTAAAAAGTCATCAACAATGATTGGTTGATCTACTCTGTCTATCTCTCCTTGCGAAGGTATGAGAATTTCGTACTAATTCGCGGTGCAAAAAACATATATCACTAATATTCTTCTTGCGCATTGATTCCAGTCCATTTCGATGATTAAATGATACCGGAGTTTTTTGTCAATAAAACAGTCCAACGCTTGAAAGCCTCTCATGTTCGACACCGTGGGATCGGCATTCTGATTCTCAAAAAACATTAGGATATAGGAGTTATAAAAATGTTAAAGTCAATAGAGCGGGTGCTAGTTCCCATCGATTATTCAAAACCGGCCTTTCATGCGGCCTGGATCGCGTTTTCGATTGCTCGATCGATAAAAGCATCGATTACTTTAATCCATATTCACATTCAAGAAAATGCTCTGCGTGAGCTAGTCTTTATCGACCCGCATGACCTAGAAGAGCTTACGGATGAAAAATTTGAAAATTTATTACAAAAAATAGTTGGAGATCCCTCGTACAAAGCTCTCCAATCAACAGTTGACCATAGCGTTGTTGAATTTGACTCGTGTACTTACTCACCTTCCGTTGAAATTTGCAATTATGCAAAAGAAAAGGAAATCAACCTAATTGTTATGGGGTCTCGAATTCACTCAAAACTTGAGGAGCTAATGATTGGTAATGTAGCCACTGAGGTATTACGCAAAGCACCTTGTCCTGTAACTATTGTGCACTGACAGCCGTTAGACCCAAGCCCAGTGGATCAACGCGGATTATCTTGGGAGAAAAAAACACGAACCATGTGAAAACGCTATTCGAAGCATAATGCTCGAATCACAGTCTTTTTTATCTCTTAAAATCCGTGCCGATCCAGGACCTAACAAAACCGTTCTCGAATTTATTAAAGTTTATACAAGGACTGATTTGTGGTAACTATTTCATCAACTTTTCTATTTCGAGAAATTTGATATTCCGGGATTCCTTTAAGCAAACTTACCATGGCTCCTTCGCCCGAAGTAGACCTTGGTGTAGCTCTCTTTACTTTGGTACGTATTTTTTTATATTCACTGGTAGCAAGATTTGCTGCTTTGGAAAAATCCTTATAGCTTCCTTTAGGCACCAATAAAGTGTCAGCCGTTGTTTTAACTACACTTATATAGGTCAATAGTGACATAGTAAAGTCCTTGGCGCTTCCTTCCCTATAAGTCGATATTAAACGGCCTATTTCATCCATTTCATTCAAACTGGAACTCAACTCTTCCTTTATTTCCTCAATTGGCGTATTTACAGAGGCCCATGCGGATTGATATGGAAGAAAGGTTGAAAGGTATCGTGACGATGTTGCCACATCGACTATCTCCGATGTCTTCCGGTAGTTGGCTCCTGCCCTTTCCACTACGGATTGCCCTTGCTCAAAGACATTTAACGATAAAATATGAATTAGTGTTGTTTGGGATTTATCCAGGGTTTTTTCAAAATTAGACACCGTCCTAAAACGAGGATCTAGCGCTTTAGCTTTTCCAGTGTACTCTCGGGCTTTGTCAAATTGTTCATACAGCTGCTTTGCATCAATCGTGGCATCGTCTTTCCCAGCCATAAATTCAGTCAATGTTGATTTTGCAGCTTGCAAATAATAGAAGATTTGTCCCGACTCGCTAATAACTCGCTTCGCTTCCCTATTAGTAGGTTCGTGTTTGAGTATGTCTGTCGCATAAACTAATGCATTTTCGTGATCATGATCAGCAACTGCATCAAGCATTTTGTCTCGTAAATTTGATTCCGTACTCATAGAGCCAAAATAGACACCAACCACAACAAGCAGAACCACAACGATGAGTGCTAACTGATTTTTTTTTATCCACATATGTTTTAATTTCCTCTCGAAATTTGTCTGATTAACTCTAATTGGACAGCTAATAATGAGAGTATATAGTGGAAGAACGGACTTTGAAATAGCTTATCTTCTACGCCTAAGAATTGTTGCAAGCTAGAAACCTAATTACATTGTGGTGAAAAATTGTTTTTTACGTGCGTCTTAGTCAATGAGCCGCACCAACCCTAGGCTCAGCAATAGACGGAACATTATTCGACCTCTTCACATCACCGTATATCTTAACAAGTAGTTCCGCCTCTCCCTCCGAAAACCCGCACGCGTTTATCACATTTTGGGTATCCGCCCCATTTTTGATCTCCTGAATTGCTGCTTGATAAGTATTCAGACTGCCTTGGCATTGCTCAAGATTAGCCATATGTTCCAAAGCATTATTTAGCCGCAAGACAATTTTATTCCTTTGCCGATCAACCTTTACCGCGACCGAACATAGGTTCGCCATATCATTTTTCAATGACGAAATTTGTTCTTGTAACTCTTTGTACTGCCTGACTAACTTTCTATTAGAACCCAGTATCCGACCAATAAGACACACTAATGAAGTGATTAACACCAATAGCGCAGTCTGAATGGGGTCTTGCACATCTATGTATGCCACTTTTCGTCTACCTTTTATATAATTAACAAAATGACTATTCACCAATAAGGGAATAACTATTCAGCTGGCTTCTATTTCGACCCAGAACAAAGAAAAGCACGCGACCCACAACTGTAGACGTGAGTTTTATACTGTTGTGGAGCAAAATAAAGGTAAGTTGAATAGTTATTAAGCAAATTTATCAATCTTGTGACCATCATCTGTGCATTCCTTTTCTTTAGTTCTTTTCCGTTTTTTTTTACGACTCTCAGTACCCTTTTTATCTCGACTAATTTCACCAATTCGAGCCCATGGCCCATAAGTTAATCCGGATTTAATTTCGTTCATTTCCCCACCTTCACGAGGCTTAAAATATTTCGACCTCCATAATCTCTTCATCATTCAAGAAAGTCTGTAAATTAACCAAAATAAATAATTTCCCCCCGTAACTGCTCACACCGCGGATGTACTTAGAACTGTCTTCATTATTGACTTTTGGTGTTGATTCGATCGTCGAAGGATCCAAATCAATTACTTCAACCACACTGTCTACTAAAATACCGGTGGTTTCTTCCTCTGACTCAACAATTATGATTCGGGAGCGGTCATCAGTTTCCTTCGGCACAAGTCCGAACCGAATACGAGCATCTATTACCGTCACTACGTTACCCCTTAGATTTATAATACCGATGATATCATTTGGTGCACCAGGCACTGGTGCAATGTCGGTAACCCTCAGGACTTCCTGGACCTGCATGACATTTACACTATAAAGTTCACTTCCTAAACTAAATAATACTAATTGAAGTAGTGACACTTCATTTTTTTCGGCAATATCATTCATACTGGATCCTTTATTTATTGTGATTATTTATCACCAATATATTAAGTCTTGATCTAGTAAAAGATTCTCAGGTCAAGACCTTAGATGATTCACAATCCTGACGACAACAATTACTTAGCTCGTCTAAAGCTATTGCAGAAACTTCAACAGCATTGATCGCGTGTTCACGGGATTCACCTTCTTGAGGCTCATTAAAAAATAATGCCTGGAAATATTGATCTAAGGCGTCTTCCCGCTCGGGTAATCCGATTCCATTCAATTTTTTCATGACAAAGATACGACTTTTTTGGTGTTTCCCATAGTTTGGACCATAATTGATTCGAGTAAATGCATATAGGCGATAACGGCTTTCGATTTAGGAACGTAGTGGGATGCCGGGATCCCCGCCCGACTTGCATCCCGGATCTTGGTATCGACGGGTATTACCGAATCCCAAACGAAAGGAGGATATTGTTCGCGCAACACTCTTAGACTTTGGATTGACGCACGCGTCCGTCGATCGAATAGCGTCGGGACAATAGCAAAGTTCAGCGATATTCCTCTTGATTTTTCAATCATATTAAGCGTTTGGAACATCCGCTCCAAACCTTTCAATGCCAGGAATTCTGTTTGCACGGGGACAATCAAAAATTCACAGGCCGCTAATGCATTGATCATTAAAGCACCCAACATCGGGGGGCTGTCGATTAATACATAATCGTATTGATTGGAAACCGCGAATAAACTTTTTGATATCACCAAACCCAAACCATCAATATCACGGCTCTGCCGGTCCAAGGTAGCAATTGCGGTGGATGCCGGCAGTAAAAACAGACGATCAACACCCGTCTCCGTAATGTATAGACCAGGGTTTAATCCAATTTTTCGACTGGCATCTTGAAACAGATTGTATACACTGACTTCCAGCTCATCGGGATTCATTTTGAAATAGCTGGACAGTGACCCGTGCGGGTCCAGGTCAACCAATAAAGTTTTAAACCCCCACGATGCCAACAATCCGCCTAGTGTAACAACCGTAGTCGTCTTAGCTACACCTCCTTTTTGATTAGAAATCGCCCAGATCTTCATAAGGTTATTATGGCCCCAGGATACCAACTTTAGATCTAGATGGTAATTTCGGTGTCGATGCCAGCAACTTTGACCTTTCATCTGCGCCAAGCTTATGCCGTGCAGCCGATTGGGAGAGTAAGACAAGCACTACGCGACGGTTTTTATACCGCCCCTCCTCAAATCGGTTGTCCGCTATGGGTTGAAATTCAGCATATCCGATCGCGGAAAGCCTCCGAGGGTTGACGCCACCAAGGACTAATCGGTGTACTACACTCGCCGATCTCGCAGCAGATAGCTCCCAATTTGACGGAAATTCGATGGTGTTAATCGGAAGATTATCAGTATACCCTTCGACCTGCAAGGAATTGGGAACCTCACGAAGAATTTCCGAAATTTTCCGTAACAAAGGCAACGCCTCATCTGCCAAATCAGCACCACCGCTGCGGAAAAGAAGGCTACTTTTCATCTCGATTTCCACCCATAAATCATCACGTTTGATATCGATTAGTTCCTGATCGATAAAGGGTGAAAGCACTTCTTCGATCTGATTAGAAATGCGAACCAGTCGATCGGGGTCATCTAGATCATCCGATGGATCCTTTTGCCGAGTCTGACTTCCCTCCTCCATGCTACTCATGGGCTCGTTGTGGAGAATATTAGCACGGACAAGCTCTCCAATCTGAATAGGATCCAGGCTACGAGCACCTTCCCCAAACGACGATGCTATGGATTCTGAAAGAACTCGATATTTTCCATGGTTGACCGAAGATACCGAATACATCACCACAAACAACGCAAATAACAACGTAATTAAATCGGCATAGGAAACCAACCACCTTTCGTGATTCTCAACTTCATCCTCATCTAATCTCGTTCGTCTAATCATTGTTCCGTCAATACAAGAATCCACCGAGCTTTGCTTCGATATTCCTTGGATTTTCTCCTTCAGCTATCCCCGAGACACCTTCGATCATCAGATCACGCGAGCGAGTAAGAACTTTAGCCTGTAGTTTGAGCTTGCCCGCGATGGGCAAGAACATCAAGTTTGCAAACCCGACACCATAAATTGTAGCGACAAATGCCGTAGCAATACCACCTCCCAATTTGCTGGGATCGGACAAATTCTCCATAACATGGATCAAGCCCAACACTGCCCCTATAATGCCAACGGTTGGTGCGTATCCACCCATCGCATCAAAAACCTTTGCGGCTTGTAAATCTTTGTATTCTTTTGACGCCAGTTCCACTTCCATAACATCTCTAATGACTTCCGGCTCACTACCGTCTACCAACAATTGCAAGCCTTTTTTGGCAAAAGGATCGGTTTCGTCCGGAATAATTGCTTCCAAACCTAAAAGTCCTTCTTTCCTCGCCAAACTACTCCAATCCACAATTTTAGTAATCTGGTCCTTTAAATCGATTTTCGTTGGAGCGAAAATCCACTTGACAATTTTGGACGAATGCAATAGCACAGCCGGGGGTGTTTGCAAGAGCACAGCCCCCACCGTCCCACCAATGACTATGATCAGTGCCGGTATATTAACCAGCGCATCGAGGTGCCCACCCTCCATGTAATTCCCTAGGAGGATGGCCCCAAACGCCAGAATAACCCCAACAAAACTAAGAAGATCCATAGTCGAAAATCCTCTTAAACTGCCCTTAGGAACACCGATTTGCATACTAATTCGATGATTGTCGATACTTTCACAATCAAGCTGCGTATTTTGTGATTAAGGTAGCCATATCAAGAATCAACGCGATTCTTCCATCGCCGGTTATCGTCGCCCCCGCAATCCCGGGCAATCCCTTTAATTTAGCGCCCAAGGCCTTTATGACAACTTCTTCCTGCCCCATCAATTGATCTACTACAAAACCGATAAGTTTATCCCCGGAAGTGACGACAACCACATCACCCAGCTGTACCTCCTGTTGCGAACGATGGAATCCTGGAACTAACCATTCTTTCAAATAAAACAACGGGAGCGCTTGATTTCTAATTATCGCCACGAGTTGGCCGTCGACAACACTAGTCTTACGAAGATCCAGTTCGAGGATTTCTACCACATTCGATAATGGGAATGCAAAAGCTCGATCATTCAGTTTAACCATCAATGCGGGCATAATGGCCATGGTCAGTGGAACTTTTATGACCACCCTGCTTCCCCGACCCTCCAGCGATTCAATATGGACCATACCATTCATTTTGACGATTGCGGTCTTCACCACATCCATCCCAACACCACGGCCTGAAACATCCGATATTTCCGTCTTGGTCGAAAACCCGGGCAGAAAAATCAAATTGTAGCATTCGTCATCGGTCATTCTTGAGGCGGAAGATTGATCGATTAAACCCTTTTCCATAGCTTTTCGGCTTAAAACTCCGGGATTAATACCTTTTCCATCGTCTTCGATCGTCAGCTGGATATGATCGCCTTCTTGGAAAGCCGATAGCATCACCAAGCCTTCCCGTGTTTTACCCGATGCCGCACGTTCATCCGGCATTTCAATACCATGGTCGATAGCGTTACGTACCAGATGAATCAGGGGGTCGGCCAAATTCTCGACAAGATTTTTATCCAAATCAGTTTCTTCCCCCCGTAACTCCAGACGAACTTCCTTGTTCAAATTACGCGCCAAATCCCTCACTAATCTCGGAAATCGACCAAAAACCTTCTTAACGGGCTGCATTCGAGTTTTCATCACGGCCAACTGTAAGTCCGCCGTCACCACATCGAGATTGCTAATCGCTTGACCCATCTGGTCATTATCAATTAACCCTTTTAATGTCTCAAAGCGGTTTCGAACTAAAACCAATTCTCCGACAAGATTCATAATATTGTCCAAACGCTGAGTATCCACGCGCACGGTGGCCTCTATCTTGGTTGTTTTTTGTTTCGCTATTTGAGGTTGGCGTGCGGTAGCCGGTTCCTCAATAGCAGGTGCTACTTCCGATAATCGGGGAACCTCCTTCAATTTGGGTTCGTCCGGAAATTGTTCCACAACTTCCTTGGATTGTTTTACCGATTTACATTCCACTTCATGGGCCGGCACGCCCGCATGCTTTCCCTTGCCATGCAATTCATCCAACAGGTCTTCGAATTCATCTTCCGAAATAACATCGCTGCTATTCGAGGAGGACTGATCGTCTTTTGTTTTTCTATCTTTTTGGTGTATATTGTTGGCCTTACTTGGTATCGGCAACCCTTTATGCTGGCCGGCCCCGTGAATTTTGTCCAACAGGCCGTCAAATTCCTCTTCGGTGATTTCGCCATCGTTAGCAGTGTTTTTCTGATCTTTCCCTGATATTTCTTTAGCTTTTTTTGAATCACTAGACCCATGTAATGCATCCAGTAAACCCTCGAATTCCTGTTCGGTTATTTCGTCGCTTCGAGGCTCTTTTTCCAAAGAAACACCGCTATGATCGAGAGATGCATCAACCCTGGATGCCTCGTGTTGACCTTTTCTTTCAATAACCGAATTAGAACTGCTGTCGACGACTTCCTGGACGGGTTTCGTTTGTTCTTCTTCGGGTACTTTAAAAACCTTTAAACTTTCCAGCAATGATTCATCCGCGGCATCAGGGTAAGCGGCTGAACGAATCTGGTCGAACATTTTGCCAACCAGATCCAAAACTTGTAAAACGGTATCCATGAGAGAAGGGGTTACCGATTTTTTCCCCTGCCGAAGCACGTCAAAAACATCCTCCGCCTGATGGCAGATTTCCACCAACGGATCGATACTTAGAAATCCAGCACCACCCTTTACAGTATGAAAACCTCGGAAAATCGAGTTTAATAAATCATAGTCCTCCGGTGACTGTTCTAAATCGATCAGTTGTCCACCAAGTTGTTCGATAATTTCCCCAGCCTCAACCAGAAAATCCTGTAAGATTTCGTCCTCGAGATCTATGACCATAGTTAAGTTCCGTTAAAAGCCAAGACTTGATAACAAATCATCCACATCATCCTGTGTATCCATCATCTTTCCTTGCTCGACTCCCGGAATCGCCGGTCCTTCCATAGGTTGTTCCGCGGACTGTTCCGAACTCTCATCCTGAATGAACCTCGGCAGTCCCGATAAACGAATCAGCTCCACCATACTTTCCTCAACATCCTGTACCAGCCCGATTACACGGCGAATAATCTGACCGGTCACATCCTGAAACCCCTGAGCAAGAAGGACCTCGTTCAGTTTGGACTGAATTGTTTCAATTCCGGCTTTTGATTCTGAAAAATATTCCGATAATTCCGAACTAAGCTCCTTAAACTCAGAATAGGGCATTTCCCGTTGAAGAAATCGCCCCCATTTCAATGATAGCTCGCTCGATTGCTTTCCCATTTTTGCCGAGAGCGGCACCAGTTCTTCGACGACGTTCAAGGTCGTATCCGCCGATTCCTGTGTCATGGTAATGACATAATTCAATCGTTCTCGTGCATCAGGGATTTTAGTATGAGTCAAGTCAGCAATCCTAGAATCCATAGCAAATCCAAGCATTTTATCGTGAAGTTCGCGGGTTAATTGTCCCAACTTCTGATATAATACGTTCCCACGAACAGCCCTTATTTCATCAAGGAGCCGATCCGTGCTTAAATCGTCGCCTTTCTCAATGGCTGTTACTAGCTCCTTGGCTTGCGCCAAAAGGCTTTCTACGGGCCTCTCATTTGCTTGTTCTTGTGTCAATGCTTCCATAATCGGTCCATCAAGCGCTGGCGCTGATTCGGTCAAAAATCTTTCCAATCTTTTCCTTCAATGTTGCTGCTGTGAACGGCTTGATAATGTATCCATTGACACCCGCTTCAGCGGCGACGATGATCTGTTCGCGTTTAGCTTCCGCAGTAACCATCAAGATTGGCAGGTTTGATAAATTCGGATCGGCCCTCACCGCTTTCAACAATTCTAAACCGGTCATCCCAGGCATGTTCCAATCGGTCACCAAAAAATCGATCCCACCCTCCTGCAACTTCGGTAAAGCAGTTTGGCCGTCGTCGGCTTCGATGGTATTGGTAAAACCGAGTTCACGTAGTAAATTTTTTATTATGCGCCTCATGGTGGAAAAATCATCCACAATAAGAATCTTCATATCTTTATCCACAATTATTCACCATTAGCTTTATACATCACGGTTAGAATACACTTCGATTTCAAATTATTTGCCTTAATAGATAGTCTGGAAATGTGGATCTGTCCATGCTCCACTCGCAATATCGCTATCCAACAATAGAAACTGCAGCGACGGAAAGTGGTCTTGTGGCTATTTTTTAACTAAATGAGCCAATATCCTCTTTTTCGCAGTAAACTCCCTATTCTTGGACAGCTTCCTACATCATTCATCATCCAACCAATCAACCATCCGAGCACGTAGCCTCAGCATCGCCTGTGAATGAATCTGGCAGACTCGGGATTCACTTACACAAAGCACTTCTCCTATTTCCCGTAAATTAAGTTCATCGTCATAGTAAAGTGAAATAACTAACCTTTCCCGTTCGGGTAAGCCCGCTATTGAGTCCACCAATGCCCTTTTAAAACCTGTCTGCGTCAAGCTATCAAATGGCGCTTCTGACTCGGAGGTGGATTCCTCAAGGAAATTTTCTTCGCTTTGATTGAGTTCTTCAATACTGAAAATCCTACACCCTAGGGAGTCTTGTAAGATCCTATGATATTCGCATATTTCAATCGACAACTCCTCAGCCACTTCAACATCACGAGCATCTCTTCCTGTGCGGGTTTCAATCGCCCGCATAGCTTCTGCGACCATCCGAGCCTTTTTGTGGACCGAGCGAGGTGTCCAATCAGATCGCCTAACTTCATCCAGCATTGAACCTCGAATTCTAATCCCAGCGTAGGTTTCAAAACTGGCCCCCTGGCTTAGATCGTAGTGTCGATATGCCTGAAGTAAACCAATCATTCCCGCCTGAATCAGATCGTCTAATTGAATGGTTACCGGTAAACGATTTAGTAAATGACACGCTATTTTTTTGACTAACGGCGCATGCTGCGCAACTAGCGTTTCATAATCTTCATGTTCTTGAGTAGAATAAGCAGCAATGTTTTTCATGCTAGCGCTTCGCTTACCATCCGATTTGAATTCACCATGCGTTCGATGAAAAACTCCAGTTTTCCACCAGCACTATCGGCCAATGGCCAGGATGAGGTTTTACCAGCCAAATCTTTAAACGCTTGCGCAGAATCGCTTCGGGGAAAAGCTTGTACCACCGCGCGTTGTTTTCGCACCGACTTTCGCAATGATTCATCTTCGGGAATCGACCCCAAAAAATTCAGTGTTACATCCATATACTGGTCAGACACCCTGCATAGCTTGGTAAACAACTCAAAGCCCTGCTCTGTGTTTTTGACCCTATTAGGCAAAATCTGAAAACGGTAAAGACCATGGTCCCGATTAAGCACTTTAATGAGTGCATAAGCATCGGTCAGTGAAGTAGGTTCATCACATACGACGACGATGACTTCTTGGCAGGCCTTGGCAAAATTAACGACGCCCCCAGCAATCCCGGCTGCAGTATCGACAATGAGCACATCGATCTCCTGTTTAACTTCACCGAACGCACGAATTACCGCTGCTTGCTCCATTGGCGATAGCTCAGACATACTTTGAATTCCAGAAGATGCGGGAATAATTTGTAAGCCCCCCGGTGCAGTAACTATTATCTCGTCTAAAGTCCGCTTCCCTTCCAACACATGGGAAAGATTAAATCTAGGCTTCAATCCCAACAAAACATCCACATTCCCTAACCCCATATCTGCATCAAGTAATGCAACCCTTTGTCCCTGCTCAATTAAGGAAACTCCAAGGTTGACAGCGACGTTGGTTTTACCAACACCACCTTTCCCGCTGACCACCGCGAAAACACGTACTGGTTTGAATCGATTCTTCATTATTATTCTAATTAGCGGGTTTGTTTACAAAAAATCCTGGGCAACACTTTTCTGAAATTGGAATTGTCCCGGATCTGTTAGTGGTTCATCATGACTGCTCAGATCCTTTTCAAAACATCGTTCGACAATCGAACTTCGATTTGCCTGATAAATATCATCCGGTACGGTTTGTCCATCGGTAACAAAGGAAAGCGGCAAACCTTGTTCAATAATTAAAGAAAGAGCCGGTCCCAGAAAAGCAGTTTCATCAAGTTTAGTCAGAATACAGGCTTTCGGTTGAAACCCTCGAAAAGCATCAAAAACTTCTTTCAAAACCCTCATTTGGCTGGCCGCAGACATCAATAGATACATCTTGATCGGCATATTTAGATCATGAAGAAATGATCGTTGGCGAGCCAATCGATCATCGTGTTGACCCATGCCGGCAGTATCTATCAAAACTAATCGTTTATTTCTAAACCCTTTTACAATCTGTTTGAGTTCCTTTGGACTCGATGCAGTACGCACCGGAATTCCTAAAATTCGGCCATAAGTATTCAGTTGTTCATGAGCTCCGATTCGATAATTATCAATAGAGACCAATGCCACTTGGTTCTGACCATTTTTCAAACAGATTTTTGAAGCTAACTTTGCTATGGTTGTTGTTTTTCCAACCCCGGTGGGACCTACTAAAGCGACGACCCCTTGGGCATCGATCAAATCATCCCCCGATACTGTAATTTTAGCGGCCAGAGCATCCTTTGCTTTTTGTTTGGCAGATGAGTAATCATAATCCGTTCCAAATTGGTTTGCTAAGTCAAAGCATAGTCGTTTATGGAACCCATAATTTGAGAGATATCGTAATACACCAATGTGAGTGGGATGCTTAGAGCTATATTGGGTATTGGTATTTTCAGACACTACATAGTCCAACTGTCGGCGAATGTCCCGAATTTCCTGATGTAACCCTGAAATTTCCAGATTTTTTTCAGGTATCCCAATCTTTTCATTTGCCAGTTTAGTGCTTGAGGCCGGCAATTCAACTCCTCGCCTTTGAGCCGAATCATCAAATTCCTTCTGCTCCCCAAGGAACCGGTCCACGATCGAACCCAAACCAGAAACTCCGGATTGTTTGATGTTTGGCTTGGATTTTGTTTTTACTGTCTGCGGAATCTCTTCGGTAGTAGGATTCGTACCTGCCACCCGAACCGTCTCCGATGATTCCGACATTGTTTGGCTAAGCAACTCTGCGTCAAATTCAAGAGCTGTGATTATTTCAATTCCTCCATCGACTTTGCGATTGGACAAAATAACAGCATCGGGGCCTTGTTGCTCACGCACCATTTGCATAGCCTGGCGGATATCCGGCGCCAAAAACCGTTTAACTTTCATCAAAAAACCTCATTATCCATCAAACATTCTGTCCAACCGTGGCCACAACTTTCACCTGTCTCTCGTCGGGAATCTCGGTATAAGCCAACACATGCAAACTCTTTAAAGTATGCCTCACTAATCGCGCCAACCATGGTCGCAACGCGGACGAAACCAACAATACCGGAGAATGTCCTTGTGCCTCGAGGTTCTGAGTGCTTTCCTCCAACGATTGATGAATACGTTGAGCAAGTCCAGGTTCAATCGTGGCGTTATCCGATCCAGCGGTTTGCAATGTCTGTTGCAACAACTGTTCCAAATCTGGCTTCAGAGTTATAACTGGAATTTCCTCTTTGATTCCACTGATTTTTTGAACAATGGATGACCCTAACTTGGTCCGGACGACCGCCGTTAGCGCGTCGGGGTCTTGACTCTTAGATCCATATTCCGCCAAAGTCTCGACGATTGATCGAATATCGCGAATCGGAACATTTTCCTTGAGAAGATTTTGTAACACTTTAACAAAAATACTCAGCGGAAGAATTTTTGGAACAAGATCTTCAACTAACTTAGGTGCAGTCTTTCCCAAGCTATCCAATAATTGCTGGGCATCATCGTGACCGAATATTTGGTAGGCTTGGGTTTGCAGAATATGGCTTAAATGTGTAGCAATAACGGTTCCTGGGTCGACTACCGTATAGCCTAAGGTTTGTGCGTGATCTTTTTGCTCGGGTTCAATCCACACTGCCTCCAAACCAAATGCCGGATCTTGTCCTTCTATCCCTTTTAATTTGCCGAAGACTTGTCCGGGATTAATAGCCAATTCACGTTCAGGATAAACTTCGGATTGCGAAACCGTTACGCCCAAAATCGAAATACTGTAATCGTTAGGCGCCAAATCAAGATTATCCCTTATATGTACAGAGGGAATTAGAAAGCCCAATTCCTGGGAAAGCTTTTTCCGCACGCCTTTTATGCGCATCATCAGTTGTCCGCCTTGATTTCGATCCACTAATGAAATCAATCGATATCCGACTTCCAAACCTATAACATCAACCGGAAGCACATCGTCCCAAGAGAGTTCCTTCGTTTCAGGCGATGGATCTGGAATAGTTGGTGGTGTTTCCAATTCATCGTACCTATTTTTTTTGCTCTCCAATAAATAGGCAACCCCCCCTAATACGCCAGCGAATAATAAAAACACCATATTTGGCATTCCAGGTATTATGCCCAACAATCCAACGACTCCTGCAGTTACCGCCAAAACTTTAGGGTTCTCAGTAAATTGTACGAAAAACTGATTCCCCATATCTTGGTTGCCACGGGTCACCCGTGTCACAATGATCGCTGATGCTGTTGACAGCAACAGCGAGGGTATTTGTGCCACCAAACCGTCGCCAATCGTCAATAAAGCATAATTTTGTGCGGCCTCGGCAAAACTCAAACCATGTTGCACGGTACCAATAATAAACCCACCAAGAATATTGATGAACAAAATCAAAATACCGGCTATCGCATCGCCCCGAACAAACTTGCTAGCACCATCCATCGATCCGTAAAAATCAGATTCCTGGGTAATCTCTTCCCGACGCTGACGAGCTTCGTCCTGGGTCAACATTCCAGAATTCAAATCAGCATCGATGGACATTTGTTTGCCGGGTAAAGCATCCAGTGTAAATCGTGCACTGACCTCTGAAACACGGCCCGCACCTTTGGTGACCACAACAAAATTAATAATTACGAGAATAGCAAACACTACAAACCCAACCGTATAGTTCCCTCCAATAACAAATTGCCCAAACGCTGCAATAACCTTCCCCGCTGCATCCCCACCATGATGACCCTCGAGAAGAACAACACGAGTCGACGCGACATTTAAGGCAAGCCTCAATAAAGTCGAAACCAAAATGACAGTTGGAAAAATAGCAAAATCTAGCGGACGAAGGGTGTATACAACGACCAACAATATAATCAATGAGAATGAAATATTGAATGTAAAAAAAAGATCTAACAGGAATGCGGGAATTGGTAGCATCACCATAGTCAATAGTACCAATATAAATATGGGCGTTCCTAAACCCTGACGACCGGCTATTTTTAAGTTGTCAAAAAACTGGCCTTTATTCATGGTGATCCATTGATTTAATTAGGTGCTCGGGTACCGGTAGGTCCTCAGGTGGAACAGGATATTCAGTAGATGATCCGTGCATTTGGTTCAATTGATAGACATAGGCCAATACCTGAGCTACTGCCAAATAGAGTTCTTTTGGAATTTCTGCATCAAGCTTGACGGAGGAATACAATGCCCTAGCCAATGGTGGTGCCGTTACTAAGGGAATTTTCGCTCCTTTGGCTAGCGAGCGAATCTTAGCGGCAATGATATCTTTTCCCTTTGCCACTACTCGCGGTGCTTGCCCTTTTTCGGGATCATACCGAAGCGCCACCGCAAAGTGGGTTGGATTGGTGACGATGACATCTGCTGTGGGTACTTTTTCCATCATTCGCTGTTGTGCCATTTCGGTTTGCAATCGTTTAATTCGCCCTTTGACCTCTGGATTACCATCTCTTTCCTTAGCTTCATCCTTGACTTCCTGTCGGGTCATTTTCAATTGTCGTTTATGATTCCAATTCTGAAACGGAACATCGATTGCTACAATGACAACCAACGAGCAACAAAGAACCAAAAAGGAAACTCCAATCAATTTTGCAGCGTGGCTCACTGCCGATTGGAGAGGCTCCCGATTTAATTCTAAAAATTCATCAAAAAAGATCTGGAATAAAATCACCATGACACCCAAAACCAGAGTAACCTTTAATAGAGCCTTCACCAGTTCTACTAAGCTCCGCATTGAAAAAAGGCGCCCTACACCTTTTATAGGATCGAATCGCTCAAATTTAGGTGTTATCGCCTGGAAGCTGAATATCCAGCCTCCCGATGAAATCGAACCAACAAAAGCGGCAAGGATAGTCACAATAAGAAGAGGGATGATGGAAGAAAACCCGGACAATATTGATTGGGATAATTGTGTCACTAAGACGTTCGAATCAAAAACTTGATCGCGGGTCAACGAAAACTGGCTACGGAACAAATGAATCGATTCTTCCAGCATTCGTTGTCCTGCCAACATCAATAAAGCAGCGCCTGAAATCATGACGACAAAAGTATTCAATTCCTTAGAACGTGCAACTTGTCCTTTCCTCCGTGAATCCTCCAAGCGTTTCTCGGTAGGCTCCTCGGTACGCTCCTGACCTGTATTTTCAGCCATTCCTAAGTCGACAAGATTTCAGTTATCAACTGATAGGCCTCAGATAAAAAACCGGCGAACCAAGACAAGACATTCGGTAAGGTCAGCAAGATGAGAATCCAACCGAACAAAATAGTGACTACAAATCCAACGGAAAAAATATTTAATTGTGGTGCTGCACGTGTAGCCACTCCAAAACTTAAATTGACCAACAGCAGAGTACTCAATACGGGTAATGCGAATAAAAAACCCCCTGCAAATATCTGGCTAGCCCATAAAACCAATTGCCATAAGCCGATTGGGGCAATGCCCTGAATTGCTATCGGGAGCGTTCGAAAACTTCCGATTAATAATTCAATCATTAATAAATGCCCATCCATGCTAAGAAAAACCAAGGTCGAAAGAATTGTATAAAGTTGGGCAACGATAGGGACTTGCACACCGGTTTGAGGATCGATCATCGAAGCAAACCCTAATCCCATGCTGAAGGCGATACTTTGACCACCAAAAATCACTGCTTCAAATACTAGTTGGAGGATAAAACCGGTCAAAATCCCTATTAAAACCTGTTGAGAGCCTATTATCAGAGTTTCATACCCAAATAAAGGCATCGTCGGCAACGCGGGTAATGAAGGCATCACTGCCAAAGTAATCGCAACCGATAAAACAACTCTGATTCGAAGCGGTACGGAATTACTTTTAAACACTGGCAAAGTCACAAACATTCCACCAACTCTGAGCAATGGCCAAAAAAACGACGCAACCAAGGTCAATAATTGAGATTCAGAAAATTGCATTGTTTCAAGTCTGCTTGTTATCCCACTTCCTCAACTCAACAACAACTGAGAATATAAGAGAGAAAACACGGTCGACAATAAGACAATCAAATATCGGAATATGGGATTTTTTCAAGTGCGTTTAAAGCGGTTATCGTTCATTTAAGCCTCGTATTTTTTTAGTGGCCATTTACACATTGATGTGGTCATGAAAAATTTAACTTTACTTGGCGTTAGGATATTGAGGTGACCCACTGAAACTAACCGATCATAAAAGGAATATTTCTAAAAAGAGTCTGCATATAATCCACAAGAGTCGATAATATCCAGGGTCCTGCAACGACCATGATCACCCCGAGGGTTATCAATTTTGGAACGAACGTCAGTGTCATTTCATTAATTTGAGTTGCGGCTTGAAACATAGCTACCAGCAACCCTACAGCAAGAGATGAAAGCAGAATGGGCGCCGTGATCTTAACGGCAACCACCAAAGCTTCCTGGCCAATCATCATAACGGCATCAGAATTCATGATGAGAATCTAAGCATAAAAACTTGCTGCCAATGTTTCGATAATCAGAGACCAACCATCTGCTAATACGAATAACATAATCTTAAACGGCAGTGAAATAATCAGTGGCGAAAGCATCATCATGCCCATAGACATTAAGACACTCGATACGACCAAATCGATAATCAAGAATGGCAAAAACACCAAAAACCCGATTTGGAACGCAGTCTTAAGCTCACTCGTCACAAAAGCTGGTAATAAAAGTGTCAAAGGCACATCGTCCGGCGAAGCGAAGGGTTCGTTACCCGAAATCCGAGCGAACATTTGCAAATCAGTATCCCGAGTCTGTTTCATCATGAAATCCCGAAAGGGTACCGAGGCTTTTTCCAATGCTTTCATAAAATTGATCTCCTCACTGAAATAAGGCTGGACGGCCACTTCGTTTACACGATCAAAAACCGGCATCATAATAAACATTGTTAAAAACAGCGACAGACCCAGCAAAATCTGATTGCTTGGAGTTTGTTGGGTTCCAATAGCTTGCCGAAGGAGCGCGAGAACGATCATGACTCGTGTAAATGCCGTCATAGTGAAAAGCAATGCCGGCAGTAATGTCAGCAAAGTCATAAGTATCAAAATCTGGATCGTAACCGTATAGCTTTGCCCTCCTTTTCCATCGGTCGTCACCGTCAATGCCTCCATCCCCGGTGCTGCGAATCCAGGTGTTGGCCAATAGAGGGCCAACCCTAACAATATCGAAATCGTAAGAAAACGTTTAAGATTTATCATCTTGGTTGCGTTGTATAGCATTTGCCAAACTGTCAACAAACGAAAATGGCTGGACCGAATCAGGCGAATTTAAATCCGCTGAAAGATCATTCGGTTTTTCGAAAACACAAAGTGTTTGCACACTACCTGGTGCAACCCCCAAGAGCAATTGCTTTCCTTCAACCTGCAGTAATACGACCTTTTCTCGCCCTCCCAAAGAAATTCCGCCCAGAACTCTTAGCTTTCCTCCCCCTGGTGAAGAAAACCTAGACAACTTGCGTAATAACCAGGCACAGATGAAAATGGTAACTAACACCACTAACAGACCGGTAGACCATTGCATCACATTGGCAAAATTTAACGATTGAGGGTCCGCAGATGAAAAAGGTTTTACCGTGGCTAAAACACTATTCTCGGGAAACACTACCGCGAAGAATGTTAGTATTCGTTCACAGTTATAGATTAATAGTTTACGCTTCACAGTTATTGGTCAATAATTCATGGTTATCAGTTATCAGTTATCAGTTCAAAGTGGAACTCATACCTTCCTCATGATTCCAACTTTTATAAACCTTTAACCAACAACCATTTCTTATCTCATTTCAGCTTTTTCACACGTTCCGCAGGACTGATCACATCGGTAAGCCGGATGCCGAATCGGTCATTTACTACAACAACCTCTCCGTGGGCGATCAAAGTTCCATTAACCAAAACATCCATCGGCTCACCCGCAAGGCGATCCAGTTCGACCACCGAGCCCTGATTAAATTGGAGTAAATTACGAATGTTGATTTGGGTCCGTCCAATTTCCATTGAGAGAGTGATTGGCACATCAAGGATTACATCGAGATTGAAATCGCCCTGTTGACGCGGCGCGTCATTTTTGTCCAAACCATCGAAATTCTGATATGCTGCCGGCGATATCTCATCGCTCGACTCCGAATCGAGAGTTTCAGTCCCTTGCTCTTCGAGCGCCGCCGCCCAATCATCGGCACTCGACTCATTTTCCCCCTCCTCTAGTCGTGAATTGTCAGGCTCTTTGACCTCATCTAGTGTTTCATTTTCCCCTTCATTCATTATCATCAACCTCGCTACACCATGTTTCCATACTTCTCTGTTTTAATTTTCTCATTTATACGTATTGCATAATTTCCATTTGACACACCAACCTGGCCGGTAAAAAGCGGGACCTCCTCTGCCTTTAACGTAACCGTATCAGGAAGTTCAACCGGTATCACATCCCCTTTTTTCATTTCAACCAAGTCCCTTATGGAAAGGTTTTTGTCCAACAAAACACTACTTAATCCAACGTGGCTGCCTAATATTTCATTCCGAAGCATGACTTGCCATCGATCATCGGTATCGCCCCGATCACTCTGAATACCAGCATCCAGTAATTCACGAATCGGCTCGACCATTGAATAGGGCATGGTGATATGAAGATCGCCACCACCACCGTCAGTCTCGATATGAATCGTAGAAACCACAACTACTTCGGAAGGGCTCACTATACTGGCAAACTGGGGATTAACCTCTGAGTTTAAATAGTCGAAATCCACATCGAGTACTGGTTTCCATGCCTCTTTCAAATCTTTGAATATCAGGTCGAGAATCAATTTGATAATCCGCATTTCCGTCAGCGTAAATTCACGCCCCTCTATCTTGTTGTAAAACTTGCCACTGCCTCCAAAAAAATTATCGACAAAGGTAAACACCAAGGTTGGATCAAGCACAAACAAAGCCTTACCACGCAGCGGATTGAATCGAACCAAGTTGAGATTAATGGGCACAAAAAGGCTATGGGTGTATTCGGAAAATTTGAGGATTTGAACCCCTGAAATAGCGATCTCCGCCGACCGGCGTAAGAAATTAAAAAGGCTGATACGAAAATAGCGAACGAACCTTTCATTGATCATTTCCAAGGTAGGCATCCGTCCACGTACGATTCGGTCCTGACTGGTAAAATCGTAGGATTGAATCTCACCACTTTCGGAATTGCTATCGTTTTCCGTTTCAACTACCCCGTCATCGACTCCATGGAGCAGCGCGTCAATTTCGTCCTGGGAAAGAAGATCGTTGATCGCCATGTTTTATTGCATCACGAATCTAGTAAAAAACACGTCTTCAATCCCATCTAATCCCTCGATTTCCTTAATTACCTGAGCGATAGCGTCAAAGGCTTCCTTACGCAAACGATTTTTGCCATCGATTGTTTTCAACTCCAAAGGATCATGAGCATTAAAAAGAAGCAATAAATTATTACGAACCATTGGCTTATGTTTCTCAATAGCGTCGATAGTCTCTTGTTTATAAGACAACACACTGATCGATAGCTGTAATAATTTAGCGCCTTTTTTGTTACCGAACCCCACCACGAAGGCCGGATCGAGACTGATATAAATCGGTGTTTTTGGTATTTCCGTCTCTTCTTTTTCCGTAGTCTCCCCCTGATCTACTTGACCTGCGGGAAAGATTCCCATGAAATATAAAGCAGCGCCGATAGCTATCGCTACGAACGCTACTCCACCGATTATCAACGGCTTCGATTTGTAGGGAGGGTTCTTTTTTTCACTTAAATCAAGTTCATCCGCCATTTTTGCCTATTAAGTCCATAAAAAAACGATTTGTACCAACAGGCAGAAGCAATATCTGAGCCAGATATCCAAGCTTGGCTTTTCAGGCAGTTACTGCTCAATCTGGAATTTAGAACAAAATACAGGAAAAGATTGACGGCGGAATAGAGCCATACGCCAATAAATTGGCGTATGGCCTATTGCCCGTTACTTCTTTGTTAGTGACGACCCAGGCATTTGCATGACATCGACCAACACGCTGGCCAATTCGCGGGGGAGAAATTTGGAGACATAGGCGTCTGCGCCAACACCCGTACCCAAGGCTTGGTTAGTCTTGGACGTCAACGACGAATGCATTACCACGGGAATACCATCGAACCGGGCATCCGCTTTAATCTTTCGAGTGAGGACATAACCGTCCATTTCCGGCATCTCCACATCGGTCAGAATCAATTGGATTTTATCCTTAACGGGAAGTCCCGCCGCTTCGGCCCGGTCTGCAATCTCATTTAATTTTGTCCAGGCTTCAACTCCGTTGGCCGCCACGTGATAACGAAACCCAATGTGGTCGAGTGTTTTAATGATCTGATTTCGGGCAACGCTGGAGTCGTCAGCAAACAGCACCGTAACATTCTTTTTTTCCTGGGAATCAATCCCGTCGAAAATCGATTCATCTTCGTAAAATTTTGTCGTTTCAGCAAGCACTTTTTCAACGTCCATGATCATCACCAAACGTTTGTCCGAAAGTTCCGCTATCGCGGTGACCAATCCGTCGAAACCGTTGGCCAACATGGATGGAGGCGCCTTGACTTCATCCCATCCCAATCGTTCGATGGTTTCCACCGCATGAACCATGAAACCCTGCACATGTTTGTTATATTCGGTAATCATCAATACCTCGGGCTTTTTATCGGATTCAAGTCCACAGAACTCGGGCAGGTTAATCACCGGCACCACGGTTCCCCGAAGACTCACCATACCCTCCACGGCGCGGGGCATATCGGGGGCTCGGGTAATGTTTGGCATAGTCATCACTTCCCGGACTTTAAATACATTGATCCCAAATATCTCAGAATATCCAGTTTTGGCATCTTCGCCAAGCGTGAACAATAAAAGCTCCATTCGATTCGTTCCGGCAAGCCGGGTTCGTTCGTCCACTGAATTTATAAAATTCGTCATATTACTGGCTCTGCTTAGGTTTTACTGAGTTTCATCCGAATTGGGAATATTTAAACGATTCGCGGGCGATACCCTAATTCAAAATCTTTCCCGCAATCGAACTCAAAGGCACTTCTTCGTCAACGGCGCCCTTTTTCACGGCAACCTGTGGCATTCCGTAAACCACGCACGTCGCTTCATTTTGCGCCAAGGTAAATGCCCCTGTATCGTGCATTTGTTTAAGCCCCGATGCGCCGTCGTCTCCCATTCCAGTCATGATAATTCCGATTGCGTCTTTTCCGGCTTCTTTGGCGACGGAGCGAAACAATACGTCAACCGACGGTCGATGGCGGTTTATAAGGGGGCCGGCTTTTATCAATGTCACAAAGTGAGCGCCTTTTCGCTGCACCACCATGTGGTATCCACCCGGCGCGATCAGTACTCGCCCAACTTTCACTCTATCGTTATTCCGAGCTTCTTTAACTTCCATTTTGCAGATCGCGTTGAGGCGTTCCGCGAAGGCCAGGGTGAATTTCTCCGGCATATGTTGAACCACAACGATTCCAGGCGTGGAACGTGGCAATTGTTTTAAAACAACCTCCAAGGCGTGGGCGCCCCCCGTTGATGCGCCAATCGCCGCGATTCGTTTCGAAAGCATTGGGTTTACACTGGCTTCAACCGTGGGTAGAGCCGAATCCGCACCGTGTTGTCCTCGGAAATTTCCATCCTGGGCAGCATTGTCGAGGTTTTCCTGGACCAGCCGCATATTTGCCCGCGCTGCGGCTTTGACCGCGCCAATGAGGATATCCGCTGAACCATTCATCGATTGCTTAAGATTCCCTTTAGGTTTACCCACTGCCTCCACGGCCCCCAATCTTAGTGCTTCCAAACTTATAGAAGAGCCTTTTTGGGTTAAGGTGGAACACATAACCACGGGCGTTGGCCGTTCCGACATTATTTTCTTCAAATAGGTCAGACCATCCATACGCGGCATTTCAATGTCGAGCACGATCACATCTGGCCAAGCTTGTTCCATGCGTTTCATGGCGAACAACGGATCGTGCGCGGCACCGATCACTTCGATATCCGACGATGACGAGAGCAGGTCACCCACTACCTTTCGGACTGTCGCGGAATCGTCGACGATAAAAACTTTGATCATTGTATATCCTCAGGTTTCGAGCTCAGTAGATTTCACGGGTTTCACCTCAACGAACCCACTACCGATATCGAAGGAAACACGTCTGGCCCAGGTTTTCCCGACATCCACTTTGACCACCTCTATTTTGAGCCGTTGTAGAAGATTCAAGGCAAAATCCGCATTCCGCAAACCGATCGTACCCGCATCGGTCCCCGCGAATTCCTGTCGAATATTGGCGCCACCATAAATCATGCCTTTGTATTCCTTAATCGTCGTGCTGAGCGGGATATTCCGCCTGAATAATTCCATCGCCTCCACCGCATACCGAGCATTAGGTCTGCTTACCTCGGGGCCGTTACGCATTGGCAAAACAAAATGACACATACCCCCAACCCTCAAGATGCGATGCCAAAGAATAATGGCAATGCACGAACCCAATAGCGTATCGATATAGCCACCCTCCTCCCCGAAATGAAACTCTCCAGGATGCAACACCACTCGCTTGGTTGAAGACCGTTTGTTCATGGAATACTAAATATTTCGACTTTTTCCGAATCAGAGTTCGTTGTAGTTTATGCTGGAATCGCCTCGATCTTCGAGTGACTCACGTGGTATTCGGATGCTTCCGATTTCTGATACACCGTAGGACCAACAGGCTTTAAGGTATCGTCGATGCCTTTGAGTGTTTCAGAATGCCCAATAAAGAAATAACCATTCGGCTTTAAATAAGCCAAAACTCGGCGAACCACTTCCCGCTTAGTTTCCTGATTAAAATAAAACAAGACATTTTTTAAAAAGATGACATCGAACAAACCCAAATCGGGCAAATCGGTGTTAAGATTAACTTGACGGAAGTTGACCCGTTGACGCAACTTGGCGTTTATCAAGAGCGTTCCCTCATAAGGTCCGCTACCCTTCAAACAATATTTCCTCAAATAATTTTTGGGGATTCTCTTGATTCGTGTCAGTGGATAGTGACCCGAATTTGCCGTAGCCACCACTTCACTATTAAGATCGGAGCCGACGATTTCCCAATCGGCCTTTCCAAGGAAATCCGATAACACCATGGCGACGCCATAAGCTTCCTGACCGGTTGACGAGGCAGCGCTCCAAACCCGATACTTCTGGCCTCGTTGCCAATCCTCTAAAACCGTATCTTTGAGAAAGGTAAGATGCTCGGGCTCCCGAAAAAAATAGGTTTCATTGGTCGTTAACAAGTCAACCAACACCTGTTTTTCCTGAACGTACGCGGGATCTTTTAAAAGATTAAAATACGCACTGAAACTCCTGAGCTTGAAATGGTTGAGGCGCTTCGACAACCGCGCGGTCAGCATCGCTTTTTTCGATGGATCAAGATCAATTCCAGCGATTTCAAAGATAAATGTTTTGAATTGCAAGAATTCTTTGTCTGACATTTCATAGCGCATTTTGTTTTTCCTATTATTTTTTCAGAATCTTGTTTCGACGATTTCTAATCGTTTATGGGGGCTCAGCGTCCCACCAATTTCGGAGTTCTAACCGAAAAATTTCAATCCTTACAAATCTCCTCTCTCGATTGAACCTGCTCGACAACCGAGAGCTCGGCCAGGGACAATACTTTGTCCACATTCAGAATAATCAGAAATTTACCGCCAACATTGCCCATTCCGGAGATAAAATCGGTTCGAATACTGGCGCCAAAACTCGGTGCGGGCTCAATGTTTTCGTCATCGATATCCAGTACCTCATTGACAAGGTCCACAATAACGCCAATTTCCAGAGGGTGTCCGTTGTTCTCAAGTTCGATCACGACGACGCTAGTTCTTTTGGTAATTGCGGTAGGTTGTTCTCCGAAACGTTTGGCCAAATCGATGACCGGCACCACACTGCCCCGCAAATTGATGACGCCCGCGATAAATTTCGGCATCATCGGCACTACCGTCGGGTCGGCATAGTCGATAATTTCCCGGACATGTAGAATATCGATGGCATAGACTTCATCGGCCAGTTGAAAGGTCAAAAACTGATGGGCATCATTACTCTCTTCCTGCATGGAGTTTTGCCCTGCGGATTCCGTTTGTTCCTTAGTATCGGCCTGTCCCACAATTTTCTCCTAATCGAAACGACTAAAATAACTTTCATCCAAAGGCTCGGAATCCACTTCTACCGGACTCGCTTTTCCAACCGCCGAGACACTCAAAGATCCGCCATCGGCAAAATCTGTATCAAACCCTTCATCCGACGCGCCACCCGCCAATTGTGACAGCCTGAAAAATCCCACCTGCTTGGATAAGCTACGGCTTTGATTCCGCATGGCTTCCGCTGTTGCCGCGAGTTGCTCGGATGCGCTCGCGGTTTGCTGAGTCACTCGATCCAGTTGTCCCATCGCCCGGGTAATTTGCGCCGCGCTATCGGCTTGCTCGTCTGATGTCGAAGAGATTTCTTGCACCAACCCGGCGGTCTTGTTAATCCCTGGAACAATTTCTTCCAACAGGCCGCCAGCTTTCTCGGCAATGGTCACGCTGGTGCTCGCCAACTCGCTAATCTCAGATGCCGATGTTTGACTGCGTTCGGCAAGCTTTCGTACTTCCGCGGCCACCACGGCAAAGCCTTTACCGTGCTCGCCGGCACGGGCCGCTTCGATCGCTGCGTTCAAGGCCAAAATATTGGTTTGGTAAGCAATCTCCTCGATAATCCCAATCTTGCTGGCGATCTGATTCATCGCCTGCACGGTCCGTGTTACCGCCTCTCCGCCTTCCTCCGCCGATCTCGCCGATTGACTGGCGATATCGTCGGTCACCTTGGCGTTGTCATTGTTGTGGTTGATCGATGCGGTCATTTCTTCGATCGATGCGCTGGTCTGTTCCGCGCTCGCCGCCTGCTCGCTCGCACCTTGACTCAGAGACTGCGCCGTGGCGTTGACTTCCTCGGCTGAGTTAGAGATCGAACTCACGCTTTTATTCACATTTCCCAACACTTCCGAGAGTTTGCCGATGGTCGCATTGACATCGGTTTTGAGTTGTCCGAACAAACCCTGGTAGTCGGCGTGGATACTTTGGGAAAGGTCTCCGGCCGCCATACTCTGTAACGCCTGAGCAACATCGCTGAGGCTGGTTTCCGTAGTCTGCATCACGTTGTTGATACCGCCCGCCAGCCGGGCAAAGAATTCTTGTTTGTCGCTTTCTTCAATTCGATGGCTGAAATCGCCTTTGTTCGCCGCCTCTACGATCCTGTTGATTTCATTTTCAACCCCGACTTGAGCAGTGCGATCGATCCATTCGATTACCGTCCCGATGCGGGTTCCGTCATTGGCGTTAACCGGGCTTGATATGGCATTCATTTTACGCCCACCAATCAAGAGTTCTTCGGTAACCGGTTGGCTTAAGTTTTGAAGAACACTTCGGTGATGCCCCGGGTTCTTGTAAAGCTGACTGATACTCGAACCTATGAGATTCTTAGCATCGAAATTCGGCAATTCGGTTTTGAAATCCCGCTCGTTGTATTGGAAAAGATCCTGCGCGGCTTGATTCAAATAGACGATATTCAGCTCTGAATCCACCATCATGACATTGGTGGTGACTTGGTCAAGCGCGGTTTTAATACATCGATTTTGTTCATGTATGCCGACTTCTTTCTCGATGCGCGCTTTCTCGTCGGTCCGATCGATCCATTCCACCGTCGTGCCCAAACGATTGCCTTTTTCGTCCCTAACCGGACTCAGAATCGCTTTCATCGCCCGGCCACCGATTTCAACTTCTATATCCATGGTCCGCGACAGCTTTTCTACGATACGGCGTTGATGGGATGGGTTATTGTGAAAAACATCCATGTTTGACTTGAGTAGATTGCCGGCATCGAAATTCGGCAGATCTTTCCTGAAATCCCGTTCGTTCTGGTGGAACAATTCCACTGCGGCGTCATTCAAATAAACAATATCGAAATTTGCATCGGCAATCATGATGCTGGTGCTGATCTGGTCCATTCCCGATTGGAAACGTTTATACATATCCAATTCATTTTTTTCCGCCTCCATATGGGCGATGGATCCGTCTTGCAGATTTTTGACTCTTTTCAAAACCGCGCTGCCTTCATCGTCGGAGCGGATTTCGGAAAATTTAAAATCCATCCTGCCTTTACACATGTTATCCAAAGCTTTGGCGGCTTCCTCCAGAGATCCAACAAGTTTGGCCTTAACGATCATCGACGCGGGGATAATCAGAGCGATCGAAACCAACCCTGACGCGATCAAAGCTGTATTCGGTACATCTCCCGAAATGATCCAACTGCTAATCCACACGCCTACCAAAGCGAACGTCGCCGATAAGATCATGGCTAATGTCGTAATCCCCTTGATTGTCATTGAGTTTAGAAAATTATTCATACCCCTACATCACTTATAATTTAAAATTAATATTTTCCGATTCAACTACCCACAATGAGCACTCGTAACGAAAAGACGATACGTGCACCCGAATCAGTGCAGCGATGATTTTCCAACAGCGGCATTTCCGGCGGCGCCATAACGGGACACAATGTCCACCAAGGCCGGAACATCCACTATCATGGCGACATCACCACTCCCGAGGATAGTCGCGCCACTCAATCCCTTGAGGTTTTCAAACACTTGCCCCAACGGTTTGATCACGGTTTGGTATTCCCCGAGTAGATCATCGACCACCAACCCCGCCTTTTTCCCAGCGTAGCGGGCGACGATAATATTTTCTCGTTTCGCGGGCTTGCCTCCATCGTCACACTTGATATTAAACAGCTCGGCCAAGCGGACATAGGGCAATATTTCTCCTCGTAGATTAATTTGATGACTGTCTTTGTAAGCATCACTAATCGCCTCATCGAATTCTACGCACTCATCGACCAGGTCCAGGGGAATCACATAGGATGCGCTCCCAACTTGCACCAGAAATCCATCGATTATGGCGAGAGTCAGGGGCAATCGAATGATAATTTTCGAGCCTTTTCCAAATTCACTTTCTATGTTCACTTGTCCACGCAAGGCATCGATATTTCTCCGTACCACGTCCATTCCGACACCGCGCCCGGAGATATTGCTCACGGTTTCCGCGGTCGAAAAGCCAGGTTCGAAAATTAAACGGTAAATCTCGTTATCGCTCAAAGATTGATTTTCCTTGACCAGACCTTTTTCCAAGGCCTTAGCCAAAATTTTATCCTTCGACAAACCCTGGCCATCGTCGGATATCTCAATCACAATACTTCCGGAGTCGTGATAGGCATTTAGATGGACCACGCCTTTCGTGGGTTTACCGCATTCCTCACGAACCGTGGGTTTTTCGACGCCATGGTCAATGGAGTTTCGAACCAAATGCGTCAGAGGATCACTAATCTTATCGACCACCGTCTTATCGAGTTCGGTATCGCCACCACTGATAACCAGTTCAATTTCTTTACCAAGATCCCGGCTTACTTCACGAACCACACGGCGAAACCGGTCAAAGGTCTTCCCAATTGGCACCATGCGCATGCTCAACGCGGTATCTCGAATGTCCTCGACCAAATTGGACATATTTTCTATCGCGTCCATTAACTGGCCATCGCCCGATTGGCTCGCCAACAGATGGGTATTGGCGCCCGATATCACCAACTCCCCGACCACATTGATCAGCTCTTCCAGTTTAGTCGCGCTCACTCGAACCACTTGGTTCTCCTGATTTTTCTTTTGTTTTTTAAGCGCAGCGTCAACCACCGGTTTTTGAATCATCTGGTTTTTGACCGCCAGCTCGCCAAGGAGTTGAACAGTGCCGGTTCCGGACTTTTTCCTATCCAACCCCTGATGCTTTTGCTCCGCCAGAATTTCTCTCAACTCGTGTTCCGTCAGAGCTCCGCTTCCTTTCAATATTTCGCCAATCAAGTTTTTTTCTTCGGGAAGCGCTTCGATCAAATGTACGTATTGCGAAATATAACTGTGGGGTGGAAGAATATGAATCACGCAATCGTCCTGAACAAACTCGAACACATCTTCGATTTCCTGCTTATTCGCCTCGCTCTTGAAATCGATCTCAAACCCCAGATAACAGCTGGTGGGATCCAGCTTTTCCAGAACCGGCAAATTGTTGTCGAGGGTCATCAAACTGACCACATCGCCCAGGGTTTTCAGATAGCGGATAAACGATAGAGGGTCCATACCATTGCGAAGTACGTCTTCGCCAAAACGCAAGGAAATATGCCAATTACCGCTGGTGACCGTTGCCTCTCCCGAATGGACGGACTCTTCGATCGCTTCGGCGTTGCGTTCCGAAGTCGTGGGGACGTCATTTGTACCGTCGTCCATGAAAACCGAAAGACTTTCGGTGAGCGATTGGCCTTTTTCGATAACCTCCGCGTCCAAATCCTGGTTACCGTTTAACGCGGCCTCAACCAATTCACTGATATGATCCCGTGACGATAGCAGTAGGGTCAGAAGATCTTTGGTGATCGATATTTCACCATCGCGCACCCGTCCCATCACGCTTTCAGCGAGGTGCGTAAATTCGACCACACGGTCGAAACCGAAAAGACCCGACGCCCCCTTTATGGTGTGAACCGCCCGGAATAACTCATTAACAAGATCGGCGTTATCGGGGGTTTCTTCAATCTTTAATAGGGTATCTTCAATTTCTTCCAGTAACTCACGAGATTCTTCCACGAAAGCTTGTAGACCTGCGTCCAAGGTCATGCGAGCTACTCCATGGCCGAGGACTGATCCACGGCCGATTTATTTAGAACTTTATCGTTTAACCGATAAATGTCTAGTACTTCCCGTACTGGTGGACTGCAATCCAGCATCGTTATGGATGTTTTGGATTGTTCGACTTTCTTACTCAGCATCAGCAATAGTTGGACACCTGCCGTATCGATCTCATTGACTTTGGAAAGGTCGAGTTCAAATTTACTGTATCCTTCCCAAATAGGGCTGAGATACTGAGCCATTTCTTCGACGGAATAGATAGTCATCTCACCGTTAATGCGCAACCGGCAAAGACCCGATCGCTTGTTGCTGCCTTTGAGCTTTGAAATCGGCATTGATCTATTGCGCTTCGTGTTTCTTTGTCGTTACGTTGATGAATGGGCGCGGGGAAGGACGGCCGTGGAATTTTCCAAACCGCTAATCTTTGATCTCAAGCCACCAGCTTCTCTACCGCCGCAAGCAATTTGGGAGGTTGAAAAGGTTTTACGATCCAGGCTTTCGCCCCGGCGGCTTTGCCTTCTTGCATCTTGCTTTGTTGGGATTCCGTGGTCAGCATACAGATGGGCGTAAATTTGTAGTTCGGAAGTTTTTTGACTTCTTTAACGAAGGTGATGCCATCCATATTCGGCATGTTGACGTCACTGATGATCAGATGGATCTTTTCACCGCTAAGTTTACCTAACGCATCTACACCATCACACGCATCGAGAACGTTGTAACCCGCGCCTTTCAAGGCGGTACAGACAACCATCCGCACAGACCTTGAATCATCAACAACTAAAATCGTTTTGGACATTGCAATACCTCAAAAAAATGTAACTTCACTTGCGTCAACTTCTTTTTCGGTGGAAGAAGTGCCTTGGATACCGTGGTAGTTTTTACGCTCTTCGCCAGTGGTGAAATCAGGCTTAAATTCCTCCAACCATTGGTCGGCCCGCTCCAGTGTCCCCTTATGACCTCTAGCATGATCGTTTTCGGCCTGGGTCAATTTTTGATGGGTTTTCTCCAAGTTCCCTTTTAAATTACCCAATATCTGGCAAACTCGGTCTTGGAACTGCAATGCGAGTAATGCGTCGTTGATATCGTGACGAAAATCCTTTCCAACCTGGGCCAGTTGGGTGGACGATTTGGTTAGCGTTTGCAGGGTGATATCGTAACGCTCGATGACATTCGAAAGAATGGATTCAGAATCAATCAACAACTTGGATTCCTGTTCCGCGGTTGTTTCGGCCGTGTGCATGGTATCGCTGATCTTTGATTGAATCGCATTGGATTGTTCGATCATATTACCGGCGATTTCAGCTGAACTTGTTGCCAGCATCCGCACTTCATCGGCCACCACGGAAAATCCTCTTCCCGCCTCGCCTGCACGCGCGGCTTCTATCGCCGCGTTAAGCGCCAAAAGATTGGTTTGCTTCGCGATCTCCCCAACATTGCGTGCCATCTGCTCGAGTTTTTCCGACAACGGTTCCAAGGCCCGAATGTCAGAAAGGACGTTTTCCTTGGTGTTGAAAAGTGATTTCAGAGAACTCGAAACACCATGGATATCATTTCGAATGTCATTGGATTCAGTAGAAACCGACTGTTCATTTGTATTTCCAACCACTTCTAGAATATTACTGTGGGAATTTTTAATGATGCCGTCGAAATGCTCCACGATCGACGCGAACGACGAAGAGATTCCCGAAATTTCCGTATCAAGCTTATCCATGCACGTTGTTATCTGCTTTGACCACAGAGGGAAAGCCTGCCTGCAAAGTAGATCTAAACCGTGCACATGTTGTTCGGAAATTTTTTTTTCATCGCACTCCCGCCGGGCAATGTACTCTTCCAATAGGTTGAGAAGCAGATCTACGCTTCGTTTAACCCACAGACCGCAAAAAATACCTGAAATAATGGGAATCGCAGCGATAACCAAAAACCAATCCCCTTGAACATTCAAGGCCAAAAGAATGGCACTCAAGACCCCCAATATAATAGGCGCCACCCACACGTTTGTATTTCTCACCGACGATCCATCTAATTTAATTTCACCCATCGAGGACTACCTTATTTGTTAGCTACAGTTAACCACCAGCCGCGGTTTTTAATCATATTCCTGGCTTTTTGGGAAAGCACTGGTAAACGGACACCGATTTCACTTGAATCACTTCCGCTTTTCCGAGAAACTCTTCATCTTTTTAGCGGTTTTTTAGACACCCTACCTACCTAAAGAAAGATAGTAGAAATTCTGGTTTTTAGTATCATAATCGTTCATCGAATAACGCCAAAAAGAAAAGCAGTAGTGGATAAGCCATGGACAGCTCTGTGGACAACTCTAACCAGTTGACTACAGGTCATTTTGAAACAACAATATCTACTTAAATATTGATGATCTTGGTGTAGACAATGGGGTCCACTATGGAGGTCTACAGTGGGATACGATTTCATTCTGCCAATGATTATTTTTCACCGATAGATTACGAAAACCGTCAAGAAATAGCGTAATTTTGTGTCTGGAAAAGTGTTGACACATCATCTTTCCGCTAGTCCCGCACCCCCACGCCTAGCAGCTCACTGTTTCTCTCCACGCTGAACCCGTCTTATATAGGAATAATGGATACACAGTGGGTCAGAAATCGCAGTTCCATTCAAATACGGCCTTGACACGGTTTCCGTTACCCGAATAGTCTAGCGAATGGCAAAGTTTTTTCACCAATGCAATCCCTCTTCCATAGACTGTTTCGTTATTGTCCAAACCTGAAACCGCATCATCATGCCGAAATCCGGGACCGCTGTCTTGAACCCGGATGACAAGCCTGCCACCGCGATCAATTGGCTCATGGTTACAGCTGATCTTAATAAAACCTTCGGTCAAGCCGGCCAAGCGCTGTTCTCTCTTCTCAAAATAGTCAATCAACCCGTCAGAAGTCTCTTTCATTTTGGAATCAAGTAACAATAGGCCGTGGTCTAGAGCATTACAAAAGAGTTCGGTGACGATCAAAAATAAGGGTTCACGAAAGTCCTGCAAATTCTGAATTTCTATTAAATTGTGAATAATGGTGGGAACCGGATTGAATTTGCGTAACGTAGCCGCATCGAACTCCATCGTTGTCCTCCATTTTGAAGGATGTACGACAACGTTTTTCTTCACACGTTTGTTTTTTTGATCCGACATCACGGTAAAATCGCAAATAAGCTCCACGATAGTCACGTCGTCCTGTTGGTCCGAGCCATTATAATGTACATCCAGCTGATTTTTTAAAATCTTGCAGTAGCTGTCACTCTCTTTTAGGGGATATTTGAAACTTTTTTCGACACCCTCAAATCCAAAGGGCTCGCCTTTTTCATTTTCGGCTTCTACCAACCCATCGGTAAATAGGATCAAGCGATCATTTGCGTCCACCTCGAAATATTGAATTTCGGGATGGAAATGCCCATTTTCAACAATTCCAAGAGGGAGATTCATCGATTTTATGGTCACGAATTCACCGCTTGTCTTGACGTTTAAATAATGATCCGGCAAACCGCCCGTGCTGATGTTGATGGTTCTGGATTCAACGTCGAAAATCACAATGCAGGCTGCAAGAAACATATCGACCGGCAGCATCTTGTGCAATTTCGCATTAATTTCGCTCAGAATTTCACGAATCCCGAAACCCTTCCTCGCCATCCCATAAAAGATCTCCGCGGTCGGTCCAGCACCGATCGAAGCCGATAGACCATGGCCGGTAAAATCGCCTAAAAATAAACAATGGTTACCCCCCGGAGTCACCGTAGACAACAGTACATCACCATTGAAAAGTGCCATGGGCGAAAGTAATTGACGCAGATTCGGCGTATCCAAAAAATTGGATTGGATCATTCGCTCGGAAAGCGCATGGGCAATTTTCTGCTCCCGGTCCAATTGTTGCTGATACGCAAGTAAGGCGTTTTTCTGTTGATATTGCCTTTGATAAAGCTGTTTTACGCGCAACAAAGAATTGATCTTTGCCCTAAGCATGATCGGATTCAGTGGCTTTTGGATAAATTCGTCCCCACCGACATCGATACACCGCTGTAAATTTGTGTCGTTTTGGGACCCGATGATAAAGATTATCGGAATATAATGGTCGTCGATTTCCTTTTGGATTTGACGCGCCGCTTCAGTGCCGTCCATTTCCGGCATGATGATATCGAGAATGAGCAGATCGGGCTGTTCACGATGAAAAAGATCTATAACTTCAACACCATTGGCAGCCTCGAAAACCGTAAAATCGGTTTCCGACAGTATCTGTCGCATTGTCATCCGCTGCAGGCGGTCGTCATCCGCATAAAGTATTTTTATATTGGAATTATCCGCACTAAGAGGAAGGTTCTGGTATTCCTCTAACATTCGCATTTCTACGTTCATGCCTTTTATTCAGGTTCAGGCAATGGCAAACAACTGACCGAAATTGGCAATAGTCAAAATCTTTTTGATTTCAGGATTGACATTGACAATTTTAACATGGTCTTTTTGACCGTCTACCTTATCGCGTAAAACCAGTAACATACCAAGAGCGGAACTATCGACATATTCGGCCCCACCCAAATCTACCACATATTTTTGGACGTTTTCGCCCGCATTTGCCAGTGCTGAACGAAATTCCTGATTTTGACTAAAATCAAACCTTCCCGTAACTCTGATGGTTGCTTCTTTTCCGTCACCCGTTGTATTGCTGCTAATGGACATAGTTGATCACCTTAATCTATATAAATGTAAAAAGCCTAAAATCAGATTTCACTATTCAAAACATTTCGATTTCTCCTTCCGCCATTGAGTCTTGGTGAACTACTTTGCTCTCCTTTTCTCCCCATTCGTCCCTAAGTTGGGCTATATTGTTCCGTCTCTGATTTAACACGACGCCAACTTTTGAAGCATCACAGGCATTCAAGGCTTGAAATCCATCCCGAATCTGGCTAAATATTTCGGAGAAATGCATCGAATTTTCCTGTAAATACTCAACCAACTGCCTCGCTAAATCTTCAAATTGCAACGCCCTAACCGCCATCCCCACATGGTTTTCAATGTCACCCGTCAGCGACGACACCTTCTCCAGCTTTCCTGAGATACTGGCGTTGATGGAGCCAATCTCCCCCATCATGTCGTCAACATGCTGCTTAGACTCGAAGGCGACATTCATATCCTTCGACGCCATGGCCTCTATCATGGATTTTGCTTGAGTTATACTTTTCTTTGAAACCTGAATAACGTCACGAATCTCCTCGCTAAACCGATCGGAGCTTTTGGATAAATTACGCACCTCCTCGGCGACCACCGCAAAACCGCGCCCTGCTTCTCCCGCTCGCGCGGCTTCGATCGCTGCGTTCAAAGACAGCAAATTTGTCTGGTCGGCGATCTGTTGGACACCACTCAGTAAACCCTCTATCTCTACCATGCGGGCATTGATATCATCGATAATTTGCACCATTTCAATACTTTGCTTGCTGATGTCAAGTATATTTTCAATAAAGTGGTGAAGGACTTTATCGGTTTCCTGGGTAAACCGGTGGAAACTGATACCGCCTGAATCGTTATCTTGATCGGATAATCGATTAATCAAGGAAAAAACCGTCTCCGATTGTTCCGAAGTCAATGTATGAAGCCCATTAAAACTGCCGTTCATCGTCACAACGGCATCGGCGACAACATTTTTTATTTGGTCTAACTCCTTATGTAAAAAATTAACCTCTTGTTCTATACATTGCTCAATCTCTTGAAGGAGCCCTTGTATTGAAGCATCGATAGCTGGAGAATCGAATTCATTTTTGTCACTCTGGAATTTCAGTTCGTTAGATCGTTTCAAAATTTTCCAAGTAACAAACCCCCAAACACCTCCCATCATCAGCAGTGACACAAATGGCCAGACCACTCCCGACGTAAATAGCGGCAGCGATAATAGCCCAAAACTCAATGCCAGAGCGGGCCGTGTTGCTCTATAAAATTCATCCATCACATTATTTATGTACTAATTCGATAATTTTGTTCGCTACTTGGTTGAGGGGAACCGTATGATCGACGCACCCCAGCTTATGCGCTTCTCCTGGCATTCCCCAAACAACGCTGGATTGTTCATCTTGAATAATAGACGACGCTCCACAATCATGCATTTCCTTCATACCTCGGGCGCCATCGGCGCCCATCCCCGTCAACAGAACGCTGATGGCATTCTGCCCAACATTTTGCGCGACCGAGCGGAACATCACATCCACGGCGGGTTTATGGCGGTTAACCAACGGACCGTCGTTTAGCTTACACACATAACGCGCGCCGTCGCGCATCACCAAAAGGTGCCGATCTCCGGGTGCTAGATAAATATTTCCCGGGAGAATCTGCTGACCGTCTTTCGCCACGCACGCGCTCATCTCCCCCGCTGAATCGATATGATTCGCGAAAGATTCACTAAAGGCGACCGGCAGGTGTTGGCTAATCACAATACCCGGCGTATCGCACGAAAGTCCGCGCACCACATCTTTTATCGCTTCGGTCCCGCCGGTCGAAGCGCCTAAGGCAATCACCTTATGGGTCGTTTTGAAAGGTTTTTGGCTTCGACTTGGTGAGATTACAGCATTCGCATCAAGCTTCTCACTCACAGAAAAATTCCTTGCCACTTTTGCCTCCAGTCTAGAATTGGTTGCTTGCACCCTAGCCACAGCGGCGGTTTTGACTTTAGCGATAAGTTCCTCGGTGTAATCGATCAATCCGATGGCGACATCGATCTTGGGTTTGGCGACAAAATCAATGGCGCCCAATTCGAGCGCTTGGAGCGTAACCTCGGCCCCTTTCTCGGTAAGAGTGGAAATCATCAGCACTGGCATCGGACGCAAGCGCATCAAATTCTTGAGAAAGGTGAGACCGTCCATGCGCGGCATTTCCACATCCAAAGTCATCACGTCGGGATTCAGCTTCTTGATTTTATCCCGGGCAACATAGGGGTCTATAGCGGTTCCAACCACTTCGATATCCGGCGACGAATTGAAGATTTCGGCCAACATTTTCCTGACCAAAGCCGAGTCGTCGACAATCAATAAGCGGATTTTCGACATCGCTCAGAACAGTTCCACTTCGCCTTCCACCGAATCATCCTTAAGCGTACTTCGGTATAGATTCTCTCGCTCGATAATCCGGTTACTGTGTATATTCTGAAGCTTTTTGACCCGGACCTTGCCGGTTTTTGGATAATACAGCACCCGTCTTGGGTAAATATCGCCCAAATCCCGGGCCGATACTTCAATATTTTCAGTGTTAACGTAATCAAGAATAAAATCGATATTCTTTATCCCGATGTCGGTCATGTTGGATATGATTTGACCACCACCGAACAGCTTGACCTCCAAATTTTTACGCCGCCCACCGTTTTGCAATATAGTGTTAATCAAGTGTTCCATCGCATAGTTTCCGTATCGAGTGGCTTTGCCGACCACGGCCGCATCGCCGTCCCGCAATCGCTCATCCAAGGTTTCCGGCAGCATAAAGTGGTTCATCCCACCAATCCCCGCGCGCCGGTCTCGAATACAGGCGGAAACACAGGATCCCAGCACGGTATTAATCTGTTCATCGTCGGTAGTCACGTAATATTCACCCGGATGAATTTTAGCCATGACCCGTCCCTCCTTTTGGTCCCATCTTCGGCGAATTTCATCGAATCCACTAAGCGTGGGACCTGGAATATTTTGGTTCGCAAGCATTATTTTTGATAAACGGTTTTCCCAATCAAATTAAACGGCGTGTCAAGCGTATGCAACGATTCGGAGTGGCCGATGAACAACCACCCGTTTTCTCTCAGCCGTTCCGCATACCGCCGCGCGAGCGTTGTTTTTGTCTCTTGATCGAAATAGATCAGAACATTACGGCAAAATATAAAATCAAATTGATCTTTCATGGGCCAATCCGTCATTAAATTCAGTTGACGAAAGTGGATCAACTGACGAGCCTCCGGGATTACCTTGACTTTATCCTGTTGTCGCCCTTTTCCGCGTTTAAAAAATCGCTTTAAGCGGTCCCTTGGAATGCCATTGACGCCTTCGTGGGTATAAATACCGGAAGCCGCGGTATTCAATACATTGGTATCGAGGTCGGTAGCCAGAATCTTGACATCCCAATGCCCTGGGACGTTTTCCAGCACGGTCATTGCAAGTGAGTAGGGCTCTTCTCCCGTGGAACACCCGGCCGACCAGATACGAAGACGGCGGCTGGACGCATTCTTATCGAGTAGTTCCGGTAAGACCTCCTTAGCAAGAAGGTCAAAATGGTGACCCTCTCTAAAAAACGAGGTCAAATTAGTCGTAATAGCATTGATAAAGGTTGTAAATTCCTCATCGGGCCGATCCTGCAAAAACTGGCAGTATTCATGAAAATTGTTTAATCCCAGATTTCTCACCCGCTTGGAAAGCCGACCATAAAACATATCGAACTTATCGTCGGATACGATAATCCCGCTATGTTGGTTCGAAATATTTCTGAGGACTTCGAAATCAGCCCGCGTATACACGAACTCCCTCTTTTTTTCACTAACGTCCGGTTTCGCCCGCGCAAGATTACCCATAATTACAAATGACGGATAGCTTCATGGTCGTCAGTTGACGGTTTACAGTGGTGCTCATACTATCCTCATCCCGGCCCCATCAACTCATCGAGATCAAGATGTTTGGCCGAACGGATAAAACTCTCCGACGGGGCTTTGAAAACTACGGTTTTATGTAAATTGACCGATTCCCGTTTGAGAATCAGCAATAACTGCAATGTCGAAGTATCGATTGATTCGACTTTGGATGCATCAATTTCGATAGTCCGATGCTTATCCAATGCTTCTTTCAATTGTTCATGCAACTGGCTCACGCCAGCCAGTTCCGGTGAAACCGCCAATTCGACTAGCACAAGGTTAGAGTCAGCTGCATCTTCACAAGGTTCTTCACTGGAATCCGTTAAACTTCCGGTCGCCTCAGCATTGACCGTGGGTGTCAATTCCTCGTTGCCGCCATCCAGCCATGCCAATGGATCATGTTCGATTAAGCCCGTATCGGAGACCTTTGCCATTACATTACCCTCCCATCCAAAAGGTCTCCCGCAAGATTGTGGAAATCCATTGCTGACCGGCTTGTAGGTTTACGTTCCAATATCGTTTTCCCATGGATCGGACATTCCGCCAGCATTGCCGTTTCTCGAATCAAAGTCGCCAGCAACTGACCGGGAAAATGTTTCAACAATAGATTTAAAACATTCTTCGAGAGCCGCCTTGTAGAGTAATACCGCGCCATCACAAACCACATTTTGTATTGTCTGTTCAATGATTTTTCAAATTTTTTAACGGTTTCCATAAGCCGGGATATACCTTGTAACGCCAGATAGTCACTGCTTAGAGGCGCCAAGATTTCCTCGACGGCAAACAGTGCGTTGACAACCAATAATCCGGATGACGGTGGACAATCAATGATTACAAAATCTTCATTCAAAAATTGGTCTTTCAATGCCGTCCTCAATAAATTCCCGCGATCCGCTCCTCCTTCCGTGAGCTGATCGATTTTAATCAGACCGGATCCCGCCGGTACAAATCTAAGCCCGTCTCTAACCTGTATAGCTTGGTTTTCGAGGTCTACGGAACCCAAAAGGGCTTCATCCACACCGCCGAGTGACTCAAAGACGCCAAAAGTAGTTCCCAAGTGACCTTGCGGGTCCAAGTCAATGGCCGCTACTTTTTTTCCACCCATTGCCAGGGCATGGGCCAAATTAGCCGTGATGGTGGTTTTCCCCACGCCACCTTTTAAGTTGATCACCGCAATTGTCCGCATAGTCAGACGAACGATTCAATCACCGAGAATTGTTCCGAATCCAATAATTTATCTACATCCAACAGCACCGCGATCTGCTCGCCGACCACCATGCCTTTCATGTAGCGGGTATCGATCTTTGAGCCAAGCCCCGGGGGATTTTTAATTTGACTTCGGTCGACATCGATGACGTCGGATACCGTGTCGGCAATGAAACCCATAGCGTGGTTATCGCCATGGTTCTCTACCGTCAACACAATTACCACGGTCACCGGAGTATATTCTACGATGCCGAGTTCAAACCGCTCCCGTAAGTCGAGGATTGGGACAAGACTTCCACGTAAGTTCAGAACGCCTTTGATATAGCCCGGAGTATTCGGGATTTCTCTAACCGGTTCCCACCCCTTGATTTCCTGAACTTTGAGGATGTCAACACCGTAGCTTTCACCGGCTAGTTGGAAAGTAAGGTATTGCTCCCTTTCCATTGGACTGGCATGGCCATCGGTTACCACACCGTGACTCCCTTCACTCATTCTAGAACTCCTCCCAATCGTCCTCGTTATCCGCGACTGCACTCCGCGATACCCCCGCGGAAACACGTTGGGCCGGCACTGGTCTATTGACAGAAGAAGAACGAGCAGCCGGTTGGACAATTTCCGGCGGACTTCCCAATACCGGCTGTTGCGATCCACCCGGTACTTCGCCGGCTTTAAAAAAAGCGAGCAAAGTATCCATATGTTTCGACTGGTCACTCATGGACACACTAGCCGCCGAAGCCTGCTCCGCTAAAGCGGCATTTTGTTGGGTGATCTCATCCATTTGGGAAACTGCTTGATTCACCTGATTGATCCCCATCGATTGTTCCCCACTGGCGGCGGCAATCTCGGCGACAATATCGCCAACCTTTTTGGTGGCGCCGACGATTTCCGACAAAGCTTCTCCTGTTTCATGCACCAGCTCACTTCCCTGTTCCACTTTCGCCAAACTGTTTTTAATCAACTCCTTACTTTCCTTGGCCGCTGTCGCACTTCGCTGAGCAAGGGTCCGTACTTCCGTAGCCACCACCGAGAAGCCTCGTCCTTGCTCACCGGCCCGCGCGGCTTCCACCGACGCATTCAACGCCAGTAAATTGGTTTGGAAAGCAATTCCATCGATAACACCGATAATCTCGGCAATTTTGTTGCTGCTGGTATTGATCTGATCCATGGCCATAACCGCTTTATTGGCGATCTCGCCACCTTTTTGAGCCGAATCCCTCGCCGAATTGGCAACTTGATTGGCCTGTTGGGCATTGTCCGCGTTGGTTTTTACCGTGCTCGTAAGCTGTTCCATACTCGAAGCGGTTTGTTCCAGGCTGGCGGCTTGTTCCTCGGCCCGTTGCGACAAGTTATTATTACCCGTCGCGATTTCTTGGGACGAATTTCGAACAAACTCGGAAGATTCACTGATTTGTCCGAATACTTCGCTCAACTTTTCTTGTGTTCTATTGATCGATTCCCTACAAACCGCGAAGATACCTCCAAATTCGTTATCGATTTTTCTAGTCAGATCCCCTTCCGCCATAGCGTTAACAACCTGTTGAATATCGGTGAACACATTTTCAATAGTATCGGCTAGTTCGTTAATTTCCCCGCTCAACTTTTTGACAAATCCGGTTTTACCCGCTAACTCAATTCGTTGATCCAAAGAACCGGCTTTTACGGCGTTAACGATCTCTTCGATTTCGTTTTCGATTTTGACCTCGTCGGTTCGGTTCTTCCATTCAACGACCGTACCGGTACGTTCTCCAGCTTCGGTAATCACCGAATCGGCAATAACGTCCAAATGCTGACCGCCAACTACCAATGAAGATTTGAATGTTTCTTTTAAGCCCCCTAGCCATTGTTTTTGTGAATCCGTGTTTTGCTCCAGGCAATCGACGTTTTCTCCCATCAGGCTTTCGGTATTGAAGTCCGGGATATCCTTACGAATATCATCCTGGGTGCTTTTGAACATGGCCTTGAGGGCATGATTCATATAGATGATGTCGTTACCGACATCCGCCACCATCACGTTGGCCGAAACGTTATCGAGTGCTTGTTTAACACGGAGGGCATTTGCCGCCTTTTCCCTCGCATCGGCAAGGTCGTAATTAAGCTTTAATTGCATCCCCTGAATAGCCCGAAGCAAGTCCCCCAATTCATCTTTTAGGTGAAGGTCGATTTTGTTTCTGAATTGTCCATCGGTTAGCCGGTAAAATACATTCGTAATTTTGTCTACGGTCGTCAACACATAGCGCACTATCAAGAGCCAAGCCCCGAGCGCCAGTAACACCATTATCGATGTAGCTGTCAAAGCGATATATTTCGAACGCGCGAAGCCATCAATTCGATTTTGGAGCAACATGGTTAAAGCTGGAACGACCTTATTCGATAAATTCAAGATGCTCGCAATAGACTGGGTACCCTCTTCGAAAAAACTAATTTGGGAAATATTGCTCGTTTGGGTAGACATGATTATGCTAGTGGCAGAATCCAAAAACTTATCAACCGATGAACTGGTGGCAGCAACCTCTTCACTCAACATAGGTTTAAGTGATTCATTGAAAGCAAATGCCCTTTCCGTGTCGTAGATCATCGACTCCAATTTATTTCTAACTACACCTAGCTCAAACCCCAACTTAGTCTTTTCTGTTTGGCTTAGTGTGCCCTTTGCCATCAACCCAGCCATCCGTCCTCGAAAAACACCCACCTTTTCTATTAGCTCAGGCACTCTTAACACCACGGTACTCATCATGTAATAGCTATCGATATCTGGATCCAGAATAAGATTTGAGGTATCGCCAATGTGATTGACAAAGGCAAGAATGGTGGCGATTAATTCAGTATGCTGCGAAAAGCTATCACTCGCTGATGAATCCCTTACTGCTTCTTTAAGGACATCCCAACTTTGCTCTATCTCCTGCCAACGTGTAGAAGTATCCAATATTTCGGCAACTTGCTGGTTGTTAGCTGCGAGAACTTGCATATCGTTGGCGATTTGTTTCTGTTTCGACAAAATTTTGGGTCGTACAGCAGTATTACCATTTAAATACATGTTGGTTAATCCACGATGTTGGCCCATATCGACAAGCAAATCACCGACTGACACCAAGAGTTCAGAGCCCAACAACTCTTTTTCTGCAAAATTGATTGCTTTATTTTTCTCTGATATCAGCAAGAAAGTTAGTATCGCGATTGGAAGGCATAATCCAAAACCGACCAATACAAATTTTTGCTTTAAATTCAACCGTCCCAAAAAATTTAGTTTGTCACGCCATCCGCTGGATTCAAGTGCGATCTTCCCTTCTGTTATATTGCGATACAACCTTTCTGCCTGAGAGATCTGTTCCCGGCTCGGTGCATAACCCACCCACATATACCCAATCGGCACAGCATTTTCGTACACAGGTGTTAAACTGGTTTCTTCCCAATAATAATCACCATTTTTACAACGGTATTTCATTAACCTTTTCCAAGGCTTAAGCTCCTTGACGTCACTCCATAGCTCTTGAAACACGGCAGCCGGCATATCGGGGTGGTGAAGCATATTATGCTCTTTTCCCATGATTTCCCCGCGGCTGTAACCGCTAAAGGTCACGAAAGCATCGTTCGCGTAATTTATTCGTCCCTTCTTGTCGGTAATCGTAATCAGGACGGTTCCGTCTTTTATCTGAACCTCATTGTTCGCCATGGCCATACTCTCTTTCATCGATAACTATCATTAAAATTTTCAATTCACACCAACCGGGGTATTTCCAAATGTATTCCCCTAAGGCAGTTAAGTTTCCAAGTTCAATAACTCGTCTACGTTCAATAGACTAATCATCCGACCCTCTGCGGTTACCAAGCCATGGATGAATTCCGTACTCAGTTTGGCGCCGAAGTTGGGTACCGTTTGGATCGATGTGTTTTCCACATCCAACACATCGGACACGGAATCGACCACAATTCCTCCAACACGAAGTCTTTCTTCGATAGGACTTTGCACTACCACCACCGAGGTCAAGGGCGTGAGATCCGCTTGTTCCAGGTTAAACCGCAACCGCAAATCGACAATTGGAACAATGGCACCTCGAAGATTGATTACCCCCTTCTCGTGGGGGGGTACATTCGGGATTCGCGAAACTGGCTCCCAACCGCGAATTTCCTGAACCCGTAGAATATCAATGCCATATTCTTCGTTACCTAATGTAATCGTCAGCACTTGAACGATTTGGGTCGTTATACCCGTCGAGGGAGGCAACTGGTTTAACTTTTCGGATGTCAAGTCAGGCATAGTGCTGTTCAGACGATTGGGATAACCGGTTTAAACCAGGAACATCCAAGATCAGTGCGACCGAACCATTGCCTAAAATAGTGGCGCCGGAAATGCCGTTGATTTTCCGATAGTTCGCTTCCAGGGATTTGATCACCACTTGATACTGGCCTAATAGGCCGTCGACAAACAGTCCGCATCGAAACCCCTGTCCTTCGACTACAACCAGCATGCCCTCGCTCAATTCAGTCGATTTTGGAGCTTCCACTTGAAAAATCTTGTGCATTCTAATAATTGGGAGATATTCGTCGCGCAATTTAAAAGCCTCGCCCTTTCCCGCGACGAGACTGATGTTATCGGGACTAAGACTAATCGATTCGATGATAGAAACCAGCGGTACAATATAGATTTCATTCCCCACGACAACCGACTGACCATCGAGAATAGCAAGTGTCAAGGGCAAATGGATGGCCATAGTGGTTCCGATACCCAGGTTCGATTCGATATTGACGCTTCCGCCCAAGCCCTGAATATTCTTATTGACCACATCCATACCTACACCTCTGCCGGAAACCTCGCTAACCTGATCGGCGGTAGAAAATCCGGGCATGAATATCAGATTGTAAATCTGTTTATCGGTAAGGATTGTATGTTCTTCGATTAATCCTTTCTCCAGAGCTTTGGCTCGTAACTGTTCCTTATCCAAGCCCTTTCCATCATCGCTCACTTCGATGATGATATTTCCACCCCGGTGAAAAGCATTCAGATGGATAGTGCCGGTTTCCGGTTTACCCACCGCAATCCTATCCTCGGGCATTTCAATTCCGTGGTCCAGACTGTTTCTAAGCAGATGAACCAAGGGATCACTAATCAATTCGATGACTGTTTTATCCACTTCGGTAGTTTCGCCGGAGAGTTTTAATTCAATCTTTTTCCCCATTTTCGAACTGAGGTCGTGAACAAGTCTCGGAAAACGGCTGAAGACAAAACTGATCGGCAGCATCCGTATATTCATTACACTTTCTTGTAATTCACGAGTGTGGCGCTCGAGTTGCCCCAATCCACTTTGCAACTGATCCAATTTATTCGCTTCAAACGTTTCACCCAAAAGACTTAGCATCGATTGGGTGATAATCAGTTCCCCCACCATATTGATTAAAGTATCGATCTTACTCGTGTCAACCCGGATCGAGCTGGAACCCGTGTTTTTGGCCGTAGATTTTTTTGTGGCTTTTGATTCTTGGGCGCAAACTGTTTTATCTGGTTGAGCGGCCTGCTCGGGTTCGGGGTTTTCTTGGTTTTCGTCCGCTGTTACTGCGGGTTCGTGTATCTTTTCAGCGGATTGTGGATCGGCTTGGATAGATTGTTCTTGTCCTGCATGCACTTCGGCGAACGAGCGGATGGCCAGATCACAATCGTCTTCAACCCAATCAAAAATATCGTCAATATCTACGCGGGAAATATCGCCCTTTATTTTCAAATCCCAGGATAAATGGCAATCCTCAGGGTCAAGATCGTAAAAACTTGGCAAACTTTGACAATCCACCACAACGCTCAACTCACCTAAATCCGCAAGTTCGCGTATGAGCCGCACCGGGTCGTTGCCAAAACGAAGAAGGGGTTTGTGCGGACTGAATGCGATATGCCAACCCGGCTCGACATCATCGCCTAATATCACGGGGACAGTCGGCGAATCAGAATTAGACTCAGGGATAACCTCGGTTTCGGTTATTCCCGATCCACCCAATTCCTGATCCAATAAATTTTTGTGGGTGGAAACGCTTGCCTCATCGATCTCGTTTCCATCCTGGAGAGCATTAAGCATTTCACGGAGGCAGTCGACCGAACCCAGCAGCAAATTGAGCGCGGGCTGGGTAACCGATCTCCGGCGATCGCGCATCTCATCCAATAAGGTTTCCATAACGTGGGTATAGTTAGAAACCTGATTGAAACCGAAGGTACCACTACCTCCTTTGATGGAATGCGCGACCCGAAAGATAGTATTGAGTTCTTCCGTGTCGATATTTCCTGGATCCAATTCCAGCAAACCGGTTTCCATCGCATCCAAGCCTTCGAAACTTTCTTCGAAGAATACTTGGTGAAACTGCGCCATATCGATCGTCATAGATTCGTGTGTCCTTTTTCGAATTTTTAGTTAAACAATTGATATATTCTTAGCCCAGCACCTTTTTTATCGTTTTCAACAACTGATCGGGATTAAAGGGCTTTACAATCCAACCCGTCGCACCGGCTTGCTTGCCTTGTTGTTTCTTTTCAGGACCCGACTCAGTGGTTAACATCAGAATCGGTTTAAACTTGTATGCTGGTAAGGCGCGTAAATCTCTAATTAACGCGATGCCGTCTTTATTCGGCATATTCACATCGGTCACGACAACGTCCACGGTTTGCACTTTGGCTTTATCCAAAGCATCTACGCCATCGACTGCTTCGATGACCTCATAACCCGCGCTCTTCAGAGTAAAAGACACCATTTGTCTCATCGACGCTGAATCATCAACGGCTAGAATGCTTGCCATTTCATTTACCCCTTAAATCTAATAAATTCGGAAAATAACCGGTGATTATGCATGATTGCGAAAATGGACCACCTCTTCCCTGTTAAATCATCGATTCCAACAATGGAAAACAACAACTCACCTTTGTCCACAAAACAAACCTCTTTAAATACACGGATTAATTAAACACACGATATGGAAAAGCTCACACGTTAAAAAGTTTAGTCGAAGTTTTAAAAATTTTGTCGTCGTGCCAATAGTATCCCTTCACGGTTATATTAAAGAAGAGCTTCGCTACCTCTTGATAGCAACCGTGTTAAAAATCAAACTAAATTAGCAAAATTTGGATTCCATTTTGTTTCATTTTTTGCCATAGCATTTAAAATTGTTAATAACTTCCTCATACAGGCTACGGGCGCTACTTTTTTCAGTTTTCCATGTGAAAGTAACCGTTCGTAAAATTGGTTAATCGGTTGGTTATGCCGAACAGCGCTGAGTGTTGCCATGTAGAGTGTAGAGCGGATTAAGGCTCTTCCTCCATAGATCACCCGTTTACCTTTCATATGTCCACTATCACGATAAAAGGGCGCTAAACCAACGAGTGAACTGATTTTCTTGTTTGATAAGAGAAGTGGACCCTTCCGATTGGACAGTCCAATCGGAAGGGTCCACTTCTGTCATTTCAGATCCTATCCCCTTTGGCGCTCCGCAGAACGGATCTCCAAAATGGCCTACGCCCACCGGGGACTACCAGCCCTCGCGTTCGATCTCCCTAACTAGCAGCGATTGCTCAGACACACGAGTCTCTGAAAGCTTTTGCCATACTCTGAAGACCGAGTTGGTCCATCATTGAAACTTTAAAACGAGACAGGAAGTTAAACACGATATATTCGAATATATCGAGGTATTCTACAATCGAAAAAGACTTCATTCTGCCAATGATTATTGTTCACCGGTAGACTACGAAAATCGCCAACAATGTGCATAACTTTGTATCCAGAACAAGGTTGACACATCACTCGTTGCGAACGACACGATTGCGCCCGTTATTCTTGGCTTCATAAACAGCACTATCAGCAAGTTGAAGCATTTCATCCAATGAACCGGCTAATTTCGTAGTGACTCCAATACTGACGGCAATTCGAACCCGCGTGCCGTCCGAATACAATTCAATATCCTCGACTTGCTTTCGGACTCTTTCAAAGGTTAAAACGGCATCATCTTCTTTTTTTATGATTGCTAAACAAGCGAATTCCTCACCCCCATAGCGGGACACAATATCCGAACTGCGCAAGCTCGACTTCAAAGCTCCCGCAAGGGCTATCAGTGCCTGGTCACCGATACTATGGCCGTAAGTGTCGTTAATCGCCTTAAAATGGTCTGCATCGACCAAAGCCGCAGCTAATAAGACATTACCGCGTTTTGCATTGGCATATAGAACCTCCCCCACATCATAAAGATGCCGACGATTGTATACTTTTGTAAGATAATCCCGAGTAGCCAAATTACGTATCTCCTGCACGAAACCGACCATATTGGTATTTTGTGTCACCCGACAATAGAACTCCTCAAGTTCGAATGGCTTGGATAAAAAATCGTTAGCGCCCGATTGCAATAAGCGGACCGAAACGCCGGGTTTGGTGACATCGGTGACTCCAATAACGGCTAAATCTTCCCGCCGATAGTCGATGCGTATCGCTTCGATAAGTTCTAAGCCATTCATTTCCGGCATATTGTAGTCGGTAATAACTAATGAAATATCCGAGTATTGCTTTAAAACCTTCAGTGCTTCCTTGCCATGACTCGCGGTAAATGTGTCATATCGGTAAATGTCGAGTAAACCCACAAGGTATGACCGAAAGCTGGGGGAATCATCCACAACAAGAATTTTGATATCCTGGTTCTCAAAAATTCTTCCGACAATATAGGTGACCTTTTCCAGTTCGGTCGTATTACGTTTGACCAAGTATTTAACGATATTTTTTTCCACCATCGTTTTGCGCAATGATTCATCGAGCGAACCGGTTAGTACTACGACAGGAATTCCGTGCCCCTGCACCAAGTCCACTACTTCGCCATCCGGCGCGTCAGGAAGATTGAGATCTAATACCGCACAAAGTATTTGTTCGACATGAATCGTTAACAATTCTTCCGCTTCAGCCATCGAGGTAGCAGAAATCACGTCGATTCCCTCAAGCTGGTTCAGATAGGCGCGCAATAGATTTAAGATGGATTTGCTGTCTTCAACGACCAGGACAGTATTCTTACCACTCTTGTTGTCTCGGCCTTGTAGTCGCTTAAGTCGTGGGTTTAAGGAACTGTTGGTCATTACCATAAATCCTTACTCGAAATGTGTGGTTTTCATGATCCGGTTTCCTTTTGACCGCTGTTTTGATATCCCCAAAGAGAAAGTAGATCAATCGATACAGCGCGATCTATGACGCACATTTTTTCAATTTTAAAAAGCGGATTCGAACAATCCCGTCGCTGAGGTTCCTCATACGGGCCACCGCGGGGGCTTACAATGCTTTTTACTGTCGGCGCCATAGAATCACGATTTTTTTTCACAACCGCCCTTTTGGTGACAATGGCGACATCGCCATTTAAAAGACGAACGGCGGTTCCAGGAGGGAAAATCCCTACTTCACGAATTAACTGATTGCTTAAATCCTCATCCACCAACTTCCCGCGTCCCAGGAAAATCGATTTAAGCACTTCTTTTACAAGGACTGGTTTCCTGTTCTTTCGCGGCGTGACAAGTGCCGCGTACATATCGGTCAGACTTAGAATTTTTGCGTTAAAGCAAATTTTTTTTCCTGAAAGTCTAGAGGGATACCCCGATCCATCAACTTTCTCATGGTGTTGGCGAATTGTGTCAATCCAAACCGAATCGGTAATCCCCACCTGCTCGATCAACTTTACGCTTTGTTGTGGGTGGTCATGAATTGCTTTTCTCTGTTCAGCGGTCAAAGGCACATGCTGATTATAAAGACTGTCCTGTAAATCAAGCATCCCGACATTCATAGTCAAGGCCGCCGCAAGCAAGCTGATTCTTTCATCGACGGTGTATTTGATCCGCCGTCCGAGTAATTCACACAGTATGGCCGTATGGATCGGGTGCAGTGTTGAATACTGGAATTTCCGGCAAAAGTGTACCGCGCCCAAAGCGGCATCGGCATCGCTTTTGCAGAGGCTTTGTATTTGTTTGCAGAGGTGTGTAATGGATTCGAATGGTGATTCTATATTGCCTTGCTCGAGGTTTTTAAGAATGAAAGCGAGTTGGGTTGCGCAATCATCCTTCACTGCGAATGGATTTAATTCCGGTACTTTCTCCACCGTCCCTTGCGGTGTATTCTGTTCAATTTCCTCTTCGGTCAGACCTCTATAAAGACCTTTTTCAAGTAGAACCCGTAGCTGACGTTCAGAATTCACGGTGGTGCCTTCCTGGAGCAGAAGCGAATTTTCTGTAGAATAGACCGCCCAAGGCAACGGGCAGCCCAACTCGATGTCGCCTGGATTTAATCGTAAAGTTTCCACAAAACATTCAAAACCTTTGTTCGTAATCAATTGAGTATAGGTTCAATTCCTAGTTTGCCTATTCCAAATTTAGTTATGATGGTGTTATTTTGAATGTTAATGTTAACGGGACAGACGTTTTCATAGAGGCTCGGAGTCATCTTTCGTCAGATATGAACAGTCTATATAACATCTGTTCACATTATCAGCCAAACAAATTTCTCAAAGCCCAAACACAAAAGTCTTCCGATTTTCAAAGGCGCTAGTTTCAATCAAAAGGGTTTATAGTTTACCCACAAATTGCTCACTCACAGGATATTAGAAACGTCGTTCTACAGGCGTCACCGCCAAAATCTAGTGAGAAATCTAGGCTAGCTCTGCTTTTTGAGATAAATATCACAGAATCAATATTTTTTTATTAAGAATATCCTCAAAACAATAAACACCTTATGGTTCTACACATAGACTACTTAGGTAACCGAAATCGATAAAGCGAGATTTAATAAGTCTTTTAACCTTACCGCAGAAGATTAAAACTAACATGAATATGCCTTATGTAGTTCCAGAAAAAGAATTAGCTCACGAAGAACCAAGAACACTTCGCGATGCAGAATATAATATTCGATGTGCTCACGATAGCCTTGTAGCAACGGCAGATATTCTTCACAATCGGGGATATTTTAAGTTAGCCAAAACTCTTTTAGATAAAAGTGAAAAAATCCAAGAAAGCCACCAATGGTTAAAAGACGAAATCAGTGATTTAAATGGAAGACTTTTGAGCAACATATCCTCCTAGGCAGTATTTCTTTTCCAGATCAAAGGATTGTTATTCAATGGTCTTTGGTTATTCTTAAAAGCATATACCGTGCAAAACACGCTATCGTAACAGCCAAGGGCCACGGCCACATGATGCCTATACTGCGTTGTGCTTGAAAAACAAGTACAAACTACGGCTCAATACGCCTCCGCGCGTTTTCCCACGCACGCCATCTATCCATGCTTACTCGCGGTCCCTCGCTACGAAATCTGGTGAGGCAGACCAGCCCCTTTGGTTCGTAACTAGTTGACTCCTCCGTCATGAAGTAGAAAACATGATTTTCGCTAACTCTCGATTCTCATCCATCTTGTCCGCCAATTTTAGATAGACGTCATCAAGACTAGAAGAAGTAAAATCAAAGTATTCTTCATCCAAAAAAGGAGGGCGCTCATCCTCACCCCAATACAATGCGGATACCATTTTAGCGACATATCCTACAAGTGTGGTATTAGGGAATTCCGTCATGACATGATGGGAGTTACTGTGGAATTCCATTGCATTTACCAGTTTATCAGGTAATTTCCAGGCTCTACCAAGCACTCCCCCAACCTCGCAATAATCCGTACCGGTTTTTTCTCGAAGTGCTTCAAGTGTGGAAAGTGAGTCGTCCGTTGCAGCAGATTTCAATGCTTCTGAAGTCGTTCTCGGCCATGTATCAGCCAACCACAAAAGACCTAAGTTGTGTAGGAGACCGGTCGTGTGAATGGCTTTAGGATCGGGCGCATTAGCTGCTGGTATAATTGACGCGACCCAGGCCGCACCGTCAGCAACCAGCAGTGCCGAACTCCAAAAACGCTCACCCTCGAAGGCCGAACATCTATTAGTATTGAAGGGTTTAGCAACACAAAGTGCAATACTCACACTACGAACCACTGACATGCCCAGCCGAGCACAGGCCATTTCCAGGTTTTCAATCGGAATCCGCGGCGCCGCCCACGCAGAATTGGCTAAAAAAATAAGTCTTGCCGCGACACTGGGGAAATAAGCGACAGCCTCCGCTAGTTTTTTGTTGTTGATATGATCGGAGGCTAACGTTTTAAGAAGCTGCGGTAGCCCCGGCGGCAAACCAGGAAGCTGGGTTTCTTTCGAAATAAGTTGCTCGACGGAGCCCTTAGGGATTGCTTTAGTCATTTTTCCACTCATCAATTTACGTCTGTTTCCAATGGATTATTCATCATGGATTGAGCCTTCCAGGAAGAAATCGATACCGGCAATCACATCGACCTGTTCAGCGATCACCGGCTTGCTAAAAAAATAGCCCTGTACGAACTGACAACCGATCCCCCGTAAAAATTCCACCTGCTCAAGCGTTTCGACACCTTCCGCGACCACGGAAAACCCCAATGCACGACTCATTGAAATGATGGTCGCGACAATCGTTGTATCTTCCATATTACGGAGTGCATTATCTATGAAAACCTTATCGATTTTTAAAACGTCCAGCGGAAGACGCGTGAGCGAACTCAGGCAGGAGTATCCAGTGCCAAAATCATCGATTGCAATCCTGACCCCAAGATCTTTGACCTTCATAAAACAACGAATGCTATCCTCACTCACTTGTACAACACTTTCAGTCATTTCGATTTCAAGCCGGTTTGCTTCAATACCGGTTTCATCCATAACCTTTGCTAGGGTTTCGGCAAGGGTGCCATTATGAAAGTGTGAACCTGAAATATTGACCGCGACCCTTTCGACCAGTATCCCTGCTTCAACCCAAGCCACAAACTGCCGACAGGCGGTATCCAGTACCCATTCACCCAACGATGAAATTAAGCCGATTTTTTCCGCAACCGGTATAAATTTATCAGGAAAAATTAGCCCTCGTTCGCAATGCCGCCAGCGAACCAATGCCTCAACAGCGACCACCTTCCCTGTTGCCAATGAGATCTGTGGCTGATAATGCAATTCAAATTCCCCCCTTTCTACCGCTCCTCGAAGGTTATGTTCTAGACTCAACCGTTCCTCAGCCTGTGCGGTCATTTCTGGATTGTAAAATACATACTGATGCTTTCCCGCATTTTTCGCAGCGTACATTGCGTTGTCTGCACATTGCACCATGTCTTTTACTGTCTCGCCATCGCGAGGATAAAGGGCGATCCCAATACTACCTCTAGGATAAATATCACGAGTGGAAATACGAGCAGGTTCCGCCAGTACATTCAGACACCGTTCCGCAACATAGGCCGACGAGTAATCTTCGGATACTTTCGTAAGCAAAATACAAAATTCGTCGCCGCCCAAACGAGCCACAAAATCTACTTCCCGCACAACACCGAGAAGCCTACTGCTAATTATTTTTAGCAATTGGTCGCCCGCATCGTGTCCCAAACTATCATTGATATCCTTAAACCCATCTAGATCGAGAAATAGTAATGCCATGTGGTGTCGATATCGACGCGCATAGTTTATATTTTCCTCAACCTTAATATTAAACAACGTTCGGTTACCAAGACCCGTAAGCTCATCCATGTACGCCAGACGTCGAATGTGTTTTTCAGATTCCTTAAGCTCAGTAAGATCCTTTATAGAAAGTAAGTAATTAGGTTTGCTTCGTGTTGAATCTAGAAGAGGATGGATGGTTATTTTAGAGAAATATTCCCGCCCATCTACGCGTCTCCCCAAGTATTCACATCCCCACGAACCATCTACGTGACTTTCCTCAAAAGGAGAAAAACCAGGCATGATTTCCGATAGCGTGTGATTTGATTTACCCCTAAGCGTCCAACCGGTAATCCCGGTAAAAGCGTTGTTAACCATAAATAGTCGCCACTCGTGGTTAGTCACCACTAATCCATCAATGACGCTATCCATAAAGGCTCCGATTGAATTCGGTTGACCCGATTCGACCATATTAGGTGCTGCAAGCAAAACAATCCGCTGAATTTTCTCTGGATTTTTTTGATCGTACTCCACGAATCCTACCAGGTAGACCGACAGCGTTTGATCGTCTGAATCCATTAACAAACACCGCATTTGATGTAAAACATTCCCGGACACCAACTGTGCTATCAGCTTTACGGTCATATCATGAGGTAAAACACGACTCAATGCCGACCCAATCAGTTCTCCACGAGTGTATTTCAACTGATCCAAAGCCGTTAGATTAGCATCGGAAATAAACCCTTCACTATCGATGGTTAACTGTATTGTCTCGTCAATACCTAGCATCTATCCAACATGACCACGAGAAAATATTAGCCTTCATATAATCAGACATTCTATTCGAAAATTGATACCTAGTAGATTAGTTTGAATGTTTCCTGTCTATTCGTCACTAGATTCATCTCGTACTTTGTTTTAAAATTTAGAAACTACTTCTTTAAGTCTTATATACACGACAGAAGATGTTGTGTAGGTAAGTAGTCGAGATCAAGATACAAGTGTGTTGGCATAAGTGGAATCAGTGAACTACTTGTAGTACTGGCACTCGCAATTTAAACCAGCTCTTGTTATCGATTATTTTAGATTGAAGAGGTTAGTTCCTCGACGGCATACCCTTTTAATGAAAGATAGTAGAAATACTAGCTTTTGGTACCAATTGACAAACAGAGATCCTCCTTATCCACCCAAGGATAGTACCTCGATACATAAAGAATTTTGAACCGGAGTGGCATATTCGAATTGCTGCATCCTTTGCCACACAAAGGAACTGGTATTTCGAATTCTTGAGCTGTTTCTAAAGGTTTAACGCTATCGCCAAAAATTAGTCCCGGTTTTTTAAAACGAGAGACAAACTATGCGGTTGTTCGGACAGAAGGATTTACGTATCGATTAACGGGCAAAACCAAATGCGGTGTTTCCCGCCATTCTGACAAAAATTCGGTGTAGGATTCAGCGGGTACTGGCCGACCAAGGAAATAGCCTTGAATGCGATCACAACCTTGATCGATCAGAATATCAAGTTGCTCTTGGGTTTCTACACCTTCGGCAATGGTTTTAAGGTTCATTTGGCGTGACATAGTGATGATCGCATTAGCAATTGCCGCATCTTTCTTATCTTGGCTAATATCGCTAACAAACGAGCGGTCGACTTTAATACAGTCCAATGGAAATCGCTTTAAGGAGGCCAGCGATGAATACCCCGTACCAAAATCATCAATCGAAACTTTTATTCCCATCGTCCTAAGTTCGTGCAGGGACTCAATCGCAGCGTCGGTCTCGTCCATAATAATGTTTTCGGTTAATTCTAATTCCAGTTGGGTCGCGGATAGTTCAGCATCGTTTAAACTTGATCGAATAATATCGACTAGTCGCACATCCTTAAATTGGCGATTTGACAAATTTACTGCGACGGTCATTGGTGAAAATCCGAGCTCGTTCCATTGCTTTTGTTGCTGACATGCTGTCCGCAAAACCCATTCGCCAATCGCTAAAATGAGACCACAATCTTCGGCCACAGATAAAAACTTATCGGGACCGATTACACCGTGTTCCTTATGAATCCAGCGAATTAAAACCTCTGAACCCACGACATCACCGGTTGATAATTCGAGAATCGGTTGATAATAAAGGACAAATTCCCTTTTTGATATCGCTTGCCGGAGTTCCCGCTCAAGTGCAAGCTTCGCTTTTAATTCGATGCTCATAGTGGGCGCGTATAGCGCAACAGTATTTTCACCCTGCACTTTGGCTCGGTGCATCGCTGTACTCGCTTTCTCCATAAGAACAGAGGCTTCCCTACCATCGTTTGGATATAAGCTAACCCCCATACTGGCAGTAACAAATAACTCCTGTCCAGAAATGTTAAGAGGTTGGGCCAAGGTATTCAAGAATCTTTGGGTTATAATTTGTACATCTTCGGTATTCGCAACATCAACCAACACGACCACAAACTCATCACCGCCCACACGCGCAATGGTATCACCATCTCTAACACAGCTCGTCAATCGACTCGCCACCGTAGTGATCACCAAATCACCGGCTCTATGACCTAATGTATCATTTACAAAGGTAAACCGATCCAGGTTGAAAAATAAAACAGCGACAAAACGGTCGTGCCAAGGTGCCCTACTCAGAATCTGCTCAAGGCGATCCAAGAGAAGCGATCGATTCGGTAAACCCGTCAAGGCATCATGATTGGCTTGGTAACTTAGTGCCTGCTCAGCCTTTTTGTGATCGGTTATGTCATGAAAATAGGTTGAAACATTGCCATGTTGAGGGTAAATCTGGCACGCGTACCACCTTTCCCTACAGGGGAAAAACCACTCAAAGTGCACGGAATGGCCTTCTGATATTGCTTTTTTAAGATTTTGTCGGAGCTCAACCGCAAATTCATTAGTAATAACATCCCAAACTGACCGGCCTACGAGTTGATCGTGATGATAACCCAGCATATTTTCCGCCGATCGATTAATTTTCGAAAAACATGAATCCTCGTTGAGCGAGAAAAATGCATCACTCATCCTTTCGAGTATTTGTGTGGTTGTTTCACTCATTCTGTTGCCGATCCTAATCCGGCTACATAAGTAGTAATTCCCTCTGATTTCGCTCTATTTTGACCAGATTCATAGATCCCTAATACTTCATTGAGTCCTTGCTTTTTTATTTCCTCCCGCAAATCCCGACCTAAATCGACAAATTGAATTTTCTTTTCATGTTTATCTGCAAATCCCTTAATCAACAACAATAAAGTAACCATAGATTGAGGTGCTCGTCGATCCAACTGGCCGACGCCAAAAACAAATGTATCCACCGGCGAAAAAAACATACTTTCCTCGAGTTGTTCAAGATAGTCGGTAATAGTCTCGCTTTCTACGGATACTTGATAATCACTGCCCACTTCAATACGCACACCACCTTCTCGTTCTGTCACACCTAAGAACAACCGATTTTTCCCCACATAGGAAGGTGGTTCGTCTACACATCCCTTTATTTCTCTGTCTATCTTGGAACATAAACTTCTGAACTCACAAAATAAATTTCGTATTTGATGAAAAAATTGGACCGAACTCCATGGCTTAATAACATACCCCAAATGTAGGGTATTGCCCGACCGGCGTGCCATAGACAAAAACGATAAAATCGTGGTCCTTTTACTATCAGAACTGGTGACTAAGACACGAGTTAAACGTTTTCTGGACTTCGATATTTTGGCAATATCTTCAACAAACTGATAACCATTCATCTTTGGCATATGCAGATCAGTCACCACCAAATCGAAATCTCCTTTCGAAAACAGATTGATCGCTTCTACGCCATTTCTCGCATATTGACAAGAACACCCAATTTGACCCAATAATTGCCCAGTAATGTCACCCATTGAGATACTATAATCTACTATTAGGGCTGAAAAATTCCAATCAACCTGAGTAGTTTCATCTAATTTATCCGTAAAAGATTCAATGCCCATATGATTCAATCCCCTTTAATCCCAATTTAGATGTCGTTCAAGATAAACCAAAATACCCCATATTCCACCTACAACCCATATTCAATTCTAAACCCCTCAAAGCAGTCCGATACTACTGCAGTTCTTGCCTATTTAGTTCCAATTAATGCCAAATACCAATTCGCCCAATTTTTCCTGGCAAACTACTTACTCCTCATTAAAACAAAAAAAAAGGCGTTGTTATATGAATTCCTCACGGAATTCATATAACAACGCCTTCTTCTTACAGGACCTAATCCTATCCGAAAAGGTAGACTAACCCCCACGAACAAAAGTTCTTAGATTAGCCTCGGCCAACGTAGTAACCAAAACTCACTACGTAGTCTCTATTATAGTGTCTTTTTTAGGTGTTAGGATATGTACCTAAGTCTTGTACCAAAAGTTTTTCCAAGTTACCCCGCAAATTAGCAAGCTCCTTAGACTTAAACGATGTTTTTGTTCCCTCCAATACGGCGACTGCCTCTTGAATACCCGCTACCAACCGTGCGGGTTTAGGACATCCCAGCAAATGGCAAGGCGTCTGTCGTTCACCCGATCCGTGGGTACGCTCTATTATATGATACAAATCCAGAACGGAGCCGAGGACATTCTGCGCCGATAAGCTTAGAAATGTGGTCCATGCAGACTGCATTCCTTTACTTGGATCATTCTCGATAATATGCTCCATTTGTTCTAACTCTGTGCTCCATTTGGCTAAGCGCTGACGCACATGATCAAAGTCATTAAAACTACGATTCCTTTCTACACCTTTTGAAACCCATTCCAACAACTCACTAAAATCCATTGGCTTGACCATATAGGTCAATACAGTCAAATTTAATGATTTGATGGCAGATTGGACCGATGGATACCCCGTCACAAGGATCACAGGTAAATGACGATTTACTTTTGCTACGGCTTTAACGAGATCTAATTCCGAGTTACCGGGCATCTGAATGTCAGATATAAGGACATTATACTCTTGGTGAGTCAACCGCTCAAGTACCCCATCCCCATCTCTCACGGCGTCACAAGCATATCCATTTCCTCGCAACAAATCTGCGGTCGCATTAGCAAATGTATCATCGTCGTCAGCGATTAATATACGTCCTAAGTCAGGCATGCTAGCGTTCTCTTCCCCTTTTCAATTTTGGTGAATTTAAATATTAACGTCACTATCCACCTCACCTCTATTCTACTCCATTATTGCATTTTACAAACCACACAGGAAAGACTGTATAGTGATTAAGCAAGACTTGTCTCGAATTCTTCTAGCGTAACCCGGTTCCGTCCCTGCTGTTTAGATTGATATAAAGCATCATCCGCACGGCTAACCATAGATTCGATTGATTCGTCAGTCCTATACTGCGCTACACCAATGGATACTGTTATCGGATCGATGGGTTTGTTCGTTATCTTATTCACAAGGCGAACTGTTTCTATGGCCATTCGGATGTTTTCGGCGACCGCCTTGGCTCCATCCAAAGTCGTCTCCACTAGGAGCACAGCAAATTCCTCACCACCAAACCTGGCTGCCGTATCCTTTCCCTTGATTTGTTTTTTTAAGATCGTCCCTATAAATCGTATAACTTGGTCTCCGACCACATGCCCATATGTATCATTTACACGTTTGAAAAAATCGATATCCACCATCAAAAGACACGGAGACCTTTCCTTCCCACCCTCTGTTGACAAACTCACATCGAATCCATTGGAAAATCCTTTGCGATTTGCAAGACCCGTAAGAGGGTCCAAAAGTGTTTCTTTTTTAACTTCCTCTAATTCGTTACGCAAGGCATCGATTTCAACTGTACTGGCATCAAGCCGAGCTTTTAGAGAGGAGGTCGAAACCCTCATAGAACGTGAATCTGAAAGCATACTCTCGGCAATCCGTTGCAGCAATGCACCATCCACGCTGCCCTCTAATTGATTACTATAGCGCTCCAGAGACTGATCAAAACGGCCCACCTCTTCGTTGGTTTGGCTAGTCGATTCTGATAAATTGACAACCAAATTTTGCAGCTCCATCTGAAATTGCGTAATGGTTTCTTGGCTGTCCTTCACTAGAAACTTATCGTAAAGTTCTTGAATTAGTTGATCGCTAAAGAGTGTCCCGTTTTCAAGTAATCCATCGATTTCTTGGCTAAGTTTTTCATTGCCACCCGAAACATACTCGTACCAAACGGTATAATTGATAGGCGTTGCTTTGATTTTATGTTTGGATATGAGCGGTATTACTTGCCGAAGATATTCAACGCTCTTCTCCCTAGATTCGAAATATTGCACGCTATACCCCCATGTTGCTTAACGCCATCATTATGTCGTTAAGAATGCCCGTAACCCTTGGGTGAGAAACTTCGAAATGCGCCACCGAACCCGCTAGATCTTCAACTAATGTGATATGATGATCACGATCATCGGGACTATTAATTTTCATTTCTATATCCGCCACCAGCTTTTCGAGCCTTTCCTTGGACTCATTGTCCCCAATGTCCAAATTATCAATTTCATCCCGAAGGCTTTGCAGTGTTTCTATTAGCTTCTTGCTCATTGGATTAACCCCAGTTCCGATACCATTCTGAACCTGTTCAAAATAGATTGCGCCACTACCATTTTCGGTTGAGCGGCATTTGAAACCTTCCATTTCTTATGTGTAGATATGGCTTCTCCACTCAATCCCTCCACAACTGGCTTTGGCTATTAACTATCTTAAACGGACCCTTAGATTTTATCACAATGCAAAAAGCTCAAGCGAAATTCGATTAAGAATCCCTTAGAGAAGCTATACCTGGATGGTTGCTACGGCAAGAAAGGAACGAGGGCTCAAGCTAACGGCGGCCCACAAGTTAGCAACGGGAACCCTAATTACAAAGGATATATTCCATCACCCATTAATTTGTAGTTTTTCCATTAGATCCTGGGCCTCACTTTTTTGTTCTTCATTTCCCTGTTCGAAAATTTCACGAAGAATATCTTGTGCAGCACTACCGTCTTCCATATCAACATAAGCTTTCGCAAGATCAAGTTTGGTTTCAACTTCATCCATATCGGTTAAACCATCGAAATCCTCATCCAAAGCTTTCTCTTCTTCCCGAATCTCTGGATCAACGTTGCTATCGTCTAGATAAAAATCCAGTTCAGACACCTCACTCGCTGGTGAATCTTTGCGTTGATCTTCCACACCCGATTCCAATAACAAATCACCGACTACATCTTCAGAGTTTGCATCAGATCTTGTGAACGCTAAAACCTTATCGTCATTAGTAGACTGCTGACCAGAACCCTCATCATCCTGTCCATCATTCGAATCAGTATTATGCAACTCAATTTGACGGTCATCGTCCCAATCAGTGCCTGAATCATCTATCCCATCCATCTGAACGTCGCTAGTATTATTCGCTCCAACATGTGAGACATCAAATTCAAGATGGTTTTCATGGTCGGACTGCGGAACATTTAATTTCGATTCGGGTATTAATTCGGAATGACCTGTGGATGGAGCAGTTTCAACCTCAACAATTTTGGATGGCCCCGTTTCACTCCGAGCCGTAGTTTCTGTCCCATCACTAAACAACGAATCCTCCGGGCAAAGGTCTCTTCCCATTTCAACAACTTTTTGCCAAAATGCCGAATCATCCCGTCGATCTTTTTTCAATTCGGAAGCATAGGCCGAAAACGCTTCTCTATTTTCTTTCGCAAAATGAATTTCAAGTAGTTTTAGCTTACATTCATCGTTATTTGGTTCATCCTTGATAGCTTGTTGAATGAGGTCTTCCGCCTGTTGATACCGGCCATAAGCTAAGTAAACATCGGCTTCAGAGATTGCATCCACTTCATCATGCTCAGTATCGATGGCGTCAAATTCACTGGGGGTAAATTCGCTTAAAAATGAACTTTCCACAGTTTCACTCGATTCCTGAACAGGTCTATCAACAGCACCAGACTCTGCTAATTTGTCACTCGCAAAATCATGACCGACTTCAGGGAGATTCAGCACACTATCGGTATCCCCTTCGGATTCACCACGTCGTTTCCGAATAAAAACCCAAGCCAACAAGCCAAGCAGCGCGATTCCAGCACCCGAAGCTGCTAGGTAAAAAGGCCCCGATAAAAAACCATCAGGTTTTTCTTCGCTTACAGTTTTTGTTGGTTTTGGCTTTTTAAGCGTTGGTTTGACGGTTTTTTTAATCGATTTAGCTTTTGGAACCTGTTTTGGCTGAACTTTATTTTTTTCTAAATCTATAGTCGCTTCAGGAACCACTTTATTTGCGAGCGCTGCTGATTTACTCAGTTGTGAATTTTGAGATTGTAACGCCGCTAACTGTTCATCCTTTAAAGCTAACATTCGCTGCATGGTTACCAACTGTTGTTCTAATGCCGCTAACCGTGATTGAAGTTGTTGATTTTCCTGGCCCACAGATGCTGCCATCTCGAGTGCCAAGTCCACTTTTGCATTTGGTTTTTCGGAAGCATTTTCCTTTGCTGACATGCCCACTTCGGTAAGATCTTCACCCGAAGGAGAAACCAATTTTAATTGATCAGGGCTCTCAACAGATTTCTTCGATGGTGTATTCGTCTTGGCTTTTTCGGCACGCACATCATTTATACGCCCGGACCATACATCATTTTGCCGTTTGTATTCGACCGACGCCTGCTCTCTAGTACGCTGAACGATAATATCTCGCGTTGGGATTGTAAGAATCTGACCAGCCTTTAAAGCATTGATATTGTCCTTGTAAAAAGCATGAGGATTCACCTGATGCATACTAATTAACAACTGTTCTGCGGAGACTCCTTTTTCCCGTTTAACAGAATTCACAATATTCCAAAGCGTCTCGTTTCTTACAACAGGGCCATATTTTTCGCCAAAACCGTAAGACCGAGAATTTTGCTTAGGCGAACGAGATTTAAACTGCTTAGGTGTTTTAGGAGTAATTGGCTTAGGAACCGCAGTTGAAGAAAATGAGATAGGGTTTGTTGTGACATTAGGGGATGCTATCACAGTCTCTTCTTTTGGAACCGCAGCGCTTTCAACTTTCTGGGTTTGTGTAACCGCTGGAGTAGCAGCCGGAATAGTTTTCTTTTGGAGTGTAACAGGTGGATCCAAAAGCAAGGTAAATTCTCGCAAGATATGTCCTTGAGGCCAATTCACATCAAGCAAAAAATCTACAAAAGGCTCGCGTATCACATCGAGCGAAGTCACCTTGACAACGATACTACCGTCAGTTTTTATAATGGGCTTAAACCGGAGAGAGGAAAGATAAAATGGCCTCTCGATCCCCGCACGGGCAAATGCGTCAGGTGCCGCCAAACTGACCTTGATATCTGAAACAGACTTGACCTTTGGGTTAACCAAGGGAATTTCCGCCCGTAAATTTTGATTTAAGGCGGAATGCAGCTTGATATCGCCCACCCCCAAAGCATCGACGCCAAGCGGGGAAAGGAGACTCAAGATCGCCATGGTTTTTTTTAATTTGCGCACTTAGCCCTCTCCAGAAAACAAATGACCCACACTACGGATGCTCCAATCAAAATACTATATTCTAGGGTAACTATTCGGCACACCTCTTTTCTGTTTCATAAAAACACCTCAAAACACCTGGGATAGTTTTCCTTTCTATGACACAAACAGGGGCAATCCGAACGATTACTTTCTTGTAAAGATTAGTTCAGATGAAATTTTTTACTAGTAGCTCCGCAATCTGTATGCTGTTGAGAGCAGCACCTTTTCGTATGTTATCTCCAACAACCCACATGTTCAGCCCTTTCGGGTGCGAAATATCTTCCCGGATTCTTCCAACGAATACCTCATCATGACCCGCTGACTCGGTAACCGCCGTAGGATAACCTCCCGGTTCCCGACGATCCAATACTGTCACTCCAGGCGCCTTCATCAAAAGTTCCGTCGCCTGGTTCGCGCTAATTTTTTCCTTTGTTTCGATATGTACAGCCTCAGAGTGTCCGAAAAATACCGGAATGCGGACTGCTGTGGGATTAACCCGGATACTTTCATCACCCAAGATTTTTTGGGTCTCCCAAACCATTTTCATCTCTTCCCGGGTATACCCATTTTCCTGAAACGAATCAATTTGTGGTAGAGCGTTAAAAGCGATTTGTTTGGGATAAACTTTCGAGGTTACCCGTTTTGCATTGAGTAAGTTAGCGGTTTGACCCGCAAGCTCCTTGATAGCTTCCTGACCACTCCCGGATACCGCCTGATAAGTAGCCACATTAATACGTTCAATCCCTACAGCATCATATATGGGTTTCAAAGCCAAAATCATTTGAATCGTCGAACAATTGGGATTAGCAATAATACCTCGACCTTTAAAACGACCAATCTGGTCTGGATTCACTTCAGGAATCACCAATGGAATATCAACATCACGACGAAATTCAGAGGTATTATCAACCACAACACATCCAGCTTCAGCAGCCTTCGGCGCAAATTCCTTAGAAACAGAGGCTCCCGCCGAAAAAAGCCCAATCCGTACTTTTGAAAAATCAAACTCCGATAAATTCCGTACCTTGATCCTAGTATTAGCAAATTCAAGATATTTCCCCGCAGACCGACTACTCGCTAAGGCATACACCTCACCACAAGGGAAATTTCGCTCTGCCAAAATCGAAAGCATTACTTCACCGACGGCCCCAGTAGCACCGACAACAGCAACATCATAATTATCATTCATCACTAAATTTACTCCAAGAGTCCCTTAACCACAGCATTTCCCATTTCCACCGTTCCCACTTCACAAGTCCCTGGTGAATAGATATCTGGTGTACGCAAGCCTGAATCCAACGCATTAATGACCGCCAGTTCAACTCTCTGAGCCGCATCTTCTTCATTGAAACTGTAGCGGAGAAGCATCGCGACCGACAAAATTGTTGCCAATGGATTGGCGCGCCCTTTGCCTGCGATATCCGGAGCCGAACCGTGTATAGGTTCGTATAGACCTTTGCCATTCTGATCTAAGGACGCCGACGGCAACATGCCGATTGAACCTGTCAACATGGAGGCACAATCCGACAAAATGTCACCAAACATGTTGGTTGTTACGATAACATCAAATTGTTTAGGCGCACGTACCAACTGCATCGCGGCGTTATCGACATACATATGCGATAATTCGACACTCGGATAGTCTTGAGCTACATCACTTACGACTTTCCGCCAAAGTTCAGTACATTCAAGTACATTGGCTTTGTCCACCGAACAAATTTTTTGGCGCCTTTTCCCTGCAATCCGGAATGCGGAATGTGCTATCCTCTGGACCTCTGACTCCTTATATATAAGTGTATTAAATCCTTCTCGTTCCCCACCTTCCAAAACCCGAACACCCCGTGGCTTTCCAAAATAAATTCCTCCTGTAAGTTCCCTCACAATCATGATATCGAGCCCAGCAACCACTTCAGGCTTCAATGAAGATGCATCAGCCAACTGAGGATACAAAATTGCAGGTCTCAGATTAGAAAAAAGCTCAAGTTCGGAACGTAACTCCAATAAAGCTCTTTCAGGCCTAACTGAGTAATCCAAAGATTCCCATTTCGGGCCACCGACCGCACCCATTAGTACTGCATCAGCAGATTTGGCAAGATCCAAAGTATCTTTTGGAAGTGGCACCCCAGTTCCCTCATAGGCAGCTCCTCCAATTAACCCTTCCTCCATGCGTACATTTAAGCCAAATTCCTCAACCAGACAATTAAGCACTTTAATTGCTTCGATCACAATCTCTGGTCCAATGCCATCACCAGGTAATACCGCTATTCTCTTTTTCATTTAGTAAAAATATTCGACCAAAAAAATTATTATTGAGTTTGACTCTATTTTGGTCCGCAACACGGACAATCCGTACTATTTACAGATTTAAACGAGTGTTTTTATGGAACGACTACGATCGAGTATATAGAGGTTGGTCATTTACCGCTCTTTCACGAACCAAACAGCCAGGGTGTTTGTTGACGTCGTCTCGCTTCGTAAGCCCTTATTTTGTGGGTTTGCTCCAAGGTTAGGGCAATATCATCAAGACCATTAAGCAACCGGTGTTTTCGTGACTCATCGATATCAAACCCGATGCATTCACCCGAAATCTTGACAATTTTTTGAGTTGCTAAATCGACCGTTAATTGATAAGTCTCACTACATTCTTCAAACAACAGATCAATGGTATGCGAAGCCAACTTAATAGGTAACAACCCATTCTTAAAGCAATTATTATAAAATATATCCGCGAACCCCGGTCCTATTAAAACCCGAAATCCATAATCTACAAGCGCCCACGCTGCGTGTTCACGTGATGAACCACAACCGAAATTCTCTCGTGTCAGCAATATCCTTGAACCGGAATAACCTGGATTATTTAAAACGAAATCCTTATTTTTAGGCCTACCGCTACAATCCATCTCAGGTTCACCCCGATCCAAATAGCGCCATTCATCGAATAAATGTGGGCCGAATCCTGTACGGCGGATTGATTTTAAAAATTGCTTTGGAATGATCGCGTCGGTATCTACGTTGACACGGTCCAGCGGCATTACTTTGGATATAATTTTCTCAAATGGGCTCACTACTCGACTCTACAAAAATTCACGAACGTCAGTAAAATGGCCTGCTATTGCGGCGGCAGCAGCCATAGCGGGACTCACCAAATGGGTTCTTCCACCATAACCCTGTCGCCCTTCAAAGTTGCGATTTGATGTCGAGGCACAACGTTCACCCGGTTCGAGCCGATCCGCATTCATTGCCAAACACATCGAACACCCAGAATCTCGCCATTCAAAGCCTGCATCGATAAATATTTTATCAAGACCTTCGCACTCAGCCTGCCGCTTAACCAGACCGGAACCCGGCACGACAAGCGCCTGTTTGATATTATTCGCAAGCGTTTTTCCGTTCGCAACCTGAGCGGCAGCCCTCAAATCCTCAATCCTAGAATTCGTACACGAACCAATAAATATTTTATCCAAATATATATTTGATATCGGTATTCCAGGCTCAAGCTGCATATAAACCAAAGCACGTTCCATACTTTTCTTTTTCACTTCATCCGTTAGCTCCTCAGGATCGGGAATCACTGCATCCACCGAAACCACCATTTCTGGTGAAGTACCCCATGTCACCTGAGGACTAATCTTACTCCCATCGATCGATACAACTTTATCAAAGACAACATCTTCATCGCTCTGAAGATTTTGCCATTGATCGACAGCCCTTCCCCACAATCCGTCAGTTGGCGCATACGGGCGCCCTTTCACATAATTGATAGTAGTCGTATCAACTGCGACTAGACCCGCTCGAGCTCCTGCTTCAATGGCCATATTACACACTGTCATTCTACCTTCCATCGACATATCCCTGATTACAGAGCCCGCGAATTCAATCGTATAACCAGTCCCTCCCGCAGTTCCGATTTCTCCGATAATTGCCAATACAATGTCTTTCGCAAAGACACCTGCCGAAAGTTGTCCCTTAACATCCACCAACATGTTTTTTGATTTTTTTTGAACTAGGCACTGTGTAGCCAACGCATGCTCCACTTCGGATGTTCCGATTCCAAAAGCCAACGCACCAAAAGCACCATGGGTAGACGTATGAGAGTCCCCACAAACCACAGTCATTCCGGGTAATGTCGCTCCTTGTTCAGGACCAATAACATGCACAATACCCTGGCGCGGATCTAACATATCAAACTCTGTAATGCCAAATATTGCACAATTTTGATCCAAAGTCTCAACTTGAAGACGAGAAACCGGATCACCAATACCTTGATCCCTTCCACTGGTCGGTACGTTGTGATCAGCCACTGCCAGATTTGCAGAGGTACGCCACAATTTTCTTTTTTCTATGCGTAGACCTTCGAAAGCTTGGGGCGATGTAACCTCGTGCACCAAATGCCGATCAATATATATCAATGACGACCCATCCTCATCAGTATGAACCAGATGGTCATCCCAAAGTTTATCGTATAATGTTTTACCGGACATAAATACTGTTACATTGCATGTTTTTGAAGTGCTGAAAAAACTTTTTTTGTTATTTCAGGAACGCTCCCAATGCCAATTATTGACGAAAAACTTATCGAACTGCTGTCAGCGGCACGACGATAATACTCCACAAGTGGCTTAGTCTGCTCATGATAGACCCTAAGTCTTTTTCTTACAGTTTTTTCCTGATCATCATCGCGTTGAATCAACGGTTCACCAGTATCATCATCAACTCCTGCAATTTTTGGTGCATTAAATTGGACATGATAGGTACGACCGGAGGCGGGGTGAACTCTCCGACCACCTAAACGCTTAACGATCTGTTCATCATCAACCAATATTTCAACAACATGGTCAACGACTACCCCCATTTCTTTTAAACCTTCCGCCTGAACAATAGTACGCGGAAAACCGTCAAGCAGAAATCCATTTTCACAATCACTCGCTATTATCCGAGCTTTAATCAAGCTTAAAATAATTTCATCCGAAACTAATCCACCGGCATCCATTATTTCCTTTGCCGCCAACCCAAGGCCCGACTGTTCCCTAATAGCCGCACGAAGCATATCACCCGTCGATATTTGAGGAATATTAAACTTTTCCGTAATATATTTGGCTTGGGTACCTTTTCCCGAACCGGGCCCACCTAGCAAAATTAGTCGCATTTTTTGTTCCTTAATTAAAAAACCCCCTTCGAATTAAGGAATTTACCATATTTTCTATCCTCTGAGAAAACATGATCTACAAGCCACTCTTCAAAAATACCCTCAAATCCTATATGGTCACACAACCCGGTATTTATTAGTTCTTGCTGCAGATCAACTATTCTCACCAATATCAACTTATGCTTTTTGCGGTGCATATCAACTTCAGGGTAGCCATACCTATCTAACAGCGCTTCTTCGTCTTGAAATAAGCCTTCTGCCGTTTCAACAAGTTGTGTTATTAAATTTTGAATAACGATTATATCTGCACCTGACCTTATTGCTTTCAAAACCTTGATTCCCAATGCAAAAAGACTTTTATTTTGACAGTCTATCACCTCAACTGAAACTCGATATTCATCCCTCCATTCAAACAAAGATACACTGGTTAATTCGGTGTTCAGTACCAGTCTTTTGCGTTTTTCAAAATCTTCGATTAGTTTCCAATATACAATAGGTATTTCCCTAAGAAACTTGCCGGAAATTTGATAAACATCAGTGGGTTCTATGGTTCTAATCCCAAAAATACTGGGTGTATCGAATACGGACATTTCCTCGCCAAAAAAATCGTGGACTCCTAACGTGCCATAAATGTCCTCGCCCATATATCTTTCGAGCCTTCCTATTTTTACAAGATTCAGGACGGTTAGGTTTTTAGCACTTATAACCTGTCCAGCAGAATAATGACGTAGTTCCAATGCAAGCGCGATTTCATTCTGAACCGGAAAAGATAGTGAATTGCCAAAAAGACTAGTTTTTTGTAAAAAGTCCCGTCGTTCCGCTAACTCATCAAATTGCTCGGATATTTTGTGCTTATTAATAAATTCAAGAATAAGACTAATCGGTAAGGGCAATGCTTGCACGAAGCTGGTAGCCCGATAAGTAATTGTTGCAGCTTGAACAAATATCTCGGGCAAATTCCCAACCATACCTCCCGCTAACAAGTGACTGACCGAACCCGAATGGGTATTCACTGCCTCAACATTTCCAGAAAGGATTAAAAAAAGAGTCGTTTTTTCATGTTGCGTGTCTAAAATAATTGAACCCGGAGTAAACGTAATCAACTCATTGTTCAAGAGGCACCTAAACTCGTGACGTGAAACATCGGGAAAATAGGATCTCAAATAATCATAAGCTTGGCGCCGGGCAAAATCGAAATATCCCGGAATCAAAACATCAACCATTCCAAAATTAGTTTTTGAACCTACTGTTTTTTGGTTAATCGATAAATCAGCTTCGATATGCGACAAAATAATTTTTTCACTTGTGTCACCGCGAAAATCCTCAGCATCACCATGAATCAATCCACCATTAACATCAATTTTTTTTATGTCTACGGGATGCCTATAATCCTTTTTAATGGTTTCCAACCAACCACTCAATCTATTCCGAAGGGGTCCCGACTTTTGTATCATGTCATCCAGTACTGTGAATGAGGCGATATCTGCCCAATGGGCATAGGATCGATATCCATTCGCTGATAAAGTACGGAAAATAAAGATATTGGTTTCCACTGGATGAGGAGAGAAAAGCGGTTTGACTTCCAAGCCATCAAGGTCATTCCAAACATCGAAATCCACGGTACAAACTTCGAAAAAATCCCTAAAGTATTCCTCATCCGCGGATAATAGAGCAGCCAGTTTTTTTGAAACCGAAGCCTGCACCAATGCCGTGGCGTAATATTTTATTTTATGTTCCGCACGCAGTAGCGATGCGATGCCCGCAAAATGATCATCATGACTGTGAGTATGGAAAATCCCTTCAATTTCACCAACACTGATACCAATTGCCTTTAGAATAAATAAAATATTAGGTCCCGCATCGAGTAAATAGATCTTACCTTGATAAATTAGGATGCTCGCCATGCAAGGTTGATTAGCGTCCCATCCGTTTCCCTCTCCGATGTGTACCACACTAAAATATTCCCTCTGGAGCTGGTACATACCAAGTGGATAAGCCGACTCATAGTGTTCGGAGGGAGATAGATTGAGATCAACGCTTACCGATTCATCCTGATATTCTATGTCGAATTCATTTAAACGAAGACGACGGATAAACACACCATTTTTTATCTCAACGCGTTCATTCTCGATCACCAGGGTATCTAAAAATTGTTTCGAATGATGAATTTTTCCATTGGCGAAAAAAAGCTTCAAAAACATCATTTCTTCAGCCCTTTCCGCTGATATTCCGACATCCATGAGTTCTTGCTTAGAAATCAGTCCATAATTCCCCCTATACACATATTGCAACTGGGCATTTACTTGTCCAGCCAATCCCATTAATAGTGGCTTAACCCCTGTGTTATTAGGATGATTTGGTAAGATCATGCCCTGCCTATATAGCATCTGCATAACTGGAAACTCCGCCAAATTGGCAAATCGTCCATTCTGTAACAAAACATCGGAAAGTAAAATGGCGTTAGGTCCGGACTCGAAAGCAACACCATCTCGACCAGTCGAAGTAATCAACCCACGTTTAACGAGGTGCTTAACACTATCTTCCGGGCAACCGCATAGAATATAAAGATCGGCCTCTGGAATTTCTACCCAATAAATCCCGGAGGAAACAGCGATTTTCTTAATTTTTCTTACAGCGCGAGGATTAATAATTGATTTTGTTTCCATTCGTTTAACGCTAAACTTTGTCTCAGGCAATAGACCATTGTACGCGGCTAACGATTAATTTAAAAAACGCGACCCCCAAGGATAAAACGTTGGCGCCAATAGGGGTTGTCCAATCTAGAATTGGACACGACTTTTCCTGTCGATGGTGCATGCACAAACTGCCCATCGCCCACGTAAATCCCGACGTGAGAAATTCCTTTTTCGGGCAAGCGAAAGAACACTAAATCACCCGGGCCTAACTCATGGAGTTTGATGGGAATAGCATCTCTCATCAAGACCGCGGATGTTCGCGGCACAAGGATACCCGCCTTCTTGTACACATAATGAACGAGCCCGCTGCAATCAAAGCCCCGAGGCGTGTTACCTCCCCATTTATAAGGTACTCCTAACATCGACTCGGCTATCTTCACCACTTGATTTCTACGCGACAAAAATGCCACCGCGTTTTTTTTCTCTGGATTGCCGAATTTGGAAACATTCCTATGCTCCCTTGTGATCGAAAGTTTGTTGTTTATGTCACCAGTAGCAGGGTCAATACCATCACTCGCACAACCCGCTTGCACCATAGTAAGCACAAGAACCGGAAAGTTAAGCTCAAATGTATTCATAGGAACTTTGCCAGTTCAACATTTAAGACCAGGGCAATAGTCATCGACCGACCAAACAGAAAATTTTGTAATACTTTATAGCCAGACCAACTTCGCAACTGAGCACTCCATCATGATCTCGGTATTTTTTTCAAATTGGCAAGGCCCTACCTAAACATCGAATAGGTTTTTACTAGAAACCAATAAGTCAATATAAGGTAATATCAAAGACTGTCAAATAATCAATAAGTTGTATAGTCATGTGATACACTTGGCTTGAACTTTTAATTCTTCTTTAAAATGTTATTTCGATCCGCCGTCATTGTATTGGTGTCGACCCTATCCAGTGGTTGTGCGTACTCTGAAAATATGGAACCCTCCACTAATAATCCTTACAGTTTTGCCGTCTATGCGCTTTCGCGTGGAAAAGGAATCCCCGAAAGAACACGTAATATATTTAATGGGATAGTTGGCACACTCGAGCAAGCAAAAAAAGACGGAAAAGCAATGAATATTGGGCAATCCCGGATAGGCATCGAGGGAGAAACTCGCTTATGTGTTGAATTTAATGATTCTCAATTTGGAATGACCATGGCCGCGCAAATTCAAAATTCGATTCAAAACGTTGACCTTTTGAGTTTAAAAATTGAGCAATGTTCTACTCGTACTTCAACAACTTTGAATGAGTAGATTAATGAAGTAGGTTGAGTAAGGGAACCATACAGGCACTTATGAGCAGCCGTCAACATGATAGCCTATGCTTTTAAACTATTATCGCTATCGAAAAATATTCATTTGGGAAATGACTTTTGGTATTCGTTCACCAAAACACTAAGAGAATGCATCCAAGCATTGTGATCTAAAATCCAATTGCAATTCTCGAATTGTCTCCAACATATTGTTTAACCAAACGGGGGAAAATAAATGTCAAAAGAAGCTATGAAACTTATTGGTTTACCGTACATTTTGCTTATCGTCTCTTTCGTTGTCGGGTGTACACCTGGACGTGGACCGACTGGACCATCCGACCCCGTACCTTGCGTTTCAGTTGAATCAATAAACAAAGGGAATTACCTGGAAAATATTGCCGCTGCAGAGCGCGAAAAATTCAAAACAATGGGCTTCGATCAATTTGAAGCTAAGGTATACCACGAATCTTTTGCGGGTGGAAAATACATCGTGAATGGCGATACCCCGATCATCGATCAAGACCAATTAAGAATATTCTATAGAAACCAAATACTAAACACATCTTCTGCATCGATGACACAGGGACTAGTAGTTCACCAAGTTAACAATCAGGATGCAAAATGGGACGATACATCAAAAAAGCAACTGACCTATTGTGTCAGTACAACTTTCGGCGGTAACTACCAACAAGTTGTGAATAACATGCAAAGCGCAACAGGAGCGTGGGAAATCGCTGCGGATGTCCAATTCGAGCATTTATCAGCTCAAGACAACAACTGCACAGCGAATAATCCAAATGTTGTTTTTGACGTACGCCCCGTAGATGTGAATGGACAATATTTGGCACGGGCATTTTTTCCAGGCGACGGACGAGCCGCCAGGAACATACTGATCGATGATAGCTCTTTCAATTCACTCCCTGGTAATTTAACTCTAACTGGAATAATCCGCCATGAGCTCGGACATACGTTGGGGTTTCGCCACGAACATACGCGACCGGATTCAGGCGCATGCTTTGAAGATAACAACTGGCGCCCATTGACTAATTATGACCCGTGGTCAGTAATGCACTATCCCCAGTGTAATGGGAATGGAGACTGGAGCCTAACCTTAACCGCTCTAGACAAAATGGGCGCTGCTTGCTTATACGGAACAATCGGTGGTGGGACCGCCCAAGATTGTGGCATTTCGCAACCACCAGCCTGTCCCTAGATTTCCAATTTTTCTGTAGAGCGATTCTCGGATTAGAAAAAACTGCTATCAATACCTTCGTAAAATAGTCAAACTTGATCGCAGATCTGACTCGAATTGCTCTACAGTTTTCTACTGGGGCCACGGTGCTTCGTAAACAATGTACTGCACGCGACAAACGTTCCCAATTCATTATTAAGTAGACTTTCTTGTTTTATTAAACGCAGGCCTTGCATCAATTTATCCTCATGCCCCCTCATACTTAGATGCTGTAAATAATCCAAGCTAAGCCTTATTCGGTTATAATCAAACGATTTTTGCCACGCAAAGCATATCTTTTAACCGAACAAACTAAATGATGTCCGCTAAAGTTTCCGATGATAGTTATGATGTATTAATCGTAGGAGGCGGTATGGTAGGTGCCGCGTTAGGGTGTTGCTTAGGCAATAGTAAAATTCGTGTTGCCGTTGTAGAAGAAACGCGACCAAAGACCTTTGCTTCAGGAGACGACCCTGATTTGCGGGTTTCTGCAATAAGCATTGCGTCGCAAACGATTATGGCAACTGTGGGTGCATGGCCAGGGATCATTTCGAAACGTTTATGTCCGTTTAGCCGAATGCGGGTATGGGAGAATAATAATGATACTGAATTTTGTAGTAAAGACATAGATCGTCCTCATCTTGGTTATATTGTAGAAAATAGAGTCGTCCAACTCGCCCTTCTCAAACATTTGGATTGCTTTGACAATGTCGATTTAATCTGCCCGGCAAGAATAGAAATGATTCAATACGCCGCTAATGGATCCACAGCGCAGTTAGACGACGGTCGAATTTTAAAGAGCCGACTATTGGTTGCAGCTGATGGAGGACAATCTCGGGTTCGTCAAAGTGTGGGAATTGGGGTTAGTAGTTGGGACTATGACCAGCACGCCATGGTTATTTCCGTGGAAACTGGTTATTCCCAACAGGACATTACCTGGCAACGATTTACTCCTAGCGGACCTCAAGCGTTTTTGCCGTTATTCGGCAATCGTGCATCGTTGGTTTGGTACAATTCTCCAGATGAAATTCGGCGCTTAAAATCGTTACCGAATACCGAATTGATCACGGAAATATCTACTTCGTTCCCTAACAATCTTGGAGAAATAAAGACAGTGTTGGGTAGAGCAAGCTTTCCTCTGAAGCGTCAACACGCTTTTGATTATGTCAAGGAAGGTGTTGCATTAATAGGTGATGCTGCCCATGTGATTAATCCCTTGGCTGGTCAAGGTGTCAATATTGGTTTTTTGGATGCCGCAGCCCTAGCCCAAGTGTTAGTGGCCGCCAAAGAAAAGGACCAAGATCTTGGTAGTACCCGTATTCTCAATGAATATCAACGATTGCGACGGTGGGACAACCTGATGATGATGACTGCAATGGAAATGTTTTATCGAGTATTCAGCAATCAAATCTTGCCTATTAGGGTGCTTCGTAATTTCGGACTGGGATTAGCGGAACGTCTGCAACCCGCAAAGAACAAGGCAATGCGTTACGCTGTTGGGCTGGAAGGGAATCTTCCGAAACTCGCTAGGGGAGAGATAATTGTAAACGAAAGTTAATCCGTATTTCGTACAAACTTCGTTCTGTGAGAAAGCAGTATCTAACGCCTAAACCCATAAATAACCAAGAAAGTTTGTATCCTAAGTAATCGAAAGTACATTTAGCAAACTAAAGGGACATCCAAATTACGGCGTTTTTTCGACTTGTCATCAATCTTTTATCCTATGTTCTCGGTAATATAGGATTCGAGACACTGAGCATTTTTTAATAGATCTTTAGTCGCTCCAACCTGCCAATCAATGGATTTCTATTTTTAACCTCAAAACAACCTTCGTTCATTCCTATCTTTTTCTTCTTGCTCAAATAATTTGCGTCGCGCGTCTAGAATTGCTGTCAGGTAAAAGTCGTTTTTCGCGGCCTTTCTTGCAATATTTAGTTGGGTAATTGCGGAACGCGTGTGCCCAGTTTGATAATAGTACTCAGCGATATAGCGATGAGACTGTCCTAGATTTCCTAAAGCGTCGTAGGTTTGGGCCAGTAATTCATATATATCCAAAGTCGGCGCTCGATTTTCCGTGTATTGAAGCAGAATTTTTTCCGCCTTCCCGGGATTTCCAGATTTAAGGAGTACCTCGACATAAGCCAAAGTGATTGCATAATTTCCAGGAAAATGTTTTAGAGCAGATTCGTAGAAATTTAATGCTTTTTTAAAATCACCAGATTTTCTGATCGTCTGGCCCACTGCATTAGCGATCCTGGAACTCTCCGGATACTTTTCGATTAGTACGCGCAAAATTCCATGGGCCTTCTTGTTTTGTTTTTTTGCGAGTAATGCCAGTGCAAGTCCATATTGTGTCACTGTCCTTTGTCTTGATGTTCCACGATCTAATCTTGAATTAAAAAAGTCTATCGAGGCCTGTGGAGTTTCTGCAGTTAAAACCCGTAGTTTCGCTTTACTTAACTCATAAACAAAAGAGTTTGGAAATTGTCGATAGGGATACTTTTCAGCGCGGCCAAGGGTGTCGGCTACACGAGACGCGGTGACTGGATGAGTTCGCAGAAATTCGGGAATATTTTGACCGTAATATCGGCTAGATTGTTGTAACTTCTGAAAAAATGCTGGCATACTTCTAGGATCAAGGTTTGCCCCGGAAAGAATTTGAATACCGATTCGATCTGCTTCCTTCTCATTGTCACGGGTAAAATTAATTTGGTATTGGGCACTACCTGCTTGTACAGCCGCTAAAGCGGCAATACCTGCATCGCTAGATTGCGTACCTAATAAAATAGCCGCTAAGGTCGCCGCAGCAGTTGGTATGGAAAGACGATTGGCAGCCTCGAAAGCCCGGTTTAAATGACGCTGGGTCACATGGGCAATTTCGTGGGCGATAACCGACGCTAATTCACTTTCAGATTCGGTGATGAGAATCAACCCCGAATTGATACCGATATATCCCCCAGGACCAGCGAATGCATTAATTACAGGCTCTAGAACAACAAAAAAATGAAAGGGGCGTCCCGGCGCATCGCTTGCAATGGTAAGTTTTTGCCCCAACGACTCAATAAAGTCTTGTATTTCTGGATCTTGATTAACATGAAGCTGTGCATGGACGCTGCGAAAAAAAGCTTCACCTAATTCTTTCTCCTGCACCGGAGAAATTACACTCCCAGAGGAATCCCCAAAATCGGGAAGCACAGGGGGTGTATTATCCGCCATGACACGGAATACAAACAATCCGAATACTAGGCTTAGGATAGATGCGGTAAATCCTTGTTTGTAGCGCTTATGCATTGCTATAGTGACTGCGTTTAATTGGGTTGGTTCCCGAAACCTAAGTAATGCTACATAACTGACGGCGAATCTAACAAATTTAATATGGTTCTAGCCCACAATTCTCACTGCATTTCAACTGCGCGACCACAGTGCCTGTTGCGTGACTTGTGCTTGATTATGGTGTTCATAGTACTGCAAGTACTCTTTCCCGTCCAAACCCTTTCCCGCCTTGTGACCTCCGACTACCTCCCAATTTGATAGCTCCATGAAATGCGGGTTAAAATACATTTCTTTATCGAGCACCAATACCATCGTTGTATCCCCTGGCTTTTTAACTAAGCTATATTCTATACCGATTTCGGTTGATATAGGTTGTGGAAAAAGTCTTATGTTGCAAGCTACACTGAATCAAAACGTTCTTCGAACAAGTCCAAAAAAGTATTCTCTGATCATGGTTTTGGTCGGAATCGAACTACTTATTCTTTTCGCACCCACGGTGCATTGGCTCGTAGAGCGCTGGACCTTAAGTGTCTGGCACAATGCCCACGGTCTACTAATAGCGGTAGTGGCAATATACTATGCTTGGCTAGAATTGTGTGGTTTAAGTCATTTACCCCGCAAATCTAGCGGATGGGGGTTTCTTTTTTTGATCCCGGCACTCCTTTTGTTCGTTTTAGACACGGGGATGCATACCCAGCTACTCTCGGCATTCGCACTCTTTCTATCGTTGCCCGGATTGTCACTATTGTTTTTAGGAACACATCGTACCAAGGCAATAAGTTTTTTTCTATGTATGTTATTTTTATCGTTGCCGATTCCTTTAGTAGTCACTAACTCCTTACACTTAATTTTAAGAGAATTGGCAGCTCACGGCACGGCATGGATCGTTCCAAAATTAGGCATCCCACTTTTTAGGGAAGGAACAGCACTGCACATTTCCAATGGGACTTTACAGGTAGCAGACGCCTGTAGCGGATTTTCCACTCTTTATGCGGCAATAGCGGTCGCATGCATAACCGCATACTTTTGCACGAATTCAAATCGACGAATTTTAATTATGCTCATTGCGGCACCGATTGCAATCGCATCGAATGTTCTCCGAGTGGTGCTATTGGTTCTATTGGTCAACACATTTGGTGTCGAAATTCTCGACACTTCTTTACACACAATATCAGGCTTATTTACGTTTGCTTTGACTCTTCCTGTGATTTTTTGGCTTGGGAAAGAATCTCCACTTAAGGAGGCAAAAGCATGATTTCTGATCGATTTGGCAATGGGGTTGCTGCGTTATTAGCATTAGCTATGGTACCCACCATCATCCACAGTTATTTAGAAGCAAAAAACGAAGATGGCTACCATGCTCGATCGATCAATTTCGAATTGGCGGATTTAAAATTTCTCGATACAACCCGACGGGATAGGTGGGTCATGAACATGTTTTCCGCCGAAGATTGGGTTGAAAGAACCACTCAAACCTCGGAAGGTTCCGAAATCCGCTTATTTGTCGGTCGATCATTCGACCCTAAACGACTGTATCATCATCCAGAGTTGGCACTACTGTACAATAAAGACATGCAAAACAAAGGAGTGCATTTTTTAAAAGCGATAGGCGACATTCCTATACACCTACTTCAGCGGCGTAATAATACCGGAGTGGCGGCGTATTGCCTCTTATATGATGGAGCATTTGTAGATAATCCTATTTTATTCCAAATCTTAACATCCTTGAAATTACTGGTTAGCCCACGAAAACCCATGACGCTTTTTTTCGTTTACGATGAAGGCTTGCCATCAATACAATCAATTGAGGAATCAAAAGCTATTCAAGTACTCAATGCCGCGGTACGTGATTTCCAATCACAGCGCAACGGTGTATTTCCGTAGCAAACATCCGTTCACAGTTGTTAGTTTAACTTAAAGTGACACGCATCGTTTTTTCAAAATCCATTACTCTTAATAACCCATTATCTGTTCACCGATAACCATTATACTTTGACTCGTTTGAAATCCACTGGCGAACTCTACCTAAACGGAGCATTTCGATAAAAGCATCTTTAACTCTGCTTCATCTAGAATCTTGATACCCAGCTTGATCGCTTTATCTAGTTTCGACCCAGGTTCCGCTCCCGCAACAAGGTAATGGGTTTTTTTAGAAACACTAGAGGTTACTTTTGCTCCGAAACTCTGGAGACGTGATTTTACTTCTTCGCGAGTCATGGAATCTAGGGTTCCTGTAATTACTACAATCTCGCCTTTTAAGGGCAGCGTTTGGGTGTTAACCTTGATATCCTCCCATGTAAAGCCTGCTGCCAATAATTTCTCGATGACTTTTCGATTATGAGATTGTTTAAAAAACAAAACAATATTCCCTGCTACAGTAGGACCTATATCCGGTATCGATTCTAATAATTCCGCATCGGCCACCATCAGCTTTTCCAACCCACCAAAGTACTCCGAAAGGTTTTGTGCGGTCACCTCACCGACTTCACGTATCCCCAAAGCAAATAAGAACCTCGGAAATGTAGTATGTTTGCTTTTTTCCAACGCACCAATTAAATTTCTAGCCGACTTTTCTCCCATCCTATCTAAGCCTTTAATTTGATTGACCGTTAAGCAATAAAGATCCGCTACCGTTTTGATAAGCTTTTTTTCAAGCAATTGGTCAACCAACTTCTCCCCCAAGCCTTCTATGTCCAACGCTTTTCTAGATGCTAGATGTATGATCGATGCTTTATGTTGAGCTCGACAAAACAAACCACTGCTACAACGGAGGGTAGCTTCTCCAGGTGCCGATGTCACATCAGATCCACATTCCGGGCATACAGATGGCATCGTAAAGACTTGGGTATTTTGGGGGCGTTTTTCAAAAACTACGCGGGTGATTTCCGGAATCACGTCCCCTGCTCGACGAACCATTACTGTATCGCCGACACGAACATCTTTTCTATTTAATTCTTCAGCATTGTGTAATGTTGCGTTCGTAACCGTTACGCCCCCTACGATTACCGGTTTTAGCCGTGCAACGGGCGTCAATGCGCCAGTTCTACCGACTTGGATATCGATATTCAATACTTTCGTGAAAACTTCCTCGGCCGGAAATTTTCGAGCAATAGCCCAACGAGGTGCCCGCGATACAAAACCTAATTTATTCTGTTGATCCAAGCTATTCACTTTGTAAACTACACCATCTATCTCATATTTTAAGGAGGATCGAAGACCAAAAATGCGCTGATAATTTTTAATACAAGCATCGACATTTCGCACTAATTCGATCTCTGGGCACACAGGAATACCCCAAGATGAAAACCACTCCAAGACTTCCAGTTGATATGTGGGGTGATGTGTTTCGGAGATTACACCGTGACCATAACCGAAAAAGGCAAGTGGGCGCGTTGCTGTGACGTTAGGGTCGAGTTGGCGGAGGCTTCCGGCCGCAGCATTACGAGGATTGGCAAAAACCTTTTCCTCTTGCTTTCTAGCCTGTTCGTTTAAAGCTAGAAAACCATTAATCGGCATAAACACTTCACCACGAACCTCGAGAATATTGGGCCAGCCTTTACCCTCTAATCGCAACGGGATTTGCCGGATCGTGCGAATATTTGCAGTGACGTTTTCGCCATTGTGTCCATCGCCGCGAGTTGCAGCCTGAACCAGGATACCATCCCTGTAAAGCAAACTAATCGCTAAACCATCAAGCTTGGGTTCGGCCACAAAATCAATATTATCGACTTCCAAGCGTTCCAACACACGTTTCCCGAAAGCTTTTACTTCGTCATCGGAAAATGCATTATCCAATGACAACATAGGAATCTCATGTACCACGGATTCAAATGCATTCAGGGGCTCCGCACCAACTCGTTGGGTAGGTGAGTCCGATGTTTGAAGTGCAGGATAACGTTTCTCTAAATTTTGGAGACTCCGCATCAAGCGATCATAGTCAGTATCGCTGACCAATGGATCATCGAACTGGTAATACCGTAAGTTGTGTTGGTTGATGCTGTCGCGTAAGGATTTGGCTTTTTTTATTATTGAGGCAGGAATATTCGCCATCATTCTATAACAAAGTCTGGCGTATACTTCGGACAGTTTCCTCAGTTAGAGGTTGTTTCTCGGCGTCCCAAACCTCTCCGTTCAGAATATCGGCCAATTCACAACAAAAATTAACCATTTCATCGAAAATAGTATGAGGTTCAGCAACACAAGAAGGCTGAAAAAATACGGCAAGTCCAGGAGTCCGAAAAGCTTTTATGTTTTCTTCGGGAAATATTCCAGGCTCGGTCATAGTCGCCACGCTGAATTGAACTTTGTCAGTGCCCAGTTGGTGCCTGTGAAATATTTTCATATTGCCAAATTCCAACTGCAAATCGGCAAAAACATCCATCAATCTGTTACCGTCGAATCCTTCTGGATCCCTAGAAACCACTAAGAATTGGACTAAATCAACAGATTGCGATGTATTAGCCTGGTCCTCGACAATCTCTTCAGCAAATTTCGGCTCTTGCTTTGATAACTCCAAATTGGATTGGGGCCATCCCTTTTTCATCCGGTCCCATAAATAAATACCTAGGATTAACACAACCCCCAAACCGATTAAGATGATTCGCAGTAAGTCCTTATCCATTATTTACACGGCCATTTTTACTGCATCGTCGATATCTACTGCCACCATCCTCGAAACACCGGGCTCATTCATGGTAATCCCTGTAAGCTGCTCAGCTATTTCCATAGTCACTTTATTGTGGGTTACAAAAAGAAACTGTATCCGTTCTGACATTTGCAAAATCAGTTGGCTAAAGCGAACTACATTAGGATCGTCCAAAGGTGCATCAACCTCGTCAAGCAAACAAAATGGAGCAGGATTTAACTCGAATATGGCAAAAACCAATGCTACTGCTGTCAAAGCTTTTTCTCCGCCAGATAACAAATGAATAGAGGTGTTTCTTTTACCCGGCGGGCGGGCCATAACGGCTACACCGCTGTCTAAGAGGTTCTCATCGCGTAACTCCAAATGAGCATCCCCCCCACCAAACAACAAAGGAAATTTATCTTTCAACCCATCATTAACCTGATCAAAGGTAATTTTAAATCGTTTTTTGCTTTCGTGGTCAATTTTTTTTATGGCTTCTTCCAGTGTCGATAGCGATTCCACTAAATCTTTATGTTGCCCGTTTAAAAAATTCAATCGTTGTTCTTGAGATTCGTACTCTTCCACAGCCGTTAAATTGATTGTACCCAGCCGTTCAATTTGTTTGGACAAATTTTCCAACTTTTCCTGCCAGAGTTTTTCATCTGCATTATCTGGAATCAAAACTGCAATCGATTGTGCATCCACTGACATTTCTTGGAGCTGTTCTTCCAACGTCTGACGACGAACCCGCGCAGTTTGCATCTCGACCCGTGCTTTTTCGCCATATTCCCGCTGTTTTTCTATTTCTCTCTCTGTTCGAATTCGAGTTTCTCTAATTTCTGTAATATTCAGTTCCAGAGTCTCGAGCTGATTACGAGCACTCTTCATAGACTTTTCAATTTTTGAACGTGAATTTTTATACTGCTCCAATTGTTCAAGTTCAGAATCTAAAGGCTGACTCGATTGTTCTGTTCCGGTTTCAATCTCTTTTCGCCGAGCAATCGATTCTAAGTACTGCTGTTCTATCCGATTCAGATGCTTTTGTGTCAATGTTTCTGAAGATTTTAAAGATCCAATACGGTTTTTGATTTCATGAATCTCATTTTGAATTTTGAATACAGCTGCATTAACCTCCCGTAACTCCTTTTGAGTTTTTTCGTTTAAGTCTGACAATGTTTGTTTTTCCCACTCCATTGCGGACTTTTCCTGTTCTACTTTGGCTAACGAGTCACGAGTTTTAGCTATATCTTCTTTATCAACTGATTGCTGCCGTCTAATTTCTTCCTGTTCGCTTTCTATCTGCTTTAACCTACTCCGGGTATTTTCATACCTAGTCCGGTCTGCACTGAGACGAGCATTGTGATCCGAAATTTGGCGATTCAATCGATCTAGCTGTTGTTGAAAATCCTGAATGCGCTTTTCACAACGCCTTTGCTGTTCTTCGAGTTGACCTGATTTAGACTCCAGACCTTCAATTTCCAAATGCACGGATTGGCTTTCTACCGTCAGAGCTCTTAATTCTTTTTCGCGCTGCAATACTCCGAATTTTTTATTGGACCGTTTTTTTACAATGACCCACCCCGGGCCTTGCCATACCCCTTCCTGAACAATCACCGATTCATGATTCTTCAAGTTTTTAACCATGGAAACGGCATCATCGAGGTTGTCGGCACAATACACACCCGACAGTAAGGAAGATAGATTCCATGGAGATTGAATCCGATCGACTAATGCGACAGCAGCTTGTCTAGGTGGAGTGGGATGTTGGCAAACTGTATCAAAAATCGTCAATGTTCCGTCCCCTATTTGACCAATTTCCTCTAACACTGAGGTAATATCCCCCAGGCAGACTGCCTCCAAATAAGTATCTAAAACAATTTCAACAGCGTTCTCCCATCCCTGTTTAACTTCCAAAAATTGCGAAAGACGCGGTGCATCTTCCAAAGCCATTTTTTTTAACCAATTTCGAGTTGCCTTCTGATCCTTACCCAAAGCATGCTTTTGAAGCATTTCCAAGGATGAAATCTTGCCATTCGTTGTCTGCAGAATATTCCTACGTTCGTTTAAGTTTGTAAATGTGGTTCTGAGGTGTTGGCGAAGTCCTTCAATTTCTTGGTGGTCAGTTTCTAGTTTGCTTTGAATATCCTGTCGCTCGGATATTAACTGCGATAGAGTCTCTTCCAATACTGGGATTGTCTTTCCACAATCCTTGGATAGGATTTCAGTCTGCTCTTCGACCAAACGTTGGAATCGATGACCAAAATACTCCTCTTGTTTTTCCAATTGTTCTATTCGCGCACGCTGGACTTCAACTTGTTCCTTGGACACAGCACGTCTATCATTCAGGTCGTCCCATTTTATTTGCCATTTGTTATGCTGCTCTACAACAATATTTTGACGATCCAATAACTCCGTTTCCAGCTCACCGCACTGTATTAATTTTGTTTGAGTAGAATCCAGTTCGCCTTGGATTTGTTTCAATTGTTGTTTATCCTGGTCAAGGTCTTGGCCAATTTGTTTACTTTGCTCGTTTAAACGACCCAACTCAGTTTTCAATGCTTCACGGCTCGCACGTGCGTGCTTGATTGTTTGTTCCAACCGACTTATTTCGGAACCGATTTCGTAAAATTCACCTTGAATTTCATTCAATACTTGTTGTTGTTTTTTAATCGACTCGCGTCCTTCTTCTTGAGATTTATCGACCCGTTGCTGCTCTAATAATAATCCTTTGAGGGTCTCGTTCAGCGATTGAATCTGTTCAGAATCTTGTTGATGTTTTTGATCCTGACTCCGCCAACGCATAGCTAGTAGTTCTTGTTTGATCGTCCGCTGTTCCTGTTTTAGGAATTTGAATTTTTCCGCTTTTTTAGCTTGGCGTTTTAAATGATTGAGTTGCTTGGAGACTTCGTCCCGAACATCTTCGAGTCGATCTAGATTTTCCCGGGTATGTCCCATGCGCAATGCTGTTTCGCGCCGACGTTCCTTATATTTAGATATTCCGGCTGCCTCCTCTAGAAGTTCCCGGAGTTCGTCAGGCTTAGCCTCGATTAAACGTGCGATCATACCCTGTTCAATAATTGCATAGCTCCGAGACCCTACCCCGGTACCCAAAAATAAATCGGTTATGTCCTTTCTTCTACAACGAGTGCTATTAAGCAAATAGACAGACTGGCCGTCACGCGATACCTGTCGTTTTACAGAGAGTGTATTGTAGTTGGCGAATTCACCACCGATAGGATTTTCCTGGTTATCGAAGATCAATTCGACCGAAGCCATTGCCACAGGCTTTCTCGCAGAGGATCCATTAAAAATCACATCGGCCATTTTATCCCCGCGAAGGTGTTTAGCTGAGCTTTCTCCCATTACCCATCGAACAGCGTCGATGTTATTGGATTTACCGCATCCATTGGGACCTACAATCCCGATTAGGTTGCCGGATATTGGGATAGTAATCGGATCAACAAACGACTTAAAGCCCGCAAGCTTAATCTTATCAAGTCGCATTCTTAAGCAGTCTTAATCTAGAAAATATGTAACTATTCAAGCCAATTTGGTACGATTGGATGGAAAATGCACCGTATTATTATGCTTTAGCGTCTAAATGTCATCCCCATAAAGAACAACAGTTGTGAATAAGCATTTCAATGAACGCAAAACCCAGTAAAAAACTCGAGGTCTTCGAGAACCCCGAGCCCAGTCGAGATTATTTGATTTGCATCAAAATACCGGAGTTTACCTGCCTGTGCCCAAAAACGGGGCAACCAGACTTCGCAACTATCACCATTGAATACGTACCAGACAAAATCTGTGTCGAACTCAAATCAATTAAACTCTACATGTGGTCTTTTAGGGATGAGGGAGCTTTTCACGAAGCAGTGACCAATGCGATTCTAAATGATTTTGTTGGCATTTGCAGTCCGCGATTTATGAGGGTTAAAGCGGCATTTAAAGTAAGAGGGGGGATTTATACGACGGTTGTAGTGGAGCATAGGAAACTGGGGTGGGAAGCTGAGAATGGATTTACCCTGATTTAGTAAAATCAGATCCTGGAACGGTACAACTCGTATGGGGTCCATCTATCACGGTACTGGAAAAAATTATGAAATATATTCTTGCCATCGATCAAGGCACAACGAGTTCACATTGTATTGTTTACGATCAGCTAGCCAACCCAGAAATTAGACCGAAATGGGGAATCGTTAAACTAAGACCGATGATATCTTGAAAAAAATCGGGGATTGATTGGGCACCTAGAAATATCACACCAAAAGACATAAACCAAGCCAGCGATAGAATCAGGCGAATATGCCAATCGATCAGAAAGGCAAAGCTGCGGCCACCAAGTCCAACCTCAGGCAAGTGGATGTCGACACCATCAGCCGTCTGTAATTCTAGAAAATCACCTTTTAAAGATTGTTTAGCGATTGTCCCCATTGCGTCGAGATTTTTCTCTGCATCGAAACCTAACATTAAGCTTAGGCACCGCACAGAAAAAAGTTTGAAACCATATTTCAACTTTAATTTCGATAAAATTTGTTAAGATTTCTCGCGAAACGGGGCATCGTACAAAATCGTCCCATCTTCGTACCAGATTTTCCAGTGCCCATCCCTTCGACCTTTTATATATTGACGCTCTTCTTGTTTCTGTCCATTTTCATACCAATGCGTCCTAATCCCGTCAATCTCCCCGTTTACAAAACTAGCTTCATTGCGTTTTGATCCATTGGCGTACCATTCGATCATCTTTCCATTTTCAATACCATCCTGATAAGTTCCTTCGGAAGCTTGTTGCCCATTTTCGTGCCATCGCATCGTTTTGCCGTCGATCTCTCCGGCTTTATAAGGATTAACAAATTTAATCTGCCCATTTTTATACCAACTGATGGTTTTACCATGTCGCTTCCCGGCTTTATAGGTTATTTCCTCTTTTTGTTGACCGCCAGGATACCAACTTTGCCAAGTATCTGACCGAGAGCCATTTTCGTAGTTGCCTTTCTGTTTGAGTTGGCCAGCTTTATGCCAAAATGTGACTGCACCGTGTTTTTTTCCATTTACATAAAATAACTCCTTTTTTTCCCTTCCATTCTTGTGCCAAAGCTTTACCAATCCATCCAATTTTCCTTCCTTATAGTTTGCTTTTTTCTTAATATTTCCATTCGTAAAATAAGTCACTAACTCCCCACTAAAAGTCTTACCACTTACCCTATCGTAAACAATACCGTCTCTAACCTCAGTATTGTTTAATTGATTGATTTTAGGGGACTTATCAACTGGCTCTTGATTTTCAGAACACCCTACCAGTATCAAAATCAACCCCAGCAATAAGCACAACAACACACTTTTTTTCATCGATTCTTCCCACAATGATAAAAATAAAAACATTGGAACAACATTATTAATAAATGCTGATTCATCGATTATCTTAACGATATCTGACCTTTGGGTCGATAACACCATATAAAACGTCAACTATCAAATTAAAGCCAATAATTAGCGTACCATAAAAAATAACAATCCCCATCACCAAGGTATAGTCACGATTTAAGGCACCCTGGACGAAATAACGACCAACACCGGGAAGGCCAAAAATCTGTTCAATAACAACAGAACCCGTAATAATTGCGGCAACTGCCGGTCCAAAATAGGATAAAACCGGTAAAATTGCAGGCGGCAAGGCATGGCGTAGAATGATGATGGTATCCGATAAGCCCTTAGCGCGCGCCGTCAAAATGTATGGACTTCCCAAAACTTCAATCATACTTCCACGCATTAGTCTCGCAATATACGCTAACTGAGGCACCGCCAAACAGATGATTGGAAGTACCCGATGGCTAAAATGTCCATTATTCCAACTGCCTGCGGGAAACCAATCCAAATTGACCGCAAAAAAGAGGATCAGCAAAGGTGCCAACACAAAATTTGGAATAGCAATTCCAAGCATTGCGACCGACATGAAAACATGATCTATAAACGTATTTTGCTTCAAAGCCGAAAAACCCCCCAATAAACAACCGATAAAAACAGCAATGATCATTGCTGTCAATCCAAGGGATAAAGAAACCGGAAATCCTGAACGAATAAGCTCGTTCACTCCGTAATCCTGGTATTGAAAGGAGGGTCCGAAATCGCAGTGAATTATATTCCAAAAATAACGGCAAAATTGAAACAATAAAGATTCATCTAGATGGTAAATTCTATCCAGATTAGCTTGAATTTGAGGTGGGAGTTTTTTTTCTAGGTCAAATGGACCTCCTGGCGCGATCCGAATGAGAAAAAACGCCAAAGTAATAAGGATAAACATTGTTGGTATTGCACCCAGAACTCGACGTACGATATAGGCTAACATTCCGAAATCTATTTTTAATGTTCTAAAATACGAAAGTGCTTAGTGTAATGGTGATCCATAACATTGCCCACAAACCCGCGAACATAAGGTTTAATTAAACTTTTACTAACATAGAAATAAATGGGAATGATTGGACAATCGGAAAGCAAAACGCGTTCTGCTTCCTCCAGCAATAGCCGACGCTTACTCGGTTGTGTTTCCAGAGACGCCTGGGCAAGCAGTTGATCGTAATATGGGTTCCTATAACCTACATCATTAATTCCATGGTTTGAATACATCAGTTCCGCGAAGGTATATGCATCATTATAATCACCTATCCACCCTGCTCGGAAAACCTGAGTGACCTGTTTTTGTTTTCGGTTTTTTAAAAATACTTTCCATTCTTCGTTCACCAATTTCGTGGTTACCCCAAGCTCCTTTTTCCACATCGCTGCTACAGCAATGGCGATTTTCTTATGATTTTCACTGGTGTTGTACCGAAGTTCTAGGTGTAACGGATTTTTTTCTGAATACCCCGAAATCTGATACAGCTTTTTTGCTTCAGCCAATCGCTGTTGTCTTTTCATTGATTTAAATTGAAAACTTTGTGCCGCATAATCCGAAACGGCTGGTGGAACCCAACCATAGGCCGGTATCTCACCTAATCCGCTGATTTTTTCGGTAATAATCTCCCGATCTATGGCCATTGACAACGCTACACGTAGCGCCCGATGATCCTTGAATGGGGGTTTCGTCAAATTGAATCCGTAATAATAGGTACCTAGGTAAGGTGAAACCTTTAACTCATCCCCCAAATTCTTTCGAATCCACGCTATTTCCCCAAGAGGAATTGTCTCGGTCCAATCGAGTTCTCCCGCGCGATATCGCCTTAATTCAGCCGATTGATCTTCAACAACATAGTAAGTTACCTTATCGATTGCAGTCTTAGAATCATTCCAGTATTCGGAATTACGCTCTAAACTGATATGCGATTGCACTACCCACCCGTTTAGTCGATAAGCACCATTGGACACCAAGTTTCCAGGCCGCGCAAATTTTCTACCATATTTTTCTATAGCAGGTTGATATACCGGATAGGTGGTTGAATGGGTAAGCAATCCCAAAAAATAAGGGGTCGGCGCTTTTAAAGTAATTTCCAGGTTGTGGGTACTTAAGGCGTTAACACCTAAGGTTTCAACCGATTTCGCACCCGTTATAATATCCTCAGCGTTAACAATCGACGATAAAATTTGAGAGTACTTTGAACCCGTTGCCGGGTTTACGCTTCTGCGAAAGCTATACACGAAATCCTGTGCCGTGACCGGTTCGCCGTTCGACCATCTAGCGTCTTGTCGAATTTGAAAGGTATAAACGGTCCCTGCTGGGCTAATTTCCCACTTTTGCGCAGCACCGGGCAACAGACGCCCATCAGGCGCCTCAGTAATCAAACCCTCATAAAGATCACGTAAGATATTCGACGAAGGAACACCTTCCGCTTTATGGGGGTCAAGCGTTTGTGGTTCGGCCCCGTTACCCCTCCTAAGAACCTGATCGCTCGATTTAGAAATACTTCGTCCAATAATATTGAGATTTGGTTTATTTTCAATAGCTTCCTCTGAGGAACAGGACATTAAAATAAGCAAATATCCTATAACCAAATTAGTAGCATTCTTTGGATTTGTTAATGACGTCATTATTCTAAAGTATCCATCAGCATCTTAAGGCTGGACATGATAACAGGGGTCGTAGATACTTCTCATATATTAGGCATCTAGAAAAGATTAGTTTTCCACAGTTGGGTTGTATACAGCTTCGTACTAAGAAGCTGCAAAGTGTGACCACATACCCTTTGTTCCAAGACGAAGCCAAAAATCACTGGTGATTTAATCTTTGCAAGATCCTAGATTTCCAATAAAAAATAAGGAGGACAATATGGGTTTTATGCAAGGCAAACGTGTCTTGATAGTAGGATTGGCCAGTAATCGTTCTATCGCTTCAGGAATTGCAAAAGCAATGCACCGTGAAGGTGCTCAACTTGCTTTTACCTACCAAAATGAGAAATTAAAAGACCGTGTTGAAAAAATGGCCATGGAGTGTAGTAGTGACATCACCTTAGAATGTGATGTCACAAGTGACCATCAAATTAGTTCAGTTTTTAACACTTTAGAAAAATATTGGGACGGATTAGACGGTATCGTCCATTCAGTTGCGTTTGCTCCCCGGGAAGCCCTCGAAGGCGAATACATAGACGCCGTAACTCGAGAGAATTTCGCAATTGCGCATGATATCAGCTCATACAGTTTTGCAGCACTGGGAAAAGCGGGTCAATATATGATGGAAGGACGCAATGGTGCTTTGCTGACATTAAGCTACTTAGGGGCTGTACGGGTAATCCCTAACTACAACGTCATGGGCGTCGCCAAAGCTAGTCTCGAAGCTAATGTCCGATATATGGCAGCCGCATTGGGTCCCAAAGGAATAAGAGTTAACGCAGTTTCGGCAGGGCCTATGAAAACCTTGGCATCAGCCGGTATTAGTAATTTCAAAGAAATGCTCAAAAAAGCTGCTGGCGCTGCTCCTTTGCGAAAAAACGTTACGCTTGAAGAAGTTGGAAATACAGCTGCATTTCTGTGTTCCGACCTGGCATCCGGTATCACTGGAGAAATAACTTATGTTGACGCTGGATATAACATAACGGGATTCAACCTTTGACACAAATGCTTTTATAAATACTTTATCTATATTCCGGCGCCCCATATCGCAATGGAATATAGGTAAGGACTTTAACGATCAACGAGGTATTGGCAAGACCAAGTTTAGTGTCTTCTCGAAACCGATTCGCTATGAATTCTTTGACTACCTATTCACCGCTGCAACGACACGTACAAGGTTGATAGACTTGGCATGACGTAAAGTCACGCCCGTCATACTATGAATCACGAGTGAACCGCTATTCCTCTGAGGTAAAAAACTTTACGCCGACTTTGTCTCGACCATTGGAAACTAGTGCCGAAAATAACGATACCCCCGAACCCTGGGCTAAAACATTCTTTACGGTGTCTCGATCTTTTTCCAAAATCTTATTGGTCTCTGCACTCTGCACCAACAATACATTAATAATTGCCTGTTCACCATTATCCAATGCAACGAGTAACGGGGTTGGTTGACCGTTAACTGGCTTAGCAGCTTTAAATACCGCCCTTGTTATTTCACTCGGAAAATCTTTTTCTAACCTAGATATACGCTTAATTTTCAATTCTAAACCACTATCCTGAGATAATATATCTTTTAGAGCAACACCATTTTCTAGCTTGCTCATAATCTCATTTGCGCGTTCGAGGGCCCTTTCCTTGGCAGCGTCCAATTTTAAGGTTGCAATAATTTTGTCCTTAACCTCATCTAGCGGAACCGTAATCGGTAATCGATGTTCCTTAACTCTAAGTATTACAACCTTATCATCACCAATTTCGACGGGTTCACTGTTGTTACCGCCCAACACTTCCAGATTGAAAGCCATATCCCTGATCTTCGATTCAGATGCAATTCCGTCACCCTTTTCCCGGGTAAATAGATCCGTTTGTTTGATTTCCATATTTAAAGTCTGAGCAGCCGGCTCCAAACTCCCTGAATCTTCGTAGCTAACTTCAGCTAAGCGTTCACCCAGCTCATAGAACTTATTCTCCGCCTTATCGTGTTTAAAATTCTTCGACAATTCATCACGGACCTGTTCATAGAGCTTGGTTTCCCCAGGTTTTAATTCTGTAACTTTTATTAGGTGAAATCCAAAAGCAGTTTTCACAGGATCTGACAGTTCTCCTTTCCCTAACGAAAAGGCCACCTCTTCAAAATTTTTCTCCATAATACCCGGTGTAATAAGGCCTAGATCACCGCCATTTTTCGACGAAACCGTATCGTCTGAAAGCTCTTTGGCCAAGACACTAAAGTCGTCTCCCGCAATAATCCTTTCCTTAATAGCTTGAGCTTTTTCCTGCGCTACCTTAATCACTTCCTGGTTGGCCTTCTTATCCAACGAGATTAATATGTGACTAACCTTTCGCCTTTCCGGAGTTGAATAGAGATCTTTATTCGATTCGTACAAATCCCGCAATTCTTCCTCAGAAACTAACACATCTTCCGCCAAATCCTCCAGATTTAACTCAATATACTCGACCGAAACCCTTTCTGGATTCTGAAATTGGTCCTGGTGTGCCTGGAAATAATTGCTTACCATAGTGTCATCAATGTGAGTTTCCACATTTGAAACCGGTACCACAACATATTCAATGTCGCGCTCCTGATTTTTCAATTCTAAAATACGATTGACATCACTCAGTGTAGCAAAATCTGAATTCATGATTCCGCTACGGTATTGCCCCATAACCAACGTTTTTCTAACTTTTTCAGCGAATCCTACTGCCGTTTCACCTTGCGAAGCAATCAAGTTTTGGTATTTTTTCTTGTCAAATTTTCCGTCGGTCTGAAAATAAGATAACGACTTGTTAAAATCTCGAACCGTTGAATCACTAACAACCAGATCTAATTCCGATGCAACCTGCGCAATCACCTCATTATTGACGAGTTGTTCGAGTGCTTGTTGCTGCATTTCTTCCTCACTAAATTGGAAAAATTGCATAGGGTTCTGTGCGTTCTGCTGATACACCCGATTTACATCACGCTGAAAATATTCTTTATCCCCGACGATCACAACGGGAGTTTCCTTGCCTGAATCAAAGTAATTTCCTAGCCCCAAAAAAGCCAAGGGGACCGCAATTAAAATTAAAATAACCCAAATAAAAGCTTTTGCGCGTTCACGAATCGCTTGAAGCATAAAGGAAACCCTAGCAGAGGACTGAAAGAATCGGTTAATACCGGCTAAATGAAAAACCCCTAATTAAATTCAGGGCAAATTTGAAACTAATGGCGGAGTGGACGGGACTCGAACCCGCGACCACCGGCGTGACAGGCCGGTATTCTAACCAACTGAACTACCACTCCTCAATACTCTTTTAGAGTCGTCCGGAAATAACCTGAGCACCTTATCATCATTTGGCCAGTTTTCAACCTCAAAACCCTCGAAGTAACCCTACTCCGTTTTAGGCTTTTACCTAATCAACCAAACCCAATAAAGACACAATCACCCTAAAATCCAACTTATTTCCGAACGACTCTCTTAATGGTGGGTGCTGAGGGGATCGAACCCCCGACCCTCGCCTTGTAAGGGCGATGCTCTCCCAGCTGAGCTAAGCACCCATTTAACCCCTTAGTTTACAGCGTCCTTAAGTCCTTTCCCGGCTTTAAACGAAGGTATATTTGCAGCAGGGATCGTAATTGCTTTCCCAGTCTGCGGATTTCTACCTTGCCTTTCTGCACGAGCCTTAACCTGAAACGTTCCGAATCCCACCAATGAAACGGAATCCCCTTTTTTTAATGCGCCTGTAACGGCTAAAATAACCCCATCCAATGCTCTTCCCGCATCAGCCTTACTAAGGCTTGACTCGCTTGCAATCGCGTCAACTAACTCCGATTTGTTCATTTGTCCCCCTATCAAATCATAAATGCAAATTTAATGTTGAATTCCTTCGCCCCAGAAGCCGAGTGCTACCACCACTTCGGATAAGCAAAATAAATCAGATCAATTTATAGCAGTAGTGCCGAACCGGTGTCAAGCGCCCAGCTACCTTTGTTGCGATAATTTTTGGATTTTGGCAACATCTAATGCGCGGTTGTCGATTTTTCATCGCGCGCGGGTGCTTTTTCTATAGTATTTTCTTCAAATTTAGCATTATTTTCGGCTTTTTCGCTAGGCGTAGGCATGTATTGGAGCGCAAACTCAAATACCTCATCAATCCAACGCACTGGTTTTATATCAAGAGTTTCTTTAATATTACGTGGTATTTCAGCTAAGTCTTTTTCATTTTCCCAAGGTATTACTACTGTAGAGATGCCCCCACGATGCGCTGCTAACAGTTTTTCTTTCAATCCCCCAATTGGCAACACTTCACCTCTCAATGTAATTTCCCCCGTCATCGCCACATCTGAGCGCACAGGAATTTTGGTCAACGCCGAAACCAACGCCGTACACATAGCTATCCCCGCACTCGGACCATCCTTCGGCGTTGCACCCTCAGGTACATGCACATGCATATCATGTTTTTGGTAAAATTCCGGATCGATACTCAATACTTTCGAGCGACTTCTCACTACCGTATCAGCAGCTTGGATAGATTCCTGCATCACTTCACCGAGTTTTCCAGTACGTAGAACCTTCCCTTTCCCTGGAACAATAGCAGTTTCCACTGTCAAAAGCTCACCTCCAACTTCGGTCCACGCAAGACCCGTAACCAAGCCAATTTGATCTTTCTCTTCAGCACGGCCGTATCGAAACCGCTGGACACCAAGAAACTTTCCTACATTTCGAGAACTTACTGAAACCTTCCTAGCTTTACGTAACTTCGAGGCGAGAGACAAATCTTTAACAACTTTTCGACAAATCTTTGAAATCTCCCTCTCCAAGTTACGAACCCCAGCTTCGCGACTATAAAAGCGGATAATATCCTTTATTGCCGAATCGCTAATTTGGATTTCGTTGTCTTTAAGACCATTGTTTTTGACCTGTTTAGGAATCAAATATCTTTTTGCAATATTAACTTTTTCGTCTTCGGTATAGCCCGCAAGCCGAATGACCTCCATTCTATCCAAAAGAGGCGAAGGGATATTCAGTGTATTAGCCGTCGCAACAAACATCACATCGGACAAATCAAAATCGACTTCCAGGTAATGGTCGTTAAATGTGTGATTTTGCTCAGGATCCAAAACCTCCAACAAGGCAGATGCAGGATCACCACGAAAATCCATAGCCATTTTGTCGATTTCATCCAACAGGAACATCGGATTACGAGTACCTATTTTAGCTAAATTTTGTAGAATTTTTCCGGGTAGAGAACCAATATAGGTTTTTCGATGACCACGAATTTCTGCTTCGTCACGAACCCCACCCAAAGACATCCGCACATATTTCCGATTTGTAGCATGAGCTATAGACTGACCTAACGAAGTTTTTCCAACACCAGGAGGCCCAACTAAACACAATATAGGGCCTTTAAGCTTTCTAACACGTTGCTGTACTGCCAAATACTCCAGTATGCGTTCCTTTACCTTTTCCAAACCATAGTGTTCTATTTCAAGAACACTCTCAGCTTTTTTTAGATCATGACGAACTTTAGTCCTTTTTTTCCATGGAACGCTGACCATCCAATCAATATAGTTACGGACTACAGTTGCTTCCGCCGACATGGGCGACATGAGCTTTAGTTTATTTAACTCCGCATCAGCCTTGGACCTAGCTTCCTTGGACATTCCTGACTGTTCAATTTTATTAGCAAGTTCCTCAATTTCGTTGGGAACATCTTCCATTTCGCCCAATTCCTTTTGGATTGCCTTCATCTGTTCGTTAAGATAATACTCCCTTTGATTTTTTTCCATTTGCTTTTTGACACGACCCCTAATCCGTTTTTCCATTTCCAGAAGATCGACCCCATTATCCATACAAATCAGTAAGCGTTCGAGGCGTTCCGCAATATCTTTAAGCTCTAGAATCGATTGTTTCTCTTCAATCTTTAAGGTCATATGCGCGGCCATCGTATCGGCTAACCGACCTGGCTCATCAATTCCCGCCAATGAATTCAAAACTTCCGGCGGAATTTTTTTATTGAGTTTCACATATTGGTCAAAATTGTTGACCGCAGTACGGACCAATACCTCCAACTCCTGTTCTCCGATATTAGTCTCGTCGGGCAAGTCAGTCACCCCAGCAGAAAAATAGCCATCAGCTTCGTGAAACCCTTCGATCAAACTACGTTGATGTCCCTCAACAAGAACTTTTACCGTTCCATCAGGGAGTTTGAGCAATTGTAAAATATTGGAAAGTGTTCCAGCCTTATATAGATCATCCAGACCAGGATCATCTATTTCGGCATCTTTCTGCGCAACTAACAAAATTTGCTTGTTGTCCCGCATAGCGACATCCAGGGCTCGAATCGATTTGTCCCGGCCAACAAACAGAGGAATCACCATATGGGGATACACAACCACATCACGAAGTGGTAGAACTGGAACTATAAGCGTTGGCACGCTTGATTTGCCGTCGATATTAAACATACGGGATCCTGTACCTCCGAGCACAATAAAAGATTGGTCCAACCGATAACATTGGGGCAATGGCTATAATTTCAAGCCGTTTCCAAAACGAAAAAGAAGGTTTTAGGTATTTAGGCGACAAACAAATCTTAATCAACCGAAATACGCTGTTGATCCCTATTTTCGTATATACGATAAGGTTCCGATTCACCTGTAATCACTCCAGCGTCAATGACAACTTTCGTAATATCCTCCGCGGAAGGTAATTCATACATTAAATCGAGAAGCGCATGCTCAAGGATGGTCCGCAAACCTCTAGCACCAGTCTTGCGTTCCATTGCTTTTGTCGCAATTGCCTCTAGTGCTTCCATTCTAATTTCGAGATCACAATCTTCCATTTCAAAAAGTTTGGAATACTGCTTCGTAAGCGCATTTTTAGGCTCCGTTAAAATTTTCACGAGAGCATCGCGGCTTAATTCATCAAGCGTCGCTACCACTGGCAAACGGCCCACAAACTCGGGTATCAGCCCATATTTTATAAGGTCCTCAGCCTCCACTAAGGAAAGAATCTCCCCTACATTTTTTGAATCGTCTTTACTTTTAACATCAGCCGAAAAACCTATGCCTCCTTTTTCGGTGCGCGCCTGGATAACTTTGTCTAACCCTGCAAACGCGCCTCCAACAATAAACAGTATGTTTCCCGTATTAACTTGCAAAAATTCCTGTTGCGGATGTTTTCGCCCCCCTTGAGGAGGCACCGATGCTATAGTCCCTTCGACAAGTTTCAAAAGCGCCTGCTGCACACCTTCACCCGATACATCACGAGTAATGGACGGATTATCGGATTTTTTGGAGATTTTATCGATCTCATCGATATAAACAATGCCTGACTCAGCCTTCTCTACATCGTAATCACATTTCTGGAGAATTTTTTGAATAATATTCTCCACGTCCTCTCCAACATATCCAGCTTCAGTCAGCGTAGTGGCATCCGCTATGGTAAAAGGAACATCTAGCAGTCTAGCCAAGGTTTCCGCCAATAGAGTTTTACCAGAACCAGTCGGGCCAATTAGTAATATGTTGCTTTTAGCAAGTTCGACATCGTTCTTCTTAATTTGGTTTCTGAGCCGTTTGTAGTGATTATAGACGGCGACTGCAAGAATTTTCTTCGCACCATCTTGCCCAATAACGTATTCATCAAGTACTTCTTTGATTTCTTTTGGCTTAGGAAGCTGGTCATTACCGGAGGTGACGTTTTCCTGTAATTCTTCGCGAATGATGTCATTGCATAGTTCTACACATTCATCACAAACAAAAACTGACGGACCAGCAATCAGCTTTCTAACTTCATGCTGACTTTTACCACAAAAAGAACAATAGAGAAGTTTGCCATCACTACCCTTGCCAGATTTCTCATTACTCATAGATTAACCTCATGTTATAAGGTCCATAGCATGTATCAATGATCATTAATGCCAGTCATATTTTGAAATAATAACATCTCGCTCACTCGGATCCGCACATTCACTGAAGGTATCCAGATCAAATGGCATCCGCCGATGACAGGCGAGTTTCCAAAACCTCATCGATCAACCCAAACTCTACCGCTTCCGCGCCACTGAGAAAGTTATCCCGATCGGTATCTTTTTGAATCCGCTCAATAGGTTGACCTGTATGATCGGCCAATATTGCATTTAATCGCTCCCGAATATTAAGTATCTCTTTAGCATGAATATCTATATCACTCGCCTGCCCCTGAAAACCCCCAAGCGGTTGGTGTATCATCATTCTCGAATGGGGTAAGCAATATCGCTTTCCAGCAGCACCACCTGCCAGCAATAACGCACCCATGCTTGCTGCCTGGCCGATACACATTGTACTCACATCAGCTTTAATAAACTGCATAGTGTCATATATCGCCAGCCCAGCTGTAACCACACCACCCGGTGAATTAATGTATAAATGAATATCTTTATCTGGATTCTCTGACTCCAGAAACAACAGCTGAGCAACCACTAAATTGGCAAGATGGTCTTCAACTTGGCCAACCAAAAAAACTACACGCTCTTTCAATAGCCGGGAGTATATATCAAATGATCGCTCACCCCGAGCAGTTTGTTCAATTACAATAGGAACCAACCCCGACGCTGTAGGTTGGATTTGATCACACTTTTGAGCTATTTCCACACTTGCACCCTTATTTTGTATCACTTTGATCCATTTGCATTAACTCGGAAAAGCCAATAGGCTTGTCCGTTACTTGTACTCGCTCTAAAACAAATTCTACAACTTGATCCTCCAGAACCATGTGTTCAATTTTGCTTAACTGCTCCTTTTCAGAGTAGTACCAATCAACAACCTCTTTAGGATTTTCATAGCCCTGCGCAATCGATTCAATCGCTGTATGAACACGTCTTTCATCGGGCTTCAGATCGTTTTTCTTAATGATTTCACCTAGAACCAACCCTAGTTTGACGCGCCGAATAGCTTGCGGCTCAAGAGTCTCCCTTGGAATTTGCTCTTGAATATTACGATTCTGGTTCTCGGCTGCCTTTTTATAGGAAGCCTCCATATTAACAACTTCCTGGTCAATAAGCCCTTTGGGTAATTGAATGTCATGGTTTTCCATAAGCGCATCCATAACATTTGTTTTAACATTTTCCCGAATAGTATTTTCCAACTCCTTTTCCATATTTTTCTTGATATCAATACGAAAATCGTCGACTTTCCCGCTAGCAATTCCAAAAGCTTTAACAAACTCTTCATTTAACTCGGGCAATTGACTTTCCTGGACATTAACCACTTCGACCTCAAAATGAGCTGTTTTACCAGCAAGCTTTTCCATATGGTAATCCGAGGGGAAATCTAAATCGAAATTCAATAAGTCGTTTTTAGCGGTTCCAATCAATCTATCTTCGAAACCAGAAATCATTTGATTCGATCCCAAAATCACCGAATGTTCCTTAACTTGACCCTCGGTGAAATTTTCGCCATTCACCGATCCTGTAAAGTTGATAATAACCCTATCAACATTTTGAGCAGCCCTATCCACTATTTCCCAGGTTTTCTTTTGAGTTCTTAGTCGTTCGATTACGGATTCAAGATCGGTATCATCCATTTCAGTTTTTGGTCGGGTTACCGACAGTTCCGATAAGTCAACCAAAGCAACTTCAGGATATACCTCAAAGCTTGCAGTATATCTAAATCCCTCACCCTCATCGATTTTTTCTGGTGTAATTAAAGGCCTACCGACAAGGTTTAAATCTTTTTCCACTAAAGCATCGTAAAAACTAGACTGGGTCAACTCTGCCAACACTTCCTGTCTAAGTTGTTTGCCATACCGACTTCTAATAACGCGCTGGGGCACTTTACCAGGCCTAAAACCATCAATCTTCACGTCCTTTGAGAGTTTTTTTAGCCGAGTTTCCACTTTTTCCTTAATAGCCGCCTCAGACAACTTTACCGTTAGCTTCCTTTCCAATTCCGATGTCGATTCGACAGTAACTTGCATGTTTAAATCTTCTCCAAATGCGTTTAGTCTCACAAAGAGACATTTAAAACGCCACACTACACAGCATCTAAGTACCGAAACCCGCCAATTAATGGTAGCAGAGTTTTTGAGTTAGGCGGTCCGAATGGTTAATAGGTTGGTGCGAATGGAGAGACTCGAACTCTCACAGGTTCCCCCACTGGAACCTAAATCCAGCGCGTCTACCAATTCCGCCACATTCGCATAAAAACTTCCGATCCTTGCCCATTATAACAGGGCAAAAAAATTTTTGAGTGCTTTCAAAAAACCGGTATGCTGTATCTCAATGTTTTTCTTGTAATCCCTAGCCAATTTCACCAATGCGCAACTCATCTCGATTCTTGCTATTCTTTGCACCGCTTGTTTACCTTTTGGTCGCAGCTTCCATTAGTGCCTTACTGGCTTTTTTACTACATTCTCTAATCGATATTCAAAACTCCTTTCCAAAAGCTGTTAACCGAGGCGGTCTATTTTTAATATTGCTCGGAATATATCCAACAGCCCAATTATTTGGGTTAAATCGGCATGACTTTGGTTTCTTCAGCCTCGACAAGAAATTTTTATATCGCGTCTTCCAGGGATGGATCATAGGCGCAATCATTCTAACTGTTGTCGTTTTTTTCTTGCTGGTCCTGGATGTACGGATTATCGATCTTAAAACATCCGCAACCGCTAGTTCAATTGCTTTCAGTCTCGGCAAAGCTTTTGCCATCGGCGTTTTGGTCGCATCGTTGGAGGAGCCCCTGTTTCGGGGGCTACTGCTCGGCGGCCTGCTGTCTCAAAGCACAAAGGGCTTCGCGCTATTCACAAGTGCTTTTTATTATGCAACACTCCATTTTTTACGGAGTAATCTAGACTTCGAAAATAACCAAATAACTGCATTCAGTGGATTCCAAGTTATTTTCGATTCGCTCTCTCAACTTTTCAACTTTGAAATTTTCGATTCGTTTGTCGCGCTATTTTTGTCTGGAATTTTTCTCGGATTAGTCCGTATGCAATCGAAGTATGGCCTAGGATATTGTATAGGCATACATGCCGGCTGGGTGTTTGTCATTAAATCAACTAAAGCCATGACGAATGGCAATCCTCATTCGTCGTCAGCATATCTTGTAGGAGAGTACGATGGAATAATTGGTTGCTTAGCAGCTGGATGGCTCCTTTTGCTAATTGTCGGCCTATTGATATTGTTTCGATTAAAGGCCCCTTCTGTTTAAAGCTATGGACAACCCCACCCCCCCCGAAACTGAAGGTGTCATTAAATTCCAACTTGATTATACGTTGAAACCGCCTTTCGTTATTGCAGCGTACAGCGAACTGAACGCCTGGCGTAAAATCATGTTCAAACTTGATTTGATCGGACAAGATCCCCATCGTTACTCTGGATACGGATTTGGAAATATGAGCCACAAATTAAATCTCAATAAGCCAACCGGAGACGAAATTAAATATCAACCCTTTGTTATTACCGGAACGCAAACTGGCCACCTCGAAAATCTCACCGATGACCATTATGCCCTAGTTTTAAAGACGAGCCTGGACGACAATTGGATCCTATCTGAAGGCCCCATCAAACCTTCATCAGAAGCACTTACACATGCAGCCGTATACGCAGCAGACGAAACTATTAATTGGGTTATACATGTGCATTCACCTGAAATCTGGCGGCAAACTCACCACTTGTCAATACCTTTCATAGAATCGGGCATCAAATACGGCACACAAGAGATGGCCGCAGCCGTAAAACACCTTTTAAAACACCCAACGACCCCTATTTTTTCTATGTTGGGTCATGAGGACGGCATCGTATGCTTTGGTTCAACCGCTGACGAAGCAGGACTCACGATTGTTAAGAACCTTGCCCAAGCTATTGTTTTGAAAGAGAGTCAATAAGGCAAACCTTCAACAGCTTCAATTCCTAATCCTAGGATTAGTTCACTGATTTTCGCCAATCGGTTTTGGTAATTTCCACGATTTTCCAGTACTTATAAGGTTTTTAAGGTCGCGATTATTTTCAATGAGTCTCAACCTATCCAAAAAAGGAGCTAGCTCCATTGAATAAGACCTTGAATCTACTCTTTACTTACAGCTCTAATGGCATCTTGTAGAGGGCCCAATTTACGAATCCATGGTTTGACCCTCCGGGTATTATCCCTTACCCATTCTTCCGTAGCGCTGTTTGCAGTAAGCCTGTCAGGATAGATTCCCAATAGCAGTACGTACCATTCGCTCCCGTGGCTAATTAGGCGAGCATGTAACGAATAATACAAACCACTTAACTTTGCATAACTTACGATATCAGTCTTTTTCTGAAGAGCAAGCAGTTGCACTGCATAAGAATCTCGTGGCTGTTGCAAAATAATCTCAGCGCCATCCGCATACGGGGCATTAGTTTTCTGAACTTTTTTTGATAGGACTTTCGATTGTGAAGCTGATCCAGCTAATTCACCTACAGGGCTCCTCTCTGGCCTAGATTGAAATGTCGGTCCAAACCGATTTTCGGATGAAAATTGTTGAACCTTGGGACTAACAGCAACTTCTTTCGAAGAATCTCGGACATTTTTACATTGCCAACCACTACTACCCTTTTCACCATGACAAACCCATTCATTATTGGTATTGGAATTACCAATAATTCCAGAAGCATCACAATTTTTTTCTTCGCAGCCGCCCCCTCTGGAAAAACCACCGAGTTGTGTACACCCAGAAAATGATATCAACAACATCACAATGATACCTAGCCTTAATTGCCTACCAAATATACTGTCAGAGATAGCCATCGAAATTTTCAATCGTTTACCTCCACTAACGACAACGATTACAACTACAAGCTTAGCGGTAAGAATTAACTACAAATCTAAAAACGAGTAGACACTGTCCCCGGGAAAGCCAATCTTTGGTATGACACCCCACCCAAGACACACCAAGAACACAGAAGACTATTTAAACCTTGTCGCAAAAATGAAGACGGAACCATAAATAGATAGGCTAATAACATCCACCGAAAAAGCCTCAATATTGTCCTGCTTTCCATTTGGCTTGAGAAGCACCTTCGAAATCTCCCCCTCGTTGGCGCGCGATACTGATCAAAGTCCAATTTTTTCTTTTCAATTTCGAATCACCACCCGCCAGTGTATTTGACTTTTTAGCCAGACTTTCAGCGGAACCCAGTTGATCTTGTTGTAAATGAAACGAAGCCAATTGATACCACAACGTAGCATTCCTCGGTTGAATTCTCAATGCTCTTTCGGTTGTTGTAACAGCAGCATCTAACTTACCCTGCCTACCCAAATGAGATGCGTCTTTCATTAAATGGCGCACAGCCGCTGACATCACCAGGGGTTTGGGGCGGGCAACATAGCTTTTTGGCGAAGAAGGTTGCTTGGGAACCTCCTTTGAAGGGTGGATTAGATTTTCCTGAGAATCTATACCAGATGGACCTTGATTCGTCGGTTTTAAAGCGCACGAATATAAACCCAAACTTGTTACGATCATCAAAATCGGAACCGATTTATTCATTCCCCAAGAATCCCCGTAACCATACACCGAATTTACCCGACGAGGATTTAGCGCAGGGAGAAAATTCATTGGGCGCAGATCCCCATATAAACGGGTATTGTACCGCATATCGACATCCTTCGTTTCCCCTTAAGCCATTTTCGGTATCGATCCATACCATCTCTATGTCCTCAGGCGGATACAAATCGACCCCTGTCTTACTAATTTTGTTCATGACCTGAGTCCAAATCCTCAGGGCGCCACTGGAGCCCGACAAATAAATAGATTTATTGTCGTCACGCCCAAGCCAAACGACGCCTAAATAATCACCGGTGAAACCCGCGAACCAACTGTCCCTGAGATCATTGGTTGTCCCCGTTTTCCCAACTACATTGAAAGTTTTCGGCAAAACAGAATAGACTGCTTTACCGGTTCCTTCCCTCACCGATTCCTGCAAAATCGTATTGACCAAATAGGTCGCCGCCGGATCCGAAACTTGGCGGACTGTCAAACCATAGCGTTGCAAAGGTTCTCCATCACTGGACAAAACTGCGCGAATGCTTCGCAACGGTGTATTAAATCCATCACTTGCTAGAGTTTGAAAATACTGAGTAATTTCCAACGGTGTTAATTCACCTGCTCCTAACAAAAACGAAGGGTAGTAATTGAACTCGCGATTTACACCTAAATTTCGCAATGTCTTAATGATACGTCCAAGCCCCAAATCGAGACCTAGACGAACCGTCGCCAAATTATAGGAGTTCGCCAAAGCACTATGCAAAGACACATCACCGTGCTCGATGCGATCATAGTTTTTCGGATTCCAAATGTGTCCATTAGGTGCGCGCACCCTAATTTCGCTGTCATCAAGGATTGTCGTAAGCGTGTATCTGCCAGGATCATCCAAAGCGGTCAGATAAATCACCGGCTTTATCAGTGACCCAACAGGCCGCAAAGCATTCAAGGCTCTATTAAACCCCCTATAACTAGGATCTCGACTACCCATCATCGCCACTACTTCGCCCCCTTCTCGTCGAGTAATCACAATCGCGGCCTGCAATTGAGAAACCCTTTTTGATCTTTCCAAACGCTCCAACATGTTTTGAGTCGTACGCTCTAAGGTATCCTGGAGATCAATTTGTAATGTCGTAAAAATTCTTAACCCCTCGCTGGTTAAATCCTCCTCACGATATTCACGCTGGAGCTGGCGGCGAACCAAACCCATAAAACTCGAATAACGACCCGGAGCAACCTTCTTTTTCCGATTAACCAACAAGGAGCGAGACTTTGCTAACTTTGCTTGCCATAAAGTAATATTCCCCGCATCATGCATATTATCGAGAACAAGGTTACGACGTTTCTTGAGACGATCTGGATGTTTCCAGGGGTCGTAATAGGATGGTCCTCTCACTAAAGCGATCAACACTGATATCTGCTCCAAGCCCAGGGACTTTAATGAGCGTCCAAAATAATACTGGCTAGCCAATCCGAAACCGTGTATCGCTCTGGACCGATCCTGTCCCAAATAAATTTCGTTAAGATAGGCTTCGAGAATTTCGTCTTTGTGGTAACCCGCGTCTAAGATAATTGCCATAAGCCCTTCGTTGATCTTTCTCCACAGACTCCGTTCCGGTGTCAAAAAGAAGTTCTTTACCAACTGTTGCGTAATGGTACTCCCACCCTGCACAATACGGCCTGCTCGTATATTGGCCCACAATGCCCGAAAAATCGAACGAAAAGAAATACCGGCATGACTATAAAAATTTCGGTCTTCTGTGGCCAATAATCCACGCACAAGCGCGTCGGGAACATCGTCCAATCGGACAAGTATGCGATCCTCTTTTCGTGTCGGATAGAAACTTCCGATGTGTAGAGGATCTATACGAAAAATTGGCAAACTCTTCTTTTGACCTAAATCATATAAACCCGCCAAATGTTTATTAGAAAAAGTTACCCGAATACGCCGACTCAACTGTTTTTTTTCCGAAAACCGAAATGCACGAGTCTTCATAAAAACTTGATGACCCCTGCGATAATAGGTAGCCTCAGACGCGAGATGAGTGTCTTTTCGGTAATTCAAACGTTCCAGCATCTTCACAAATCCTGGCGCTGTGAGCTCAAAACCTGCGTAAAGTTCTGTTGGACTTGCGTAGACCCTGGCTGGAATCGACCAGCGTTTTCCCTCGAATAACCGAGTAACCCTATAATCTAGATAACCGATATAAGCAACTAAAATAAAACTAAATCCAAATATCGTCCATAGAACAAAAGGGCCATACCAACGCTTCGAAAAACTAATTTTTTTCCGCGATCGTCGAGGTTTCCGATTCCTACGTTTTTTTTTAACCATACAACCTATCAATAAATAGACCCCAAAAACCTTTTGCTGATATAGTGGGTTTTAGAAGCTGTCCAAAAACTAAAACAACAGATTCTTTAGGAGATAAACCCATGAAATGTCTTTATTATTTAACAAGCAGCATCGAAAGTACCGATCGAATTTCCCACGATTTACACGATGCAGGGGTCAGCGACTGGCTGGTCCACGTCCTCAGCAAAAATGAAGCCGGATTGTACAAACGGCATATCCATTCGGCAAATTATATCGAACGACTTGATATTCTCCGTGACGGATTAGTTGGGACAGCAATAGGGTTTGGAATTTCAGTGCTAGTCATATTGTATCTGCTCGTCGCAGAACCTTTCGGACCCAATATGCCCTGGCCAGCCTATCTAGCCATCGTCGCAGTCCTATCAATGTTTGGCGCATGGGTTGGAGGTTTAACTGGGATCGCCAGTGAAAATAAAAAAATGAACCTGTTTCACGATGACCTGGAGTCTGGAAAATATTTGATCATTATATATGCACGAAAGACTGAAGAAGAAAAAGTGAAAGAGTTAATGAGCCGTTTGCACCCTGAATCGGACTTGGCAGGGGTTGATTCCAACTTTTATAATCCTTTTAAAACCGTACAACGAATATAGATAACGAATGTTCAAAAAAGACTCAAATTTACCACCATAATGCCATCA
>Ga0114934_10000006_pt1 | contig 106907 bp, 112 predicted proteins | sample 4SBtaG_2_FD_99695 | JGI IMG/M metagenome (GOLD analysis project Ga0114934, IMG submission 99695) | Deep subsurface microbial communities from Kolumbo volcano to uncover new lineages of life (NeLLi) - 4SBTROV10_white metaG | ecosystem: Environmental > Aquatic > Marine > Volcanic ...
ATCGGCCTCTAATTCTTCTGAACTAATCTCAATTTCCACTAATTCACCCCAACGAGCCATATCATACGCGAGCCATACAATCATAATAAGGCAACCAATAAGAAACCCTAATACCAATTCCATCCAAAACATCATTATTCATTCACCTCAGACGCCTGTGTGATGGACCGGGGTAGTATCCAACTGCTCGGCATAGCCGCGTATTCGCGTAGGGGAGATAAGTTTAGTAGGTTCAAAACGCACAGTAGGTGTTAAAACGCACACTAACAAAGTTAAAATATAACGAGAGATAATAACAAATCAATGGAGAGAGTGCCCATAATAGTACTTTGTAGTCAATGCGGCGGCGCGCACGAAGCGTTTACGTTGCCCAAATACGACAACGACCAATCAGTCATCCGATGCGATAAGTGACGGCGTTTCCTCTTTGTCAAGGTCACGCAGTCTGCGCGATTTCTGCCACAGGCACGCACATTCGGGGCATTCCCAAATCAGGATTCGGTTCGTTCTGTCGTTGACGTATCGGCCTTCAATCCGTTTGGCGAGAACGAGCGTCCAGCACGACGGACATTTCTGCATCAGGCGTTTGAAAAAATCGCCCATTCACAGTACCGCCTGCTTGATGAGTTTCAACCACGCGCTACCTTCATACACGAACCGCCCGTATTGGTCTGCGGCGATTGACTCGTTGATACCGAGCGAATCAAAAGTAATTGAGCCGGCTCCGCCATCATTACGAATCTCTATGATATGCCCTTCGGGGAAATCGCTAGTGGGGTTCGGGTTGAGAATGATGTTGGTAGCGTCAGGTACGAGCACGAAGATTTGGTCGCCTTCCGGGGTGAGGTTCCAAATCGCACCGCCGTAGTTCTGCGAAGCGGCACGAGCGTCCACACCACGAGCGGACAGGCGTGCTGTTTCCACGCTCGCCGCGTCGTTCACCTGTGATGCGAAATAGAGGACGTCTTTAGTAGGGTTGCTAGCACGGTCGTTACCCTGTGAAGGACCATAACCGAACCCGTCAGTGCCCGCCACAGGCGGTGTGTTCCCCGCTGTACCATATTGAGCGGTTGACAACCATAGCGCGCCAACGTCGTGCAAGTCAGTAGCGGCCCCCACCGTGTCGCCAATCCCCCCGGACTCGGCGGCAACGGCGGAGTGTAAGGCTCGGAGGTCAGTAGCATTGTTCACACCATCGCCGCCTCCGCGAGCGATTTGCGATTGTTTGGTAGCGCTATCGGCGGCGGTACCGCCCGTAGACAGGGGGACGAGATACATTGGATTTGAGCGCAGGAATACCCGTTTGTCGTTTATTTCCACGACTTCTACTTGGTGAAGCCCGTTGGCCGCGTTGTGTTTACAGCGCACTACAGCGAGCACGATTACTTCTTCATTCTCGGTAACGACCGCCCCATCGTAGTCATGCAGATATTGTTCAGGCAGGGTTGGATACACGCCTGTAGTTACATCAACAGGAGTCCCGCCCGCGTAAATTAGTTCAGCGTGACCGGCAGTCCCGCCCGCCGCTCCGTCAGCAGCAGCAAGTAGAATTGTGTAGACTGATTGTTCAGCAGCAGCGGCTAGAGCCGTACCTGTACCTGAACCGGCAGCACCGAGAGTAAGCGTGGTAGAACTTCCCGGTCCGCCTGCATACTCGTACAGCGCTCCGTCAAGGACACAATAACCACCTTGCACGGTTAGAACAAACCCGCCTGTACCGCTGACAGCACCTTCAACACCATCAACGATGTTTCTGCTGCTACCGTACGCGCTATCGTGTAAGCGCAGCAGACCGTTACCGTGGACTGCTTCAAGAGCGTTAGTGATTGACGGTGAAGTGATGACATCACCATCGCGCAGACCGTCCTGCCCGCCTGTGTTTTGAGCAGCAGTGTGCCCGCTTAGTGGATTACTCATTTTGCATCATCTCCGGGTAGTAATAGTTCAACCACGCGAGTCGCTGCTCGGGTGTCATATCGTTCAGTTCCCACCACCATTTCACTTGCGGGTTGTTAGGTTGTAGGCGCGGCCACAACTTGTCGTTAGCGAGGTTCGCCTGAGCCTGACGCGCTGTGTCTACGTGCCGCTGAATGCTTCGGTATTGGGAAGGGGTTGGGTGGAAAGTCATACGTCTTCCCCCGGTATATCGTGCACACCTTCCGGTAACACTATCTCATTCCACGCATCATCACCTTCGCGGTTACCCATCCACTTCCCGTCAGGCCCCGTCTTATCCCACCACCATTTCGGTCTCATTTCAGAGCGAGTGGACCCTGATACAGGTCCCGGGCGTACAGCCGTACGGAAATTATTTTCAAGACTTAAACCGGGTGCTATCTCATCCAATTCGTAACGGGTCAGCGGGCGCTCACCTCTACTCATACCTTTGCCCCTCCCACTGCTGACTACCTCACGCTCAACATGCGGCCATCGCTGGTACCGTTTAAGAGGGAAATTATGCAACGCTTCTCGGAACTTACGTGCACGGACACCGGATTGTGCTGTACCGATGCGATTCCAATAATGCTGAGTGATATGCGGCATACCATGAGGTGGTTTTTCTAAGGCCCGCTTCGGGTAATGTCTTTCGTCTTCGTACCCGCTCTTAGAAGAGTAGAGCGCTTCCTTGAGCAACCGCCACGCGAGGTCCATAGGTTCGCCTGCCATATGTGTCACCAAAAGCAACCGGCCATTAGGGTTTCGGCGCATCAAACCGGGTCACGGGAGACCAGCGCTTGCACCAAAAAGGGGACTAAGAGTGAAAAACCGTATAGGTAATCATACCCATAATGACTTCACAGGTAATATGCACCACCTCGTTCTTCATAATCCCGTCATCGTCCAACTTCTGCTGTAACTCGGCGGCCATACTGTTGTCCGCACCATTCGGCGGCCATCGGTAGATTTTGACGAAGATGTCTGATGCCACGGCCCCGCCTCAATACAGGTGAAACGTGCCTAACTGATTAAATTATGCCCGTTTCCACGGTACGCCTGTACCGTTTTCTCCTTCAGTGGTAGCGAGAGCGTGCTCGTTCATACTAGCGCCTTGACCGTGCAACCACGCGTTTGCGTTATGATGGTCAGTCCATTGATTCTCTCCGAATTGAGCAGCGTCCACATTAGCATCAAGCCATTGGCCTAATTGCTTCATTCGTCCTGAGCCGCCATACCGGTCTTTACCGGACGCCTGTGACCGTTCCCCTGTATCCGCGTCTGCTTGCATCAATACATGACCTTGTTCCGCTGCGCCGGCAGGTTTGATGAAATAACCGGAGGGTGATGTTGTGTATTGCCCTGCTTGATTATAACCTGAAAAGTTACCACCTTTAGTATCATATCCGAAAAATGGAGCGAAATCGCCGGCGCGCGCTCCTTCGCTCGGGTCATCTACACCCGCGCTACCACCACCGGAACGAGTGTAAAACGGAAAAGTGCGTCTTACAGACGGGTCACGGCTACTCGCATAAGAAGCCGCTCCAATATGCCGACCCTGATGGTCTGTCCCGTGGTAATCAAAGCGCGGCTCACTCAGAGGAGTGTCCCATTCTTTGAGTAAACGCCAAGCGAGGTCCATAGGCTCGCCTGCCTCAATTGTGTCTTGCCAATCAGGGTCATCATCTGTCGGTAGGTTATGCGCCAGCGCGGTACGCTCTTCGTTAGTTAGACCGTGCTCGTCTTCCCACAGTTGCCAATCACCCCATGCGTCGTCTGTTGGTTTCACGGGTGCCGCATCACGGAGAGTTTTGTTGCGTAAGTCTTCCCAATTAGCGCGCTTCCCTGTACCATCACACCACGCGCAGATGTCGGATACTGCCCCTTGACCTGTTCCTCTACACATAGAGCATGGCTCGTCTTCAGGGTAGCCTGCCGTGTCGGGCATTGACGCTTTCAGCAACCGCATAGCGATTTCCATTGGCTCGCCCTTGTTCCGTTGCTGAAACTCAGGCGAGAATTGAGCATCTTCGCTAGTCCTTGGTAGAGCGAGATTCTGTTGGACATAGTATTTCTCTTCGTCAGTCAAACCATGCTCGTCTGTTAGTTTCACGGGTGCCGCATCACGGAGAGTTTTGTTGCGTAAGTCTTCCCAATTAGCGCGCTCCCCTGTACCATCACACCACGCGCAGATGTCGGATACTGCCCCTTGACCTGTCCCTCTACACATAGAGCATGGCTCGTCTTCAGGGTAGCCTGCCGTGCCGGGCATTGACGCTTTCAGCAACCGCATAGCGAGGTCCATTGGCTCGCCTGTCTTCTTATCTTGCCAATCTGTGCTCGGTAATTGATAATCGGGGTCACCCGATGCTTGTTGTCCTATGAATAATGCCATATCTTCCTCATCTTCGGGGGTCATATTATCAAAAAATTGACGATATGCTTCAGCCTCATCACGCATTAGTTTGTCTTGCCACCAATTTTCATCAACTTGCATTTCGGGGTTCCCATTGGAAGCAGGGATAGTGATGATTCTACCCACTTCATCTCTACGAGGAGCCACTCGCGCAATACTACCCATGTGGTAGTTGTCCCATTCGGGCATCGCTTGCCCATGCTTTGCCTCATACGCTTCGTGCGTTAATCGCTCAGCGATTGGATGGATTGTATATTGGGGCGTGTGAGTGATATTACCTCGGTCAATATCATGCTGTGCAATATAAGGGTCAGTGTTGATGGCTTGGTGGGGCAACGCTTTCCATACCATCATTCCACCTCCAATAGGAACGAAAACCGCAGTTCGTTCTGCGCGTTCTTCGTGATGTTGGTGATGTCAGTACGGTACACCGGTACAAACTCGCCCGTAGCAGGGTCACGGTATTGCAGGTAGACTTCTTGGACATCAGTAGTGAAGGCGTGAGTCGTACCGAAAACGCCCTCAACGAGTAGCGTTTGGTCGTCAATGACCGTGACGGTCGGAGTAATCTTGACCAGCGAGCGCGCCCCACCATCGTCCGCCGAGGCTTGCGTGCCATCGCTACCAATATGCAACTCGTTGACGAGCGTAGCAAAATGTTCGGTGAGGCGACGCTTGACTCCGTTCAGTATCGGCACTCTATCTTCCCCTCGCTCTTCCCAATATCAACTGTTGTTCCTCTTCGGGCAGACCTGCTAAAGCACTCATGATAGCGGGGTATTCCGCTGCTCGTTTTCTCTGCCCCTCATCCATTTGCGATAGCCGAGGGATTAACCATTGGTATAATTCGGGGTCAATCTCGCGATGGATATTCTCGTGAGTAGACGCGTAATTTATCCAATCAGTCAATCTCTGTTCGTCATCTGCCCCCGATTCGGAAGCGATTTGGTTTAGATAGATGCGCGGCTCGGGGCGCGTTTCGGGTACAGGGTACTGTGATTCATACACCCCCAAGCGCCCTTCGTGCTCGGGAGGCGCTGATATAACGGTCTCTAATTTTAGCACGAGCCAAGCCTTCTCCATCGGCACCTCACCATCTCCTAAACCGTTTCGCTACACCCTTCGGTGACCCCATCTCGTGTGCGCGAGAGCGTAACAATCTAACAATACTTCCGGCGATTACTGCCGGAATTACGCCTGTGCGTGGGGTTGGAGCGCCTGAGAGGGTGAAAGTCGTGGCGCTAGCGACAGTCGCCTCGTGCTGACACGCTTCGCCTGTATCTCCGTCATGGATGCTGATTTCTATTAGCCCTGTCTGAGGGAACCCGGCAGTGCTGCCCACTGTCAGCGTAGCCCCAACAAGAGTTGTAGCGGCCGTGTACGGGCTACCGTTCGCGCCGCCCAGCGCACCACGCACGCTGCTCGCAGCATCAGTTCGGAAAACCGTGCCGCCCGTAGTAGCGACAATCTTCCGCACGCCGAGCAGGAATCCGGCATGAATATCAGGAGCAGTATTATTGAGAGTAATCGGTTCAACCGTGACAGCGCTGTGCACACGCGCCCGCTTGCCAAGAACATGCCGAATGCTACCAACCATCCTGACGTTCAGGCGAGCGCGGCCGATACCCGACACGTCTTTTGTTATGATTTGCAGACCACGGTCAGGCTGAGCATCTTCTGCTAACAGTTCCTGACCTTCACCAAACGCCTGAAGCACTCCTTCAAGCCCTTGCTGATACGAAGCGAATTGGAATGACGAAGTATGCTTAGACAGAATATGAGAAGCCTCAATGACCGCCACTTTCGCGTTCTGTTTGTCTACCGGGTTTTGGTACTCAACCACCTCTCCTGCACTCAAATCCCACGATTTAACGTGCTTCTTGGACCGAAAAGTCCCTTGTGCCTTCCTGTTGGACCGTAGTAATTGGTTGGCAGACCGGCGCGCTTTACGCTCAGTAGTAGCAGTCGGGTCGGTCACTTCTTCCTGTTTGATATGCCCGTGTTTCTTTTGCAGTTCCGCGTCATCAACCACTATGACGATGTCGTCATTGTTCGCCTGTCTGACCCCTGTCACCATCAGTCTGTTAGCCACGTCTGTAATCGGGTCGGCTTCAGACTCGCCCATACCTTGAGACTGTCCGACCACCCTGTCGGTATGCGCGAACACTTTAGGCGTATACAGAAAGTTACCGAACCGGTCGTAGAACAACCCGTAGCCGTCATGCCGAGCGATGAACCGGAGCGCTGTCGGAATCCTCACGCCTCGGAAGTTCTGCGAAAGGAAAGTGAGAGAGTGGCGTGCTATGTCTGCTCCTTTGTAAGACGACACGGTGCCGGCTCTCGGTCCTGAAAACGAGTTGCCGACACTGACTGAGTTCAGACCGTGCAACTTGTCGGTGAACAGGCGTTGGGTCAAATCTGTTGTTCTGAACCCTACGCCTACTTTCTGTCCTAACCTGATATGGGTTTCATCACCGAACTGAATATCAGCGAGCGACCGCCCTTTCATGTTCTGCAAGTTCAGGCGTGTCCCTTTGGTGGCCGACTCTACGCTTTTCGCTTTGAGCCGGTTCACCGGTTCAGATTCAGCGTAAGCGAGTAGCGGCGGTTGGTCACCCGTAATCAGTTTCCCGCCGGTGAAATACACCTGACCCTCACGGTCCACTCCTGCTTTGTCAGCGTGAGTCAGGCGAACAGCAGACTGTTCTTCCGTGAATCGGTAACGCCTGTCGTGAGTCATTTGGAAATCCGATTGAGTCGGTGGTTTAACCTGTAATTTGCGACCGCTGACAGCGTCATCATCGCGCCGGTATTCGGCGTGAAGCACCGCGTTGTCCACGAATACGGGCGTTTCCACGCTTGACTTGACGGTATCTTGTACGTTGTCAAGCCGAGCGCGAGGCGAGTAAGCACGCGAAGGACCGGGCGCAGGCGGGACATACGGCATTAGTTATCCCCCATCCCTTTGTGTTCAGGACATTCACCCCATTCAGAAATATCCCCATGCGGGTCATTAGGTGGCAATTGTTCCACTTTGTATGGTTCGCTTTCGGGGGGACAGTGCATACAATACCACGACAATTCACCTTGATTGGCTCTGGAATCTTGGATACACTCAAGACAAGACCACTCTCGCGGTGCTCTCTCGCGCCCGCATTCGTTTATACAAGGCTCTCCGGTAGGTTGGTCTAATGGTTCTTCACTATGGGCTACATATTCTTCACCCGTATCTTTATCATGGGTTTTCAACACGCGCCAAGCGGTATCTATTGGATTCAATTATTCACCTCGCTATAATCGTCGCTAACCTCGCCTGAATGGTCGCCGGTATTGAACTTCGTGCCGGGATGGGTTGTTTGCGAATGACGCGGCTGAACCGAGTAGTCCGGTCGTACCACTACGTCATCGTCTTCTGTCAGGGTCGCCTGTCGCCGCGGCGCGTCCGAGCGGTAATGTTGGAGTGTGTTAGCGCTGACGATTAGGCGAGCGACAGTCTGTCGCAGGCTGAGACTGAATCCGGCAGATTGTGCCCCGGGTATGAACGGCCCTACGCTGACAGGAGCAGTAAGGCTCACCGCAGGGTCTACGAAATAGACAGGGGCGTACGGTGGATTGGTCGGTGAAGGAGCGGCCGTAAGCAGATAATCCTCAACGCGAGCACCGGGAGCATCGTATACAAACACACCGTACCGGCCGCCAGCAGTAGCACTGAAATAATTTTTCTCGTCTTGCGGCGAAGCGACAGCGACTCGCCGTGCGTGCCTGAACACAGACACGTAACGGTGGTCAAGCACGCTAACAGGTCGCAAGAGTAGGCGTAATTGTTTGTCAGTATTATTAGTCCGGCCCGTGAACGGGTCGTGGTCAGGTGTCTGATACGGGTTGCTCGTGCGCCACGAAGTTGTAGCGTGCAAAACTCCGTATTTGGTAGCGAGATAGCCTTCAATTTCTAACCGCTCGGCCGCTGTTAATTCTCGGTCATAGAAAATAACTTCTGCAATATCTCCGTTCAAAAAGAACGAAGCGGGGACATTCCCTACCGTAAATGGTCCGCTATCGGCTTTCCAAAACGGTTGATTGACAGCAGACACAAGCGAGCCGTCAACCCACATTGATACATCTGCGTTGCCGCCTACACCATCCCCGTTAGCGATTTGAGCCGTAGTGAGATATGCCTGATTGAGAGTAATACTCGGCCCGATTATCGTGCCCCATGAAGTATCTTGACCCCACCAAAACTCCCACCTGTCGCTTGCTCCACTCATATTGGCATAGAAATTGTAACCTGACCTTGTGACAGGCGAAGACGCCCTACTCTCAATCGTGCCTTGAAAATTAGCGTTATCGGTGGTAACGGCACTTACCACAAACACCGTGAACTCGGTAGGGTTGAGGTCAGCATCAAACGGTATTTCCATTTTGTCGTTACCGTCACAACGGACAACAGGCCGGTTATTGAAATCGGCATCAGAAGCAGCATAGGTTGGTTGCGCGCTTCCTGTCGCTTGAACGGCATGACGCCCGTTCCCGCTTGAATCATCCCACTGCGCTAACGCAGCACCATCAGCCACTCCTTTGATTGCATCGGCCTTAAGCCACAACTGCATACCCGATTGAGGGATTTGCGCGCCCCAATTAGCATCGCTCACCGGTTCCATGTAGTTACCAAGGTCAAGAATATAATTGCCGCCGAGCGGGTTGATTCCGTCAGTCAGTGACAGTTTCATCACGTCGTCCGTATCGGTACTGAAATCAAGAGAAGTCAGGTCGTAGTCTATCGCTACCGTGTACCGCTGACCAACACTCCTGTCTGTATGCAGGCTTAGAGCGTGAGTCCCTTGAACCACGTAAGCGCGGTCGGCATCACCTGTTGCTTCACCGACCGTCATACCGTCAAGACCGATTCGTGGTGAGATTCGGGCTATTGCTTCTTGGATGAATGCTCCGCCCGAGAGGAAATCCGTCTCGGCTTCTTCTACATTTAGGCCACTCATGGCTTCAGGTTTCAGCAAGCCTTCCTCGTTGTTTATTCCGAGCCTGCGACTAATTCCTACGGGCAGGTCGGTGCTACTGATAGCATCGTTAGTGGGCCGTAATAGCCCGGTAGTGAACGGAGGTTCAGCGGTATGATGACTGAGCACCATCCCGATTGGGCGTATTGGAATACTGACGTCTTGTAGCACATTCTCGTTAAACGCTGTGCTCCACCTACAACCGCGACCATCACCCCTGTCTCCGACTCGCATCGCAGAAGGAGGGTTGAACCAATCTACTAAATCTTCAACACCAGCCCCACGATTAGTCCGATTATCTACCCCTTCGGTAAGCGATGGTAGAGCGAAATGAGAGCGGTCACGATACAAATTGTTAGCGGACGGGTCGTTGCTCGGCAGGGCATAAGCATCTTCCGGGTCCCAAGACGGACGGATTCCGAACCCTCTTACAGGGAACTTGCGCACGTCTTCGCCTGTAGTGTTACCCCACCAATCTACCACGTAGAACATGTTAGCAGGAGCGAGGTTGCGCTTGTCTGTACTCATGATACTATTGACACCAACAAACACATCGCCGGGATGCAGTCGCTTAGCGGTAGTAGGATTGACGATGTTGCGCACAGGGCACCCGAACGGACGAGTCATTCGCCTGCCGTCAGAATACCTAACTTGGTGCCCGCGAACGTCTGCTCCGAGTAGCGCAGAAGCGTTCGTCTGCCGCTCGGTGACACCGGCATTCGTAGGACCGAGTGTGAAATCAGCAAGACCGTCCTCACCTTCGTAAGTCCAATCACCGTCATCATGTTGCACGAGTGGGCCGTGTTCATATCCACCGTGCGGGAAATCAAACGAGCCGCCAATCCCTTTCGCTACTTGGATAGCCCAACGCGGTCGGTTGTATGGCTGGCGAACTGCAAACCGGTGGCCGAAGCAGTATTGCCTGTGATACGCATAGGTGGCATCGGACCCGCTATACACGGTAGCGACATCAGTTTGATTGATTGTAGTACCGTGAGCATCACCGTTCACCCAAACCTTACAGTCGTCCATTTGCAGATTCTGTTCGCCCCAGCCTCTATACACGTCTCCCCAATGGTCTAGCCGACTCGCCTGTGCTCCGTAGCGAGAACCGCCCGGCCAGTAGTTAGAGAGGTGGTAGGTCCGTCCGTCCACTCCACCTTCCGCCGGCGTAGTAGGGTCCAATGCTTCAGGAGCCACAGGCGCTCCTGTGCCGGGCGTACTGCTTGTTGTTTTCATTCTCAAACCGAGTGGACCATTACTGACAGCATAGGTGAACTCGTGATAATGAACCATCTCAAAGAACTCAGGTAAGTGATTGAGCGGTTGTTCAAGGAACGCCGGTGAGTCCGCGTTAGGTCTGCTACTGTCAGAATGGAACGTGTACGGGCGTCCGAGATTCGGGTGCCACTTTACAAGAAACGCGTCAGCCATGTGCAGACTGTTAGTATCACGTGTACCGTGAAGCAATTGAGGCAGGTTGCGTGTAGCGACACTTTTCCGCGAATCGGTATACACTTCGCCGGCATCGTAGTTATGGAAATTGGAAGTCAGGCGTATCTTCGCCCCGGCCACCGCTTCTGTCCAAAATAGCACATCTTGCGGCACTACTCCTTCAAACCTGCTAGTGTTCTCCGTACCAAGACCGACACCTCCACCTGACGTATACCCCCTATTGGTGTATACTGCGAACAGTTTACGACCCTCGCGCGTCACCAACTCAAGTTGCGCTCCATAGTAATCGGCACCGACTAGCGGGAACAGGTCATTGTTGTCAACCACTACTCGGGAATTACCCATATCTACACTGACTACGGTGCATACAGGCGACAGCGCGCTGTAATCACCTGTATACGCGTCGTAGAAATGAGTCGGATAACCTGCGAGAGTGATTTGGCTACCGATGGCTCCGAGTGTAGACCGGCAGAAGTGATAGTATTGGTCAGGATGATAATGCTCAACACCTTTCCATGGTGAAGGGTTCACTAATCCGAATGGGTCATTGAGCGTGTTAGCCCACCATGGAACGGTGAGGGTATAACCCGGTGTCGCTCGCCTGAACATACCGGGGTGATAGGGCAACGACCGGCGCGTGAACGCAGGGCTACTACTCTCATTGACACCAAGCGGGTTGAAAGTAGCGAGAGGCGGTAGCGTGGCGAACTGTTGACCCGGCGCAGGGTCAATATCTAGCATGGTCTCGTTGAGATAGATTTCGCAACCTCGCACGTCTGCTCCTATCGCTTCGGCGAGAATCAGACCGATGCCACCGTTAGTTTGCCCGTTGTCGTCATCAATGCCGATTACCGTAGCGACCTGCTGACCTGTGAGGAACGGTACAAGTGTGTTGAAAGTAGAAGTTGCAGGGTCAAATGGTGGCAGGTCGCTGACCGCATTAGTGTTCTGATGGAACCCGACAAGTTGTTGAGCGTAAACGTTGGGCTGAATGACAATCTGATACGCCCCAACCTCCATCGGGTCGGGGAAATTAGGAGTGAGAGTGTAGTCTTTAGCCGCTTCTAGATAAACTAGATGCGACCCTTTGCTGTTCTGTGTACCGGCGACCCCGTCACTCGCGAGGATTCCATAACCGTCGTACCGAATCTTAGTCTCGGTGAGCAGAGTAAAGGCCCCTCCGTGGACATCTGATGGAGCATAGTTTGCTGTCAGCCCGCTGAACCAAAGCACCGGGTCTCGTACAGGTAAGGCTGCAAGCGCCGCCGCTAAGGGTGCCCCTGTTAATCCCGCTATGCTTGCTTCTACTGTTGGATGCGCTGCCGTTGAACAAGCGTAGTGGTTAGTGTACAAGCGCTGGTATAACGGGTGAGCGAAATGTCCCGGTAGCATAGCCATTGTCGGTGTAACGAAATGGTGACCCATGCGTGGTAGCGGTACAGGCGTGAGAGTATTCTCGGTCAGAATATCGTGAGGTGATTTGGTGCCAAGAGGTTGCGCTCCTTTGACCTGATTCCATTTTGATAGCGGCATATCAGGAGACTCGCCGCTCAGTTCTGAATGGTCGCGCATGCGCCGAGCGGCGAAGAACCGGTTGCTACCTGCGGGTACGAAGAATGAGGGTTTAACAGAATCGTTGGCGGTAGCGCTGAATCCGGGAGCGAATACCACTCCGGTAAACTGCGAGCCTGATACGCCTGTATACGAAGCGATGACTCCGTTCACGCTCAAGAACCACCGACTGCTAGACTGTTCAGCCGCAGGTGTCCACACTCTCTCATCAATAACTTCGTTGACGGTAAGAGTCGTAGTGGTGCTACTAGCGAACGTAAGAGGATTACTTGTCACGTCAACGTCTACTGTAGAACCTGCAAAGTCGTGGGTATGGTATTTCACCGGCTCACGTTCGCTTGCCGAATACCCTACTTGGGTCACATGGAAATACAGGCTTCTGTCATGCTGCTCGTAAGCGGTACGCAACGGAGCGTCATTGGTAGCGTTACGCCACCCGTCAGGTGAATTATCGGGGAAATTGTCAGGGTCAGAATCAATATGGTCCCAAGCGTTGTTCTCCCAAGTCGGCCATACGCGCGGCCCTTCGTTGGTATTATCAAAAGAACGCTTGACAAGGTCTTCAGCGTCACCGGAGCGTTGCATTCCACCGGTCCCGATACTCTCGTTTTGGTACGCCTGTGCTCTGTCAAACCCTGAGCGAACGATGATATTGCCGGGGATAGTGTCAGGGTCAGGCAACCGTATTTTCATGTTCGGGGCGTTACCGCTCCCGGCTTCTGATGGAGCGAGACCTTCAACGTCTCTATCGCTCACAAGTTCAAAGTCACGGATTATAGTACCGAACGGGGACCCGCCCTCAATCACGTGAGTTTGGCCCGTGTCATCAATCACACTCAGTCTCTCAAACTGTAACTCTTCGTTTGGTATCTCTAACACGTTGCGAACCTCAAACGGGAACAGTTCAGCAACTTGTGGATGAGCGAGTTCCTGCGCTTGGATTATCGGGTACATGGCGGCATTTGTGGTTTCAAAAGTAAACCGGTTGTTCCCTAGAACCTTCTCTCCGGTCTGAATCGCTACACCGCCCTTTACCCGAGTGATAAACGGAACTGCTCCAAGCCCGCGAGCGTTAGAGGCGGGTAACGATAAGTTGCCGCCATCCATTCTTTTCCATACTACGTGCTGTGTGGTGAAGTTCCACGCGGCGGATAACGACTGCCAAAACGTGAACGGGTTAGTATCAGCATCATTCACGCCCGTAATTCCAGCGCAGGTGCGATTGAGAGTCTTGCCACTCATTCCACTGATTTCGGTATCAGCGTAGAAATGCGCTCCCGGGTTTATATCAGTATCAAAGAACAGGTCGCCCGTAGGGAACAGGCAAGACTCCATCAGTAGCAAATCACCCGGGTCGTCAACAGGGTCGTTCCACGGCAAGTTTTCAGTCGTGGTATCAGGAGGAGCCTGCCCGTTAACCCATAACGCTTCCACGTTCGGGCCACCGTGAGCCGGTGCAGTGTAACGGTCAGCGTTATGGATTTCAGCATCCCATAGTGTAGTCCCCATCTGTTCAGCAGTTCCTACTCCACCATCGCCCCAACGGAACGCGATTAGGTCGCCCGTACAGGACACACCGTTCCGGTCAAACTTCGCGACAAGCGGTAACTCGCTTTCGTGTGACACTACTACGTAGTGGCGAGGATGAACACCGTGCGGGCAATCGGTAGGCACAGGGGTATACTGTACTGAATTATCCGGCCCTCCTTCTACTGTCACGAGCGCGCCCGATTTTGAATGACAAGCGTTTGAGACCCCGTAAGGCGTAAACCCGAGAGCAGCATGCCACGCGCTTTTCCCTGCGGCTACACCGAGACTACCGTCCGGGTTAGTAATTAGTAGACTATTAAGATAGGAATACCGCTCGCCGCCCCAGCCGATACTACCGATAGGCCGCGTCCGGTCAACAGCGTTTACTGCTCCGTTGAAATGGACTTGAGTAGCAGCCAAATGGTCGAAAATCGTATCAGTCCTTGTAGCAAGATGGCTACCATACTGAGTGTTTAGAGCGTCTTGCGCCCCGTTTGACCACCGTAGGTTGCCTGTCTTAGTCCAGCAGTATACCTTGTATGTCCCACCCGGTGGCGGTAGTACAGTCAAACCTGACGCAACTCCGGCGACTGTTGGGTCTTCTAGATATGGGAGATTGGATTTTCTGTTGTTGTCTAACAGGAATGCGTAATTCCCTAACGCGTGGTCAATGTGGACGCCATAATAATAGCCGTAAAATCCACGGTCCGTCACACCGGCTGTCGGTGTATCATCTGCTATACGAATCCAACCGTAAGCAGGCACGCTGTCAGGTATGTAAGGTACTTGGACAAATCCTTGAGTGGTGGGTGTATCTTGAGTCAGGTATTGACCGAAATCCATCTCCAACCATGAATACCTGTCCTGTTGAGACGAACTGCCGAATGACGGAGCGAAGGTGCCACCGAGAGCCTTGAGTGCTGCTGAACCGGGATAAGTATTGATACTGCCCGCTATGACCGCTCCTAACTCTTCTGCGTTTTGTACGCGAGTAGCGTCTATGACAATCACGTTATCATCAGCATTGAGAGACAGGGTAGCGTCGTAGTCTGTAATGAGTTGAGCGCACCCGCGATAGATGGAAGCATTATCTCCGATTTTTGTACCGGTAATAGGTGAGAGTTGACGTGGAGCGACTGTATTAGTAGTCACGGGATGAACAGGGTTCAGGCGGATACTGTTGTCAAAGAAATGACCACCTGCCGGGTAGCCACCGTCCATATGCCAAACCATGTTAGCGAGAATCTCGTCAGAATGAATCGGTACACCGTTAGTGAGAACCCCGCCGTAGTCTACGAATGGGTGAGCATAACCTACCGAAGCAAGGTTAGCCGCTCCTCCGAAATGGTCGCTTGAGTATAGGGTGTTACCTACGCTTGCATGGTTGTAGTTAGCATTAGGGAACCCGTGAGCCGTTTCCCAATTTACGAACGCTTTGAACGCTCCTGCATTTTGCGAAGTGAAAGCCCGGACGGGTGGTAGGTATTGGTCGGTACCGCCCCGGGTCAGTCCTGCCCAAGCGGTAGAATCGCCGTGAGATATTTCGTTAGGATGGAAAGCGGAGATTCGCGTACTCATAAAGAAATACATAGCGCTTGTAGGGTCGTAGTGGTACGCTTTAGTAGCGCTTGCTACACTCCATTTGACTGACGGTTCTACACCTGTTTCGCTCGCCTCACTCGCCCAATGTTTAGGGAACGCTTGGCCGGGTCCGAACACCACATAGGTCGTCTGCGGCGGGTCTGCTTGAGGCGTGTCAGTATAACGACCGTGAGGATGAGCAAAGCGGAGTAGGAGAGGGGACGGGCGCGTGACGTCTACATTACCATAAGGTTCGGTGTCAAGACCTGTATTCGGGTCTTTGCTATTGTTACCTTGACCGTCCATATCAGGCGAGAGAGTTGTATCTTGGTTGGCGAATGGCGGGCTAACCTCCCCCTTGTGTTGGTCAAGCATACCTGTTCCGGGGAACATGGCGAGCATGGCTACCGTGTCTAAGATACAATGCGACCCCATGATTTCGTTAGCGTGCTGAATACCTGCTGTGCCTGTTGGTCCGCTTGAATACGGGTGAGTGTAGAATGAAGAGTAATCGTTCTGTGTCCCGTCGTTAATATCCAAAACTACTCCGCTAAACCCGCCACCGAAATACAACGGCACGCTATGGTCAGGCGAGTCTCGTGCTCCCCGGAAATAGGTAAACGGTTGCCCGAAAGGAGAACCCGTAAGCCTTGCCCCGTCAAATAGAATACTCCTGTCAGTCTCTCCCCATTTAGCCAGCGTGACTATTGTAACCGGGGAAGTACCACCCGGTCCGGGCATGATTTCTGTCATCAGGATAGTAGTAGTGGTAGCACCGCTCGGTGGTTTGTCAAAGATGGCTGTCCGGTCATCGGTAACGAATATGTGCTGGAAGTTGCCGGCTACCGTGTCCTGCCCTGCTTTCGGTTCACCCTCAAACGACACGCGGTCGTTGAACCAAACGCGCGTAAGTGGGGCGTAAGACAAATCAGTGACAAGTCCCCCGAAATCAGGAGTGCCGGTTCCTAAATCCGAACCATGCCGACCGACAGGATTCAACCAAAACAGACTCATACCCGGATTACCACCGACAGGCTGAGGCCGCAAAGACAACGACCACACGTTACCGGCTACTGCTGCAAATCCGTCTTCCACCTCAAAAACTGCGTTTTCTACGGAAGGCGTAACATGGTCGCCAGCGTATCGTGTGAACTTTTCTCCGCGCAGGTTCTTCTTCCAAGTGGTTAGGTCCACTACGTTGTCGTGACTATCAATCAAGACAGGCGTGGCTGTATTAGCATTAGTCCCACGATATTTAGTAGTGATGTGGAGAAGAGTGCGTGGTACATAACCTGTATCCAATCTCTTGTTTACGTCAACCTCAGCGCGTGTTAACCCGCCAAGATGCGTATTCTCAAACACTCCTACGCCTGAAGTTGAAGCAGCGACAGCACTATTCAAACTACCCGCGTACAACCCCCAATCAGGCTGTCTATCAACCTCAAATAGGTCACGAAGCGGTATCACTTCATGCTTGTCGCTATACGCCTGAACACGTATAGCCGATTCGCTGACACCCCATTCTCCAAACGTACGACCATCAGGGGCATGTAAATCCCTACAATCAAACGTGGTCTCGGCGACCTTATCGCTGTTAGGGTCAATGCTCATAGCGTGTTCAACGACAGCGGCGAGCAGTTCATCGGTGACAAGAGTAGTTTGATTCAACACGGGTGAGATGACGACAGGTGCCCTAGTAGCATCATTAATTGTAAGCGGGCCAGCCTCAGTCGCGGCAGTAAATAGTGTTGTTAGAGATTCACCTGTAACTCCATAAAATGAATGCTGTCCACCGCGCGTGTTATGAGTACGGTGAGTATAATGGAACACGTGACCGATGGTATCAACGGTCGTTCCTACGCTATGGGTTAGCCAAATCATACCGCTGTCAGGGAACCCGAGATGACCGAGTACATCAACTCCGTCAGGAATGTCATGCCAAATCCCGTCAGTGTGATACCCAAGCGCTGCTCCGTTAGCGAGCGGAAGAACGGTATCAGTTAAGTTGGCGAAATCAAGAGTGACGGCGTACGCTCCTTCAGGCACGTGTAGCCCACTGAACAAGTTACCCTTCCATGCTTGAGCGGCACCTGTAAATCCTGACGTAATACGCCCAATCGCGTCACCGCTACCTGATATACGATTACCAAGAGAGAACCCACCTTGTCCTACATCACGGTCGTCCATCCATACTATAATCTCATTCTCAATGGATGACGGTAGTTTCGTGTTATCGTTAGCGAAGCGTTTTCCATACTGCCGGTAAAGGAATCTAATTGTATGCCGGCGACCGAGATGGTCAATGAATCGCATACCGTAAATCGGCCGGTCGCCGATAGTATCATCTTTCTCGTCTAAAGCGACATAGGTATTGTATGAACTCGCCCCACCCGTCAAACCATAGATGTTGGAGAACCGTTCCGAGTCGTGCCCTTCAATACCGAGACCCCATCTGCCAGCATCGGGTGACCAACCGGGTACACCGCTCGCCACAAGTCCACCGAAATTGATTCGGGCACGAGCGCGCGTCCCCACCCGTAGTCCTTCAATGAGCGTACGGTTTTCCTGCTGACTCTCAAATGACTCGTTATTATTAGTATTAGAAGACCGACCGGACGGCACTTCGTCGTTAAGGGTCCCCGCGTCAGTCAACGATGTTCCACCGCTTACCGGTTCCCCGTTGAACTCGTCAGCGTACCCAAGATGATTGTTAGAAGAAAACTCGTCACCCGTTTCTTCCGGTGGCAAGTATTCACGGAGAGTAGTGATAGGGGCGAACGGTCGTCCTTGCTTGTTAATCGGCATTGGTGCAGGATGCATGTTTTCACCAAGAAGTTCATCAGGCTGACACCAAAAGTTCCTGAATCGGCCCCCGTGTCCTACCAAGAACTGAGGCTTGTAAGGAGCCTGCGCTCGGCTATTATCCATCCATACAGCGAAATTGCGCCCGGTAGCGCCCGGTACAGTACTATGAATTACGAGAGTGAATCCTTCCACTCCGTCCACGTCTTCAACAACTCTACCGATATGCGCTCGCATGTACCCCATGTGGCTACCACGGTCAAAAGAGGAGAACGCAGTATCATCCCAAAACGGCGCGGGGTCGTGAGTGCTACCGGTGACAGCGAAATCCGCCCGGTGGTGCGGAGCGGTAGGGTCAGACAACTGTTCGCTGTCAGGGCTGTTAGCCGACCTGTTTGTCCCTTGCTTAGTAATATCAAATCGCTCGCTTTCGCCCGGATATTGGTCGGCAGGTCTACGCTGACTACTACGACCATTCAGTGCCCCCGCTTGGTTGATGAGACGGACCACTTCACGAGCCGCCGCTTCAATATCAGTTACTCCTTCCTTAACTCCAACTTCCCCTAAATCCAGTTTCAGGCGTCTGACAAAATCCATCTGAGACCAATGCGGTAGGTGCTGTAAACGGGTTTCAGCGTGATTACTCAAATCAAGAGTACCACTCCGTTTACCTTTGAGAGCGAGAAAAGCAGGGATAGCGCGCGTGCCATCGGGTGTATCAAAGAAAGTGGATTGGAACGGGTAAGCATCAGAATCGTTATTCCAGACCTTTTGTGCTTCAGTAGCGATACCCCCATGGTCAATACTACCTTTGAGCAGACTACGAGCGTGTCTATCGTCAGCGGCCCCGGGACAGCAGACTGAATTATCAGTCCTGTCTATTGAGCCGGAAGTAAGACACTGTGTCCCATCATTAATAGTAAGGAAATTAGGCGCTTGCCTCTCTTTGACAAACGCTGCGTTAAACGAGTTAGACGCCGGCGTATCCACGAGGTACCACGACCGGTGAGAATACGCGCTCTCCATGAACTCTGATTTACCTATATTAGTAATCATTAGGTCGTTGCCGACCGGCGAAGTACCACCAATGTCAGTCTGACTTGTGACGGTAGTCGGGTAAAGGCTGTCACGGTCACGGCGTTGGCTCTTGAACCCGCTCGCTACATCTAAATCCTCAACTCTCATTTCTTTCTGTCCGCTCTGAACCTGCATCCAAAGGTCTTGGAACGATACTGCTTCGCGGTCGTGCGCTACATCATAAAGCAACACGCGGGCGTGTTCCTGAGTGGAGAGATACGGGTCAACGTAAGCGATGACAGGCGCAGTGTCGCTTCGTCCCAGTGATGTCCAATTCAGTTCAATGGTCTTGTTCACGTGCTGCGCGTAGTTACGAGCAGTAGTCAAGCAATCGTCACCAATAAGGAAGTTCTCAAGAGCGATACTGTCCCTCGCTTGGTATTCTGTATTTGAGCGTCCGTCATTGAATCCTGCCCAAACTTCAAACTCGTTGAACACCCCTCGTGATTTAGCGAAGATACCTTCAATGGCGTGCGGATTCGTATAGTGCATGTTCATCCAAACAGTATCACCGCCCCGCAATCCGCCCGGAGCGTATGGGTTATTCCAAGTGGCGTTACATAACCCATCTTCAATTCGTTGAGGGAAGACGCTAGTTGAAACTGAATCTATAGACCGGATGACCATTTCGTCCTCGGCGACTAAGGGAGTCGGAGCGCCTGAGTCAAGCACAGGATGAGCGACAATAGTCACTTCTGTCGCTTGCCCAAACGTAGCCGCAGTCTTGTCAACTTCCATAGCATAGATTTGCCCGTTGCTTTCGTTGACCACCGTATAGGCGTACGTGGCTCCAAACTCGTGCATAGCGCTGAAAGAAACAGCGTCAGGGTCGTTGACATAATAGATATTACCACCCGGATTAGAAGTGATGGAGAACTTCTGCCCGCCACTCTTTATACGAGGCAAGTGAGGGTTTTCGCGCGGACCTGCTTTGAACTCTATCGCAGAAACGTATTGCCGTAATCCGTAGTCTACATTCCCACCTTGAGTCTGAACGTTCGCCCTATCATGGTAGTAGGGCCGCCTGAACTCGCGTTTAGTGGAAGTAGTATAACCATCATCACCAATAATGCTTAGAGCATCGTTGGAGTATTCACCGGCAGGAGATATATGAGTACCAACAGTAGCATGTTTTAGGAAGTTCTTGGAAGTGGCGCTGTCCACCCCTCCAAGCGTGTCTATTTGGAGATACCCGTCAGCGACAGGGTCGTTTCTATACCAACACCATTCTCCGTTAGCGAGATATGCTCGGCGTTTTCTTAGACTGTTGTCCATCTCGCGTACTTCTCCTGTAGATGAAGCGGAGTAAGACGAGTCGGGGAACACCTGAATATCCTCAACATAGATTCTGTAATTTGAAGGGTCAAACGGTCTGTTGATTTTGGTACTCTTACGATGCTTGTCGTTAATCCAAGTGAAATGATACGCCCCCATTACTTCTCGGTCGGCTGGCGCGAAATCGTCGCACCTACGACCGACAGGATTAGGCGACCACGAGTGAGCAGTCATAGTGGCATCAAGCGTTAGTTTCAGCGAGTTGTCAGGACCGGGGAATACGCCGTTGTCTCTGTCTTCAAAGAAGTGGTAAGGGAAGAGAGGGATTTCCGCTAACGCGCGGGTGGAAGCGTATTGGGTGCCGAGTTGATAGTCATGGTTCACACTACGCAGTGATTGGAATAACCGGTCGTTAGCAGTAGTCCCGTCAGCGCACAACGCTCCGTCATTGAACAGATTGTCCACTAAGAACTGTGTCCCGGTTACAACATTATTAGTAGCAATCCACACAGAGTAATCTTCAGACTCGCTCCCGTCAGCGTTCAGGAACACACCTGTCCCTGTCTGAGTAGTCCCATCAAACGAAAAAGTGGTAGCCGTTTTACTAGAATAAGCAGCACTCGCTCCGCTAGCGAGGTACACACGCCCGACTTCAGGAAAACAGTAAGTCCCCCAAGAAGCGAGAGCGGTGCTATTATTGTTCAGAGGAGCGACCGTGATAGTAGAAAACGGTACGGCGGGTGCACCGACAGTTGTAGCACTCGCTGTACAATCGCGGCGCGTAGACCACCCGAGTCTGCTGAGTGGTGAAGGGTCAAAGGTAGGTTTGGTATTCACTGCCCCTTGACCGGGTCCGCCGAGCGTGACAGTGACCACAGGCGCGCCCGGCATGATTTCCTTAATCGGGTGAGAGTCAGGCGAACCGTCTCCGGTAAAATCAGCGTTTACATTGACGTCATCCATCAACCCTCTACAATCAAAAATCAGACGGCGACCTAAAGCATCACTCGCTATATCAACGCTTGACACTCTACCTCTCACTTGTAGGAACTCAAGCGAGATATGGTTAGCATCGTCACTCGCGTCCGACAGTCCTTCTGCCTTAGCCAACTGCATTACGCGCGAACGTGAACTCGGTTGTACAATGAACACATGTTCGCCCCTGTCTCTATAATTATCAATTACGTCAAAGACTTCGTGAACGTGAGATGAATGGTTGTTAGCGGCAACGTCAAACGCTCCGCTTGTGTTATCATTGTCTATCCTTGGAGTCTGACGGAAATAGGTTGGAGCGACGTCAACCGGCGGGTCGGGTAGACCACGATTGGCAGGCCGCATCACTATTCTGTTGTAGACTGATGGGTGAGCAGGATTAAGTGAATGTGAAGCATCAACCCCTTGCGGCGGCTGATTACCCGGGTCGGTGGCGCGTACAGGCGTATGGTTAGCAGGAAGCAGACTTTCGTCTAACTCAATCTCGTACTGCTGTCCGCCTGTGTTATCACCGACAAGGCGATGAGGTTTGAGTGAATCGTTAGAATCCCCTGCCTCTTTCTCCGTAACCCGAATCATGCCACCCGGCGCGTGAAGAGTCATCCCGCTACCAATTGCTGCTGCAATATGCGCTGCTACCGATTGACCACCGATAACTGAACCACCGCTTGGTACGGTTTTCTCTATTAGCAGTACAGGCCCACCCGCTCCCATTTTAGACCCTGTCAGGTCAACTGCGTTATAGTGGATTTGAACGTAAGGAGCGGCGGGGGCGAGAGTGGGGACTTCAAGGATAGCGATTCGTGATTCGGTTTCAGGAGCGAGATGCAGGTCGTATACGTTATCGGTATTGAGTATACTCTCAGCAGCATGCCCTTTGAGCAGGAACGGGCGAACGTCAAAGTTAGAGCCACCTATCGCTATAATTTCTCTATTACGTTCAGCACTCGTAGCGGCAGTAGTATGCCCGTTTTCAACTATTTCTGTAACCATACTGTTAGTTTTCGTAGCGAGAATCTTACCGATGAATGCTCTGCGGTGCAGAGATACTTGAGAATTGATAGGCACTTGGTCTTTCATTCCGATAGACTGCGCGTCAAAGTGCACGCTGAAATGGTCAGCCGCTCCGTCAACTGTTTTGGTCACGATTTCTTCTTGAGCATCAGGGAACACTCGTAGGAACGGGTGACCATTCCGCTGACTATACTTGTGCCGAGCGGTATGCCCTTCTTTAAATCGGTCGTTAAGAACGGACGGCCAAGCGGCCGCATCAAACGGATTTTTCGTTTGCCCTATTGAGAGTTTGCGAGAGAATACTATACCGTGGTTCAGGCTACCACTTTCGTCTATCACCATTTGACCTGTCCTGTCAATCATTTGGGTAGCGATACCCGGTGGTCGGTAAGGCGCACCCGTACCGCTATCAACAAGTAAGTCTCCTTTGACGAGCACTACGAGACTATCGTTAGCAAGATTGTTAGTGGTATCAAACGCTGTACGAGCGTGCAGTACTCCGCGCGCCCCTGAAGGCGCAGTATCAAAATCAAGATGAATGCTGTTAACGGTTAAATCACCGTTGGTCGCTACGTTCAGCAATCGCACCCGCTCAGGCGGACTGAGGTTAGCCTGTCCTGTTTTAACGTCGCATATTGTAGGATTGATTAGAAGATTGTAAGAAGTATGAGCGATGTTCTGCTTACCGGTAGGGGTTGATACTTGGTAGTTCCCAAGACCGTAGTCTGTCGCTACGTCTAACGTACTACTGAAATCTGTCAAACCTGTGATGGTTTCGTATAGAGTTTGAGCGGCGGTTGCGCCGATATTGATAGTAGTAGCACCTTCTGCCACGTTCGCCTGAATATGAAAATCCGTTTGGTCTACTTCTACCGGTTCTTCAAACCGCCATAACCCGATAGAGTCAGTTCCAGCGATTAATGGCAACGGGCGGACCTGCTCGTCCGTCCCTCTCCGCCAATGAACCGACTCAATATATCCTCTGAAATCCGACCCGATATACAAATCGTTCTCATTCATTCTAAGGTCATGCCGTTTATTGAGTTTGGTTGACGCTACGAGTTCGCCGTTCACGTACACCTTAACGAGTCGGCCGTCAAACGACCCTACTATGTGCAACAACTCGCGCGTGTTTTCGTTAAGGCAATTGCCCGATTGCATGAAAGAAGCATTGTCCCGTGGGTACACGATTCCGTCCCAACCGACTTGAGTGCCTGCTACTATTACGGGCGTGGCGCTCACCGCCCCAAACGTCTTCTTGATTCCTTCATCAGACACATGCACATTGAACGAGACCGGTCCCGGCTCACCAATAGCCCCGATTCGTAACTCAAACAAGTCTTCCTTGACTACGACCACTCCACCGTGGTCAGGCGCTACCCATGCTTCTATACTGAACGATTCAAGAACTTGAGCCACATCTCGTTTGTATGTTCGGGAAAACCCGTTCACCTGACCGGTGGTCGTGCCGGACGAGCGTGCGCCGTTATCCAATTTGAGACCCGTTCGCTCAAACCCTGATTGAGGGACTACTATACCGTCAGCGACTCCATTAAAGAATAGGGTATTGCTGGTTTTTCCAATCAGAGTCATGTGAATCACAATCCCATAATCAAATCTATCGGTTGGAATGTCAGTTCAGCAGAATACGTAGTTTCCGCTCCGTTATAACTGAAATTACACTGAACGATGGTCCCTCTAATCCCTGTCAGCATATCACGCGAATCAAAAATAGTGGACGCGGGGTTCACGTTCCCGGTGGCGTTTTGGTTATCGGGAGAAGTTATCCCTGTAACGATTAAGAAATTACGAGCGGCGTAACCGAGCGGGAGCAAATCTGTGCCTGTAGTTGAGTGTAATAGAGAACTGTAAGGCAGTTGAAGCCCCACGATATAGTCGTCTTGCGCTCCGCGTAGAGAGAGATTGACGTCAGCATCAAAACCACCTTTGTCGGTTTCTCCTTTGAATACATTGAATGCCCCACCGAGCGCTCCACCGATGTTTGAGTTGGCGACATTAGCGATTAGGTCTTGCATTTTATCGCCGGCGCTTTTACAGGAATGGGTGGAAGAACCACCGTTGAACGTTTCCCAACTCGGTACTAGCAATTTTTCTTCGTCTTCATCTGTCCAAAACAAAGGCGTACCGGAGTTACCGTTCAGGCCAGTCTCAGTCTGTGTAAGAGTGATTAGACAATTCCCGAATCCCTCGTTCTTCCCGGTAGTTAGTGCCCCAACAGTAAACGCGTCGCTAAAATCTGTACTACCTGCTGCACTTGTCAAGTCAGGCACGAACGCTCCGAGATGAGCGGTGAACGCTGTATGAACAGCGGTAGCGAGTGCTGCCCCGGAATCTGCCACACCGGACAGGCCAACTGTGAGAATAGTCGTAGCAGCACTACTCGCTGCGGGTAACACGCTTGTATCAAACAGAACAGTGATGGGTACAATACTTTGAGTGACTTGATGAGTCGTACGGATAGAGAACGATTTGCCGTTCAGATTGGCTATGGTGACCGGTCCTCCATCATCAAGCATGAACCCGTCTGTAGCATCTTCATCACCCGTAGCCTCAAACACGGACGCTACACTGAAATCAATAGCCGCCCCTGCCGCTGATGGTGCTTTGGCTGTACCTGAGCAATCGTCATCGGTAAGTACACAATTCATCCGAATATCAACAGACACCGTATTCATATCCACACCGATTCGCTCACCGAGCGCAGGTACAGGTATAGCGGCTACCGACCGATTAATTGAGAAATTGTAGTCAGTACAGTGTAAATTAATCAAATCCCCGTTGCGCTGGACTAGCCGTATCGGTATTCCACCACTCGTGCTAGTACCCATATCAGACCGACCTCATTGTAGTACCACGACCCCATCGCCGCATCTCTTTCTGAATCTCGTTAGAAATCTGCATGGCGAGTTCGCGTTTATCTGTTCTGTCTGTCACTCCGCCTACATTGATACTGATATTGAAAGTGCTACCCATACCGTTACCGCCACCCTTACTTAGCGGGATAACCGCTTCCGGCCCTGCTTCACCAATCAAGGCGAGAGTGGGGCCTGTGACTATTCCACCTTCAGCGAGCGCAGGGATTTGCGGTAACAAGTTTACAGGTGTATCCCCGAACACTTCGTATCCAGCGATAGTTAGAGCGGGTATGGTGAACGACAGAACACCTGCGAGAGCATTATACAGTTCTACTGCTTTGGCTAGCAGAGCGTCTTTCATCCTACCGGGTATACCTGTGACCCAAGCGATACCTTTAGCAATCTTGGTGCCAAACGATTTCGCTCTGTCTAATACCATAGCGATTATGCCCATAAATCCTGTACGGATTTGAGTCTTGTTTTTCACGAGGAACTCTTTGATTTTCTTACCGATAAGTAGACCGAGCATTATAGGGAACGCTACCAACCATTTACCGACTGTAATAATTTTAGATTTATTCTCCTTCCAAAACGTTTTGGCCCAAGCCACAAACGCTTTAATTTTGTTATAGATTTTTTCTCTATGCACAATGATAAGAGCAATAAGTGATACGGCGAGACCGATTGCCGCCGCTACGATAAGTATTGGAGCGGCAATCGTGAAACCAATAATGATAGCCGCTAACGACAACATGAATATTCCCACCCATGCTAACCATTTCGGGGCCTTGCCTGTGATGACAGCCCAAAATATGGCACCCGCTCCAAGAATTAGAGCGATGGGTAAAGTAACAGCGGCTACTGCCATTATACCTGCGCTTGTGAAGAATGCGATGAGCGCTCCCACCACTAAAGTAAAAGTAGCGGCCGCTGCAAGCAACGCTATTTTGGTATCACCGGTAGCCTTTTTCACTAACTTGAAAGTACCGATTACGAGGAACGCCCCGGCGGTGATAGCGGCAACAGTCGTACCGAATACTATCCATACTGCCGCGAACACGAACACGCTCGCTATGACAATATCCATCGCTCCTTTCAGACCACCCTGCCCATCTTCACCATGCAGAACTAAAATTAGCCCATTAATCGCGTTAGATAACACCGGTGTATCTTCCGCCATTTTCGCTATCGGACTATTAGCCCCATCAATCGCTAGAGAAATCGCAGTGAACGCGAACACCATGAGGAACAAGATACTGAACAGTCCGAAGAAGCGCGCTGTGAGTCGCCCGAGTCCTGTGTTACTCGCTTGTACTATCTTGTTCATCTGCCCACCAATTTTAGTGTAGGCCATCATCGGGATTACCAATTTTTGAATGATAGTCATATTACCTTTCATTTCTTTTTTCTGTTCTTTAGTAAGATTTCGCCACTCGGATATACCCTTGTTAGTCCTGAGCATTTGTCCGCCCATCGCTTTGATTTGCGCGCCGAACTTAACGATGGGTTGACCGAGTATGGCACCCTTCATCTTAGCCATATTCCTCTCTACAATACCGACAGACGCCGCCATCGTCTCAAAACCCTGCTGCATCTCATAGATACGAGTGACTTGCTGCTGAGTTAGACCACCCGGGCCTGCCGCTCCGCCTGCATTGTCAGCCATTTTCTTCACCTCAGCGTGCTACCCGGGAACGGTTGCCCCGTGTCTGTCTTACCGACACGTTGCTTCTGTTTCATCTCTCCGGTCGTTTTCTCCATTTCTTCCGCTTCCATGCGCTGAGCGGCACTCGCCCACGCGAACGATGTAGAAAAATCGTCTTCGCTCATAGAGCGCGCTTCAGCCATACTGATTTTGAAATGGCGTGCTACAAGATAGACCATACCATCTATGATATGCTCTGCACTAACATTATCTCGCGGGTTCTTCATGGAACGGTATACGGACTCGGCCTTTTCAGGCCACTTTACAAAGGGCCGGCCACCAAGTCCTGTGGCTGAGGGAGCAGGGCTGTCAGTTGCTGCCCTACATGAGCGTTCAGGCCCATAAGTTGCCCTTTGCTCATTTGAGGTTCCGTGCGCTCCACGCACTCGGTTATCATGTATTTCCAGTACCCTGCAAGGTCAAGGTCTACGCCGCCGTCTGCTGATATGCTGACGAACGATTTGACCGCTTCTTGCATTTTCAAGAACGTGAGGTCTTTCACCCACACCTTGATAATACTACTTTCGTTCTCCGGGTCAACGTGTATAACGTGCTCTTTAGGCGCACGTGCCGCCATTAGGCTGTTTATATCACTGACCACTGTATAATTACTGTTCTGCGTCTCCTGTGTTTGACTCACTTACTGTACCCTCCTCGGGTGATTTTGCCGCGAGCGTGGGGCAATCGCGCTTCGTGTGACCGGGTTCTCGGCACACGCTGCATTTCCTCACGGGCATCGGCGTTTCCTCTTCAGCAGCCATTTCTGCATCAGCAGAAACAGGGGCTTCGGTGGAATCGGATTTTATCTCTTCAGGGAACGGGTCGTCTGTTATTTTAGCCGCTTCAGGGTCAAACGTCTCGTCTAACGCCCTTTTTGCAGCAATTTGTTCTGCGAACTGTTCGCGCACAGCGGCTACGTGAGCCTTGCGTGTCTTATGGTCGCTTAGATTGTATCTGAATCGGCCCATTTCGTTCACCTTAGCAATGGAATAGAGTATCGTGCGCTACCACTTTCACGTGCTTCGGCATGATTTTCAGTTCACTCTTGACTACCCCTTTGTCTTCGGGAATTGGTAGCGGCGCTTCGGTGATAATATAATCATCAATGATAACTATTATTTGTTCACGGTTAGCGCCTGCTCCTGCTTTAGTTAGAGTGAGTGTAATAGGTTCGTTGTAATCGTGTTCACGGTTAGTGCGGAACTCGTGCCATAGTAGCGGGTCAGACACGATAATTCCCATTGATAACTCGTATTCTACTTTACCTTCAACTATTAAGGCAGCATTACGGCTACCACCAAAGGGTACTTGCTCCTTAGATTTGCCTTCATGTAGCCCACTCGCTACCCTGCTCTCGGCTAAATCGTTACCGCGCACTGTGTAGTGAGTAGTAGTATTATTATTCCCTGTTAGATTGAAGTTAGTAACTTGGGCCATAGTTTGCCCGAACGCAGTAATTGACCCGTTATAGAACATGAACGGTTTTTCAGTATTAGGAGCGATACCTGCTTCCTTGCGTTCTTTCAGCCCGCTACCTGTATTCTCAAACATACGATGAGCGGTATAACGGTCTCCCGGAGTTCCGTCAGTTTCCAGCCGGCCTGTGTCGGTGTAACAGTGAAGTGCATCAAAATTGATAGTCATTTTTGCCTCAGCGTCAGCGTCAGCAGTGAGCGACCAATCCTTGACCTTGCATCCTTTCCAAACGCGCGTCAGTTGCTTACTGTCGTTCGCTCCGCCGGGCACGTTCGCGGTCTGCTCGCCGCTGTACGACCCTACATCACGAGTACGCATAGAAGCCTCAAGTGAGAACGATGGTGTATGCCAGCCTGAGAACAGCATGCGTGACACGCGATTGGTTATGTTACCAAAAGCAGCATCAGTTGTAACAAAGTCAGGCGAACCGTTACCCGCAGCATTAGCGAACTCTAAATGAATCAGGACCTTGCCTGTATCATGGTCAAAATTGAACGGGTCATCTACGTATATCCTGCTATCAGCCGCTACTGTCGTATCAATAGCAATAACACGGCGAACTTCGTTAGTCTCGGTGAGGCTGAATGCTGTCTCTGAGCCTGTCCAAGTAGTACCCGCCGCTGGGTCTTGTCTATCGGTAGGGATTAGAGCAGTGTCAGTATCAACTACTTGAACATAATCGCCGACCGCTAGTGCTCCGAAACTGTTTACAGTAGTATTGGATTCAATATAATTGTCACCCATAGCGATAGTCTTAGCGGTAGCAGTTAGAGTCGTCGCCCCGGTGAATGCTGTCATATCAGTAGTAGCCTCATTACCAAGCGCGTAGTATAACCACCGCGCGCTGTGCATCATAGTCTCAAGCGAACCTCCTTCATTGGAAAACCTTTGAGGGACCTGTACCACTACGTCTCGTCCTACACCTACAACATGGCTACGGAGTAGTTCAACTTTAGTCTCCGGTAGCGTGATAGAAGCCGCCAAACCGACAAATTGGTCGGTGAGCACGCTTTCATCGCTTGTTGCAGCATTTGAGTTGTAAGTAGTACCGCTAGCATCAGGGGCAGGACAAGCGAGAGCGTCAATGACGAGAGAATCACCAGCAGCGCTTCCTGTTGTACCTGCGAGGGCAGGGGTGACCTGAATAGTCGCATCTTCGTTCGCTACAATCGTATACAGGCGACCTGTTTTAGTGTAATCGTCAGGCTCGTAATTGTTACCATCAGCACTCAGCACGCGCAGCATACAACCTACAAGCATTCCCACAGGATACTCAAGAGTCTGACCGGCGCTAAAGAGTCCGGCAGTCGCTCCTGTGAACGTGATAGTAGACACGCTTCCTGACGTAGTATGACCCCAACCAAGACCGCCTGTAAAATGACCGTGTGTTAACACAATTCCGCTTTCGTGACCGAAAGTTACCTCTGATAAATCACCTTTGTATACTGTTGATGGCATGCTCTCTCCCTCTATGCGATAAGTTCACTGAATATGACTATTTCGATTTGAAACGTGAATCTGTGCAATTGTTTGCTCCTATCTGACAAATCAGTACGCGTTTTATACAACAGTCTGTCGAAGTTCGCTCCGTCACCTTTCCGCTTAGAATGCACGATTCTGCGAACTTCATCTTCCATCTTCATCATCCTGTCACGACCGCGCACGGTACGCACGTCTACCGTGACATTGATTCGCGTGTGCACGAAGTCGTAGAACACTTCGGGTTGTTCCTCGTTGTGCGCGGTCTCGTACAGGAACACGCCATCGTTGCGGTTTAGGTTGAACCTTTTACCGCGCCCTGCATCTAAGGTAGTGATGTCGGTTATGACAGGCTTAACTTGGTCTGTGTTTGCCCTGTTCCAGTTATCGTCAAGGATACCGCGGATTAGTTCAACGGATTCTGTCGCCATAATCACGCACAGCCCATTTTGCACATACCAGCCTTGTCTAACTTACCATCTTTACACTTAGGACAATCTTTTGCCTTTAGCAAATCCCAAGCATAGTTTAGCGGTTTACTCATTTCTTGCGCCCCCTTGTTGTTGCGCTAAAGTGCGCAGTGCTTCAAACTTGCGTTGCATATCTTCTTTCAACACCATCCACGCAATGTCCATTGGCTCACCGGCCAATTTAGTGTCCCAATCGTAAGGCTGGTCAAACGCGCGCTCTTCTTGGACTTCTTGTTGAGGGGGGAAATCGTCTCGATGAATGCGCGTAGTGCCTGACACATTGTCCCACAAATCACGCGCCCCTTGCTTGAATCCACCCCACTTCTGCGCGGCCAAATCCTTCCAATTTTGCGTTCTGTCATAGTCCGTATTCCACGTCTGAAAGCGCCCAAGTGCATTGTCTATAGCCTGCTGCTTCTCTTCTGCGGAACGATAAACAGTGCCTTCTTGATGGAGATTGCGTAATGCTTCTTCTGCCAATCCATGAAATCGTTCATCAATCCCCTTATTGTTCAAGACCCCACTCCATTCATCATAATCCTTATCTGAAATAGTGTGAGATTCAGGCATGTCCTTATCGGCTGGCGGTAAATACTCGTTTTCGGCACTCATTCTTTGGACCCAACGAGTGGGGCCACCTGCACCTGCTCGCGCAGCCATGCTCGCTGCTTGAGGATGAATGGTTTTTTGGTCATGACCCACTTCAGCCGTGCTGCGATGCCCACTCGGGTGCGCGATATTGAAATAACCTGTTTGACCATCACCAATATCAATCTCATTCGACGAACGCCCGCCCATATAATTTTGCGCAGGTTGCCTGTTGGCTGCTGTCCATTCGCTGCCCTTGCTATCATCTGTGAAGAACCCACCTTCACGTTCCACTTTCTCACGCGGTTTCATGTTCATGCGGTGGTCATACTGTGAATATCCCGGTTTTGTTAGCATAGCGTCTCGTCGCCGTTGAGCAACCATGTCGCGGTCTATTGACCCAAACTTGCCCGCTTCAGGGAATTGTTGGGGGTCAGGGTCACCCCCACCCATCACATTCTTGAATTGCGCAGGTTGGCCGTAACTGGAAAGATAATCCTTTGGTTGTTGCATAGCGTCTCTCATCGTGTCTTCGTTGCCCTCCGCAGATAGTGTAGCCGCAGGTTCCATCATATTCGGGTCGCCTTTCAGCACCGACCATGCCCGTTCTATAGCAGTCATGTCAAACCTTCTCCAACAATTCTTTGCCTGTTTGACTTGTAACACGCATTTGCATACGACCTCGCTGATAGATAGGTGCGAGTATGGATGGGTCAGTAATGACCTTGTCAGTTTCGGGGTCAATGACACCAAGATTGTTGGCAGTGTAGCCAAATTGTGTAGCGCAAGCATTGAGAACGATGATTCCTTCGCCTGTGACACCCAATTCGGCCTCACGCGCTTGTAGAACAACTTCTTTCCAATCAGTAGTCATATTCATCACTCCCATGGTGTTACTATTTCTACATAGCGCGGTAGCGTCTCGGCCACCTGTTGCTTAAGAAGTTGATATTTGCTACCCAAATCAATGTTCTGCGTTCCTTCAGGGAACAACACGCTCCGGTCGTCCGAAATCAGTAAATCCATAGCGACGAGTTTCGTACAAATATCTTCAATCGCTTTCTCCACGTACCGCTCGCCGTACACGTAAGACACCTTTATCGCATTCCATTGGAAATAGGGGTAAGAGTTGTTGAAATAAATGACACCTAACTCGTAATCGCACCACCAATCGCGCAATCGCGCTTCGTCCCCGGTAGTAGTCCCGACATAATCAATGAGGAACTTGTGCTGACCGACAGCCACATCGTTAGCCATCGCAGCGCTGAACCCTGCGGGTACCAAATCGGTCACGCCTGTAAGGGTATTACCACTCTTGCCTGTATACTGAGCCGCTGTGATTGCAGCACCGGTGCCTGTATACATGATACCGAAATTAGCGAATGAAGAAGCGTCAGTTAGAGTAAGCGACCCGCCGGCAACCGCTCCGGTAGCGGTAGTAGCGAGCGTAGTCAGTCCGCTGACGGTGATACCATTTTCGTTAGTAGTAGCAATTGTAGCGTTCTCTCCGCCATCACCGCGCCTCATTGACGTCAATTTCATTTTCCCGCCACCGTAGTCTGCATTGGCTGATGAAAGGAACTCGTGATGCACGTTAGCAGTTTGCAGACCACCGGCCACCGCATCAGTTTCAAGAGTAAATGAAGGGGAGAATGCCACGCCTGACTTGTTCCTGCGCGCATCTTTGTTAATCAAATCCGAAAGATTGGAGATGCTTGATTCGTTGTCAAAATCCGCTCGCCATTGTCCAGCGCTTGTCCCTACTTGGAGTGACGCTACGCCTCCATCACCGGGACACAGGTAAACGTAGTCGTTCGCTCCGAGAACACTGTTGTCTATAATTTGAAGCCTACATTCCGCCGCTCCAAGTTCTCTATATTCTTGCCCTTGCCAAATCTCAAGCCGAACTACTTGCTGAACATTTCTGTACAAAAGCGGTGTAGTCCCCACATAATCGGTATAGTACCTGCGCCTGTACGGTTTGTAAGTATCAAAGTTCTTGAACTCGGCAGTTTGTAACATAGGCCGCCACGCATTGTTGCACAGGTTGTCAATTTTGTCCTGAGCGCGCCGGATTAGGTGCTGAACAGCAGCCTTAGTCACTCCGCGCCGCTTACCGTTGGTGAACGATTGGAGGTTTTGCAGAGTAGCGTTATCCGCTGTATTGTGTGTACCGGTAAGCGAGTAGTCATCTACTCCTACTACGCCTACTGCCGAATCCACTAAATTGAACCTAACATTACCAGCGCTTAGAACCACGCTACCAATGAATGCCGATTCTGCTAAAGACGCGTCACCGAGAATCTCAATCTCGTCACCCGCTTCGTAACCCGTTTGCCTGAAATCAATCGGGCTAATTTCCACGTAAGTTTGAGCAGCGGGGGCGTCGGCGCTCAATAAATCAGGGTCAGGAAACTGAACTTGGAGAAAATCCGCTACTTTTTGCGGTGAAGTATACACTGTGGCGTCAGGGTCAATAGGCTGAGGGGGCCGCTCACCGGGCTGAAACACTACGGGCATTTATCATTCACCTCTTCGTGGTGGCCCTCTTCGTGGTTGTACTCTAACACCACCGCGCCTGCCACTGCGAGTGGGTCTCGCTCTTGTAGATTGGGTAATAGGCGGTTTATTTTGTCCTTCATTCCATTCCGCGCTTCGCAGTGCTTGTCGTACCCCCTCAAGTTTTTCCATAAAATCAGGGTCCGCTTCCCGTTCTTCGTCTGACATACTGTCATATTGTTGCGCCATCGGGATATACACATTTCTGAGTTCATCGGTAGACATATTAGCGTAGGTATTCGGTTCACTCCTTTCTGCGCCTTCTGTGAAATAATCTCCCGCTTCTTCACCCATTTGTCTCGCCATTTCATTCAACTGTGATTCTTCCTCTTGGGCCTGCTGCTCTTTTTCTTCGGCCGGTCTTAGATGTTCTTCTAATTCGTCTGCGACAGTGCCTCCGCTACCGGTAATTTCTCTCCATGCTGACTCAAGGCTGGGTTCCGGCTCTTCTTCTTCTTCGTACCCGTGCGGTACTTCGGGCCTATTTAGGTCCACTCCCACTCGCGAAAACATGTCCAAAAACGGTTGAGCGCCCCACTCGCGACCGAATCGCCTGTTTCGGCGCCGAACTTTCACCGAATCGCCTCGCATCTCCGGTTCTAATTCGTGCGGGTCGGGCATTTCAGCGCCTTCGCCCGCGAGTGCTTCATCGCGTTCAAATGGTTCTAATTCCGGCCTCATCTCTCTCTTGTCGGTAGGCACACGCTCGTAGTGGTCGGACGCTCCACCTTCATAGACAGGGTCCATCGCGTCCTTTGTTTCCTCATGCAATTCATCCCATTCTGCACCCTCCGGCATTCCGCCGAGGCGAGCCTTCGCATCACGCCGTTTTTGTTCCGCATCATGAAGGTCGTCTGCTATCTTATTTTGCTCGTCTATATCACTACTGAACTCCGGCGGCATCGTGCCTTCCAAGCCTTCTATCCCACTGGTACGCGCTGCTTGATTCCTATGGCGCTTACGCGCAGAATGCGTAAGAGGTAGGTGGCTCATAGGAAATCGCTCTTTCTCACCCTCTTCGGGTGGGTCCGGCCACGCTTTAAGGAAATACCATGCAATATCTATTGGGTTCATTGGCTTTCCCCCGGCGGTAATCCGTGGGCCGCTCGCATCTGATTAAGCATAGCGGTATGACATTCTTCACAGATATTATCACCGTGCCATTCGTCTATAGCAGGATTCACACGACATAAATCGCATACAGGCCCTTCCATCCGACTCTGCTGTCTTTGTCGCCCTTGCTCTTGTTGCAGTTTACGCCACATAGAAGCCTGCTCATCGGCTCTACTCTTGTCTTCTTCATTACCCCTATACGCTTGCTTAAGAAATAACCACGCTTTCTCCAACGGATAAGAACGATTGAACGCTTCACGATGCACAGCACAAAACTTCTCGTTAGGAGCGCATGCTGAATTACAACCCGGTGCCGTGCAGGTTTCCCACCCTTCGTTCATTGAGCATCCCTCACTGTACCTAAATTATAATCCATCGGTTTATTGCACGCTCCACAGCGCTCAAGCCAACAGAAGTGTAGCATACCACAGTGAGCGCACCGTGTACCGCTCCCTATATCTACAATATCACGTAAGTTGCGTGTACGGGTCTGCTGTTTTTGGATAACGCCTTTCAGGGGGTCTTCTGAATCACTGACGCTGCCCGCGCCTACTGATTCCGCTTTTCGCCATCCTTGCTGCTCCATGCGTTCAAGGTCTTGTACCGTGTAATGCGACATTTAACACCTCATGATGTAAATACCGTATAAACCTGCATGCCGCGGACGTTATTATGCGTGACGTTGATAACCGTTTTACCGGCCATATACGCGTCGAGCGCGGTCTGTATAGTACTCGCTGAATCGCTTGGAGCGAATTGAAATACTTGGGAAGCGTTAACCACGGGGTCTCACCCCGCTTATCGCCTGCCAATGGCTATCCATGTTCCAGTTTGACCACCGGCTGCGCTCGTAACCCCTACAGTAAGTGTGTTGTTACTTACTCGGGGAGCGTTCGCTGCGCTTGGGACCGCTCCGTCAGCGGTCGCAATAAACGACAAGATAGCGGAAAACTGACCACTAAGGTCAAGAGTGCCACCACCTGCTGTATAAGTGCCTGTTACTACATGGAAGTTACCCATTGTGCTTGTTCTTTCGTCTGCTGTCATCGCCATTATTCATTCACCTCTATTTCTATTGGTTGTTCACTAGAGTCTAACTCTACTTGGGGCACAACGCTCTCGTTCATAGGCTCTTCGGTCGGTTCTTCGCTTTCAAGACCTAAAGTCTCTCCCACGAGTCCGAACAATTGCTTCTTTGTGAGACCGGCGCGCGCACGAATATCGTGCAGAGTTAGCCACTCGTAAATCTGTTGTCGTGTCCACCCATCGTCAGGCACCTCTCCTTCTACGGGAGGCACAGGCGACTCTGTATCATCGGTGATAACAAAATTGCTATCTTTGACAACACGCTGTCGGTTATCGTTCAGCCAATCTTGCGTTACCTCTTGGGGGATACCGCGTAGGTATTCTCCAAAAGGCGTACGCTTAGTCGGCCAACGACCACGGTAGGTTACGGTAGGCATTCAATCCCACCTCACGAGCAGATAATTGTGAACTCACCTGATACTACACCTAGTGCCGCCTCTACGAGGGTAATCACAAGACCTGATACACTGTTGCTGACAGCAATTGCTGTACCACCTGCATCTTCGGTCCATCCACCTTGACTTACACTGTGAATTGTGCCTACTTCACCGCTTAGGGTTAGTGTGTCTGCATCTGCGGCACCTGCCCACTGTACTGTGAGCATTTTTGTTCCACCGATGTAATCGTTTGTCCCGTCAGTCTGACGAGCGCTGAAAGGGGTCAGGCTACCGGGGTAGGAAGACCCACCGCCGAGCCATGTTGTCCCATCGTCTGCTACACCGCCCATTCCTAGTTCCCACTGGAATCCGACGGCTGCTGTTCCGCTGCTTGCTGTTACTGTTATTGTTCCTGACATTTTTAATCAACTCCTAATATCTCCAACCTCAACTTAGGTCACGAATGCTCCCTTGTGAGCCGAAGAAAGAACACCATAGTTCACCCATTGTTCGGTAAAGTCCTTCTTGACCAAGTCTGTTAATTGCGAACGGGTCACCGGTTTCAATTCCACTCTCAAAGTATTGGGTTGGAATCGCTGTTTGGAACCACAAGTAGTCAGTATCAAGGTAATAGATACGACTGCTACCATCTGTCACTACGTCTTTGCTTGGGATGATTGGGACACCGTTGTATGTGCTGACAATAAATCCAGCCTCAATACCCGGTACACCTTTCACACCGTTGTATGATGGAGTAACTCTCTTGGTTTCCATGAATCGCTGTTGACTTTGTAGTAACTGCTGAACATTCATCAGTGTATCATAGCCAGTTAGCAAGACTTTCGGATTACCACCACGAGTCCAAACTTGTTGGAACAACGCATCAAGGAAATCTAGACTTAGAGCGCGGTTGGTGCTTGTTGCATCAACGCTAACTTCTGCACTGTGGAAATCCGCAGTACCGTCACGAGTAATGCTGTACATATCGTGGTCAGTGTTAGCGCTCACGTGAGTAGTTGCTGCTGTCATGTTGTCAGGGTCTGAGGTAACACGGTCAAGCGACTCAAAGTCGTTGCCTGCCGGGGTATCAACATCGCCGGTTAACATTCTGTTAATGTGGTCTGCGTGGTGCTTACCCATTTCCTCTTTGAGGACTTGGCGCACATCGCCCATTCCATCGTCCTTATCGGACAAGAACATAGCCACTTCTGACAAGTCAAAGGTATGAGCGATGCTCTTTGGCTTTGCTGCCACGTGTAGGAAATCGGGTTTTGTAGTCTCAGGAAGTGCAGCATTTTCTGCAACACCACCGCCCTTAGCGAACGAAGGCTTAGCGGTGATGATTCTCCAACCGCTCTTTTCCCATGGCTTCTTAGGTAGAATGCTAAAAGCATTGAACTCTTGGTTAAGTTGTGACCACACTTTGCGGCCATAGATTGCTTGGTAAGTACCTGCTGTGGTACTCAATAGCGGTGCATCTGCTTTGAGTATATCACCACTACTGTATGTGTATCCGGTCAGAGCGTTACCACCGTAGTAGTAGCGCTCCATATCCTGTATTGTTCGTACGTAATCTCTTGCCATTAATTTCACTCTCCTTGTATTGCTTTGTTTGCTAATCGGTGCACGTCATCCCAACTCATCTCAGCGAGTTCAACGCTGGATGGTACGCGAGCCAGTTTTTGAGTCGCGCTCTTTGTGATGGTTTCACCGGAGTCTGATGATAGGTTGCTAATACGCTCATTAAGAGCGGCAACCGCTTTCTGAATCTGCTCAAGTGGTTCACGACTGTCAAAGGACTGTCGCTCTTCTTCGTTAGACTTAGCAACTAGTTCTTGCTCGTAGCGAGCGCTGAATTGTTCACCAAGTTCACCCTTGAACTCTTGTTCTGAGCGTGCTTGCTTGTAGACTTCGTAAGCCTTCTCAAGTTCTGCCGCTGAGGTATTTTCCTTGATAACGTATTTGTTACCGGTAGGTGCTGGGTCTGCGCTTGCGCGGATAGCGAACTTGTTGCTCACTCCACCACTGCCCATATCCATTTTTGGACGTTTCTTTGAGTCTTCTTCACCTGCACCTTCAATTGAACCTTGTCCACGGTGGTCAAATCCTGACTCCCCGGGGCCGTACCCTTTCGCCACACCGTCAAAGTGCGCGCGTGCAGCAGAAGTATCTACTCCTGCCGATTTTAGGGTATTCTCCATCCAATTTAGGTAATCAGTTGTGATGACGTCATCAAAACCTTTCTCCATCTCGTCGTCTGAGGAATCGTCATCGGACTTTTTATCGTCTTTCTTCTCATCCTTACTCTCTTTGTCTTTTGACTTGGATTCTGAGGCTTCTGCGAGCGCGGGTGGTAGTTCACCTTTCGCTGTCATATCCTCACCATCCAACTTCTTAGACAAACGCTCTAATACATCGTGCAGTTGTGCTGCAACTTCTGTTTCTGTCATATTTTCTGTCTCCTGTTTTAGTATTCTAAATTGGGCTTCCGGGTTTATTCCTTTTTCACAGATTGTCACTTCATGTAACTCCATTCGGCTTATTTCCCGGTAACTTCCTCTCTCCCTGTCACTTTTATTCACTCGCTCAAACGCTTGGCCTCCGATACTGAAGGACTTAAGATTACCCTTTCGTATCTCGGCTGCGACTTCGCGCGCTTTTTCAATGTCGGACCGGAGTTGGATGACGACAAACATTCCGCTGTCATCAACTTCGGACTTCCACAAGCGACCGGAAGAATCTGTGTACTCGGGGATAACCTCCCCGACTTGGATATTAGAGTGAGCGAGTTGGACATTCCTGCATTTTTGGTTGTCCATGAACCCGTTGAATGCTTTACCGAGCGCTCCGTTGGTGATAAGGTCGCCCTGTTTGTCAACGAGTTCAACGCTGGCGTACCCTGCGATAATAAGGTCGTCTCCAATCCCCTTGAGGAGGAGCGGAGATTGCGTGGTTGCCATGACTGCACTTGCGCTCACTGCCTCTGCTCACGCTTGTAATAGTATTTAATCCGCTCGTAATTCTAACACTGCTTCGTCATCGTTCACGCGAAGCGTTGCTTTCTCCCCTTCTTCGGTAGTAATCGCGCTTTTATTGCCGGTTTTCGGGGTTTTCTCTTTGGAGCGCTCATCCTCACCGGGTGAGAAATCAGGGAGCGTTTCAGGTTTTTCTAATTCAGTCGGCCCGCGCGGAGCGGCATCCTCTGTGCCTAACCCTATCGCTAATCCCTTCGGTCCGGTCCACGTCATTTTCTCTTTAGTAAGCATTTCTTCTAGAATAAGTAACGCTTTGAGTACCACAGGGTCTTTCAGTAGTTGATTTTCGTCAACTTTCTTCGGTTTCTTATCTTCAGGTCGTGGGTCGGGCTCCACTTCCGCCTTCTTCTTTTTCTCGTGCAGGTACGGGCGCGGGTCATAATCTGCTGCTACTTTCTCTTTCAGCATTAAAACTGCAACAGGCGACCAGCACGGCTTGAGAGTATTGGATATTCTGACCGAATGTGCAATATCTTGTGAAGACTGTCCTGCCGCCAATCTCCACGCCTCGCCTTGTTCAGTAGTTTTGTACAATACTTCGTCATCACTCCATGGTAGGCTGACGGTGATTGTATCACCTTCCACCACCACGCGGTGCGGTATGGCAGGTACACCTGATTTTGTCAGCAATTCTACTGATTCCGAACTGTCGGTCGCCTGTGATTCTGCCGGACCTATGATTTTAGCCCCGTTCAGTGAATATACTTCCGCTCCGTCACGCTCGTTTTTAGTAGCGCTACCGACAGTAACTACTACAAAATCACCAACTTCCCAATTATGGTCGCTCTTACTACCATCGGTGGCCGTTCCTACTTCCATATATTTGCGCTTATTGTGAGTATCTGAGCGGTTACCGAGTGAATCAGCAGCCTCATCAGTAATCGGACCTATGCCAATTCGGTAATCACCACCCTTAATCCCAAGAACTATGACGCTAACGCGCTTCTCATTATCCATTAATACCCATTTTGGATGCCGTGTCTCGCCTTCCATATAGGTAGACTCAGCGTCTCGTAGCATGATTCTATCACCCTCAAGTTCCCCAATCGCTGCTTCTAATCCTTCATCGTCAGTAGCACGAGTGTTCACAGGCTGAGGCGTATGCACGTGCTCAGTAGACTCAAATGTACCGCGCAGTACTCTCATTCTGTGTTTCAGCGGTTCCTCTACCACGTCCTCGGTAGCGATTTTAAGCAAATCCATTACCCAAAGAGCGGTCCCGTCCCAAACGCAATCTATCACGAAATCCTTTTCGTTCACCTTCTTGAGGTCGTCTAGCGCTTCCGCGCTCACGGCGACATCGTTCTTGGTCTTACTTTTCCCGTCCTTTTTCTCTATAAGAACTCGCTCTCCTTCGGGCCATACGCTGACAACCCAACTACCACTGAACCCGCGCAGGTTCTCCAAATCTCCTAAATCAAAGATTCTGTGAGCGGCTTTAATTGCGGGAGTTTCACCCTTCTCTCTATCATCATCTTCCTTGTACAGAAGATTGAGATTGGTTAGCCATTGTAACGGTTCGCCCATTTGGAATAAGTCACTATCCCTTAACTTATCACGTTTTGCAGTATGTTTAGCGTGATGCGGTAACGCCCATGACTTAGCATGAGAGCCAGCGCTGTCAATATACCGGGTCATAGACTGTATAGCCGCCGGCCCGATAGTATGCATCGGTTCAATGTTCGGCTCTACGGTATCACGGATGAGAGACAGTGGTGGAGCGAGCGCATCTTGAGTGACAGCGTGACTCAAATCATTCAAATCTAAGAACTGAGGTTGGCCTGTAGCGTGGTCAAAGGTAATATCAAACGGAGCGCGTATTGCGTGACCATGATGCCGAGTCATGGCAGGTGATGTATAGGCGGGCTGAACAGTTTGAGTACCGGCGTTTGAGCGTTGTAGAGGTAGTTGCTGTTGCGATACTATCTGCTTTTGACTCTCAGCAATAGGTGTCAAAAGTTTCCTAAAAATCTTATTTTTGTCTTTTAGAATACCCTTTTTTCTAGTTTGCCTCATAGCGCGTTGCGCCCCACCGCCTATACCCCCTTGTCCTGTTTTCAGTCTCTTAGGAGTTTCACCGAATCTAAACCCTGTCTTATGCAAGGTGTTATTGAAATCGCGCCATACGCTGTTCAGTGCTGCTGTTTCATCAGCAGCGTTATGCTTGTATACTCGCGATACTCCATTTATACGAGGTTCTTTTACTATAGTCTGCCCTTCTTTAAGTTCAGGTTGCCTGATAGGGTGTCTATCAAACAGAGAATCAAATATGTTATTAGGATTATCACGAATCTCTTTTGCTATATCTTGGTGATTCATGCTATCGGTCTCCTTTGCTACATATTTCATCCAATTTTCAGCACTACGAGACTTTTTAGCACCAACCTTTGCTCCTCTCACCCCATGTTCTTCTGCCGCAAGATTAGGGTTAGATTTCTGCGCTTTCAGTCGCCCGACAGCGTGATGTAGGACTCCGCGCGCAATCTCGCGAGGGTCAGGTGGTTTCTCTACACCCTCTGGTGTAGGGACCGGTATAGACCCGGGACTAAACACAGGTGAACTATCGTTGAGGAACTCGTGAAATAAACTCATCATGCTTTTGTTACCCTTTGACACGTAATCTGCGATTCGGTCGTGTAAATCTTGGTCATGATTAGCGCGCGGTTGACCCATGACAGGTAACGGTTCAACGCTCATAATGCCATCTTTCAGTCCGAACTTGGCGTTCTGTTCAGGAGTCTGATGATTGAGAATGTAACGTTCTGCGATTTCACACAACTTCATGTAAGCGACATTGGCCCTGTTCCAATTCTCCATACCGTCTTCGTCAATCTCCGGTTTGAATACATCGGGGTTACGTTTTTCTACAAACTCTTTGAGTGGTGGTAGAAGTTGAGCGATAGCACCGTGAGTATTATTCAGATGCTTGGCGTCTTCTACCATCCTACGATTATGTTCATTGCTCTTTTCTAGAACCGATAACGGATAATACTCTTTATCTAAATCGTCTACTATTTCCTGTTGCCTCTCCATAGCAGATTCTATACCCTGCCGCTTGTCTTTCAAATCAGGATTTTTACCCAAAGCATCATACCGTTCCTGTAACGTTTCAAGATAATACCGAGCAAGGTCGGCAGGATTTTCGTATGACGCGAATACCTTTTGCCCGTCATCAAGATTTATAGAATGAAAAAGACTCGGGTCTAAATTAGCAGTATCTGCTGGCTCTTTACTACCTGTTACACCGTGTACTTTGACTTGCCCTCTCGGGTTCGTTTCGTCTCCCCAAAGTTGACCTTGAGTGAAATTACCGAATCTCTCGCTCGCACGAGTATTCAAGAACTGACCTACTTCGTCTCTGCTAGTATCGGTCAATCTACCTTCATCACCTTGGATATAGAACGCTCTCGGGTCAAACGTAGGGTAATCAGGATTCCATGGTTCATGGCCCTCAACCTCCCCATCGTACAAGTTCTGTAACTGAGCGAGATTCGCCTGTTTCCCAAACGGGTCGTTCAGGGAATATACGTTCAGGTTACCCATATAATCTTGAGTGGGCGAAGCGGGTGTTTGAGTCGGCACTTTCCGGTCTAATGGCGCGTCACCTCTAAGCCCTGCTTCTGTAAGCATAATAGCCCGTTGTCGGTCATTCTGTACTCCCATTTTGTCAGCACCTACACGAGGAGCGTGACCGACAGCGCCAAAATCATCTTTCGCTATTTTATTGGCAAGAGACGATATAGGTATTCGGTAAGCGTTAGGTAATTCGTCGTCTTCATCAAGCCCGCGAGCGAACTGCCCGAATAATGCACCGCGCGTCATTTGGTTAGGGAAACGCGACCGATAAGTGTTCCCGCTCAGGCTACCCCGAGCGTATCGTTGTTTCGCTCTATCATCAGACTGTTGAGCGAGAAAACCGGGAGTATTGGTATCAAGATTAGCGGTAGGCCATACTGATTGAGCGTGACTCATACCCGCTTCCGGTTCCATTATCCCCCACGGTCCGGGCGACTCTTCTCTCAACTCGCGCTCAAAGCGCGGTATTTCACCTTCTTCACTGATAAAATCGTCAAACATACCGCTAAAATCTTGAAATCGCTCTTCTTGAGTTTTATCCTCAGTATCAATATCAGGCATTGAGATATGGTAAGAAGAAGAATGAGGCTGGGTAACGATACCGGGGAACATTTCATCCAACCAATACTTAACCGAATCGTCATGGTGGCCCATACCACCTCCGCCCAAATCAAACATGTGGGTAAAAGTGTCAGTACCATGAGTGAGCGGACTTAGATAATCGCGCATCGCTTGGTTTCCTTTCACTTCGTTCTCGTACTGCCCAACCACTCCTTCTGAGAACATTTTGTGACGAACGCTATTATCAAGCCACCCATTGTCCACATAATTATTGATATGACCGGGCGACAAATACTTCTGCTGGCTATGCGAATCTTTCTCTTTGTCCCCTTCGTTGATATAATCTACTCTATTACCTTCTTCGTCGAAATGTGGTATCAATAACGACCCAATATCCATACCTTCGTGGGCGGAGCGGCGCAAAATCTCTTCATACGCAGAGTGAGTCCCTGCCTCTTCCGCTCCGTGATGCGAGAACTCACCTGTCCCGCTATGCACTTGAAGATTAGTCAAGGCGTCTAGAATTGCTTGGCCTGAATCAGCGCTATCAATATCCTGAACTACTTTACCACTATGCTCGGGAGCGTTCACGATATTACCATGAGAAGTCGGACCCGCTCTCGCCTTGTTGACTAAGCGAGACAGGCGAACGGCAATCTGCCTGTTTAAGAACGGAACCATATCGCGCGCTTCCGTACCAAAATACTCTTTCGCTTCAGAAGGGCGTCCGTCCGCTATCCATTTCATAGTATTACGGCGCATTGAAGGTGACATCATTTCAGTCGCCCCGAGCCAACCCATGACCCCGAGTTGTTTCTCCGGGTCACGCTTTAATCCCTTATCCCGTACTAAATCTAATAATTCTTGGTTGGACTGAGGAAAATTACCATCCTCATCTAGAAACTGTCTAAAATCGTACCCTTCCCACTCAAGAGTTTTCGCGGCATGTACCATCGCTTCCGGGTCGTCCATCGGTTTTCCAAACTCTTTCTCGTAACTATTAGCGAGACGTTCTGATTCGCGTTGATGTAGCGCACCAAGTCCGATATTACCGGTATGACGCCCGAACACTGTGTCTCTATGGTGAGGATGATTAGAATGTTTATTTTCATGAGAGTCAAGCCCTTCGTCAAACTCTTGCGCCCCGCCGTCACGGTACAGGTGTCTGAGGATTCCCTGCATTTGACTTGAAGGTAGAACAGCGTGTCGTTGAGCGAACAGACCAAGTCCTTCCACCGGGTGTTTATCCGGCCTGACATTATCAGAAGTATGTTCAACCGCCTGAGTCTCAGGTCGCCCTGACGACATTAAATCAAGAACACGATTGATGTCACTCGTGCTCCCTACCTCTAGCACTTTTTCATACCCCTTGCGTCCTACATGAGGTTTGAGTGATGCTGATGGAATTGGTGGTGCCCAGCCTTGTCTGCGAACAGTACTCGGCTCGTCACCGGGTTGATGCTGATACCCACTTTCTTCTGTCGGGTACGCTCTATCTCTCCCACCTGCTTCTTTGATTATGGCTACTGCGCGGTCAAGAAGCACTAAATCGGATTTAGTTACAGGTGTACCTCGCCTATCACCATCAAGTGCTGCGAGTAGTAATTCAGAAGCGTCGTCCTCATTACAGTCATGATACAAGGATTTGACAAACTCAAAACGAGAGCGTTTCCAAAATGCTCTTGCATCTTCCTTTATGCCCTCACCCCCGTTCATAGACGACGAGTGAGAGATTCAGCCTGTTCAGCGATATTTTGTAAGACAAACGGGTCGTCCTCTTTCCACGCGCCAAGTAATTGAGATTTCTTTACCCTATTACATTTACACTCGTCACAACCTGAAGAGCAAGTGCAGTCTTTAGCGGGACAGTCGCCGCAAGCGCACATATCCGCTTTACCAAATAGGGTTTTTTCGTTAGTAATACCGGCAGGTCGGTCCCCGCCGCCATCAGTCATATGTGCCGACCATGCCCCGTCGTCAGAGTGAGGGTTCGCTTCACGGAACCGGTAACTCTCCGCTTCAGGAGTGCACCGGTTAACGGTTTCAGGATGGTCGGGTAATTGCTGATTAGTCCAATAGTGGGCAGGTCTAACTTCTTCTACACCACGGACATCGCGTAATTCGCTATTATCAGTCTCGGTGTTAGCCTTCTCTAATTTCTCTTCCATCTCCTTAGCCTTAGCAAGAAGGTCCTCATATTCGCTCCATTCGCCTGCATTCACTTTAATCGGTTTCATTCGTTCACCTCAACTGAGCGCCGAGTAGTGACAAAATCACCTCTATCGGCCGGAGCGCCGGCTGTTTCAGCCAACGCGTGAATATCGGACCAATCCATTTCGTACCATTCTTCATTAGATTTCGGCATTTCTGTAGCATCAACCTCTTCACCATCCCCCGCTTTAGCAATTACACTTGAACGGTCACCACGAAGTGGGTCGCCCCATACATCGCTTACGGACGGCGATTTCATACGAATAAAACCAGCACGCTTGAGTAGTGAATCGGGATGCCTCATAACATGCTGCATCTCGGTCATTTGATTATCCATACTCTCCATCTTAGTAATAAGAGCACTCATTAATTTCATTACAGTATCACTTTCACTCAAGGTTCAACACCTCCTCGTCATCAGTAGGCATAGGAGGGGATTCAGATTCGCTACCTCTTCCGTAATAAGCGTCTTCCGAACCCGGAAACTGCTCTTCAACTTCTGATTGCATTTGTACAATTTCAGCAGCCATATCATCAAGCCCGAGTTCCTCAGCGGCGGTAGTCGCTATACTCAATCCCTTATGCAGGTCTTGGACCTCAGAAGGGTGTTCTTCTTGTTTTAGAATCTGAAACGACTCGGACTTGACTTTCAAAGGCTGACCTGTAAAAGTAGTATTAGGGATTGCAGACCCTTCACCCGCAGACACTCTTCTCATATCAAAGCCTCTTGCCAACAGAAGATTGAGGTTTCATAATTCCGCCAACACGCGCAGGCAGAATTGTACCTTTTAGGACTTGGTCGCGTTTCGCCACGTTGATAACCTGTTCAGTTTCGTTAAACTGACGAACAGGGACACCACCGGCGAACATATCATTCGGCCCGACTGAAGCGTTAGAGCGTTCTTCGGATTTATAAATCTCCGTAACGTCTTCCGACAAATAGTCACTCGTTCTATTGATACTGCGCAATAATTGTTGCGCTGCTACCAAATCTTCTTGTTCTAATGCGCTTTTGAAACCGGCTAAATCCGATTCCAATTTTCGCACCATTGGGTCCATTTTTGCTATCTCTGCTGACACCATCTGCTATCCCCCACACACGTCTTCATATTCAACCTATCGCTTGAACCCGCTCTCTTTCTGCTTACCATTCACCCCTGCGTGTGCTTCGGCCACCGCGTCTAAAGCGCGCTCAACTGCCGACTTTTCACTACCCCGTTGTTTGGTTTTACCACCAGTGGGGTGACCTGTAAGTCCTTGCTTCTCTTCAACAGGAGCGGGTCCTCTATCTCGTAGTCCTTGACCTTCGCCAAGTCCGGCCATAGGTTGACCCATTCTAATAGGCATTCCGCCCGGTGGCATTCCGCCACCCATAGGTGCCCTACCCGGTGGCATTCCGCCCGGTGGCATTCCGCCCGGTGGCCGAGCGCCCATAGGCATTCCGCCCGGTGGCATTCCACCCATAGGCATCGGCGGTGGCATTCCGCCACCCATCATTGGGGGAGCGCCACCCGGAGTAGGGGCACCCGGTGGAGCCGCTCCCGCCTGTTCTTCAGGCTTCTTGTATATGAACCGTATATCCCGCGCCGCATCTTCTTTGAGTATAGGCTGGAACCCGAGTTGCATCATCCTCTGAGCGACATTGACTTCCATTTCATCACGACGTAGTCGTGTCACATCGTCCTCTTCCTCATTCGGGTATAACGTAACTTTCCAATCAGTCACACCCATTTCATTCATTATACGTGGGAACAAGTCACGCGTGTATATCTTCTGACCGAACTCTACTGCGCGATTAGTGACAAGAATCTGCATACCTTCGTTGTTCAAACCACCTCCTTTACCCGTATCCATCATGAAGATATTAGATACACCGTAGAAGGCTGCGATTCGTGTTCTAATTTCATCGCGGACTTGGGCATACTGCATCTCATCTAGAGAATCCATAAACCGCACGAACTCAACTTTACCGCGACCTGTCGCAGACTCAACACCAACTTTAGGAATATAGTGAGGGTCACGCTCCATTTTTTCTTCGGCACCTTTCCAAAACGATGCGGTAGATTGGATATTATCAGTAGTAATAGCAAGAATACCGCGCGGGATTCGGCGTTTTGAGTAAGCGAGATACATGTAGTTATCCATAGCGGTAAGGGTCATCGCCTGACGCCACATTGTAGCAACGGGTGAGCGTCCGTAGAGTTTGGACGGATTGTATTTAGAGATATGAATAACCTCGCCTTCAATATAGTATTGGGTCTTACCTGCGCCCGCGCTGTTAACGAAATGAACATCTTGGAGAGGTAGATTGCATTTCTCGCAAAACTCGTATTCTTCAGTATGAGGGTAGGTTTTGTCACGGCATCCCGCTCTCAAACAGATGAGCCAGCGCCCGCCACGCGAACCTCTCTTGTCAGCGACAAGTCTCATGAAGGTAGGGTCGGAGCGCGCTAAACTTTTCACCCGATAAAACTCAACGTCACCTGATTTTTCGTCAATAAAATACTCTTTCTCAAGCACGAGGAAGGCATCATCTACAATATCCAAATCCCATTCAACCTCTCTCATAACGTCAATGAAAGATTGGTCTTGCTCGTTACGCTGTTTGAATAACCACTTTGGGTACAGAAGTTGGTCAACGTCAGGCTCTTGAGTTTCACTACCACATAACTCACATTCAAGCACGTCATGTTGATATTCTTCTTCGCATTCTGTACATTTTCGGTGAAACTCTTTCTCCCAATAATATCCGCGCCGAAAAATCTCCTGAGCGAGCGTATTGATTGTAGTACGGAGGATAATAGATTCTTGCACAGTAGCGTACAGAGCGGGAATAGTAACACCCTGAACGAGCACCGGTTCTTGGATTCCGCTTTTCCATAGCGGCATCATAGGCTGAGGAGTACTGCTTCGCCTGAACGGTTTTCCAAGAGCAGAGAGGAACCGCCCGATTCGTGATTTCTCCTCAGCACCTTCAGGCATCTTCTTCGCCTCCGCCCATTAACTGTTGAATAAGTTTCATGGCTTGCTTCATCCCTTCTTCGTGACCTTGCGGTCCATCATACTCGTCGCCGGGGTCATCATCCACCGGTGAATCAGACTTGCCTTTCGGTTTGATTGAGATTCGCATAACAGCCACTCCCTTCGGTTTGCTCATTCAAGCACCCCCAAAAGTCGCTCGGCTTCAACGCCAAGAGATATGACTTCAGGGTCTCGCACCAACCATTTTTCCACCGTCTCCACGTCTACGCCCCATTCTGCGAGTAGGTCGTCACTCTTTGTGTCTTTCCAATTTTCCCATTTCACGACACGCTGTAATTCAGTCTTTCTCGCTTTAGCGATTGACTCACGACCAAGTTCCACAAGTTCAAGCACTGCGTCTGCCTGTCGCTTTTTGAGTTCAAGATGAGGGCGTATTCCGGTCAATAACTTCCGCAAATCGTCTTTGGAATAAAACTGAAGACGATGTTGTGACCTACGACTATTCTTGTGAACCTTCAAATCAAGTTGTAATACACCGCATCCTAACGCTTTGTACAAGTTTTCACAGTGGGTTTTACCGCGCGCGCCTGTTGCTATAATCCCAGCACGAGGTTCTCCGCGTTTTGTGATAGTGATATACCCGTCAGCATCAAGGAAACCGGCAGCATAGGCCCAAACGTCTTTAACGATAATAACTCCTTTACTGTCTTCCACTCCCCACTTATCTCTTGTGACTTTACCGATACCGTATTCATCACCATAAGTTTTGAGTAGCGCTCCAATCTTGGCTGTAGTAATTCCAAAATTGTCACCCTTCTCTACAATATCCTCAGTGATAGACCGAGTGCTCATCACTCCCTTATCTGCCAAACTGTTAGCGGCATTAGTTAACCACACAACTTCGTGTTTGTTCAGGGTGTCAATTTGGTGCAAGGTATTACGCCATTGTTTTTTAGCATCCTTTTTGAGTTGAGTCGCTTTGACCCATTCCTGTTGCTCAGTTTCACCCCAAACCCCTTCATGGTCACTAAGTCGCTTAATGACTCCATCAGCCTTCTCCCACGACACACAAGCGCGCCGTAGTCCGACCTCTCTCCCTTGGGCGTGTTTCCTTAGAGCAGTGAGATTGCGGTCTGATAACCCGAGTTCACGAATCGCCCCGATGTGGCCTTCCGCCCACGGTATTGCTTTGAGAGTATCTTCTACTTCCATTCGCTTCATCAGCCGAATCGCATCAATAGCGTCGTCAATATCAGTTTTGAACTCTTTATGGACACGGCGCGCTCGTCTCAAATCCTTAACGATTTTCTCTGCTCCTTTACCAAAATAGGTATCAAACCATCCTGCGCCTGAATCAGGGAACGATAATTGGATTTGGTCTTGCTGAGCGGCTTGCATCCCAAGCGCTCCCGCAGTTTGCATAAGTTTCTGTCTACGCTTCTCTTCCTCTTCAGGGTTAGCCAGCCCCTCGTTAGTTTTCGGGGCGAGAGTGCCTTCTCCTTCGGAAGTAGCGCTCGGCCCATCGCCTATCGCTCCGGGCGTCACTCTTTCTCCCGCTTTAGCGAAGAGCGGGTGCTGAGCAAGATGTTTCACCACCAAAGCGGTGTCCTCATCTAATCCAGCCACCGGTGCGTCATACTCGTCCCCAATCAATGTACTACCCCACATTAGTCAATCAGCCCCGCCATAATCTCGTCCAAATCTATAACTCGTTCTCTGAACTCAGTCGTGGCCCAATTAGCGAGCGCGAGCGCTATTACGAAATCGTCGTGTCGGCCTATGCTCTCTAACCTTCCGCCTCTACTCATCCCAAACATTATCAGTTCGTTTTCCAAGATTCGCGTCATTTCTCGGCTCTGTTCTTCAGCGTACGGCATTCTTACCTGTTCGCGCTCAAATCGTAGAACCAAGCCCATTAGTAAGGACTGCCTCTTAGTTTTGGACGAAATGAAAGTCTTGATTGGTAGGTCGGTATTCGCCCGAAGTTCAGTAGCGAAAACTCGCTGAAAATGGTTAGCCTCAAGTTCTATCACTTCCGGCCGGAACTTAGCATTCAATCGCTGAATCTCCATAATCTGAGTCCTGAAATCCATAGCCTTGCGCCGAACATAATGAACAATCTCAAGGTTAGGCGAATCAGGGGGTTTGCGTAGAACTACCATCACTGTATAATCAGCGCTCCGGTCAGACGAAATCGCCGGGTCCCAGCCGATGAAATACTGCGCTTCATCATCCTCTTCCGGTCTACGCGGGATTATACACAGGCTGTTATCTCTGCAAGGTTGAAGAATAGTAGTAGGGAACAGGCTTGAAGAATCATCAATCGGTTCACACAGATATTCCCGAGCGAACGATACTGCTGTCATATCCTTTCGTCTTTCGTCTAGCGCATCTAAATCCCATCGTTCAGGCCATAACGGTTCGCCTTTCTCGTTGATTGCCGGCCAAGTTTCCACGATGTACCCTTCTTTGCTTTCAAGTTCGGTGTAAAGGTCAGTCGGAGTAAACGGTGTTCCTACTATCATCAATTTCCCGCTGTGATGCAGCGTGGGAATCATGACTTCGTAGTACCAAGTCGCTACCTTTTTCAGTTCGCTTTCAGTAGTACCCCATAGAATATCGTCACAAAGAATGATGTTAGGGTGAGCACCACGAACCGCTCCGCCGACCGACTTAGCGGTAATGCGCGACCCGTTAGTGAACCCAAAATAAGTTTTAGCCCACGCGTCTTTTGAGCGCAGGTGTCGCAGAATCGGTGTCATCATTATCATTTCGTCTATGAATCGCATGTGGCGGATAGTTTGGTCCAGCGAGTGAGAGAAAATAATTGCATCAGTCCGTTCTTCAAAGGTCACCTTCCATAGTAGGTAACACAAAAACAGTACAGACTTACCATGGTCACGCGACGCTTTCACACAATACCGGTCCTCTTTGTTGAGTTGTTCAACCCAATGAGCGTGATGGCGAGCGAGTTGCCACCCGAGAATATCTTGAAAAAAGAACGTAAAATCCTTTTTTGACATCTCCCAATCTATCTCAAGGATTGGGTCGTCAAACTGCACATTTACTCACCTTTCAGCAAGTAATCCCAAGCGTGGTCTATCGCGTCAAAAGAAGTCTGAACAGCGGTCGGGTCTATACCCAAAGCGCGTTGAGCACCAACCCATCGCCCGCCTTTCCAACCTTTCATTCCAGCCTTCTCGGGGTCGTAAGCCTCCCCTGCTACCATTCGTTCTCGGATTATATCCGCAAGTTCAGGGTCGTTCGCATGAGAGCCTTCCCAAGCGCGTTTTACTCCACCGCTTAACTTACCCCATTGTTCAGGTGTCCACCCATGAGTCTGAGAGGCGTCTCCTGTAGTCGTCTCTTGCGCCCCGCCCGGCGTAGGTATTGGTATAGGTATCTCAGTATCTTGAGCCTGCGTAGGGTGATTATCGTACAAAGAAGTCTGTTGAGAGCCGGAACCTTGGTGCGGACTCACATTGATTTCAGGTTCTAGTCCGGGTAAATTGAGTTGAACATTACCAAGGTTGTTCCCGTCAGATTGTCCCTGAGTATAATCCCCTTGACCCACGTTCCGCGGTTGCCCTACATTGGATGGAGTCATGCCTTGTTCAAGAGTTGTCGGAAGCGGTACCCGCTCACCGGGCAAGTTCCGTGTCGCTTGGTACCCGCGTTCCGCGGTCTGTTCAGGAGTTTCAAACTGCTGAGCAGCATTTACTGCTGATGCCGCAGCATCCTTGACCCCTCCCCATGCCTTGCGACCCCAATCTTTTACGCCGACACGACCTGCATCTTCGTCGCCATGCCACGCGTCTTTCACCTGAGCGGCTCCGGCGTCTAATTTCTTACCTGCCACTTGCCAACCCGCTTTCGCTCCTCGGCCCATCGCTCTCGCTCCTTGGCCCATCGCTCCTAACGCTTGCTTGAGTCTACCCGGTCCGCCTTGCTGTAAAGCACCAAACTGCTGCTCGTACGCCTGAACAGGAGACGAGCCGGGGGCCATACCTTGCATCTGTCGGGCTAATTGCGGTTGAGTCCCTTGCATTGAGTGCCCGTAAGCACCACCTGACATTTCGTATTGAGGTTTACCAAGTCCGAAAAATCTGCCGGGTTTTGAAGTAACGCGCATTTGTTGCAACTGCTGAGGGTCTATGCCTTGAAGCCCGAGTTGTGGGTTACCATACATTTGCGCTTGCGCTGGCGAAGGAGTTTGAGCCATTTGGTTCTTCAGAAGAGAGTCGCCACACCAAACCCACTGTTCAACTTCGCGCGAAAAGTTCGCTTTCAGCATAACGGTAGCAACCGCTTCCGCTTCGTCCTCATATATCATCAAAACGTCAAACTCACTCTTCAATAATTCGTAACTGTTCACGAGAACACCACCTTTACCGCTCCGACCACAGAGGGTGTTACTTGAAACACTTTCGCTACGCGATGCCAGTCACCTGTGGCTGAATACAACCCTAAAACGTCTGTATTAGTAAGACCGAGTTTACTCGCCATGAGCGAAACGTCGTTGGTATTATTGACACTGAGACTATCGTAGTTGGGTAAGTGTTTGCTTACCTCTATACTCTTTCGTGCGTCAGCCAACTGAATCTCCTCCATCGCTTTAAGAATACGAGAAGCAGGGTCGTCAGACCGATAAATCATTTGAGGTACAGGTTGGGGAGTATAAGCAAACTGTTGTTCAGGCGCAGGTGGGGCGACAGGTTCGGGCGCAGCCTGTTGAGGGACCGGTATTGGTATCCTATCAGCAGGCGGTTCACGAGAAAGCGCTTCAAGTTCGCGCGGAGCGAGACCTGCAAGAGAGTGCAATTCCATAGCATGCTCGTCTTCACCCGGTTCTATCGGTTGCTGAGCGGAATGGTGAACTTCGTCAGGCATAGCCGCTCCCCAATCGAAAGGTTGACCACCACCACGCTCTTCAGCGACAACAGGTGCTATTTTAGCCCAATTCTCTACTACCCCCTCGTTGACATTGTCCCACGACCCGAAATCAGACAGGTCGTCTCCTATTTGGTTAGCGGTGAACAGTAAAGCAGCGAGTTCTCGCCCCTTTTTCGCTCCGCGTCCTTTCCATTCAGGATTAGTCTGAACGTGTGAGTGGATTGTGTTATAAGTTTCAGCGTTTTTGCCACCAATATCTAATCTGCGAGATAAATCACCTATCAAAGATTCTAGTCTGCCTCGTCCCTGCCCGATTAGCAGTTGCCCGACAGCGGACCCTGCCATATTGTCCAATAATTCGGGGTCTTGGATACCATATTCTTCACTCAATCTCTCTTTCTGCTTTTTAGGAACACCGCTACCCGCTTTCTCCCAAAAGGCAGGCGGTAGTTTAGGCGAATCTCCTTCACCAAACAAGATATTGAACGGGTCGGCTGCTGGTAACCCTCGCGTTTGGTTGTGCATTCGCTGGACCGGTCGCGTAACGTGTTCACCCGGCCCCGGTCCTGTACTTTGATGTCTATACACGTGATTATTGGTCATTGTACCGGGTTCAATATGCGGTTTCTTGAGAACTGAAGGAACGTAACCCAACAACTCTTGCGCCTGCGCCTGCATTTGCCTGTAAGCGAAGTTTGTACCGCTTTCCGCGTGTTGCCCGAACTCTTCGTGCTCTTTCGCTCTCGCAAAGAAGTTCACTTGTCGTCCGTCTTCAGTTTTGGTACGCCGGTCGTGAGTATCAACATCATGCCCTTGATATTCAGGCGTAACTGTAACATGAGCGTAATCAGGATGCAGGTTACCGTTTTTATCAAATACCGGGTTAAGATGATGATTTTTGTCGTGATGTTCATCATTAAACTGATTATGTCCGCCGTTTATCACGTCTTCTGCCATTTTCAATGCATCATGGCTACTTAAGTTGTGTTTTCCCATGACATCACGAGCGATTTCGTCGCGTAGCGCCTCCATCGGCCACTTATGTTCAATATCAGTACGAACATCACCCGTGCGAGGGTCATGGAAGAACGGGTTGTAGTTAGCACCGGGTTTCGCTGCATGCTCGCGAGCGAGAATGAAAGACTGGCCTGTATCGGGGAACTGAGCGACCACTCCTTGCCCTTTAATGAGCGAAACGTTTGTGCCTCTCACTAAAACTCTCAAGGTTGTCCTCTCCTTGCTACGATTCCGTATGAGTGCGCCCCCCAAGTAGTGGCATCGTCTTCCGGGTCAGATTCGGTTGCACCCTTCGGGTCGGAAGTCTGTTTGTTGTGACCGCGCGGTGACGGACCTTCAGCGTCGTCACCACAGCCAACGTCATACCCTTTCTTCAACTGACTGAGCAATCTCTTGGCATCGCGTAATAACTGTTTGAACTCAGCAACATCGGCCTGACGAATCTTGGCTTTTCCTGCAAAGAACTTCAGAAGAAGTCCGTCAAGTTCCATTACGTCTTCACTAAGAGCGAGAGGCGAAGTACCACCTGTCCCGAACCCGGCACCCATGGGTGTAGAAGCGGTACGAGGCTGCTTAATCTGCTTAGGACCCAGCAAAGCAGATGGGCGGTCGTCGCCCCGCTTACTACGAGGACGCCCGTACCGCTGAGGCGTGGCTGTCGGAGTCATTGGTCGCATTGGAGCGGTGTACGGTAAAGCCTGCGGCATTTCCTGACTCATATACCGTTGAGTAAGTCGCGCTTCACGCTGACGTGGGTCAGGCATAGCGATATGCGCTCGCCGTCCTCCTACACCCCTGAACAGTGGCCCGGTCACTCGTGGCCTGATTGCCCCGTGTCGCGGGTTATAGTGAACTCTATGCCTAACATGAGACCCGGCTCGCTTCTTCGGGTCACGGAACGAAACGTTTAGCCGTTTACCGCCACGCTGTCTTCTATGACTTTCTACAAACCCATGCTTCTTGTGTCGTTTCGCCTTCCCGCCTCGCAGTTTAGACCGAGTTGATTCAAGAGTTTCAGTGTCTTCGCGTTTAAGAACATCAAACGCTCTAACGAACGCTCCACCTTGACCGAAATTACCAGTACCGGGAAGTTCGGGCGGAACCGCTCCGACACCACCACCCATCGCTGAACCGGTGCCGGTCATGGTACCGACTGCATTGTCTAAGTCGCCACCGCGCGAACCTGCCGGTCCTGTAAGGTCGGACAGTTCACCTGTCTCCTTCTGCGCTTCGTTTAGTTCGCGTTTTACGTTCTTAACTTTGACTTTCAAGTGCTGGATACCCGCTTTCGCTCGGTCACGTTTTTCCCTTTTGTCACGCTTGTCGTCCAAATCGTTCTGCTTTTCGTCAGAATCACGAGGATTGTAAGCGGTATGCGATACACCATAACCTAACTCATCACCAGCAGTCTCTCGCGGGTTATACCGCAATCCACTCGTTCCGCCCGAGCCACCTGAAGTCATTGGCATTCGTCATCACCTTCCACGATTCGCTCGTACGTCCCGACAAGCCGACGATGGAGATTCATATAGAACTCACGGACGTAGTGAGGAGAACTAAACGGCATAGCAAGTTCGTCGCACAATGTTTTGAACTGACTGAGAGACTGTCTTAATTCACGCCTGTACCTGAACGCCTCTTGCGGCTCATCAACTGTTTGGATTCTATCAAATAGTTCTATAATACCGTCTAATAGCAATCGGTGTTCATGATACCGAGCGTATACAGGTGGCCCATACTCCCCAATCGCCTCGTACCATCGGTCTATCACATCTCGTATCAGACCAAGAAATAACCCAAGTTCCACATCGTTCATAGCCCCACGGTCACGCAGAATGCCGCTATGTCCAATATCATCACAGGTGAGCGTGGAGATACTGATTGCTTTCAAACTTCGTCACCTTCCACTAATTTTGAACGAATCTTACGCCAAACATCAGGCGATTCCTTAGACAGTTCAACTTTAATGAGGTTCACAGTCTGTGCGTTAATGCCAGCCTCCGCAGCCTGTCCTCCCATAGCACGCTCTTGGATTTTGAGAATATCCTTGACGGTCTCTCGTACTTCTTTGTGCATCCGTTGAAGATTACCGTAAAACTGAGGGTCGTTCCTATCAGGGTTCTCAAACAGGTAACCAAGTTCGCCGTTCAATTTCTCAACGTTTTCACGTAGCGCTTCCATCTCACTCCCCGCTTTTAGAGCGATAACCGGAGCGGCAGACGCTTGAACTAACGGTTTCAGATGATGCTTCAAATGGTTGTACACGGTAGTTTCAGAACAACCACACATTTCTGCAATTTCAGCAGAAGACACATCACCGTTGTAATAATCCTCTTCAACTTGGTAACGATTGAAATAGGTACAGACTATACATTCTGAATTGGATGCAAGATGATATTCCCCCATATGGTTACGAAAATGCCGGTCAGACGTGTTTTCACGCCATTCCATCCTCTTGTCTAATTCCTTGGGAGTCACGATTCCGTTCCTTAATTCCTCTTCCAAATCGTCACGCGTTTCGCACTGACACAACTTGCATGAGGCTCGCGTAATCCGCTCCGCCATGTATAGCGGACACACCGCTAAATCAAAGAGGTTGCGCCTTGTCCGGTCTCATAATGCGGAGATTGGGGCGCGCCCCGCAAGTTGCGGGAATACCAGTAAATCGCGATACGGCTGAGAGTTTGATGAAAGCCGCTCGTGATTTGGTACTAAACAATAGAGTTGATACTGAAACGTCGAAAAAGAGGTTACAGGAGTGTATGTCCTGCGAACATTTTAACGGAAGCAGGTGCTCGCAATGCGGTTGTTTCATGAAAACAAAAGTTACACTTCGGTCGGCAGACTGCCCGTTAAACCGGTGGTCAAGTGCTGAGTCTGCGATAAACCACACCGGTCAGACTGAAAGCAGTAAACAACCCGCCCATCGTCCACGCAAGTTGGCTAGAAGTCATATTGTAACCCTCAAAGACGATAAGCAAAAACGCCCCAAGAGCCATAGCGATAACCTGAACCATGATTAGGTCTATCACGACCCTGCTACCAAGATTCGTCATATCGCTCATGGCTATACTCATATTACTGATACTCATTGGGTTCATTCCGTTAGGTTTTACGTCCATAATTTCACCTCATTCCTGTAGCCGCGCCGAACATTCCACGAGCGAGTCCGCCAACAGCACCACCCGCTTGTTCCATGAATCCGTCATTCTGCATAGCAGCAGTCAATGCTCCACCCATCATAGACTGTTGCGTCATCTGAAGTATTTGCTGTTGCTGCATCCCACTGTTCTGTACAGCCATGTTAGCGGCTTGCTGTAGTGTCACAAGTTCACTCGTTACATTTTCGGAACTCATAGTTTGGAACTGAGCGGGGAGAGAAGTAATATCAATCTTAAGCCCCTTATCCCCATCATCCACAAACTTAGCGTTTCTGAAAAACTCTACAAGGTTGAGCGCTACAACACTACTGACTACACCTACAACTTGCTTGAACCCGTCAGTCATTAACCACGCGTCAATCGGAGTACTCGTCTGTTGAAGCATAGCAAAAATCTCTAATTCAGAAGGCGGAGCGACCGGCTGTTGCGGTACGCCTAAACCCGCCATAAACGGATTCTGTTGTTGGGGAGGCATACCCCAAGCGGGGGTAGCGCCCATAGACTGTGCTCCGTTAGCGAGTCCAAGATTAAGAGTGCCTGTTGGTTGAGGAGCAGATTGAGTATTATTGTTACTAAACGGCCAAACCATCTATTCCACCTCGGGCAGATTCGCTTGTTTTTCTGCTAACAATTGCTGCAACCCCGCTCCTACGGGAGCGACCTCTCCTCCTTGAACCTGTTGCTGTAAGACAGGGAGACCGCTCTTACCTTCAGCGAACTGCCGCATATCAAACACGACCATAGTGACATCGTTGACCCCTGTTTCGCTATTCTGCATATGAATGATAGGGATTTTATCAGCCTTTATCATTTTGAAGAACGGTTCGTATTTCTGAAGAGTGGTGGGAGTATTATCTTTGGGTTTTACCGCTGTCATCGGTACGGCTACCATACTAACCCCCTTCTTCACTTTAGCCTTGAGAGTGCCACTATTCGCCTCAATTTCGTTCTCTTCTTCTCTTTCCCATTTAGTCAGAAGATGATAGAGATGTAGATGTTCAGGACAATAAGTAGCGCGCATCGTACGACCACCGGTCACTTTTTCACGAGCGAGGAATGCCTGATTCTCGCCCGACACGGGGTCAATGAAATACATATCCCAAAGAGTCCGGCCGGTATCCTCATCGCGAATCTCACTGAACACATTACCCATGGCCTTGAGCAGATAGTCAACATCACAACCGTCAACGCAACATTGTGACGTGTTTTTGTTGTACCTGTATTTACCACCAATCAAACGGCGTGGCGAAAAAGCACTACGCTTTGTAGGAGTTAAGAGGCGATACGCCTGTTTAATGTCCTGACGACGCGCCTTGCGTGGGTTAGCGTGCCTTGAAGGATAGAAGTTAACGCGTGGGATTTCAATATGCGGTTGATTGTCTGCCGCCGCTTGCATCACCCCTTGGGCCTGCGCTAACCCTTGAAGTTCCGCGAGCGACACGTTCGGAGTGTTCGCCGCAAGCCTCACTAATTCAGTCTGTGTGTTCATCGCCAAAGGGGTCTGCTGCGCTCCCCACGCTAAAGGATTCATCATTTCTCGCTCGCCTCTCTATTTTACCACGTTAGCATCTCAATTAAAGTGCTTTCCACGTTCCACCCGATGCGGGTAGCCATCATTGAGACTCTACAAGGTACACCCGCTTTCTGCAATTCTACCATACCGGGTCTCAATGAATCAAAGATTCTGTGTTCGCGCAATCGCTGCTGCTTCCAAAGTATGTTCGCCTGTTCGTCCCACCATTTGTCAGCCTTGTTAGCGACTACTACCACTAAGGTAGGCTTGTATCGTTTCCCTTTAATCCGAGTCGCTATCCGGCGGTAGTTCCACCGCTGATTGATGATAGCGTCAACAAGGAACTTAAACCCACCAATACAGTCTACAGCCCCGCCGCCACCGTTCAGTGCTCGCTCATCAAGCATGAATACTACGATTTCGCATTGTCTGTCCACCATATCCTCAATCCAAAGGTTCCAAAACCGTTGCTGTCCACCAATATCGGCGCTATGAATGACACGCCTCTCCCCCTTCCACCGGATTCGTTTCCGGGTCGGGCGAGGGAGAGTATACCCTCCTTTCAATAACCGCTTCGGATGAGCGGTACGCATCTTCTCGGGTATCTCTTCCATTTCACCCGGTGTAGTCATGTAGCGGTCAAAAGTGGTTTTACCCACCAACGTAGGTCCATAAATGCCGATTCTGCGTGGTTTCCAATAATTCCATAACTGCTGACCCCAAACCGCCGCACCAATTAGCGCAGACCCACCTAGACTCATCGTCAACGGGCATCACAACCGCGAAAGTTGTTCGCCAGCCCAATCCCCAATACGGGTAACTGATGCTTCCCAAATGCTTGAACCGTAATAAAACTCAAACGCTGAAATAACAAACGTAGTGATGAAAACCGCGATTAAGACCTTTAACCAACCGAAAAACCGTTGATATTCACGGTCTACAAGGTTTTGAGTATGCCAAGCCCTCATCGTCTTCTCAACGGCGTCGTCGCTCGGGGTCTTGAACAGCCAACCCATTCTCCATCACTTCTTACCTTTCGTTTTAGATTCTGCTACCTTACCCGCACCGAGGTCTAACGGTTGGTCGGACTTGGCTTCGTGAGCCGGAGCGGACGGTGCGAAATCCTCGCGCGGCGGTTCAGCCACTTTAGCCATCACCGCTTCAGGATTATGCTCAAGCATCTTCAGTTGAGCCTCAAGTTGTAATTCCTGTAACCGTAATTCTTGTTCCAATTGCCTACCGGAGAACATTTGCTGCATCTGCATAACTCGCCTATCCCTCTCCTTCTGTTGCCGAGCAAACGTAGCCCTGCTGTCCATGGAATCCTGCATTAACATTTTGTAAATGAAATAAGAGATACCCTGTAAAGTGAACGCTCCCATTGTATAAGTCAGTGCGTTAGTGTACACAGAATCTTCCATTCGGAGCCATAATCGCGCATCAAACACGGCTATCGCCGCTCCTACCAACATACTCACAAAGGCAATTAAACCCATTACCTTCAATTCGTCTTCATTACCTCTATTCGGCCCTGCGCCCAGCGTCTGCATCATCTCGCCTCTCAAATAGCGACTACCGCTTTGGTTCATAAGAGCGTCGTTCCGATTAACCCAATATCATTAGAACTCTTATCCCCTTTAGGGGATACCGCTCAAAGGTGGACCGAGGGCGGGTAGTTGAGAGACGACAAGGACGCAATTTGTCGTACGCCCCCGGCCCGTCTACCCCTATGCCTGTCTGTCGCATAAGATTTCAGTATAGACCATGCTACATCTATCGGTTCCCCTTTACCGACTAACTCTTCGCGAGGCGTAAGAGTTTCAACGTCTTCGCTCGGTTCCCAATCAGGATGAATGCTCTTGATTGTACGATATAGAGCGCGTTCGGCTATCGGGGAAGTTAGTATGTCTTCACTTCCACTTTTCTCATACAGTTCGGCCAAATCTTGATGACCTTTCAAAGCAGCATCCATAAATCTCTCACCGGGGTCAGACCAAACATCGTTCGGGCGTCTGTAAATCTGCGAACGGACAAACTTCTGTTCAGCGCGCTCTGCCGACCTATAATGGCTCATCATTTCCTGCCAAATCTTAGTCTTCTCTTCGTTGACTTGGTCTTTGTCCATCCCAAGATATTCAGCGCCCCTATCAAGCCTGCCCAAAGACTCTTCCCAGCCCGCATGCACCTGCTCAGGGTCCAACCCGGTAGCAGAATCCCAACCGATTAAATCCTTCTTCGGGTACTGATAATGAGTTGGTATATCGGTACCTTCCCACTTAGAAGCATGCATATCACTTTGCTCAAAAGGAGTCTTGAAGTTCTCATCAAGGGTGAACCCTCGCTTGTCATTAGACTCGTATTGGTGGTAGTAATCAATCTCGGGTTCTTGTTCAACAGGTTGAGGGGGCGGAATCTGACTAGGCACGGGTACCTCGGACTGAACAGGTAGAGGGATTGGAGTTTGAGCGCTCGGAACACCATGAGTAGCCGCGGTATCAAACGTAGGAGCGCCGCGGCCTGCCCAATGTTCTAACCCACCGGGTAAGTTCAACACACCACCGCTCGTCTCCAACCGAGAAGTCTCTTCACCTGTCTCCGGGTCAACAACCTTTACCCAATTCATAGTACCGAGCGGGTCGGTAGGATGGGTAACATCTTCATTACCGACACCGGTCGCTCCTTCAGGATATAGACCGCTCCCTATAAGTTGAGCGAACGACATTTTGTCAGCAGGACCGTACGGAGTTTCGGGTTTTAGTGGCAACGAAGCAGCCATCGTACCCGGATGAGTAGCCGGAGCGAATCCTGTACCGGAGCCTAATTCGGGTTTATACTGCTTCGGGTGGCCGTGACGGACACCCACTGTCTGTCGTTGAGGCTGCGGTGGTTTTACGAATTGCTCGCGCAGGCCAAACTGCCCTTCACCGGGTTCGGTTTGAAGGAACGACGGAGTGTCTTGCATCGCCCCACCACCACCGATTACCGGTACCTTGCCGGGTCGCAACCACGGCTGACCGCTGACCGCTCCGAACGGCTGACCGTGTCGCGCTAGAGAATGAGCGTGCTTATACTTGGAAGCCTGACGCTGAGTCTGAGCGTATTCTTCGGCGTCTTGGTTAGGTTTGATAGTATCAATAGTCTTGTCGCCACCACAGGTAGAACACACGCCTGTACCTGCACACCGCAAACATAGATATTCAGCATGAGGGTTATCCATAAGGTCGCTCAGCGGGTCTTCAGGTGTAGACCAACCCGCTTGACCGAACGGACCGGAATGTTCCATCAATTCGTGGTTGATTGTAGAGCGCTCCCCTTCGTGGTTCTCATGAGCCTCGTCCACGCTACCGGTAGCACCTAGCATTTGACCATCAGCGATGTCAGCATGAGAATTAACCGAACCATAACGCTGCATTTTAGCATCACCACCAAGATACGACAACAAATTATTACCCGTGGTTGTACCATGACCGAGACACAATGTGCAAGGTGTTTGACCTACACGCAACCCGTTAGAGAGCGCTGTATGTAATTCAGGGTGATATAGAGCGTAGTCCTGCTCGCGTTGCACCGCGTCCTGCTTATGATTAAGAACGTGATTCTTATAGAACCGAAGAGCGCGACCTAAATCGGGGAACGTTTCAGTACCAAGTCCGCCTTTTCGTGCACCTTTGCCCACTTTTTGCCGCTCGGCCCTACCCTTCCCCATCATAGGTTTGCCCGTCTCAGGGTCAATAATCTGATTACCTTCAGGGTCAAGCAGAGGAACAACCCCCACGCGTTTTGTCTTACCTTTAACGTCTTTAACAGTCTTCGTCACGTTCTGATGTTGCGGACTCCACTTAGCGCCCCAAGAACTGTCCTCTCTCGGATGAAACCAAGTCAGCGGAGGGTGAGACCCGTCATGGGCCATAAGTCCGGTGCTCGGGTGACCGATACCCAACTCTTTGTTCAAATCAGTATCGTAGAATGCCCCTTTACCGGGAGCGTCCTCAAACAAATACTCAAGATAACGCCTCACCTGTGCTTCTGTCATGCCCGGAGCGCTATGCGTAGTTTTACCGTCATCACCCCAAGTATTACCGAATGAGCCTACATGGAACCACCCACCTTCAGAATTGTGCTCCTCATCGTCAGGGTGCGGGACGTCAACACCAAACAAGTCGTCTTTGGTCATCCTGCCGTCCGGTAGTCGCCTGTGTTGAGGATTAGACTCTTTGCTAGGATTGTGGTTCACGTGAACACGCGACCGAGTAAAATGCGGCGGGTGTTTGACATAATCACGAACCCGAGCGTTTTGGCACTCCGGGCAACCCTTGGTCCCCTCCGGCATCAAAGGCATGCTACCGCGCTGAGCAATCTCGTGAGCCTCAAGCGGGTCAGTTATCATCGGGACGTCCTTTACGCCTACCAAATCGTTTAGGGACTCTAATTTCTGTTCGTCCAAACTCTCCTCCTCGTTTTTCACAATCACGTACATTAGGCATCACCCTCCTCGGCATCGGGCGGCCAATTTAACTGACGAGGGTCAACTTCATCAAAAGTAGTTGAAGGTATGATTCGGACAAAAGGAGGTTTGGTCACTTGGCCGCTCGGCATCCCAACCTTCACCATGCCCGGTGGGGCGGGGAAAGCGGGCGGAGCGAATGCTGTATGAGCCTGACCCGCCTCGCCAGCGACGAATGGCTGAGTCTTACCGCTCGGCATTACTTCACGACCACCGTCAATAATAGACAACAGTTCAGCAAAACCATGCTGAGCGGACAACGCCGCTTCGCCCCAATCCTTGGCCTTGTACCGTTTCGCCCCCTTCCCTTGAGCCTTCGGAGCGCTACGCGTAGCGGCAACCCTACCAGAGGCAGCAGTACCTTTAGGGACTTGTACTTCCTCGTATTCACCTGTTTCAGGATTCCACCGCTCTTCGGTAACGAATCCTTGAGAGAGTTTGGTACGAGGATGGTTCAAAGCATCACTGACGCTCGCTCCTGCTTCTAGCGGTTTGATTCCGTCTTCGTCTTCGTCTTCGTCAACATATTCACCTGTGACAGGGTCCAATCTACGACCGGAACTTGCACCTCCTCCAAGCAAACTTAGCGGTTCACTGTCGTCACCAGCATAACCACCGAACGATTCTTCACTCAACGGGTCTACGCCACCGTGCTCAATACGAACCCAATTCTCGTAGTCCTCGGGGTGCTGTTCCTTGATTTGACGCAAATGTTCTAAATCACTGCCCGGCTTGTCCTCAGCGAACGGGTTTTCCTCAGCATCCTCCTCAGCCAGCGGGTCACGGCCGTACTGCTCGTGAACCCAATCATCGTACTCGTCAGGATACTCCTGCCGCATCTGACGAATATAGTCTAACTCGTCTCCATAATCCTCGGTAGCCCACTCAGACGCCTGTTCTAGACGCTTGGCTTTCTCTCGCTCGGCCTCCTCTCTATCGTGAGCATGCAACCGCTCAGCAGCCCTTCTCGCAGGTCGCTCCTGTACGATTTCATCACGCTTCTCATCAATCAAACCCTGCAACCATTTTGAGCGCGCCACGTCCTCTTCCACACCCTTAAGGGTCAACCAAGCGGAGCGCAGCGGGTCGGCCATCAACCGCCCGACACCCTCCGTAACCATCAAGGTTGCGACCCCCCTCCGCCCACTATGATACGCCTGACGAAGGGAATCTTCAACAGAAAGCGCAATCATCCTCCAAGCCAGCACACCCTACCTATGCACGATGAATCGTTAGACGAAACAGGAGGCTGGACAGGTGTCAAGCCGGTGCAACAATGGCATTCCGGTAGCAAACCTGACGTAGTCCGAATAATGAGTGGTAAGCCTGACAAAGACAGGCGAATGTGGACGGGGGTCGGGGCAGACGAAAAAGCCAAAACCGATGCAAGAAGATGGGGGCGCGGTATGACACAAGGCGGACCGGGTGGCTATCTCGTAGGAGTCAGAGGCAACGAACCTCAAGGAGAAATGGCACACGGGCCTGTAGACACCGGAGAAACCGAAGAGACAGGTATGCGAGCGATACAAGGCGAAAACATAGACCCACGTTCGCTTGTCTTTCAGTCTCTAGCAGCACCGCCCGCTCAGGTGATGAGCGAAGCGCCGCACTCCGAAGAAGAGAAGGGGCAAGCGCGCGAACGCCTGAAACAAATTGAGCGAGAATTAGCAGAAGGAGGAGAGTTGGACGAAGACGAGTTCAATGAATTGAACACCATCCTGCAATCAAAACCCGAACCCGTAGGACCGCAATACCGCTATGATGATGAAGCGAACGAGTGGGTTCTCGTCAAACAATATGGACAAGAGCCATCTTTTGAGACTCGGCAGGTTGAGGAAGCGCCACCGGAGACAGATGATTCGCTTGATGTAGGGACAGGCGTGTCTATGGAAGAGAATGACCAGTGCTGTGAAGAAGCGAGAACCGCATGGATTGAGTATTTGACCCAATATAGTGACACTGTTCCGAGTATCGGTTATTCGTGGTTTATGGAAGATGCTAACCAGAATTGCGAGGAACTGAGGGCGTCCATTGAAGTATGGAACGATAACAACTGGGGCACAGATATCGCCCCAACCTTAGATGAAATACCGCCCAAAATACTCCAAGAGTGGGACGCCTGTGCCGGACAGCAGTTCTCCGGTGATACATTCACAGCAGGCCACGGCAGCGCGGGCGTTCTCGTATCCAAGCACGCCACGTCACCGAACGCCCTACGACACAAACGAGCGTACCAAGCGGAATACCAAAAGAAGCCGGACCGTATCAAGTACCGTGAGGAGTTAATCAGAGAACGCCGTAAGCGCGGCGTCTATGGCAAAGGCGGCAAGGATATGTCGCACACCAAACAGCACACCCTCGTAGCAGAAGACCCTCACGCCAACCGTGCTCGCCACTTCAAAGGACGCGGCACGCTCAAATCGGTCGGAGTAAGAAAATCAGAGAACTCCGACAACTATGCCGACTTCCAAGAGGTGCTACAGAACCTACCAAAGAAAGACCGATATGACTTGGACGATGTACCCGAAGACGAGATGCGGGCGGCTATGGATGCGATACGGAGCAAAAACCCTAACATCAATTGGAAAAGACCGCCACTGTGGGTCTTTGATGCCTTGGTTGAAGCGTTGGGGCCAGCACAGCAGGCACGGCTAGAAGAGAAAAATAGAATAGCGGAACAGGCGAGACAGGTACGGGAAGCGCAGAAAAAGACTCATGATGACCTCGTGAACATGCTCGCGGGTACCACTGAAACTCATCCCAGCCCTACCGTGCAAGCAGCCTTGAGCGAAATGCGCGACCATATCCACAATACAACGCAGCCCCATACAGGCCCATGCAGGATATGCTCGGGGAACGAATGGGGACCAGAACCGGGAACAACGGATTGGAACCCCCGTGAACACTGCACCGCTTGTGGCTACGGCCGTCCCCTCTACCACGAAGGCTTCGCTGAAGAGATACTGCAAAGACAAGACCCCGACTACTTACATCCTCACTTGTACGATATGCCCGAAGACGCTCAGAACTACCAAGCGATTATGCAGATGGCCGCCGACAAGATGCAGAAATCGGTCGGAGTAAGAAAGTCAGACAATCCTACCGACTCCCTCGTTGAAGGTGAACCCGAGTGGCTCTATGACGGTCATAAACCAAGCCGGTCATTCTATGATGGGAACTTTGATGTAGTCAATGTCGGTGAGCGGGGGATATGGAATTACGCAGACCAAATCAATCGTAAAAGGCTCCAAGCAATTCCGTGGGAACCCAGCATGACTCACGAAGAAAAAGAGGAAGCGGATAGGCAACACGAAGAAAACACAGAAAAGATATTCGCGGAGGCCCCCGGTAATATGTTCGGCCGAGTCGCGGCTCACGAATACGGTCACGCAGTCACTGCTGATGAGGTCAATGATTTTTTGAGGGAGAAAGGTATTGTCGGTGAATACAGCACAACCCCAAAGGCTACCGCCGCTACTGAACATGCGGCCTATACAGCACAATTCCCCGAGTCCGGCTATCTTGCTACGAAAAACATGCTCCAACAAGTCATGAGTCAAGTCACAGACTCATTCAGACGAAAACAAAAGAAAGAGAGAGAAGCCGCTGGGATGGGTAGTGGCTTTGATTGGAACACAGATAGATATACTGAAGCCAAAGAGCGAGTGATGGCCGAACTACCCGACCACCTCCGCTCGTTATATGCGGTGGTTCAGCGAGCGGGGAGAGCAGGGGCAACCCTCAAAGAAAAGGAACAGGCGTATCGTGAAATGATGGGTGCGAGAGCGCGCGACTCAATGTTGCGGCGACAGACTCTTACTTCGGGCCAATGGCCGGGCAGAATAGCCGTGGCTCGCAGAAAGCACCAACAGTGAAGGTAAATCGTGTGTTATATTTTTTTTACATAAAATAACACTACTCCGCACGAAAAATTAGATTTCGTTCGCGTGATGCTAAGAACGGTAAATGAGCGCTCGTAGAGCGCTCCTCCGGCTAAGGGGGGAGCGTGGTAAATGCCCTGTGGCGGAGCGCGGTAAATGGCAAGCGCGCTCGGCCACGCTCAGGCACGCTCTCAGCCCTGCATACAGGCGCGCTCATACGCTCACGGTAAGGCCAACGTGCTCGCTCATACACCCGTGTAGCGCACGCACTACGCACGCACTGCGCAGGCGCTTTGTGCACGGGTTCGTATACTACGAGCGCTCTAACGAGCGCTCTCGTTCCCTCACCATATGGTTGGTTCTTCAACCGTTTTACTTGTCCCGCGCGCCGATGTGAATGGAATAGAGCGGTTCATTTTTGGCTCTAAGTAATCATTTAATTCAGTCCAAAAAGCGAGATTTTGGTCGGGTTGGTTATAAAGCAACCACAGCAAACAGGAGTCAGCCCCAACGGTGAAACAAACGAAAGCCGGAGCGGGTGAAAGGAGAAAAAGATAATATGAGCATGAATGAAGAACAGTTAGGACAGATACGACAGGCGTATGAGCCGGTCGTCAGACAGTGCGTCAGCATAAGCGAGGCGAATGGTAAAACCATTACCTTGAACGGTGTAGCGCCCGCTAAAACGGGCGCGTCATGGACGCACATAGAAGCAGCAACGGGAGCGAGCGAGCACAGCATAACGAGCGTGTGCAAGGCCTTGAGAGTATGGGTCGGGCAAACTGACACACAGACGAACGGCTTTAACGCTGAAAAGGTAGCGAGCACCTTCAGGAATTGTGCGTTTTGGGGCGACCTATTCGCTGATGTAATACCGACACCGGCGGGAGCGGCACCTATGCCGACACCACAACCGGCACCACAACCGACACCACAACCGGCACCAACGACTCAAGGGGTAAACGATTTAACACCAATTGAGACGGTCGAAATTGAAACACATAAAGGAGAATGGTTTGCTCGCATGAAAAACGATACCAAAGCATACAAAACTTGGAGTGCGGCTATGAACGGAGCGACTAACTCGCTTCTAACTAACGTGCTAAGATTCCCTCAAGGTGACGAAGGAAAATCTGTGCGAGCGTCCGTGAAAGAACACTTAGTAGCGATGAACGAAGACAATATGCCGTTCTTAACCGAACTGCATAGGAACTTAGTCAGCACCACAGCGAGCGGAGTTGGAGCAGTAACCGCCTTCATCCGTGACCATGTATTAACAGTTGGAGCCATTTACGGAGCAACTGAGAACACAGGTTCAACTCGTAAACAAATGTTTGACGCATCAGCGTTTACAGCATTCAACCGAAACTGAGTGCGCTTGATAACGAGCAACTAACACAAAGTAATGCGAACACGGCCTTCATGGGGTCGCCTCCGGGCGGCTTCATGGGGGCCATTTTTTTTATTGCGTGGGCGTGTGTGCCTACGCTATCCTATTCAACGGACGTGCTGTTCAATCCTCCTTGTTCTTTTTGGCACGTCCCATTATCAGCGTTTGAGGTTAGGCTACGCTACGCGTGCCGATTCGTGCGCCTTGTTGCTTCGTATCTTATACGGCGAAGCCCTTATCCCATTCAATCATCATGCGTCCTTATCGCTATCGCTTGACGCACGATTCAATCATTCAATTGCTTCGCCTTGATACGAAGCGTAGCGCACTACTCTCGCAGCGTAGCCTAACCGTATGGTTGGTTGTAATTTTCAAATTGGTGGCACGTGCGCATGACGACAAACCCACCCGCCAACGTTCCCCCTTCTCTCTCGGCTCCTTGTTTCCATCAATCCTTGCAGGGTGTAACCTCGCGCGCCCGTTAGTGTATCACAGTATCATTACGACCCCGTAGTGGTTGAGCGTGCATGGCGATTCGTTCGTCCCGCTCCTCGCATTATCTATAGACCGTGACACTGCGCCGAAAACGTTTCCAATGTTTCCAATGTTTCCAACGTTATTATTAGAATTGGAAAGATAAAAGCGCGCACTTGTGTTTATGTTTCTTGTTTATTGTATATCTCTTTATTATATATTATACAATATATAGGAATAAAACGAGAAACAATAATCATTCCAATTACAAGAATAATAGTGGAAACATTGGAAACATTGGAACAAGGAGCGGCCGGCTTCTTTATAAAGCAACCACCACAAAACTGCGATTGCTGACCAAAATGAAAGGTTGGCCTTAGAGGTAACAAAGGATGATAGAGAATGAGAATGTATTGAGCGATTCGCCTGACGGCGATGGGGAAAGCGCACACTTCAGTAAAGTGATGCGAGACAGTAGCGGCCGTTTCATAGCGAAGCGCCCGACAGTATCACAACTGTCTGTGCGTTGGGCGCGTGGCGTTGATTGGTTTGAGTCGTTGGACTTGTTAGTCCTTCGGACATACCCTGTGCGTCACGTATTGATTGAAGGAGTCAGCAGTAAGGTGGCGGCCGCTTGCGGTCGTGACGCTACGGGCGTGTGCGGTCTAGTGCTACACGGTGCTCAGACTGAGATTGGGGTGAACAGTGTTGTTCGCATCACCAACGGTCGCGTACGCATTAGCAACGGCGAGGTAGTAATCAACGGTCACATGGAGTTGGTTGAATGAGCAGACTGATACTTCGCATTGAGACTGACGAATGGGTGTACGAGGAGTGGAGCGTATGAGTCAGTTACGCTACGCTGGTTCAATCAGCATACCTGTTGAGGTTAACCCACGACCACAGGACACACACGGTTGCATTGGTATTGAGAGCCTGCACTGCACGCTACTACTACCGAAGCAACTCAAGGCTGTTAAGAAGACGCACGAGCAGACATATCAAGAGACCATGTCCAACAAAGACATGAAAGCGTATGTCAAAGAGGTTGTCGCTAACCATCCCGACCCACCAATGTTGGTGTTGGGTAGCAACACACACCTTGCTACTCGTGTTATAGCAACTCATGATGAGCACGGAGAATTGCTTAGTTCGTATGAAAAGCGCACATACTTCCTTAAGGTATTCAACCAAGAGGAGATGCAGACATACCTTGACACATTGACAGACGCGCTTGGCATTCCTAATGTTGAGCGCTTCTTCCATGTATCTATTGCTAACAATACAGGTAAGCCCACCGATTCTATCGGTGACATTAACGCTGACGACTTGGGGGTGAGTAAGTAATGACTGACTCGCAAGACATTGAGAACGGATACGAAACGAAACATGGATGGTGGCTGACCGTTGAATACAAGAGCGGTGAGGTCACGGTATTCGCGTTAGATGACAAACCTTTGTCGCTTTCTCCTTTACGAGAACGCTTTGGGCGAGAGGGGAGCGACTTAGAGATGGTGAGCAAGATGAAGATGAGTCTTGGGTGGTGCGCACGGTTAGACGAGGCGGGCTACCTTGACTGCACGGATTGGCTCGGCCCTTACGAATCTATAGAACAGGCAACCGAAGCGCTGGCTGATGACTTGGAGGTGGAGTAAGTGACTACTTACACAGTTGAATACATTAACACACCGTTAGTCACACGGGCAGCCGTGATGACCGATTATGATGGAGTAGAACACAAGGTGACGCTCGGCGCGCAATTCGTTTACTGTGACGAGTATCTTAGTAGCACTCATAGTGTGACCGAAGAACAGGACGCTGCGCTTCGGCGTTTAGACGTGTTCGTTCTTGACGGTAACGGTAACGATTGGTTTGACGATGGCAACTACCACAGGCCGAAGGGCATGAGTGCTTGCACGGGTATAAGCGAGCACGCTTCAACTATAGAATGCGTGATTGCGCTGATGTCCCTGCTTGATGACATCGGTGGTGCGTTCAGCGTCACCTCTCTCTCAAACATCACGAGCGGGCCGTCCTATTGGCTTGACGACTACACAGATTCCATACTCAAAGAGGAGGTGGTCGTGTGACCACAAAGAAAGACGGGCCACCCAAACCTTATGCAGAAGTAATGATGGTTTCGTGTGCTTGGCGATGGGTTCCGGCTCATTGGGTAGATGAATACACAGGAAGCCTATACACAACTCAACAACCTAAACGATATGTTCGTGGGCGTTGGGTATCGTATGTTGTTCATCGTGTGCATAAAATAATAGAATTATCAGATGAGGTGGTCGCGTGAGTGAGTCAGTATTTCCTTACACGCTACCCTGCGGCGCTGTTGTCATAGACGAGCGAGTGCTGATACAATGGCCTGAGAGCCAGCGGATAATGGAACACCCTCGGGCTGTGCTTGAGTTAGATGTGGACACTTACAGTCCGTGTGCCTATTGGGTTCCCGCTAATGTGTGGGAGCGATACAAGGACGGTTACTACGAGTGCGAGCACTTGGATTATGCGACAGACTTAGACGGTAACTACTGCTTAGGCTGTGGCTTACGCGAAACAGATTCCCCCAATGAGCGGGAAGGTGATATTGAATGAGTGAAAATGATAAAGCAATAGAGATTGAGCGAAGCGCTGATGGCGTGGGAGAATGTGTGCCGGCGACAATACTTGTCGGTTACGTGCGAAAAATTAACGAAGGTAGAGCGTTGAAACTATCAGTGAACGTGAGTGCGTTTGAAGATTGCAGCACTTATACTGTGGCTGATGGTCAGTCGTATGTGTCGTTGACTATGAACGCTGCCAGCGTGAGTAAGGTATTGAGCGGCGAGAGAGCGGTGACGACTTTGGGTCATACGATGGAAGGTGATGGTCACGAATGGGAACACGAGAGGACTAAAGACAACGTGTCTTATTTCACATGCACGGACTGCGGTGCTGCTAAGGTGGTGGAACTTTGACTAAGATGACTCACCATCGCGAATCGTACGAGAGCGTGTGCGATGCGGCGAACTTGTATCTCGGGCCTGAGATGATTCAGAACGAGGGCTTCGTGCCTGACAGCGACCTGCTTAGTAAGCATTGGCTTACTTACATTGAGGAGCACAAGTGCGACTTAGTGTCAGCGCTTGACGCTGATACTATCGCTGAACAGATACTTCTGACCGCCGACACCATTGACGCTGCCCGTATGGAGGCGAGCGAATGACAGTTATGAGTAGAGAAGAGAAAATGAATGTGTTGATTCGTAATGATATTGAATCAATTGAACAGTCAATGACGTTTAACGATACAGAGTTCTTGTGGGCTGTCTTGTCAGGTGATGGTTGGGTTCCTTATAATCAATTAACAGATGAGCAACTTGATGCAATATACAATGAAACGATAGGTGATGAAGAATCGGGGGCGAGCATTTGATTGGGCCACAGGCGTATGAAAATCTGTTCTATGTGAAGCCGGTCGCTGTCAAGTATCATACGGTTGAACACGATGGCGTCCGTTTCTTCTATCACATTGATTGGGAGTTGTTTGACACGGCTGACGATTTCAAAGCGTGGTGCGCTGAGGACGTGGCCGAGCGTGGTGGCATGTATGCCGACAAGCGGGAGAGTGTGTGAGCATGGGCGAATACATTGAGTTGAAGAACGGCGTGCAAGTCAAGTTAGGCACTTGCGATGATTGGAGGTATTACACCTACGATGAATGCGTGGAGTTTTTGACTGACGGTAAGGCGTACGCGCGTGATTGGCGGTCACTCATATCGGCTATGAATCCTGATGACGATTTCAACCCGTTGTTCCGGCACCCTGCTTTGCCTGTGACTAACAATATGTTCACGACACAGATGGCTACGCTACCGAAGGGTATGCTTCGTGACGCTCCGCACAAGGAGATAGCGATGTATAATTCCGCTAAGGGTGGCGGCTACGGTATCAACATATTCGTAGAGTGTCCGCAGGACGGGACGGGCAGGACTCGCACGAGTACTAACAACGACTACGACTTAGTGCAACTGCACGGACAGAAGATGATAGATGGAGCGCTCGTTGATGTGTTCGCTTGCGGTCGTTGCGGCTGCGCGTTCACGCTTGACGAGGGTGACGGAGATTTGAGGGACGCGCTTGCGAGCGTGTTCGGATTGGATGGAGTGGTGGTGGTCGCGTAAGCGTATCGTCATTGGCTTCTATCCTGACAGCGTTAGCCTCGCGTCTTGGTGATTTTCACCTATGGCGTGGGGCTAATGATGACTGTGCCTTTTCCGGCCTTAAAGGATATTAGAAGGTGAAATGAAATGAATAAAGAGAGTGATAAGAGAACGGATGACGAGCGCCATAAAGCGCTGATGGAGAGTATGAGAGCGGATAAGGCGGCGTGTAATGCGCGTGGTCATGTTCGTAGATACGACACGGAAATAGAATATCGTGGTGTTTTAGGGATGGAGAAGGCGCGCTACAAGGTGGCCGCCGATGCGTTTTACAAGAACCCAAGTCCTGAGAATTGGCGAGTGTTGCAGGAATGTATGACGTATTACCAAAACATACGCCACAACTGTTCGTGGGAGCGTGATTCACAGTGAGCGATAAAAAATACAAGGGGGGCATGAGCGATGAATTGGTCGCTGGTGTTGAAGCAGGGCTGAAAGGACGATACGATGTCGGGGCGGTGGAGAGCGAAGTTGATTTCCTGTGCGGTGCGATGAGCGCTGCGGAGTCGCTCGGTTTTTGGCCGCCGCCGCCGCATTGGATATTTTCGCCCATAAGTGGTGACAGTATCATTGAGGGGCAAGAGTTGAAGGACACGGTGGAGATTGAACTTGAGCGGTGCGATTTCTGTAACGGAGCCGTGCCGGTCAGCAGAAGTGTGCGCATCGGTGACCAAGAGTGGGAGTTGAAGCCTGAGTGGGGCGAGTCTGCTATGTTACTTGACGATGGTGATAACAGACTATGCGAAGACTGTTTCAGTGACGAGGTGAACGAATGAGCGACAATTGTGACAGTTCGCTCGCTTATGTAGCGAACGATGGTGACTATTGCCCACGCTGTAAGAGTAAGGAGATTGAAGCGGTTGATTATTCGTATGACGCTGGTATGTATTTCCATGAACGAAAGTGTTTGCACTGTGATTTCAATTGGAGCGATGAATATACGCTCGTATCGTATTACAACATTACCGACCAAACGGACAGCGGCGAGCGCTTGACCGATTTCCTGCGCGCTACTATCCGGCAGTTAGCATCGGAGTTGAGTGACGTGAAAGCGCAAGTTGAGCAGATAGACGAGATAGTCAGACAGGCAACCACAGATAACGCACCAAGACATAGTGCTGGTGATTACTTGAACATGATTGCGAGAGTAAGGGGGTTGACAGAATGATGGTCACGTTACCATTAATGAACACTGATGATACTATCACGATTGGTAGCAGTCACGTGTTGAGCATCAAGGATTTTCGCGAAAAGGACGGTAGTATTAGACCGAACGCTGCGAGTATTTTGTTGAGCGATGGTAAATACGTCTTGGTTGGTGTTTCAAGGAGCGAAGCGGTCGGCTACTTTATAAAGCAACCACAGCAAGATGAGTCCAACCTCAAGGGGGAATAAATATGTTTAGAATATACAAATGGCAAGCGCAAGCGTTTGAGAATTGGAAGAGAGCGGACTACCTTCGGTCAAGTCGTTGGGATATGAGCGAGGGTCGCGTGATTGAGAACAGGAAGCAGGGCGGCACGGTCAGCGTGACTACGGGTGGGGGCAAGACCTTGCTCGGATTCATGGCGGCGTTTGATTGGTTGGATAACGGCGGCGAACAGGTTGTCGTAGTCGTGCCGAGCAAGCGGTTGTTGTTTCAATGGCGTGACGAGTTTGAGGAATACGGTGAGTCGCCTGTGTGTTGGGGCGGGGGCTACGGTCGCCCGTCTGTCGCAGGAGCGAGAGTTGTAATCGGAATCGTCAACAGCATGAGAGCATGGACTGACGGGAACGGCGCACGACTGCTAATCGTTGACGAGTGTCACCGAATCGGTAGCGAGAAGAACGCCGTGATACCCAGCGTGATAGCGCACGATGCGGTGCTTGGTCTGTCAGCCACACCTGAGCGTAGTGATGGCCGAGACGTGACCACGCTCACCGGCCCGATTTGTTTCAAGTTAGACTATCGCGAAGCGTTGAGCGAGGGAATCATCCCTGCGTTCACGCTGAATGCTGTCGCTGTTCCGCTGAACGGGTTTGAGTCGGGTGAATACTACACGCTGACTAAGAAGATTGCCGTCATCCACGACCAACTCGGGGCGGAGTTCGGAGCGGGTGCTAACTTCTTTGCGTTGCCGCACGACAGTAGCAACCTCGTGCCGATTTTCAAAGCGTTGTGCAACAAGCGCAAACGTTTAGTGAACAACAGTAGAGGGCGCAAGGATTTTCTTGACACTTTGCTTGCGAAGCACGCCAACGATAAGGTGTTGCTGTTCCACGAAAGCGTCAGTGATTTGAACGCGTTGTTCTCTCACTACAAGGACGAGTATGACCCTGCGATGTATCATTATCAGATGGACGACAACGAAGCGCAGTTTGACCGATGGAAGCGAGGCGACACGAACCTTTTGTTGTCGTGCCGAGCGCTGAACGAAGGGATGAACGCACCGGAGACCGATGTAGCCATCATGCTTAGCGGCACGAACGGTGTCCGGTCACGGATTCAGACGCTAGGTCGCGCACTACGCGGCGAGAACGCTGTCATCTATCTTGTTTACACGCCTAACACAACTGACGTGAAAGGCTTGGCGGGTCTTGTCGGTCGTGGTGGTGTGCCTAAGAGTTTGGTAAGTCATTACGATTGGACGGGAGGTAATATGCTGAGTGCGCCTGAGCCTCAGTGGTTTGCTCTCGCTCCTGAACCCACCGAAGAGGGTAGAGCAGACACGCCTGAACACCTGCGCCTGTTCCCTCGTTCACCCTTACCCACGATTGAAGCGGCGCTCGGCAGACAGAAGAGCGTGGTTATTCAGTCGGTTGATATACCGATACCGATACCGATACCGATACCGATACCGATACCGAAGGAGGTGATGCACAATGAGTAGACACGAAGTAATGCTAACAATAGAAGACATAGCAAAGCGCCGATTGGTATGGGCTAAGCAACTGCTAAAGAAGAATGAGGAGTTGAAAGAGGTAGAGGGTGACCTATACACTGAACTAAGCAACCTTAACGGAGACAACGAGAAGTTAGAAGCGGAGGTTGAACGGTTGCGTAAGCGCGAAGCGACCTTTGATACTTTCATTGATTCACTTGATGTTCATAACGAACATGAGTGGATGCTTATTGAACGGATAGATGAGATACATGAGAGACTACATGGAGGCGAGGAAGAATGAGCGTAGCAGTTGAGCGTTACAGCGAAGAGTGGAACGGCAACACATACAGCCGTGTCTCATTCATCTTTCCTTACAACGATGCTGCGAAGAATGCCCTCAAGACTGCGCTACCTTTCCCCGCGTGCAAGTGGGATGGTGTGCGTAAGGGTTGGGGTGTGCGTGACACGCCCGCCGATTTACAGACAGCGGTGGCGGCTCTCGCTCCGTTCTACAACTTCGCTCCGTTGGTCAGCGCTTTGCCTGTGGTTGAGGCTCCGCCTCTCGCATCGTTCAGCGCACCGGACACCATCATTCTTGACTACCCGTTCCGTCCGAATTGGAAAGAGGTGAACGGGGCGGTCAAGTCGCTCGGCAACGCCAAGTTCAATATGCAGACTAAGGTTTGGAGCATACCGCTACACGCGGCACACCAAATCGCTACGGCTATTGAACCTCACTACGCTGAACTCGCCGATGCTATTCGGTCGCTTGAACAGGTGACTACGCACGTTGACGCTGCGAGTGAACGGGTGAGCCTATCGCAAGCAGTGAAACTTGAGGACGAGAGCGCTGTCCTTGCGATGGTCGCTCCGCAGGGCAAACCGTTCCCGCACCAACTTGTCGCTCCGGCCATGTTCACGGCAGGGGGGCAACACAGGCTACTCATCGCTGACACAATGGGGTTGGGCAAGACGCTTCAGGCGCTGATGTGTATTGATGCTGCGCAGTTCAAGCGCACACTGATTGTATGTCCGGCGAACGTCAAATATACTTGGCTCGCTGAATGCGAGAAGTGGTATCAGTGGCACACGCGTAGCGTGATTCGCAACGGCAAGGACGAGGTTCAGCAGACCGCTTTCACTGTCATTAACTACGAGTTGCTGACCACTAAGTTGAGCGAGTTACAGGCGAACGACTACGATTGTATTGTGTTTGACGAGAGTCATTATCTCAAGAACAAGGACACTGCTCGTACTAAGTCAGCACTCACCCTCGCCAATTGGCCTACGGTTAGCGGACTCATCTGTTTGTCAGGCACACCTATCCTCAACAGGCCTGCCGAGTTCTACAACGTGTTGCGTATGCTCATGCCCGGAACGTTCGCCAATTGGTTTGACTTCGTGAAGAAGTATTCAGGAGCATACAAGGGCGACTTCGGTTGGGTGACGAGTGGTGCTACTAACATAGACAAGTGCGAAGACGGCGTGACCTTACCGCTCAATCATTTGCTACGCGATGTAATGTTGCGCCGCACTTATGACGATGCGGGGATAGCCGAAACGATGCCTGACCTTGTTCAGCAAATTGTAATGGTTGACCTTAGTGATAAGGACAGGAAACTCCACGACTCAGAACTTGACAGGTGGATGGATGAATACGATAGGCTGTCCGCACTCGGTTCGCTCCCGCAGGGTTATGCTCTTGAGATGCTGACCGCACTGCGCCACCTATGCGGACGCATGAAGGTTCAACACGCTGTTGATTGGGCTACTAACTATCACGAGCAGACGGGCAAACCTCTCGTGGTTTTCGCTCACCATCGCGACGTGATTCTCGGAATCCATGACGGACTCAAGGGACGCACTGCTACGATTACAGGCGAGACTGCATCCGAAACGCGCCAGCAATATGTTGACCTGTTCCAAGCGGGTGACCTTGACTTCCTTGTGTGCTCAACGCTTGCAGCGAAGGAGGGTATTACACTAACGAATGCTGATACAACTCTGTTCGTTGAACGCGAGTGGGTTCCCGCATGGGAGCAACAGGCGGCCCACAGGGTCAGGCGTATGTCGCAGGAGAGTAGCGTGTGTCACCAAGTCATCCTGTCTGCGGTTAATTGTATTGACGAGCATTTTGACAAGGTGGTAGCGGCTAAAGCCGAAGTGATTAAGCGGGTGCTTGACGGTGACGCTGAGGAGAGAGCGCAGGGTGACATCGTGAAGAGTCTCCTTGCATCCTTGACGGGGGTGGTAGCGTGAAGTGGAATCCTAACACAGGTGAGTTTGTCAAACAAAAAGTGCTGAACCTGTACGCGGGCATCGGTGGTAACCGCCGTCTTTGGGGTGACGACTACGAAGTCACAGCCGTTGAGTACGACCCCGACATCGCCGCAGTCTATCAAGCGCATTTCCCTAACGATGAGATGGTAATAGGTGACGCGGTTGAGTATGTCCTTGAACACTACAAGGATTTTGATTTCATTTGGGCAAGCCCACCATGCCCCACGCATAGCCAATACAGATACTATGTTGGTGTGAAAGGTAAGGGGTTTGACCCTGTAATACCCGATATGACTTCGCTCTACGGGCTTATCATTTTCCTCAAGCATCACTACGAAGGCCAATGGGTAGTGGAGAACGTTCGCCCATACTACGAGCCGCTGATACCCGCGCAGAAGGTGGGCCGGCACTATGTTTGGTCCAACTTTGACATACCCGCTATCAAAAGTAAGCCTACGCTCATCGGTAAGCGCAACAAGATAAGCGAGATGGAAGAGGCTATGGGTTACGACCTATCGTCATTCAAAATACCTAACAAGCGGCAGATTCTACGCAACTGTGTTGAAGGTGAACTTGGTTTACATATACTCAAGGCTGCATTCTTGGAGGTGGTAGCGTGAAGTGGAACGCTGACACAGGTGAGTTTGAGGTGGAGCACGAGGCAAAGAAAGACACCATGAAAAGGGAGGTTGGAAAGACCATTGGGAGTGCGCCTCGCGCTCCGGTTACCACGAAAGGGGGTGACGAGATAAACCTTAGCACTATATTCTCAATGCTCCCTGACCATATTTTGTATGACGATACCGAGTTCCCTCGCACGCTTCCTGAAGCGGAGGCGAGGGTTCTCGCCTCTCTCGCCATTGAGTGTATCGGTGGCGATATTCTCCACAAACCACCATACTCAGGCTACGCACAATGGACTGATGCGCAACAGCGCAGGTTCCGCAAGGCTGAAATGAACATCGCCCTTCGCTTGCTACGGATTGCGGGGAAGAGACACCCTGCGCCGGAGACGCAGGAACATGACGAAGGAAACAATTTACCCTTGTAGTATTGAACATGATGGACGATGGACGACCGCTAACGGTCGCAGAATATCGCTGATAGGTCAGCATTTTGACACGCCGAATGGGACGGAGTGGCGTGAAGAGGAGATTAGGTTCGTTAGCATAGCGGCTGAATCAATAGACGAGTGTCCCGAATGCGCCGCGCCTGTATCTAATAGCGCGCCGATGCTTGAAGGCGTGGCGCATCAGATTTACCCATGTTGCGTGTGCGACAATTTCGTATGGTCAAGACGTAAACTTGTATCAAATGAAATGGCGGAGGAATACGCATGAGCGTAGCATGGAGTCCTGAACAGTCTGATTTAGATTGGACTCTAAAACAATTAAACGCTCTCGGTGTTGACGAAGTATGGTCAACGGGCGAGATGCAATACAAACGGACGGGAGTGAAAGAGTTGTCTCTTCTCACCCGAACTGAGCGTGCCGGTGAAGCGCACGCACGATTACTCACAGTGTTGAGTGAACTCGGTTGGTCTTGTGACGATAGCGGAGCGGCTATCACACCTGACGACCCGATGGAACAGATGCTACACGCTCAGCGAGAGGCCCAAGATTGGGCCTGTCCAAGCGAAGACTGCGACACACGCCTTGTTGATTGCGGGCTTGAGAAAGCGCGATGGGTTTCACACGGTTTGCAGTTAGCGGTCAACCCTAATACAGGCGATGAGACGGAGGCGGAACGCTGGCTCGTGCATCTTAGATGCGTGGATTGCGCTGAGGATATTCGCATGAATCCGCTTGACTACGCCCTGATAGCGGGCGATGATTTGTTTCACACATACACTACGGCTACCCATGTTTATCATACCCTATCACGCGAAGCGTTAATCGCGCTCGTGGATGCTGGCGAAGGTGACACGGGAACCGCATTAGGTAGTCGCGATTTAGATGGTGACTTATTGCCACCCCACCTTCAAGGCACTTTTTGTTTGATTTCTGATAGGCTTGAATCAGAAGAGGAATAACTCTCATTTTGGCTCAAAACCTGAGATTTTGGGCTGACCAAACGGTCGGCTTCTTTATAAAGCAACCATCACTATCAGAGGTTAGCCGGGAACGGCGGGACTGATAAAAATGAGTAATAACAGAATGGTAATCTTCGGGAGACCCGAAGGTAGTAATGAAACGGCTGTGCGCATAGCGTACGAAGCGGCGAACGGTGAGATGCGGGTATGGATTCCGCAAGGAGCAGTGGCCTCTCGTATAATTTGTGCGGACGGAGAACGAACGGCATATGTGTTGAGTGAAACGCAGATAGATGACAATACGTTTGACCCTGCACAGGTGTTCGTGGGTGAGTATACGCCTATGGCTCCTGTGAAGAGTAACGATGTAGAGTTTGTAGACGCGGTTGAGCAGGGAGTGGAAGAAGCAAACCTGCGTCACCTTATCAAAATGCAGAAAGAACAGAACGCTGAGACACTGAGCAACGTAAGCGAGGCTGTAGCGGAGGCACTACCCGTGCCTATACCTATACCTAACCTCGTTGAAGACGTGGACGATGAGCCTGTCGCTGAACTAATCATAGACGAAGAGGCTATCGCCACAGGATTCGTTGGGCAGAACACAGGCGCAGTTCAGGAGACTGTTGATATTGACAGTGATGACTACGATGACAGCGTGCCACAGTTCGCACAGGCTTCACCTGAGACTGCTGGTGACACTAACACTGCATGGGGTAGCGCGCTGCTCAAGGGAGACAGGGACAGACACGCTGTACCTTGGCGCTTCGTGCCCACTAAAGTACCTGCGTACGTGATGACGCAAGCAGACGCTGAGTCTGCACCGGTACCAATGAGGGTTAACAAAGCGAACGGTGAACCGGCCGCTTATCACATCATGAACCCCACGCTCGCTAACGAAAATCAACCTGCGGGTGCCCATCTTGGGACTGTCAGTGACTCGTATCACTTGCTACCACACACAGACGTATTTGACCCTATTATGAAATACGGAGACCAAAAGGGTCTCAAGACACACGTGACTTCATACAACCAAGGAGCGAAGGGCCGGTGCGATATTGACGTGAGCCAAGCGACTCAGTCGCGCCAATTAGCAGCACAACGGTTGAAGGAGAAGGGGCACAAGTGGCTTGACACAAGCACTTTCAGTGACAACCTAGACAAGTTAGACGGCCTGTACAAATACGGGTTCGCTATCCACAACAGCGTAGACGGCAGTGGTGCATTGTCCGTGCAAGGACAAGCACTCAGGGTTTACTGCAATAACCTTGCAGTCATGGGCGGCGTGGACACCATTGTTCGCCTACGACACAAGAACGGAGTCATGGACAACATTGATTGGGACGCGTTCGGTGAGACCATCGTCAACGCCACCGTTGAGTTGCAGGAGTGGCTCGTCAACCAAGAGTTGTTATCATACATACCGATTGACGCTCAACTGTTCAACAAACTAACTGTAGTCGGTAGCAAAATCAACGCGCTCACCCTTCCACGAGTGAAGGTTGAGGACGAAAAGACAGGCAAGTTCTCGTTACAGGGTGCCCACATGTGGCGCGTCATTGGTAGCGGTTACGTTAACCCGAACACAGGAGGCAGCGGACGTGACCTTCCTTTCGTCAAGGTTGACAAGCAGCAGAACGGTACAGCGTACCACGCCCTACAATGTTTCACCGGAGCGATTACACACAAACCTGAATGGGTTTCAGCGGACGGTAAGAGCAAGATGGCGGGCAACACGTTGTCCATTGACGGCATGACCAAGAAGTTGACATCAGTGAACAACATGTTCACCGGACTAGGAGAGAGTGTATACAGCGCGTACCTTGAGCACACAGGTCAAGAGAAGTTGAGCCAAGCGGATTTGCCACTCGTGGCTGAGTTCGTAAGGCAGAACCCTGACGTTATTGAAGTCGCTATCGGCGGCCGAAGCACAGCACTATGCGACGTACCAACCGTTGAGGAGTCATTGATGATTGCGTGAGCGGGGCTTCGGCCCCCTCACCTTTCACACAAGGGAGTGAAAAGAAATGAATGGAGAAATTAAAGAAAATGAACCGACAGGCGATTGCCCGTGCGGTGGTGACGAGTGCCCTTCCGCTTTCGGTTGGGTTTGGAAGAGCAGTGACCTTGGTAACAGTATGCACAGGGGTAAGATATGGACTGAGGTTTGCCCGTGCTGGGACACTGACGAGCGAGCATGGAACGCTGAGACAGGCGAGTTCGTGGCGGCCGAGCCGCCCGTTCCGCCGGGCATGGATGAAGAGAACTTCCACAGGTTCCGCCAAAAGGTATGGGACAACGTGAAGCAAAGTACTACTGACCTCGCTATGAACATGAAGCACGAGACTCGCAGAGGAGCGGACGATGGGACGGTGTTGGAATGAGTGATGATATTCCCATACCTGTACCTAAAGACTACGGGTTCACCATAGGACAGCAGACTCAGGTGAGCCACGGTTCGCTTGAAGTTGGGTTTGATACAGGGGCGAACGAGTATTGGTATCGGTTGGAGAGCGCTGCTCTTCGCCGCTACCTTGACTTCGTTGCAGTATGTAGCGAAGAAGTGTGGTTGTATTTCACTGAATCAGGAATCTTCACTAGAGCGGTTGACAATTCATTCGTTGCGATGGCGGAGGTAAGTTTCCACGGTACCGATACTACTGATGAAGTCATAGGAGTAGTAGGCGTTGACGTGAAAGATTTGGTAAATTGTATTGACAAAGACGAGAAGCACATCACTCTCGTACCGCAACACGAGTTCAGTGAACTGTTGGTGGTCAACGATAACTGTATGACCACTCTCAAAGCGTATGACGAAGAGCCGGTTACACCGAAGACACCTGAACTTGACCTGACTACTTTCACTACGATTGGCAGTATTCAGTTTGATAAAGCATGCAAGCGCATGAAGAGCGTGGGTGACGATTACGTAATCCGTACAACTGAAGGTGGACGCGTGAAATTGATATGCAAATCAGGTAGCATAACGCGTGAGTATAACCTGTCGGATACATATGCAGGCGACCCTGCTCGTGCTCAGTATAGTGGTCAGTACCTGCTAGGGTTGTGCAAAGCAATACCGACGACCAAGAATGCTGCTATTGATTTACTGATAGAGTGGGAAGACGATAAACCGTTGATGGTCACAGGTAAAGACGACCTCGTGCGATGGCAATACATGCTCGCTCCAAGGGAGGAGTATTAAATGACACACTTTCTGAAATGCAGATACGAAGAGACGTACCCTGACGGTGTACACATATACACTTTCAAAGGTGAGTGCGAGGAGACAGGCTTGTCGGTAAGCGTTGAGTTGTTCGGGCCGGATTTGTTCAGATACAATCAAGGAGAACTTATCCAAGACGCGTTCCCTTACATTGACGCTAACCATCGTGAGTGGATGATGACAGGTCGTTTGGGGGTGAGCGCGTGAAGTGTAAAAATTGTGACGAGAGGACAGCGGAATACCCGTGCGGGTCATGCGAAGACTGTGTGACGCCTTACGTGCGAGGGCGAGCCGATGATAATACTGTTCACGCTTCGTTCTTGGACAGGGCGCGGCGCACGATACAAGAGTTGCTGGACATCATTCAGCAGGAAGTTTACCCTGCGCTCAACAGAGTACCGGACGGGGATTTTCGTACGATTGAGGATGCTCAGATGGAAGTGTTAGACCTTAAGGTTGACTTAGAGCAAGGGTTGACCGACATTACTCTGTCACCTGAGCGCGACCCTGCGGAGGTTCGGGCAAACCTGAAAGAGATGGTGGATGGGATGAACGAACATTGGGTTAAGACAGCGGAGCGAACTACACCTGTGTACAAGCAAGGATTCCTGAACCCCATAAAGGTTCCATACCCTGAAGGTTGTCACCCTGTCACGCGCGTAGCGAGCGAGAGTGCTCCTTTCGTGTTGATTGATTCATGGAAGCGAGGTGACGCCTGATGTGGTATTTCGGTGACCCTTGTTATGTGGTTGATGATTGGGTAGCGTTTTGGACTAAACTCAAGAAAAACGATTGGAAGGATGGTGAGATTGAATGGTGCGGTCAGACGATAGAGATTATGTCTAACGGTGGTGACGGCGTTTGGAGATTTGAAGGTCTTGATACAGCATACGGCAACGAGTTCGGCGTGGACGCGGGTATCTTCTGCGCTATGCCTATGTCTGTGTTAGACAAGACGGTTGAGGAAATTAGAGAGCGCGACTTAGGTATGCTCTTTAAGCAAGAGCCTGAAGTGTATGTCAAGAATGGTATCGTTTTCATTAACGACACACCCGACTCTTCCGCCGAAGAGTGCGAGGGGTGTAATAGCGTTGATGATAGCGGTAATTTTACTTGGTGTAACTGCGGCTACGCTTTTTGTTTTGGTTGCGATTGTACGGAGTGTGAGGAAGCATGAATACAGACAAATACGAAGGGCATAGCGAAGATGAAGAAACTTGGAGTAAGTATGCGAATTGGGCTACTGAGAGATACCCTAGAGATGCGGACGAACAACTCATAGCAGACGAACAACTCATAGCAGACGCACCACTTCTCCTCGCAGAAGTCAAGCGGTTGCGTGAAGCGATTGCTGATATTGCTATCAACATGGAGGCGGCTGACGAATCATACATGGGTGGCTTCATTGAAGATTTGAGGAAGGTGATAGAATGATTGATACAGACAAATACGAAGGACAGATTGAGTTTGATTATGTATTGAAAGAGATTGAAGTTGGCGTAGATATATCCGAAGGCAACTACGACATACTACGATACTACCGAGATGAATACAAAGACCTGCTCGCAGAAGTCAAGCGGTTGCGTGAGCAAAACAAATTGATGGTGGATTACTTTCGCTTCATGCGTGATGGTGGATTCACTGACGATGATTGGAGAACAGTAAATGAATGGATAGGAGATGATTGAATGATTGATTTAGATATGTTAGAAGAATTATACAACGATGATATTAGTAGAGCAAGCGAGTGGATTCCCGACCTGCTCGCAGAAGTCAAGCGGTTGCGTGAAGTGATGAGTAAGGTGGTAACAATTCTTGGACCTAATGAAATTGATGCAGAAGAATTACTCATTAGTGCTTTGACGGAGAGTGAGAAAGAATGATTGACACAGACAAATATGAAGGACACATGGATTGGTATGAGGATGGGTATTGTCCTAAGTGTGATGAGAGATGGAACATTGATTCTCACGCATGGCATTGTCCTACTTGTGATGCAAAATTGATTGAGAGGGTGAAGAAAAATGATTGACACAGACAAATACGAAGGACATACACCTGCTCATGCTTGGCGAATGGCTGATGGTTCGGCTATGTTCATGCAATCGGCTAACAATAATGCTGATGCACAACTCATAGCAGACGCACCACTTCTCTTAGCAGAAGTCAAGCGGTTGCGCCGTGTCATTGAGGACATTGAATCCATGATACCTGACAACCACGAAGAGGTAAGCCCTGTCTTGAGCGATATTCTTAGTGAATGTCACAGGGTGCTACCCATGTTCAACGAGGTGATTGAATGAAAATGAAGTGTCCGCATTGTAAGACAGGCGCTCTGCGCCTCAAGGATTACAAAACGGTAGGGCGCATAGCGTCCCTAAAGCGTAGCACAGGCAAACTCGTTTGCGACAACTGCGACCACGTGGAAGTGTTCAAATGAGGCATAAACTGAGCGTGAAGAAACACCGGTTCACTGTCATACTTGATAAGTTCGTAGACTTCTTGGAAGAGAACGAACCCATGACCACTAAGGAATTGATAAACGAGTGGTGCGATTGGTGGGAAGAACACCGCGAGCATATCAAACAGACGAAGGACAGGCACCTGATGAGTGCTTATCGTAACCTACCCGGTACCCAAACCTTGGCTAACCGTATATCTTGCGACACGCGCTTCGCTAACATTTCTCCTATCTATTGGGACGAGAAGCAACAACGACATAAAACCACGACCGCCCAATGGGTTTTAAAAGACAGCCAACCTGCGGAAGAGCAGGTGGTTGACGATGAGTGAACAAGTGTACGGGGTATGGCCGGGTAAAGGGAAGCGAGGACAGGGGTACGAGCACCGGCTGACCTTTATGATATATCGCGGCGAGTTGCGGGTTGATATTAGGGAATGGCGTAGCGTGACGCACGAAAATCCCGGCCCGACTCGTAACGGTTGGAGACTGAACCTTGACGATGCTAAGGAGTTGCATACTGAATTAGGCAACCTGCTTGAAGACGCCGTGCAGCGCGAAGCCGCGCTACGACTCAGTGACCATTTAGAGAGTGATGACTGATGCCATGCGTCAGATGCAGACGAGAGCGGGTAGTTCACCCACTACGAGGTTTGTGCCACCAATGTTTAGGACGTGTTAAACTTGAGCGGAAAGGCTGAGGCTAAACTCAAGACCCGCCTGCTGTACGCGCAGGGTGAAGAGTCTCTCAAACTCAGACTGCGGTTCGTGGCCGACCTGTTATCGGTACCGAAGCATGACACAAGTGACGCTATGTCATTAGCGTTAGCGCTACGGAAAAAGGGGGTCGGGCGGTTACTGCACAACCTGTTCATTGATTGCCTGTATGTCGTAGCGCGAGTGCGCGAGTTACCGATTAGCCACTCGGCTATCAAACGGGCCACTGCTCAAACGTTTGACCTCGGCTTACGCGCACGCCTGTCTTGGTTACCCGACAACCGTGACCTTGTATGTTTCATGTATGATTGTACACCTGAGCATCTTGCTGAATCCTTACAGGGGTGAACGTGACTGACTTCGTTAGAAAAAGCGGCGCGGCTTGCTACTCTCCTCCGGCGCGATGCCGACAAGAGCAAACGAGTTCTGTATGCTCACGTTCAGCGGTTCTCTCGTAACCACCCGCCCGGTGACGTGGCGGAGATTGCCGAGTTCTTTTACGGTCACAAAGTAATGAGCGTGGATACGCTGATGGTGACGGTCGGGACGTATGTTGGCATTCACGGTGAAGAGTGGGACGTGCTACTTGACAGCGAAATCCGGCGCGCTCGGAGCATAGTTCCACTGCTTGCGAGCGAGTCGCCCATCAAGCCGAAGCGACCCTTGCGCCTGTCTGTACCACAGGCGACCCTCCTGTTATACGATTTACAGAAAAGAGACAGGCGGGGCACAGTCATCAGTCAGATTTTTGAGAGAGTTAGCAGGGAAGAAGCGATGCTCCTTTGGGCTAGAGTGTTGGGGGAATACCCCCCTGTACGCAAACGCAATTTTCTGAGAGCGATAGCCAAGTGTAGTGGCTACGCTGCCGAGCGGTTGGGGCAAGCGTGCAAAACGCATGGGATAGGCGCTGTCGTTAAATCGGCTCTTGACGGCTCGCTACCCCGCTCCCACGAAATCGTGGCTGGAGTCCCATTCTCGCCCGCCGTATATACCCGATGGGTTAATTGGCAACCGCCTTACGAGCATACTCTTTACGAGGCAATATCCACGACTCGCGCCTTCGTGCATAAATCCCCTGACGGTGTTTGGGTGTTCCGCCGTTCAGGTGAGAGATGGGCACCGCACCCTCCACTTGAAGGGTTGCCTGACTGTGAAGAAGTGGTGGCTGAAGTGGAGCAGCGCGGTGACAAACTCGTGTTAGCGGACTTACTACACTCGTCCGAGCATCCTCAGAATTGGAAACGCCCGTGTTCCGAGCGGCTGAAATTGGCTCGCTCGCTGCGTGATTCCGACCAATTATTGAGCCTGTTACGCAACCTTGAGCGTAACACCACCTTGCGCCTATCAGATGCTGGCGCTCCTTATTTTGATTCCAACGGCGAAGGAGGCTGTATAGCACCTTCGTCCCTCTTTGAAGTCCCGTTGCTACTCACACGCGTTCGCGTGGTTGACGGCATGGGCGAACTGTGCCTATCGGCAGCCGATGGGTACGACTACGAGCAGGTGGCATGCGTCCCCTGCGACCCTCAGATTCTCCGTGTTCCGCGACTACGCGGACACCTTACCTCACGATGGGTTGACATCGAAGCACTTGGCGTTATCATCGTGTGCATCGCTTTCGGGTATGACGGCGAAAGCATAGACGGGTGCTCACCTTTGCGCCTTGACGGTTCGCTCGGATTAAGCGACACTATTCAAAAGGGTGACCTCTTCGCATTATCAGATGCGTAGCGATGACTTCTATCTTGCATGGCTTGCACGCGAAGCACGATTCACCTGCGTTATCAGATTCGCTCCCGAGAGACCTCTCGGTTACAGACCCCTGCGTCACGTGGTAGTATCTATCCGGCCTGAACCTGAATTACAGGCGTGGCTCAAAACCAAAGGAATAGAAAACAGGTTTGTTGGTGACGCCGCAGGTATCAGAAAAATCCTGCACCTCCTTGCTCCTGTCTCTGATTTTGTTAAGGATAAAAAAGGCATGGAAAAAATAACAAAGATGGTAGTCAAACCCCTACGGGGTTTGAAGCATGAGGAGTTGTTCCAATCATTCCGACGTTTCTTGTATTATTCTTAGAATTAGAATTGTTATTATTGTTATAGGAATAATAGTGGAAACATTGGAAAGATAATAATTCTTCAAAAAATCTATCAAATGGTAACAAATATGGTCGGCCTCTTTATAAAGCAACTGTGGCAAATGTCAGTTTATGACTCAAAATGAGACTGTTTGGAGAGAAAGATACAGGCCGACAAAATTGACACAACTTATCGGGTTAGACAAATTGACCGCTGACATAGCGTCATGGGGGACAACAAACAATTGGCCTGCCGCGCTGCTTTTTGCTGGACCACCCGGTACAGGTAAGACTACGACAGCCGGAGTAATTGCTAACGAGATGCTCGGCGAATCCCTTGTCGCTAACTTCCACGAGACTAACGGCTCAGACGAGAGAGGTATTGATTTCATCCGTGACAACATTAAGCAGATGGCGCGAATCAATCCGTTGGGTTGCCCCCGCAAGGTGATACTACTCGACGAGGCTGACGGGTTGACTAAGCCTGCGCAGGAAGCGCTACGCCGCACGATGGAGAAGTATAGCGACAAGAGCATGTTCATTCTCACGGCTAACAATAAGCATGCCATCATCCCTGCCATCCAATCTCGCTGCGTAACCTACGACTTCACACCTTACACAGTAGCAGAAGTGGCCGACCTCATGGGTCGTCTTATGGCGCAAGGGGCGCACATGCCCCTAGGGTGGTCTGAGTCTTACGACCTACTCCATTCAGCCACAGGCGGTGACTTGCGTCAGTGCGTTGACCTTTTACAATCTACTGCTAAAGAACCCGAAGCACTGCACGAGAGGCTCGTTGGCCTGTCCCGTGACTTATCCAATCCCGCGTTATCAATAGCGGCGGGTGACTACGAATCACTACGCGTTGAACTGAAGCGTTTGGCCGAGGGGCACCTCTCCAACTTGGAGATGCTGCGCCGGCTTCATCAGTTCGTTAGGACACTCGGTATGGATGCCGGGCAGTTCACATCTTATTCCGTTGTATGGGGGGACTTTGTAATGAAGGCGACCACATGGCCGTTAGGGGCAGAAGAGTTCATAGACTACTTCGTGGCGTCCCTACAATCCCCCGTGCAGCGGGAACTAGAAACCGATAAAAAAGGAGTATGAAAAAAATGGATACAGAAAATGTAACAATATGGCCGGATGAAGTGAATGAGAGGCTCTCATGGTGGAGCGAGAACAACGGGAAGACGCTTGAAGAAGCGCAAGAGTTGTTCACGGTATACCTGCGAGAGAAACTTGGCATTGATAATCCGAGAGACGAAGACGAAGATTTCCTCGTGGACAGCGCGGAATCTTTTGTTGTTGAAAGAAGAACAGGCGGGAGCAGGCAGAAGACGGTGACCTTTGTAGGTTATTTCGTTGGTGTTGATAAGAAGGTGACCGACAGGCGAGAAGGTGACAGAGAGGCGGCAGTCAATGCTGCTCGGCAGAACTTGAACGCGGCAATCGCTAACGGAATCGTTGGACGCGGGTACGTGGATAACGGGCGTTGGATGATGGAAACGAACAAGGGCATAGTGCAGACTGAAGACAGTGCTGACGGCGATGACCCATGGTGGCTCGTACGTGATGGTGACTTGAACCTTGCAGTGTTGCAGACAAACGCTGAGTGGTCGTCCTACGGCAAACCGATTCGTCCTACAATGTGGGCACGAACGTACTATTTCCTTGGGAACACACAAGACGCGTTTGAGGACAGTGTCAAACTATGGGCAATCCGTGTCAGCGACCCGACTGAACCACCGTCATTCGCCGTAGCGATTGGTCACCCTGTCAAGTGCAAGGTGATGCCGCCACGCGAGAACCAACAGACAGACATTCCGTTCGTGACTGCTGCTAACAAGTTCATGACAACCATCCAATACACTGATGATTTCGTGGACGAGGCTGAGCGAGCGTTCCTCGCACCTGAGAAATTATGGACAGGGCACGAGTTGTACACGCCCCTACCTGAACTTGAAGAGGTATTCCACAGTGACAGCAAAATGGTACCCGGTATCGCTAACGCAATCGGACCGCTTGTCATCGTGAAGGGCAAAGTCACTGACGTTAACCGTGAAGGTTGGGACGACACCTACGGGACAGACCCAACAGGTAAGAGATACCCAATGCGAATCTCATCGTTCGCTCTACAGCGAGCGTTCCCTGACGGACTGCGCCGGGAAGTATCGTGCTTATTACACGGTCACCTTGTTCAGAGCAACCACGCTTTTGAGTACCGTGATGGTGACCGATGGTTACCTTACGCTGACAAGTCTACCGTGTTCATCTTCGGCAGACTTGGCATGCGCACAATCAACAACGATGACGGGACCACAGACGAAATCCCAAAAATCAACGCACTTGGAGTGTACGCCGTTCCTCGCCTCGTAATACCTGCGGGCGAGGGTGGTGACACCTCCCTTAACCAATACGGAGGCGGGTTGAAGTGAGTGGATTCGCAAGCATGAAGAAAGCCGCTAACGTAGTTGAAGAAGAACCACCTGAAATAGTCGTGCCTGAACAGGCCGACCTGCCGGAAGTTACTACCATGACTCCCGAAGCGCGTACAGGCATTTGGGGTGAGATTAAGGAAGCCGCTGGGAACAGCGACCACAACCACACCTTCATCCTCGCTTGGGGAGATGAAGGTACGATGAAGACCGGTTGCGTCATGGACGCTCTAACCGAAGCAGACCTCAAGAACAACGGGTGTATTCTCGCAGTGGACTTTGACGGCGGGTCAGCGGCTTGCCGCTCGGCTCACCACCGAGACAAGTTACCACATATCCGCGTGCTCTCACCATGGGTGATGAGCGGCGAAGGCCGAACCACCTTTGACTACCCTGCCACCCATGACCGGGTCATGGATATTGGTCGCGCTGCCATTGAGTGGGCGCATAAGCAACAGTCGTCCGACTACAAAGGTGACCGCTTGAAGTGGTTTGTAGTGACCGGGCTTGACCAATGGAATGAGGTCGCAACTAACTGTATGAAAATCATTGACTTGGGTTCAGCATCTGACGGAATCTCCGCTACAGTGAACGCTCACCAACTCGTAGGCAACCGCTGGAATTGGAATATCCGATACACTCGGTACCACCAACTGTCTGCAATTTGTACAGCGCTCATGACGCTGGGTGTTAAGGTGTACCTTGAAACTCACGAGCAGGTAGTGTACGAAAACAACAAAGAGACCCTCAACAGCAAACCTGCTTGCGAGAAGAATCTAGTCAACAAGGTCAACCAAATCATTCACTTTGAGCGCGACGAAGAGCGCGACGATGACGGTAGCAAGACAGGCGTAGTCAATTATCAGGCTACGTTTGAAAAGAGCAAGACCAATTTCAATCTGCAAGGGCAACGCCGACTCATCGGAGTTACGCGCCCTGACGCACCGGGTGTATTCCACGGTCTACCTGAACTGAGTGGTGATGAACTGTGAACCACGAATGCCCCGTGTGCGGTGGCGTTGATACGATTGTCACTCGCTCTATGAGCAACACGCTGTACAAGCACTGCACCGTTCAAGGATGCAATTGGGAGTATACTACTCAAAGTGTAAACGATTACTCGTGGGTCACGCCTGCGATAGAACGCCGAATAGTGAAGTTCATCGTAGAAGATTTCACTACCGAGGAACTGTTAGCGATACCGGGAGTGTATATTGCGGTAGTCAATACTGTGAACGCTGAAGTGATAGACCACTACAGCGACCGCTTACCTGTACCTGAAATTGGGAGTGAGGAAGAATGAGTGATAGACTTACTTGCTACAACGTGAACTGTCGTGTGAACGAATACTTCCGTATGGATATGCAAGACCGGGAAGAGACCGCATGGTCGCATTTGGATTCTAACCAATGCCCCGGTTGCTCGGAGGTGGGTGAATGAGTGAAGGTATTGAATACCCTGCCTTACCCGATGAAGTTCTGTCAACTCGTACTAACATGAATATCAGTAGTATCAAATCGGCTATGGAGCGCGGACAACTCATTATCAATGAGGCGTATCAACGCGAGGCAGTCCAACGCTCTAAACCTGACTTCAGGACCCGGCTTATAGAATCGGTGTTGATGAACTTCCCAATCCCACCTATCACTATACTCAAAACGCCGAGCGGTCAGCCTGATGAGATTCTTGACGGGCAGCAACGTGTGACTACAGTCTTAGACTTCATGAAAATTGACGGCTCGTTCTCTATCAAGGGCGAAGCGCTAATGAAATTAGATTATGATATATTCAGTAAAAAGAAGTTCAAGGATTTACCCGAAGAGTATCAATGGCGCATAGAAAATTACAAGATAGGTGTAGACGAAGTCAGGGAGACTGACGATTACCCTGCTGAGGATATTTATACAATCATGAATACTAATCGTATTGATATGAAACACGAAGAACTAATGAAATCTCGTTACTGTCGTGAGGACGCTTATCAGTTGCTCGCTGAATATAGCGAGAGTGAGCCATGGTTATCTTCGGTAGCGGCTAAGAGAAACAGTCGTTGTAAAGCGACAGGGTTGGCATTCAAGGCACTGATGTCTATTGATTATGGCAACGCTCTACCGTCAGGTTCCCAAGGTAAGTGTTTGGAGTGCTATATGGAGAGAGTTCTACGAGGGAATAATCCCACGCCCGGTAATGTATTGAGAGCGAAACTACAATCAACCTTGAGGTTGCTCAAATCTGTTTTCGGTGACACTCCTTCTATGAAAATAGATTATGTAATCCCGTCCAATACTAAACTGTACAGTATTAACTTTTACATACTGTTCTATTGCATCCGTAGGGCTAAAACTGAATACAGTTCTCAAACAATTGAGTCTAACGCTGGCGCTATTAGAGAAGGCTTCTATGCTTTTGTTAACGAACACCGTTACGATTATTTGGAAAACCGTGCCCTTTCAGGTAAGGCTATATCAAAACGCAACTTGCACTGTTGGGACAACTTCTTTCACCCGTTATTGGAATTATTGACAGAAGACGAGCCTACCCGTGATGAGCGTAGGATTTTTACACCCACTCAGCGAGTTGTGATTATCGGTAAGGCGTTGGAAGAGGAAGGTGGCATATTCTGTCACTACTGTAAAAACGAAATTATGTCCGTTGATTCAGTGGAGATAGACCACATAAAACCGTGGTCGGAAGGCGGTAAAACCGTTATAGAGAACGGAGCAGTGATTCATTCATCGTGCAACAAAGAGCGACATCATGCAAGAGGTGAGGAAGAATGACTCGCGTGACTGTAGATAAGGACGACCTGCGCAAGTTCGTGCAATCGTTCGGGCACAACGTGATTGACCTGAAACTGAGCGCTCACGAGTTCAGCCTCAACGGTGGCGTAGCCATGCCAACTCATTTCTTCACTCAACGAATTAGTGCTACTGTTGATGAGGCGGGTGAGTTCATCATACCCGACATCTCTAAGGTGGTAGCGTTTCTACGAGCGTGTGATGGTAATACTATCACAATGTGGCAGAGACCCGGTCGCCCGCTCCACTTGAGCAACGGTAGCACCGAAGTAACGATACCGGCAGTGGACGGCGTACGCAGTTCTGAACGGTTGTCGGTCATCGCTAAACTCGTTAGCGCTAGTATTGAGAACGAGTGGAGTGAGTGGGCTGGTGAAAGGTTGAACTGTCACGGCAAAATCACGGATACCAATTCTCTCCTGCCTGTATCACGGATGGTTAGCGTGGTCGGTAAAGACAAAGTGTTCACTACAACGTTCGCTGAGGATGGTATCACGTTCTCAGCAGGCGACAAGAGTGATGCGCAGATGAGCGTAACCATAGAGGCGGAGACCGGTGTGGTACCCGAGGGCGGAGTGTCAAACACCTTTGGTGGATGGCTGCCTGTTCTGCTGAACGCGCTACCGGCCGGACCTTGTTATGTGTATACAGGCGAAGACAGCGTCATGGTGTTCAGTCATGCTGAGAAGGAATGCTTGTTGGTCGTAGTACCGCAGGGGGAGTGAGGCTATGCCTACTAAGAAAATAGGAAAGCGGACCAATCAAAAACTCATTAGAAGGATGCACGAAGTGTTGTTTCAGCACGGGCCTATGAGCGCCAACGAATTGTCCTGCAAAATCTATGACCTTTACCCCAATTTCAAAAGGTTCCATCGTAGCGCCATGATACTAAGTCAATTGATGGTCGGGCGACCTAAGATGTTCAAGTCACTCGGTGTATCTTCTACTCATCGGTGTTTACTGTGGGAAGCGTTACCGCGAGGTGAAGAGGAATGATTTGCGACCAATTCTTTCAGCGTGGTAGCGACAACCCGAGCATATACACTCGGTATCGTGACGCTAACGGTGACGTAATTTCTCAAACGCGCGACGACTTCAAGTCCTTCTTTTGGGTGGACGCCGAGCGTACGCCTGATTGGAAGATTGACAAAATGGTGAAACAGTATCCGGGTACTACCGTGATGCGCGATGTACGAGCGACAGGTTTGGACGGCAGACCGCTGATGAAGGTGGAGTGTTATACCCCGAAGGATATGTATAACATGCGCGGGTTCTTCGGTAAGACTTACGAGGCCGATATTCGGTTCCCTGATAAGTTCATCATTGATAACTACACTGAGTTACCTCGCTGGTCACCCCGTAAGTGGTGGTTTGATATTGAGTGTGACACAGGCGACGACAACTTCTCCACTATCATAGCGGTAGTGGACTCCGACCTTGACACGCCTGTCGTGTTCGCGTGGGCGGACGAGCGAACCAACTGCCCGTTCACCGTAGACAAAACGAAAGTGCAGACTATCGCTTGCGAAGTGAGAGGCGTGGAGTATGAGTTACGCTTAACTGATAGTGAAGACTCCATGCACGATTCGTTCGTTGAGTTCTTCTTGGAACGTGACCCCGATATGCTCGTAGCGCACGGCGGAATGTTCTTTGATTTCCCTCAGTTGTGGAAACGGATGAAGGACCCGAACGTCCTCTCACCGGTAGGCAAGTTCCGCAAACCGGAAGGCGGACACTACCAACGCAGAAACGGTGCCACCAACTACACGGCTCAGCCGATAGTAGGTCGGTGGTGTTTTGACACAAGTGCGCCGGCAACGAGCGGTACAGGCTTTGAACGGGTATGGAAGGATAGCGGTAAGGGTCAACTTGCTTCGCGCAAGTTGAACGATATTGCCGAAATGCTTGACCTCGGTAGTAAACTGACTGAAGAGATTGAAGATATGGACGTGCACAACGGATGGTACGAGTATTGGTCAGACTACGTAGACTACTGTCTGCTTGACGCAGTACTCCTGCGTGACATTGACCTGTCGCAGAACGTGACCGACTTCTTCGTGGAGATGGTCCGCTTATGCGGTGTGACATTTGAGAGTACGGCCAACGTGACCAACTTCGGTCGTGGCCTTCTTATGAGGCGTACATCACTCAAGGCTCCGAGCAGGATGAAGAGCGAGCGTGATGACCTTCAAGGTGCCGAAGTCGGCCTCTCTTTTGTTAGAGGGCGACACGAAGGCGTGGGCATTTACGACTACAAAGGGTTGTACCCGAGTCTGATTCTCGGCAACAATCTATCGTTTGAGACCAAGCGAAGCGGGCCGGGCGTAGGCGTCAAAATGATGGAGAACGGTACGTATTGGGACCAAACGAAAAAGGGGTTGCTACCCGAAGTCATTGAATATCTGTTTGACTATCGTGACGAATGCAAGGCTAAGGCCCGTGACGACACACGTTCGCCTGAAGAACAGTTAGCGTGGCAGACCACCGAGAAAGCAGTCAAGCGAGTTATGGCGTCACTGTACGGCATGACCGCTCACGCAGGCTACGGTTGGGCGGACGCTGATATTGCCACCACCATTACGAGCGAAGGACGCCGCGCCATCCATATTCTCAGCCGTCATGCTGAGCGTAAGGGTTACCCTACTTTGTACGGCCACACTGATAGCGCGTTCCTCAAAGTGCCTCGTGAGGAGGCTGACGCTTTAGCCGAAGAGTTGACCCAATCCGTGCAAGCGGAGACGGGCAACGACAAACTATTCGTGGAACTTGAAGAGTGGATGCCGTATTGGTTACTCGTCAAGAAGAATCGCTATGTCGGTAAGAACGAGGCTGGTAAAATGAAAGTGGCCGGCTTCGCTATGAAAGCGAGCACTTCGTCTAAACTTAGCAAGCGAGTGCAAGAGACCGCATTCAATTTGATTTGCGATGGTGCAGACGAGAACGCAGTGACCAAGGATATGCGGGCGATAGTCCGTGAAATCAAGGACGGGGAGATACAGGCGAGCGAGGTCTGCACGACCACGCGGCTCGGTATGGATTTAGACAAATACAAAACGCTGTCCGGCGCGAGCCGGGCTGCTGATTATTACAACAAACACATCTGCAACGGTGACGAACCATATGGTGCAGGTGACAGCGTGTCGTGGGTACACGTGAGCAGGGTTCCTGCTGACAAGCCTGACACGGATATTGTTGCGTTCAAGGACGAGGGCGACCTTAGCGGGTTCGTCATTGACCAAGCGACAATAATCAAGAAAATGGTGACGGCGAAATTGAAGTCGTCATACGATACGCTCGGGTGGGATTTAGATGCCGCTTCGGGTGCCCCTATTCCCAAAAGGTATTGGTGAACAAAATGGATAAAGAAAGAAAAATAGACAAAGTAAAGAACTGGATTGGGCGCTTGAGAAAGAGCGAACCAAAAGAGGTGAACGTAAGAGAGAAGTCTCACAAGGTGCTGACCATGGACAACACGGTCGCTACTAAACTGACTCACTTTGACCCGCACATGATGGTACCTGCGTCACAGACACAGGTAGAAGATTGGCAGGTTGATGTCGTGACCGGGCTACTGAACCGGGAGGTGGACGAATGAGGTGTGAAGTGACAGTACACTACCTGCAAGGTGAAGATGTGCTAACCCAGCGTGGGTCACTCGTGCCGGTAGGCGGCCCGTTTTCTGACTGCATAGTGATTGAAGTGGATGATACCCATGTGGTATTCATCCCGAACAAAGTAATCAAGATAGTGGTAAAGGAAATGCCTGACTTCTTCATAATTGAAGAGGAGCATCTTCACATGATGAAAGAGATGCACGACAGGCAGATGTTTGACGCTCACGCTCAGGTAGAAGAGAATGTTGACAATGACGGGGTGTATTTCGCATGAGTGTCGGGGAGTTTGACGAGTTCTCCCGATGTTCTGATTGCGGGTACGAACCATACGCCTGTACATGCCACGGGCCGGAGTGCACGTGGTGCGGAACTAGGAGCACCGAGTGCGAGAAGGTAGGCAGCAAGGGAGAGTATGTCTGCGAAGGTTGCATGGATGATGCCACTGCTATATGTGTAGCGTGTGGTGAATTAGACGTGAAAGAGGATATGAAGAGCAGAGAGAACATGGCAGGCCAAGTGCTACACTTCTGCGGGTTTAACTGCATCCAAGAATACGGGCGTCATCAGTTAGTGAGGGATTACCAATGAGTAGTAGTTACAAATGGAAACCCGGTGACAAGGCTATTATCCGCGTGAGCAAATCAACGCTCGGTTCGGTTGATTGGTGTCTGCAACAACTATGGTTAGACAAGACGCTGCCGGTGGAAACACAGGCGACTGAGGCCATGACCGTTGGGAACGACGTTCACAACGCGCTTGAGCAGTTCTATGTTCACTGTGAACAGGAGAACGACAACGTGCAAGTGGCTAAGGCTGCCATGCTCAAGGGTAACACCAAGACAGCGTACGACGCTCTCGCTCCGCTGTTTCCTACGGGGGACGAAATGGAAGAGAATATGTGGCGCGATGTCAGGGACAGCGAGCGGCCGTTCTATACTGCACCGTACAACCTTAACAGGGAATGGTTGATTCGTCATGAGATGAACCGCCTGCTTCATATCGGAGACGAGGAGTTTGAGCCGGTCGGTAACGAGTTGCGCGTTGACGCTCCTCACGAATACGAGGTTGAAGGGTTTGGTAAGGTGAAGGTTCACTTTGTCGGAATCATTGACAGGATATTTGATGACGGTGACGGCGGCCTCGCTCTAATGGAACTGAAGACAGGGAAGTGGCACCCGCGCAAGCGAGCGCAGATGCGTCGCGAGATGGCTTACTACAAGTTCCTACTTGAGATTGCTAACCCTGATGATTTGCCCGACAATATCCGTGGTAAGAAAATCACTCATTGGGGTTGGAGGTTCCCGAAGGCTGACCATTGGCATTACGAGAAAGCGCAGAAGCGGGCTGAGACTGCCATGCACCGCAGGTTGACCCAACTGCTTGAGGCTTACCTGAACGAGAACTTTGAGCCTACTAAGGACGACTTCAAATGCGGGTGGTGCGACTTCATGCAGTATTGCCCGAAGTACAGTCCGTACGCTACCGAGGTGGTATCGTGAGTGATTGCAAACATGAACCGAAGTCAAAGGCTAACTATGGTTATTTCCCACCGTTTGTTTGTAGGCATTGTGGAGTTGCATTGGAGTATGTTAGGACTGCTTCATGGGAGGCGGTGAGCGAATGAACACTATGAGCAGGCAATTCTGCACATTCGTTCAAGTAGTGCTCCAAGACCAAATCCACGACGCCATAGTCAACGTCCGATTCGGCTTCGCTCGTAACAAGCGCGACCGGTTTGATACCGACCATGACGGGTTCAACATCACGTTTACGATTGACCCTGTCTATCTGCACGACCCGGGCGAGGTGGCTAAACTGTGGGGGAAGTTGAAGGATTGGGTGGAAGGCTGGAACGACTATACGCCTGAACAAGCGATACCGGAAGGTGAGTCTGATGGGGAATAAGAGAGGCGAACGTGAGAACGGAACGGAAAAACACTGCGGCATTCGCATAGCGAGTAAGTGGAAGTTCTGCCCGATGTGCGGTGCTAAGAGAGTAACGAGGTGGGTCAGGTGAAAACCGAGTCACCGCTACGCTTTGACTTCCCGCGTGAGGTTGGCCTGTTCCGCAAAGTGATTCATACTCCTCAAGAGTTTGAAAAGTATTGGTCTCGCCTGAATCATGCGTCATGCGCCTACATGAGCGTTTACGGATTCCGAGCGGTCAAGCCTGCCGGTAACAGGGCGGAGTATAACACAGCCATCATCAACAACTTCGTGTTGGATTTCGACTGCAAGGCGCGGAGCAACGGTCAGGTGTACGACGTTGAGGGTGATACCGTCATAGACGAAGTACGCCGATTGCACCAACTCTTGATGGAGAAGGACGTTCACCACTCAGTTTGGTTCAGCGGCAACGGGTTCCACGTTTGGGTGACCCTGAGCAAGACGCACCGGCCTGCTACCGGCGGCGAAGTGTCCCGCATCAAAGCGGCAGGCAAAATCGTGCTGAACGGCTGGCGAGAAAATCTCGGCCTCAAGTGCGTTGACCCTACCGTGCCGTTTGATATGGCGAGGCTAATTCGGATTCCTAATTCGTACAACGCTAAGCAACACGTAGGCCGATGGAGCATTCCACTCAAGAGCGAGGAATTGTTGTCGTGGTCGTGGGACGAGGTGTGTCATAGAGCACAGTCGCCCCGCAACACTCATTTCGCGTACGGTTCGCTCGGTGTTGACTTGCCGATTGAGCAGGTGCACGAGCGCAATTTCAGCACGTTCGCCCGACCGATGAAGTTTGAGACCGTCAAGATGGGCAACATCAAAATCTTACCGTGCCTTGAACAGGCGGCCTGCCAAGTCGGTAGTAACCCGCCGCACGACGCGCGGTTCTCGCTAGTAGCATACCTCGCAGCACGCCTGCGCAGATTCCTACCTGTTGAGCAGATATACGGGCCGCAACTTGACGAGCACGTTGAGCGAATCGTAGCGTATATTGAGTCGCTTCAATGGGCTGACTTTGATTACGGTGTTACGAAGTACCAAGTGAACAACATAGTCAAGCGAGGCTACTCTCAACATTGTAGCACGCTGTACGACAAAGGGTTCTGCATCGGCAAATGTCAGTTGTGGGACGGCACGGGGGCGTTTGAATGACTCGCTTGTGCAAGTGGTGTAACGAGCCTTTGCCCGAAGGCTCTCATCATCATCGTAAGTACTGTGTCGGTGACTGTAAGTCTGAACATAAGGAACAATACATGCGTGAGTACTACAAGAGACCCGAAGTTAAAGAGCGGGTGCGTAAGTATCAGCGTAAATACAGGCTACTCCCCGAGGTCAAGGAGCGAAGGCGTGGGTACCAGCGTAAGTATAGGCAACGCCCCGAAATAAGGAAGAGGCGTAATGAGCACATGCGAAGCCCTGAAGTGAGGAAGAGGATTGAAGAGCGTGAGGCCGAGAAAGCCGAGCAAGAACTGCTCGCAACGCTTCTAGAAATGGGGTTCAGCGATGAGACCATGAACGAGTTTGGGTTTGAGAGGGTGAGCGAATGAACCCCCTACTCATTGATAGCAACGAACGTGGGGCGCTACCTGAAGCGATTGAGCGAAGGTGCGCGAGTTACAAGCCTACCATCCCTGTCGCAAGGCAGAAGTTGGTGGTTGGCGATTACATCTGCGGAGAGGTATGTATTGAAGCCAAGACGATTGGAGACTTCATTGACTCTATGCGGAGCGGTCACCTGTGGCGTCAACTTGACAACATGGACGCCAACTACAACCTGTTCGGGTTAGTGGTTTGGGGCGAGATTGCCGGCTATGTGAGGGAGGTCCAACAGCGCGGCGGCAAAGCCTCGTACGGGCGTGTCCTGAAAGAACTCAATGGTGGGCTTGCGAGGGTCGTAGCCGACTTCGGTTGTATCATAAACCGGTCAGCCAACTTGAGCGAAGCCGCTTATTTCCTGTCGGCGTTGCACCAAAAATGCAACAAGCCGGCATCACGCCATGGAGCGAAGGCAGTGCGCCGGGTCAGCACGAATGATGTGCGACTTGACGCAATCCTGACGATACCGGGCATCGGCCAAGAAATGGCTGAAAATATATTAGCCTCTTGCGGTAGCATTGAGGAGGCTGCGTGCGGCGAATGTCTGCGCGGTGTTCCCCGGATGGGGAAAGTGCTACGCAATCGGGTGGTTGAGGTTCTCACGAGTGAGAGTCCTGTAACCGTCCAATCAAAGTCTCGCCTACCGGCGAGCAAAGGGAGTGGAAACACATGAAAGACTGGAAAAAATATAGAGCAGTAAAGAAGTATGGAATAATAGAAGATTATGTAGAGAGATTCGGGCTAACGTCATTCAATAACGACTTACCTGCACTCTTATCTTTCTTCTATGTGAACGGACAAGTCGTGGTTGACAGTATCAGGGTGCCGATATGGGCATCCATGCTTGACCCGCGTATACACGTGTTTTGGATTCAACCGACGCGTACCGGGAAAACGATAGCATGGGAGTTCATCAGTGAGGTGCTTGAAGCCTCCGGCGTGGAAACTGTCGGTTACGCGAGCACCACAGACGCCGGACTCATCGGAACTGTTTACGAAGAGAAGGACGGTAACGATACTCTCGTCATAACCAAGGAAGGAGCACTCGGTGGTAAGAAGGCGCTGAACTTTGATGAGGGTAGCGTGTTGCTACAAGGCGACAAGAAGGCTCACTCAAACGAGACGATTTTGTACCTGCAACAAGCGATGAATCCTATTGGGAGTAAGAGTAACATACTCACAAAACCTATGGCTAAAGGGACTGTGGAAACACAGTCGTCCGCGTCGCTATGGATTACAACTTACCCGCCGCAAGGTGTCAAGGACATCGTGTTAACTAAGGGGTTGTTTCAGCGAGTGTTACTATTCGTAGTTCATTGGGACGATGACGACCGAAAAGAAGTCAGTCTCCGTAGAATGTCGGGCGCGTTCAAGAACGTCATGGGCGGCGCTATAAGCACCGAAGACTTGGCCGCCCACTTCTTAGAAGTGAAAGACAGGTGTATGTCAAGGATGCTTGAATTGGCAGAAGTCACCCGCGAAGAATGGGACCAAATGACTCGCTACGAGCAGTTTGATGTGGCGGAGTTAGTTCGCTACGAAATGTTCAGCACGGACCGTGAGTGGGACGCTACGCTACAGGACTGCGTGGACGAGTTCTACGGGCTGCTAGTCGGTTTGCCGCAGAACATGAAAGAGTTGGTGGCTTCGTTCATGCCAAACATTGAGAACCATTTGATACTGTTTGCTACCCATCTCGCTCTAACCGAAGGCGTTTGGGAAGTCCGCGGTGAGCATTTGGAAATGTCGCTTGAAATTATTTACGACCTGTATTCAAACCTCATCTCATGGCTGGAAACCGATGTGGAAATGGGGCAAGCACGCAAGAAGAAATTGGCTACAATAGCGTCATGGAAGAACGCATACGAAGCCTGCGCCAAGGTTGACCTCGGTGACAAGTATGGTGATGGTTGGGTGTCTAAGACCAAACTGTTCAAACAATACATGAAGCGTGAGGAGATTACACAATCAAGTACCTATAACCGATATAAAGTAAGCAGTGATTGGTTCAAGGAAACGAAGAGCGGTAAAATCCAATACGTGAAATGGGTCGGGGAGCAGTAGTCAGAAGATTGAAGCAGTGCGGCCGCTTCCGCGCTTATAATGCAACCAATCCTCGCTCTTGATATTGAGACCGCGAACTATTCGTGGGAAGTGGGTGGATGGGACAAGACTCACCTGTTTGAGCCGACCGTTGTCGCCACATGGGATGATGACTGTGCCCATGTGTTTTCTAAGCAAGAGTTGGAATTGGACGATGCCGTCTGTCACCCGCTTCATCCTCGCGACCTCGGTGAACATCTCCGTAAGCATATGGACGCCGGCGGTGCGATTGTCGGTCACAACCTCGCCGGATTTGACCTGCCTATACTGCGCGACGCTCTTGACTGTCATGAGGCGGGCGTAATTTTAGGGAACCAAGACAGGTATCTGAAAGACACGAGTCGCCTGTTCCGTTCCGCCGCTAAGCATAGTGCCCCGCTTGACGAGTTGTGCAAACATACTCTCGGTGGCGGCAAAACTCTCATGAGTTCTGTAGACGCGCCTGAAGCATGGCGTGAGGGTAGATTCAACGAAGTCGCTAAATACTGTATCGCTGACGCACGGTTGGCGTACGACCTGTACGCTCACGGACGCAAAGACGGAGTCGTCAAGGCTCGGTCGCGTGAAACAGGAATGGTAGTTGAGGTGCAAGTAGAATGGTAGCCTTTTTCTTCGTTCTTCCGTGTGTTAAACAGGAGTGAATAAAATGACAGAAAGACGAGAGGCCCCAAAGGGGCGTGAAGCACAGATGAGCAACATACGAGCGGCGATAGGGATTGCAGATGCGATTCGGACTACGCTCGGCCCTGCGGGGTTTGACAAAATGTTGGTGAACGAAGGACTAGGTACGCTTGTGACCAATGACGGAGTGAGCATTCTCCGCGAGATGGACATAGAGCATCCGGGAGCGCAGATGATGGCAGAAGTCGCCAAGACGCAAGAGGCTACCTGTAAGGACGGTACTACGAGTGTAGTGGTTCTCGCAGGCCAACTGCTTGCGGTCAGCGAGGTTTTGCTGACTCGTGGTGTCCACCCGTCAGACGTGATACGGGCGTATCAGGAAGCGGGTCAATTGGTGTTGTCCGATTTGGGCGATGACCATTGGTTGACCGATGTTAGTATTGAGGACATAGCGAAGACTGCGTTGCGAGGCAAAGCGGCTGAGTCTGACCTTGACCGTGCGGCTGGCCTGTGTGTTGAAGCGGCTGAAAAGGCCGGCGGCAACCTTGACCGAATCCGTGTAGTCACCCAAACGGGCGGAGCGCTGACAGACAGTAGCGTCCACCCGGGTATTATTCTAAACAAGTCGTTCGTAAGCGAAGACGGCCCCCGCAGAATTGAGGGGCCTGTGTTGCTACTTAACGGCGGGCTTGACGGTTTTGATTACTCGCAAGTCCAAATGCAGGTGAACGACGTCCAGCAGATGCATGCACTCCAACAGCAGGAGCATCAGATTCTATCAGAAGCCGCCGCTCTCGTAGCCGGTGCTGCTGAGGGTGGCGCGGTATTCGTTCGCGACCGAGTCCACGAGGCTGTCAGCCATTACCTGCAACAGCAGGGTATCCCGCTAATCACTTCGCTGCAAGTCAGCGATATGGAAGCGTTGAGCCGACTGACCGGTTCACCGATTCATCACCGGATTACTGATGTCATAGACACGCCTGAATCTGCTGTCATAGAAGAGAGAGCGATTGGTGACCTGCGCTATGTAACAGTTGACGGTGAAGGTGAGGCTGTAACCTTGCTAATCCGCGGTGCTACCCGCCAAACCATTGACGAGTTTGAGCGAGCGTTTGATGACGCCGTGGGTGTCACTTGCCTGTACTACAACGACAGCCGAGCAGTGCCCGGTGGCGGTGCTGCGTATTCGCATCTCGCTCGTCTTGTAAGGAGAAGGGCACAGGAGACTGTAGGCCTGTCTGCTCGCGAGCGAATGGCTATTGAGGCGTTCGCTGACGGGTTAGAAGTAATCCCTGCAACAATTGCTACTAACGCTGGCATGGACGCTCTTGACGTTGTCATGGAACTGCGTAGCCTGACCGACCTTCAGCGTGGCCTGTATATCAACGGGGCAACTCGCGGTATAGAGAATATGGTGAGCAAAGGGGTCGTAGAACCCCTCGCTCTTGTTGAGCAAGTCATATCGTCAGCCCTTGAAGTCACAATTGCAATTCTCCGTATTGACGACATTATGGGCAGGCGGAAAGAATGAGCATAGCGGACGAAGTCGCTCGGCTTGAGGAAGAGAACGCCCGACTGCGCGCCGCGCTACAACAGGTAGTGTCAGCGATAGAAGGGGCAGGAGCCGCTCTTGCAGGAGAGACACCTGAACCTGTGGCAGCCCCGCCGCCCGTAGAGAACACGCCTGAACCTGAACAACCTAAAATAGAAAAGAAAGGAGTACCCGGCGGAGCGTACAAGGTCAGTGCGGCTGACGTTATGGCGGGTAGGATGCTGTGATTAGTGGGGTGGAAATCGCTCTCGCTGTTTGCGGGTTGTTCCTCGTCTCTATTATTCTCACTCTTGGTATTCTTTCAATGTGGGCGTTATGCGCCGAACTGTTGTCATGGCTACGAACTAAGCCCCCTCTTCAAGACGGGGATGAAGACCAGCCCGCATCATCTGACACCCAAAACGAATCTTCGTAGTGCTGTCCAGCGCCCAAAACGACCCTTCGCCGGGTGTATTGGCTTCTATGTAAGCGCACAACTCCTTCCGGCTCATATCTTGCAGGTCCTCATCAATCTCCACGCCTAAAATCGTGTGGTCGTCAGGATACTTGACCCTAGCCTCAGCGAATAAATACAACTTTTCCAGCGATTTCATGATGGCCCGGTACAACCACAGGCCACTCGGCATCACTCATCGCTCCTATACAGGTGTAACCGGTTGGATAAATCGGCCTCTAATTCTTCTGAACTAATCTCAATTTCCACTAATTCACCCCAACGAGCCATATCATACGCGAGCCATACAATCATAATAAGGCAACCAATAAGAAACCCTAATACCAATTCCAT
>Ga0114934_10000008_pt1 | contig 96026 bp, 92 predicted proteins | sample 4SBtaG_2_FD_99695 | JGI IMG/M metagenome (GOLD analysis project Ga0114934, IMG submission 99695) | Deep subsurface microbial communities from Kolumbo volcano to uncover new lineages of life (NeLLi) - 4SBTROV10_white metaG | ecosystem: Environmental > Aquatic > Marine > Volcanic ...
CGATTCTATCCGGGTCGATTCTGTCCGGGTCGATTCTGTCCGTGTCAGACCGCCTCGAGCTTGGCGAATTTTACCACCAGGCGCTTGAGGCCAACCTGGTCGAAGCGCACCTCGACTTTTTCTGAGTCGCCGCTTCCCGAGCAACTCGACACGCGACCGGCTCCGAACATGGGGTGCACGACCCTGGCGCCCTCGGCCCAGGTCTGCTGGGCGTAAGAGCGGCCGGCCGGCGTGGTGTCGGACCGGGCGTTCTGCTTGCGCGCCCCGCTATAGCCCTGTCCGCCATAAGCCTGGGCACCCTTACTTGCCGACATTCCGCCGCGAGTACTGCTTTGCCGGGTGACGATTCTTTCCACCACGGCTGCAGGCAGCTCATCGAGGAATCTTGATGGCAGGTTTTCCTGCAGAGTGCCGTACAGGCTGCGCCTACTGGCGTGAAGCAATGACAGCTGGCGGCGGGCGCGGGTGACGCCCACGTAACAAAGCCTGCGCTCTTCTTCCAGGCCGCGCCCGTCCTCGGCCATGGAGCGCGCGTGCGGAAAGACGCCCTCTTCGGCACCGGCGATGAACACGCGGTCAAACTCCAGCCCCTTGGAGTTGTGCAAGGTCATCAGTGTCACGTGGCCACCTTGCTCCTCGTAGTTGTCGACGTCGGCGTTGAGAGCCAGTCGTTCGAGAAAAGTAGCCAACGCTCCTAGTACGGGATCGGAGCGGGTGGGGTCCGCGTCGTCAGCGTTATCGTCAGCATCGGCGAACTCGCGTTCGTCGTATTCCTCGTCGAACTCCTGGCTGACGGTCAGCAGTTCGTGCACGTTTTCAATGCGGCTGTCGGCGTCTTCTCCGTCGTGGTCGTGCAGGTGGTCCTCGTAGGAGGTGTCTTCCAGTATGGCTTCGAGCAGCGGCGTTACCGCGGCCCTGTTCATGGCCAGCCAACGCCGGGCGAGTACTCGGAAGTCGTTGAGCCGACGCCGTGGCGCGGGCGAAACGAACGACAAGGGATCGCTGCCTTCGAGCAAATCCCAGGCCGTGCCGTCACGATTGCGCGCCTCCACTATCAGCCGTTCCCAGGTCGTACGGCCAATGCCCCTCGTGGGCACGTTTATAACCCGCGCGAGGCTGATCTCGTCGCGGGGGTTGGCAATGAAGCGCAGGTAGGCAACGAGGTCCTTGATTTCGCGACGTTCGTAGAAGCGTGTGCCTCCGACGATCACGTAGCGGATGCGGGAGCGCACGAGTTCTTCTTCTATGGCCCGCGACTGGGCGTTGGTGCGGTAGAACACGGCCACGTCACCGGGGTCGCCCTCTGCCGCCTGGGCCACTATGTAGCGTGCCTCGTCGCGTTCGTCGGTGGTGGTCACCACGTGCACTTTCCGTCCCGCGGTGGCATCGGTCCACAGTTGCTTGTCCTTGCGGTCGCCGTTGTTGGCTATCACCCCGTGCGCCGCTGCCACTATGTTGCCGCTGGAGCGGTAGTTCTGTTCGAGCCTCACGACTTCGGCGCCGGCAAAGTCGCGCTCGAACTCCAGTATGTTGCGCAGGCAGGCTCCCCTCCACGCGTAGATACTCTGGTCGTCGTCACCCACCACGCAGAGGTTGCCGTGGCCACCGGCGAGTCGCGACACCAGCAGGTACTGGGCGTGGTTGGTGTCCTGGTACTCGTCTACCAGTACGTAACGAAAACGCTGCTGGTAACGCTCGAGCAGTCCCGGCGCACCGCGAAACAATTCGAGCACCCGTGTTATGAGATCGCCGAAGTCCATGGCGTCGAGTGCGCGCAGGCGTCTTTCGTAGGCGGCGTAAAGCGGCACCAGGTCGTCGAAGGCGCCGCGGGCTTCTTCGTCGGCCGGGCTGCGGGCCTCGTGCTTGGCGTTTTCTATGAAGTTGCGCAGGGTTTCGGGCCTCAGTACGGCGGGGTCCAGCCTGGCGTCGGTTATTACGTCACGCGCGATTTTGAGCTGGTCGTCTCCGTCCATGATCGTAAAGGATCGGGAGCAGCCCAGTTCTTCGCAGTGTCGGCGCAGCAGGCGCGCCCCCATGCCGTGAAACGTGCCCACCCACAGCTCGTCGGCGGTGTCGCCCACCATTGCGCGGCAGCGTTCCACCAGTTCGCGGGCGGCCTTGTTGGTGAAGGTAACGGCCAGGATCTCCCAGGGACGGGCCCGGCCCTCTTCGAGCAGGCGCGCTATGCGGTGCACGAGGACGCGGGTTTTTCCGCTGCCCGCGCCGGCCAGGATGAGCAGGGGGCCGTCGTTGTGCTCGGCGGCTTCGCGCTGGGCCGGGTTAAGGCTGTCGAGATCAAGTGGCATCGTTGGCCGGGGAGCCGCCCCTAGGGCATTCTTCCCGGGGCACTGTGCCCGAGGCCCGGGCTGTCCTCAAGTGCTGCCCGCGCTTTATCCTTCATGGCGAAGTATCAACACCACGACGCGGCCTGGCGAAGGGCAAAAGACGAGGGGCTGCGATCCCGGGCGGCTCTCAAGTTGCGTGAGATTGACGGCAAGTTCCGTATTTTTCGTCGCGGAGGCAGGGTGCTCGACCTGGGCTGCTGGCCCGGGGGGTGGCTGCAGGTGGCCGCCGCGGCCGTGGGTGGGGGTGGGCGGGTTGTGGGAGTTGACCTGCTGGCCGTGGACGAACTCGAGATCGCCAACGTCGTCACCCTGGTTGGCGATCTCGCCGACGAAGCCGTCTGCCGGGAGGTGCTCGAGGAACTGGGCGGAACCGCTGACCTGGTGTTGAGCGACATGTCGCCTTCGCTGAGCGGCGTGCGTGCTGCCGACCGAGCGCGGCACGAGCGCCTGGTCGAACTTGCGATAGACGTTGCCGGCAGGACTCTATCGCGGGGCGGCGTACTGGTCGTGAAATTGTTCGCCGACATTCCACAGGAAATAACGGCCGGCCTACGCACGGATTTTGGCAAGGTGTCGCGCTTCAAGCCGCCCACCACGAGGAAGGGTTCGCGGGAGATTTACCTGGTGGCGCGCGGGTATCGAAAACCGCGCGAAGCCGCCCCGCCTGGCGCCGGGACACTCGCTGATGAACGCGGGGATACAAAGGCGCCGTAGTGGGCAGTATAGAAGTACTGAGGACGGTAGCCCCGGTCTTTCTGCTCGCCGGCGTGGGGTGGGGCCTGGCACACTGGCGCAGGCTATCGATAGACACGCTCACCGAGGTGGTCATGTACATCGGCGCTCCCTGCCTGGTGTTCTCATCGCTATCGAGCGGTACAGTTCACGCGGCCGAGACGGGCACACTGGTGGGCGCCTGCCTGGTCATGGTCGGCGGCACGGCACTGGTGGCCAGGCTGTTGTTCGCCGCCTCGGGTAGCCGTCCGGGCCCCTACCTTCTGCCGGCCATGTTCATGAACGCCGGCAACATGCTGTTACCCCTGTGCCTGTTCGCGTTCGGCGACGAGGGGTTGGTGCGCGGGGTTATAGTGTTCGCGACGATGTCGGTTTTGATGAGTTCGCTCGGTGTCTACGTGGCGGGCGGCAAGCGGCCGGGCGAAGTTTTTCGCCTTCCCTACATTTACGCGGCTGTTGCTGGACTGGCGGCGGGCTGGACCGGCGTCGAGTTGCCCGAGCCCGTGCGGAGGTCGGTCACGCTGCTGGGCGACCTGGCGATCCCGCTTATGCTGCTGGCTCTCGGTGCGCGCTTGCAGCAGCAGGCCGTACCCTCGCTGAAAGGACCGCTTCTGGCCACCGCCGCGCGCATGGGCGGTGGCTACCTCGTGGCGTTGCTCTTTGTCTGGGTCACCGGCGTGGACGGGGTGACCCGCAGCGTGCTCATGCTGGTGTCGGTAATGCCATCGGCTGTAATAAACTTTGTCTTTGCCCAGAAGTATGGCGACGCCGCTACCGAGGTAGCGGCTACCGTTTTCGTGAGCACCCTGGTGTCACTCGTTGCCATCCCGCTGGTGCTGGCCTTCGGGCTCTGAAAGCAGCGCCGCCCTTTATTAGCGGGGCCAATCCCGCCCTCTGGCGCAAGCGGGCAACAGCCCGTATCATGCACGGTGGCCATGAGTAGTATCAAAAGCTTTGCCCTGTCCTTGTCCAGCTGCCTGCTGGTGTTGTCAGCCGCGTTGTTACCAGTCACCCTGTTGCCTGCCCCGGCGATGGCCCAGGAGCCGCCGGCCGTTCGCACCGGGATAGAAGAAGTGGCAGCTACCGTTGGTTCCAAGGCCGGTGTCCAGGCCCTCCGCCGGGCGGCGACAGCCCGGGCCAGCAGTCGGGCGGTCGAACTGCTGTCGCGCTACGTACGCATCGACACCGTAAATCCACCGGGCAACGAGTCGCGTGGTGCACATTTTCTCGCGTCGGTACTTGAAGAGTCGGGCATAAACGCACGAGTGTTCGAGTCGCGTCCCGGCAGGGGCAACGTATACGCGCGCTTGCGAGGCGACGGCAGCCGGCGGCCGGTAATCCTGTTGAGTCACATTGACGTGGTTCCAGCTGATCCCGGGCAGTGGAGCGTTCCCCCCTTCGAGGCCGTCGTCAAGGACGGGTCGCTCTACGGGCGCGGGGTGCTCGACTGCAAGGGCATCACCACCATACAGTTGCTTGCCATGCTGGCCCTGAAGGAGTCGGGCACAACCTTGTCGCGGGACATTATCTTCCTGGCCACGGCAGACGAGGAAACCGGCGGTCGCCTGGGTGCCGCTTGGATGCTTGATAACCACTACGACCTGCTCGGCGATGCCGAGTTCGTACTCAACGAGGGTGGGTTCATTCACCGCGACCCGGGCAAACCGGTGGTGTTCAAGCTCGGCGTGGCCGAAAAGAGCCCGTGCTGGTTTCGCGTGACAGCCACCGGCGAGCCCGGGCACGGTTCGCGACCCGCCGCCGAGACGGCGGTCACGAGGCTCGTAGACGCGTTGGCCAAGCTTACTGCACGCGAGAAAAAGATCGAGGTTGGCCCGGTAGTGGCCGGTTATTACGCGGCCTACGCGGCCTTGGACGAAGAGCGCGCCCGGCAGTATCGCCAGCTGGAGCGTTCCCTGGAGTCAGTCGAGTTCAGGGACTGGTTCATGGCCGATCCGGCCGCGGCCGCGCTGGTGACCAACACCGTGGCGCCCACGATGCTCGAGGCTTCGGTCAAGACCAATATCATCCCGGCGACCGCGACCGCCCAGGTAGACAGCCGCCTGTTGCCCGGTCACGACTGCGTTTCGTTTTTGTCAGAGCTTCGCCAGGCCGTCGGTGGGCCAAACGTCCGGATAGAACCCATCCTCAGCTTCGCGTCGACCCAGTCGCCGATGAACAACGAGTTGACCGAGGCGGTCGAACGGGTGGCCGCCACAATGGACGAGCGGGCGATAGTGCTGCCCGCCCTGCTGGGCGGTTTTACCGACAGCCACTATTTCAGGGAGAAGGGTATCCACGCCTACGGCATGGTTCCACTGGAAACTTCGCCCGAGGAACGTTCAACCCTGCACGGTCCCGACGAGCGCATTTCAGTATCGTCGTTGCAGGATGCTGTCGGGCGCATGGTCAAGCTGTTGCTTGAACTCGGCGGCTGACGGCGTTAGCCGGGCTGGTCCGCAAGCCCGCGGGGAACCGGGGCCTGTGCAGTAGCGGCCACGTTTCGGGCGTTGTCTGAAAATATAGTGCCGTGGTGTTTGCCCCCCGGGGGCATTCGATAGTATCCTTGACTGATGGACCCGTGCTGTTGACGGGTGTCGGCTGGTCGAGGGACCGGTAGTGGTTGTGAGTGGAGAGATGAGGAGGCGGCAGGCTAATGGCCGATTACGGCACCGGTTCTACGAGTTTTATGAAATCAGTTACGAGTTTCCTGGACGCACTGCGAAGCTTTGAGCGGGAAGCCGCCATGCTCGTGGGCAAGGCAGCTGGGGGTAAGCGGGGGCTGAATATCCCCGACCTGAATATTCCCGGGCTGAATCTGCCGGGCATGGGCCTCCTGGGCGCGGGTGTATCCACGGCGGCCGTGGCCAGCCTGAGGAGCTTGCTGTCGGGTAGCGCCGAGGGGAGAGCGAAGGCTTCGGCTGGGGGCCTGGGCCGCGCGGGCCTGCTGGCCCTGCTGGGACTGGCTGACCGTGATTCGCTGGAGGAGCTGAGCCGGGAGCTCGGTGACCTGGGCGGGCAGGTCAGCGAACTCAGGGAGCGCGAGCTTGCCACTGTCGGTATTCTCGGCCAGCTCAGGGCGCGCACGGCTCGGTTTGAGTCGGCGGTTGACGGCCTGGCGAGGGTGCAGGGAAGAAGCTGTGCCGTGCAGGATCGCAGGCAGAAAGACAGCGACGGCTTTCGTGAACTCGTGCAGTCGCGTGATGACCACGTCACCCGTCTTCTGCGCGACACCAGTGCCCAGCGTGCGCGACTCGAACAACTCGACGCGCGCGTGGAGAGGCTGTCTACGGTCAGCCAGGCCGCCGGCGAGACGGTCACCGAAGACGGGCAGATGGCCGATCGCGTGGATGAAATCGATTCACGGCTTGGCGATTTTCGCAAGATACAAAGCAACGGGGCGCATCGTGTGGCCGAGAGCCTGGACCTCGTACGCGAGCGGCTCAGTCGGCTGGAGGCGAGAACCGCCGAGGTGTCTCGCGAGGCGCGCATCAAGACCGGTCGCCTGGACGCGCTGGCCAGGCACGTCGCGGTGGTGGACGGCCGATTAGCCAGCGCCATCGGCAAGCAGGCAGACACGCCGAGGCCGCTGCGGCGGACTGAGCCGGCCAGCATAATGGTAGGAGAAAGGACACTGTGACGAGCCCAGTAACGGGGGCGCTTGTCGCTGCCCTTCTTGTAGCGCTGTTGCTGCCCGGTTGTTTCAGTGACGAGCCGGTTGAAATGAAAATGCAGCCCGCCGTCGAGAAGCGTGAGGGAATGGCTTATTACGTGGGTGGCCCCACCTTTCTGCCCGACCGCTACGGACGGCTCAGGATAGCCCGCTTCAACGGTCCGGTACTCGACCCGGTGAACCGTGGCCTGATGATTGGCGTTGAGCGGCGCGACGACGACAGCTTCGAGTATCGCACCTGGATAGACGGCAGGATGGTCGCGCGCTCTTCGGGCTTTTTCGATGAAGGCGGGTTCATGTGGTTTACGGAGAGGGAACGGTTCAGCCCCGAAGGCATTCGCCTGAACAAGCAGGTGTTGACCTACGACGACGAACAGCAGGTCATGCACAGTCACGCGGAACACTTCGACGAAGAAGGCGCCGTCATTTCTACCCTGGACATGGACATTTCCTACACGCCCGAGCCGGACGACCTCGACGACGGTAGCTCCGAAGAATAAGGCCGAAGGGCGACTGTTGCCGTGCGCGTAGTACCCGTCCCCCAGCTCTTCGATAATTATGCCTACCTCGTCATAGACGAGCGGAGCTCTGAGGCTGGCGTTGTTGATGTTTCCGATGCGGGGCCGGTTGCCGAGGCGGCCGAGCGCGAGGGCGTGACCCTGGTCGCCGTAATGTCGACCCATCATCACCCCGACCACGTGGGCGGAAACATGGACCTGCTGGCAATGCAGCCCGAGGGCGCCATGCGGGTGTTTGGCTATGCCGGCGATGCCGAGCGTATTCCCGGAATCACCGACCCGCTCGACGACGGCCAGGACTTTGAGATGTGCAGAGCAGGTGGCTCGTCCGCAGTACGTGGCAAAGCTATTTTTATTCCTGCCCACACCCGTGGCCACATAGCCTACTGGTTTGCCGACGAATCGGCGGTGTTTACCGGCGATACCTTGTTCGCGGCCGGCTGCGGCAGGCTGTTCGAGGGAGACGCTGCGCAGATGAAAGCATCGCTTGAAAAACTCGCGAGTCTTCCTGACGATACCAGGGTCTACTTTGGCCACGAGTACACCCAGTCGAACCTGGCGTTCGCCCTGACTCTCGAGCCCGGCAACGAGCAACTGGTGAAGAAAGCCCGCGACGTCGAGTCGCTGCGGGCCCAGGACCTGCCTACCGTCCCGAGCACGATAGCGGAGGAGAAACTCACCAACCCCTTCCTCAGGTCGGACAGCGAAGAGCTGCGCGCGTCGGTCACGGCACTGTCTGGGGAATCGCCGGTTGACGACGTCGCCGTCTTCGCTGCCACGCGCAGGCTCAAGGATAATTTCTAGGCCGCTGCTACGGACGCTTGGCCGCCGCCGGGTTTGCCGCGGGCGGTAAAGGTTCCAGTGGCCGGTACACCTGCAGGGGCCGCTTGGCGTGAGGAAAAATGCTTACACTTTGCCTGCTGTAGCGGCTCCCCGCCCAGGCGTCAAAGTCGCGGCGCAACGGCCCGTGCCAGCGTCGCCCTATTACCATCAGTCGCGGAGGGTCGTTGGCGAGATCGGCCAGCAGGGCGTCCATTCCTCCTGACTCTGCAGCGGCAAAAGCGTCGACCCCGAACCACATGTAAGGCCACTTCCAGCCGTTGCGGCGATCGAGGTGGAGCAGCAGCTCGGGTACGCCCACGGCGATAACGCGTGCTCCCGGGGGCAACTGGCCAGCCAGTCGTTGGAATCTGGCCTGCTGCGTGGCCAGGTCAAGCGGGGGCAACAGGCGATCGCGGCTGGGGGTCATGGCCAGCACGAGGGCGAGCAGGGGCACTGCAAACCGCAAGTGGGCAATGGCTCGGTGGGAGAACAATCGCGGCAGGCCCGCGCCGAGCAGTGCCGCCATCCCTGGAACGAGCAGAAGCGTGTCCGGCCAGGCCTGGAAGCTCACCAACGTCATGCCCAGGTAGGCGGCGGTGGCCACTGCCAGTCCCGACACGGAGTGGTCGCGACGGGCCACGAACAGCCCCAGCAAAGCGGGCACGAGCAACAACATTTCCGGCCCGTTCCATGTGTTCAGCTGGCGCAGTACCCTGGCGACGCTGCCGGAGGGTGCGCGGGCGTGAAAGGCTATGTAGTCAAAGTTGAACGTCACCGCCTGTGAAAAGAAATCAGTCAGCGCGCCGTGATGCCACAACCAGGCCAGCAACAGCGCCACCGGCGCAGCCGTGCCAGCCAGCAAGCGCAGGAGCGACGACGGCGTGCGCCGGAGTTCGAAGGCAGCACCCAGCAGGAAACAGAGGCCCGGTTGCCAGCACAAGGTGGCAGCGCCGGCGGCTATACCCGCAACGATCGGGCGACCGCTGCGGGCCGTGAGCAGCGCGGCCAGGCCCAGGGCAACGGTCAGCACCTTGGGCCTTGCCCCTTCCGCCGCGGCGACTACCCACTGGTCGGCCGACAGCATGAACAGGGCCGACGACAGTGCCACCAGTAGCGCTCGCCGCCCGCCCATTAGAGCAAAGAGCAGGGCCGGGGCCGCCGCCGCGAAAAGCAGGAACAGCAGGTGCACCCCGGCCACCGGCCGGGCGCCCACGGCGTTTGCCGCCAGTGCTCCGGTGGACCCGAGCAGGGCGGCCAACGGGGTCTTGTGAAGAAAAATATCCCTGTAGGGTATAAGTCCGCGCGAAACCTCTACCGACATGTAATCCCAGGTCGCGGGGTCCAGGCCCAGTGGACGCGAGAGGGGGTCAAAGCTGAACAGGAAGAGCAGTGAAAACAGGAATACGAGTGCAGTCGCAGCCGCGTCGCCGGGCCCGGGGAAGCGAGTATCCTGTGGTGGCTTGTCCAGTGCGTCTCTATGGGCGCGGGGTCATTGGCCCCCGCGCCGCTCTTCTGTTTATCCTGCGCAGCCTTAGAATAAAGCCATGAGTAGAATGATAGGTCTCACGGGGGGCATAGGCTCCGGAAAATCCACGGCGGCCGCCATAATGGCGTCGCTCGGCGGAGTGGTTATCGACGCCGACCGTATCGCCCACGAGATTTATCTCCCCGGTACTGACGGGCACGCGGCGGTGCTCGGGCTGTTCGGCGATGCCGTGTTGGCTCCTGACGGAAGCATCGACCGGCAGTTGCTCGGGCAAGTGGTCTTCAACGACCGCGGTAAGCTCAACCAGCTCAACGGGCTCATTCATCCACTGGTGCGAAGCGAGGTTGCGGGGCGCATGGCCGATGCTCACCGCGACCACCCGCAAAGCGTGGTCGTGGTCGAGGCCGCGTTGATGACCGAGACCGGCTGGACCGGCGGTGAGGGCGAACTGTGGGCCGTGCTCACCGACCCCGAACTGGTGGTGGGCAGGTTGGTGTCGGGGCGGGGCATGACGGTAGACGAAGTGAAGCTGCGGGTCGCCGCGCAGACCGACAACGCGGCGCGCCGCGCGGTGGCCGACCGGGTGATCGAGAACAACGGTACCGTGGACGAACTCGAACGCGCCGTCGAGGTCGCTTGGTTGGAGTTCACCGGCGAAGGTTCGGCTGCTTGAACCTGGCCGATCGTATCGAGCAGGCCGCCCGGCGCTGGGCCGACGATATCGTACTGCTCACTGTCAGCTCGGATCCTGATGATCCCGGGGGCGGTCCTGTAACGGGGCAGACGACCTGGAAAGAACTTTACTCGATGGTAGTGGGGCTGTGTTCGGGTCTCGTTGAAGGGGGCTTGCGCCGCGGCGACCGGCTTGCGGTGTTCATGCACAACAGTTGCGAGATGGTGGCCAGCGAGTGGGCCTGCCTCGTCGCCGGGTTCGTGTGGGTGAGCTTCAACACGCGCAGCTCGGCGGTCGAGCTCACCCGGCTGTTGGCCGATTGCAGTCCCGGCGTGCTGCTGGTGTCCAACGAGTGCGCGGGGCTGGTGGGGTCGGTTCAGATTCCCGAGGGTTGCCGGTTGGTATTCGTGGGGAGCGAGGAATGGTTGCAACTGCTGGCTGCTCCGATGGGCAAAAAGGGATGGGAACAGGAGAGCTGGGCCGCGCCCGCTGAAGACGATCCTGTGAGGATACGCTACACCTCGGGAACCTCGGGAAAACCGCGCGGGGCCGTACAGCCGCTGCGATGTTACGACGCGTCGGTTGAGGCGGTGACCGAGGTGTTGGGCGACCCGGGCCGTGACGAGGTGTTGTTGCAGGTGGCGCCGATGACCCACGCCGCTGGCGCGATGCTGTTGCCCTGCTTGCTCGGCGGTGGGCGGGCGGTGTTACTCGATCGTTTTGATGCCCGCTGCTTCGGGCCCCTGGTGCGCGTGCACGCCGTGACCTCGGTTTTCCTCGTGCCGACCATGCTCGCGCGGGTTCTTGACCGCGACGCCGCTGCCTCCGACCTCGCTTCGCTGCGTAGGATCATCTATGGCGGCGCGCCCATGCCCGTGCATCGGCTGCTGCAGGGCCTCGAGTTGCTTGGCCAGGTGTTCATACAGATCTACGGTCTCACCGAGTGCACGTGGCCGGTAACAACGCTGCTCCGGTCCGAGCACCCCTTGTCGGGAAGCCTGGACGAACGCAGCAGCAGGTTGAGATCCTGCGGCCGGCCGGCGCGACGGGTCGAAGTGCGGGTAGTCGACGAGTCGGGGCGGGATGTAGTGGGCGCGTTGCCGGGCGAAGTGCTGCTGCGCGGCCCCAACACGATGAGTGGCTACTGGCAGGCTGGCAGAAAGTCGACGGCCCGGGCTTCGGCTGACGAGCGCGACTCCCGCGGGCTCGACGAGCAGGGCTGGATGCATACCGGTGACCTCGGGTTTTTTGACGACGAAGGTTTTCTGACAGTGCTCGACCGGCTCGATGACACCATCATCACCGGTGGCTTCAACGTCTATCCGCGCGAGGTGGAGGACGCCTTGTCCAGCCATCCCGCGGTACTGGAGTCAGCCGTGGTCGGCCGCGATGACCCCGAGTGGGGCCGATCGGTGCACGCGGTGGTCGTGTGCAGGCCCGGCACCCAGGTCGACGAGCAGGAACTCAAGCAGCACTGCGCGGCGCTGTTGTCAGCTTACAAGAAGCCGCGCACGGTGGAGTTTGCCGACTTCCTGCCCCGCAATCCGTCGGGGAAAACGCTCAGGCGCGTGTTGCGGAGCTGAGCTCGGCGCGTTCAAGGGCGATTTTCAGCAAGCTGTCCACCAGCTCGGCCGATTGCATTCCGGCCTCGGCCCACAGGCGCGGGTACATGCTTATCGGCGTGAAACCGGGCATGGTGTTGACCTCGTTAAAGAGAACCCGCTGCGTGGATTTCTCAACAAAGAAGTCGGCGCGGCACAGGCCGTGGCAACCGGCGGCCCTCCAGAAACGGCGAGCTATGTCTTCCATCTCGGCGAGGGTGTCGTCTTCGAGATCGGCCGGCACCAGCAAGGCGGTGTCGCTGCTGCCGCTGTACTTCTGCTCGAAGTCGTAGAAGCCGCCAGGCGAAACGATCTCTCCGGGCGGCGAGATCGCCACCTGTGCCCAGTCGCCGAGCAACGCCAGCTCTACCTCCCTGGCATCGGTGCCCTGTTCGACGATGACCCGCTGGTCCCAGCGCCTGGCTTCGTTGAGCGCCACCTGCAGGTCTTCGCCCGAGGCAACCCTGCTGATACCTACCGAGGAGCCCAGGTTGGCCGGCTTGACGAAGCAGGGGTAGCCGAAGGCCTTGTCCAGCCGCGCGGCTGTCTCGTCGGCGTCGAGGCCCGAAGCGTCGAAGAACTGAACCTGGGCTATTCCGGCGGCGGCGGCCAGCTGCTTGGTCAGCAGTTTGTCCATGCACAGGGCCGAGGCCGCACAGCCGGAGCCCACGTAGGGCAGGTGGTTGCAGTCGAGCAAGCCCTGCAGGCTGCCGTCTTCACCACCGGGCCCATGCAGGACCGGAAACACCAGGTCGGGCCTGGCTGCGTCCACGCTTGAGCCGTCGTCGAGATACAGCAGCCTGCTGCGCGTGCCGTCCCAGGCCAGGCTCACCGCTCGCCCGGCCTGCTCGTCCACGTTTACCAGCTCGGTGGCTGCTCTTTCGAGCAAGTCGTCAAAATCGCCTGCCTTCCAGGCCCCCGAGCCGGTCACTCCCAGCACCGTGACCGCGTGGCCGGCGGCCAACAGGGATTCGCGCACCGCGCGGGCCGACCTCAGCGACACCGGGTGTTCGCCCGACGGCCCCCCGGCAAGGAGAAGTACGTTAAGCGAGTCGCCAGCCATGGCTAGACGCTTTAGCACCGGGAAGCGGGCAGGCAAAAGTCGCCCGTCGGGGGGCGGCTTGATGCAAGTGCAGGTTACGCAGGAAAAATCCTGGACGAGTATAAGCTGAAGCGTGGGTTTGAGCCGCCACCGGGCTTATGCATAAGTAATCCAACAGTTCACCGCGCTGGTGATAACCAACAGTAATAGCCAGGGCGAGGCAGTCATGCATATAGAGACACTGAAGATTTTCTGTGACGTGGTGGAGAACCAGAGCTTCTCGCTGGCCGCCACTCAGAATTACATAACCCAGTCGGCGGTAAGCCAGCAGGTACGAGGTCTCGAGGAGCGCTACGGCAAGCGCTTGCTCGACAGGAAGCGTGGCAGCGTCAGGCCCACGGCCGCCGGCGACATTCTCCATCGTGGCGCGCGCGAGTTGCTGCATACCTTCAACGAAATGGAGGCCCAGCTGCAGGGGCTGAGCAACGTGGTGACGGGCAGCATACGCGTGGGTACCGTTCACAGCGTTGGCCTGTACGAACTTTCAGAACCGCTGAAGGCCTACTTCGCCGATTTTCCCATGGTCAACGTCTACCTCGAGTACGACCGTTCGAGCCACGTCTACGAGCAGGTACTGCGGGCCAACGTCGACCTGGGCATCGTTGCTTACCCCACGGCCCGTGCCCAGATCACCGTGCTCGATTTCAGGACCGACCAACTGGTGGTCGTCTGTATTCCCGAACACCCGCTGGCCGAGCGCGGCAAGGTTGCGCTGGCCGATCTCGAGGGTGAGAAGTTCGTTGGTTTCGAAAAGGGCATCCCCACCCGACTGGCTCTCGATCGACGTTTTGCGGAGCGTAACGTCGAGGTCCAGTACGTCGCCGAACTGGACAACATCGAAATGGTCAAGCGGCTGGTCGAGGTAGGTGCGGGCATTGCTATTATTCCCGAGAAGGCCTGCATCAACGAGGTCAACAACGGCAGCCTGGTTAAACTCGAGTTGACCGACCCGGGCATGACGCGGCCGATCGGCATAATCCACCGCACGGGTAAGCACTTCAGCCCGGCGGCCGAGAAGTTCATCGAGTACATGCAGTCCGCGCCCAAGTCGGATACGGGCTGACACGGGCGGTGCCCGGCGGTCCGTTCAGCTCGAGGCGAAGCCCTCGCGAAGGGCGGGCACGACCTGTTCGCTGAAAAGCTCGAGTGAATCGGGCTCGCCGAAATCGCCAAAAAGAATGGTGAAGTCTGTCACCCCACCCCTGGTCTTAGCCAGCAGGCTTTCGGTCACCTGGTCGGGTGTGCCCACCACGGTCATGGTTTCGATGTCCACGAAGCTGCCTATCATGAGTTTTGCCAGTTCGAGTTTATCGGCCACCTGTTTTTCGTCGCGCCCGATGATCACCGCGGTCTGCTCACTTATGGTTATCTCGTCGGGATCACGTCCGACTTCCCTGCAGTGGGCCTCGAGCACCTTTCGCAGCCTGGGAATATCGGGCGCCTCGGGCATGGGGCAGTTCCAGCGCGTAGCGTGTCGCGCGACGATGCGCAGCAACACCTTCTCGCCTGCGCCGCCCACGGTTATGGGCAAGGGTTCCTGCACGGGCCGGGGCTCGCAGGGAGCATCGAGCACTTTGTAGTAGCGGCCTTCAAAATTTGTGCGCCCCCCGCTCAACATGCCGCGTATTATTTCGAGACCCTCGTCCAGTCGGTCGAGGCGTTCGCGTATGCCGGCAAACTCGAAGCCGTAGGCCAGGTATTCTTCTTCCATCCAACCGCTGCCCATGCCCAGCTCGAGACGGCCGTCGCTGATGCGGTCGAGTGTACAGGCCATCTTCGCCACCAATGCCGGGTTGCGGTAGGAGTTGCAGCTCACGAGCAGGCCGAGCCGGAGCCGGTCGGTGGCCTCGGCCAGGGCGGACAGGGCGGTCCAGCCCTCAAAAAAATCCAGGCCCCGGGATCCGCCTGCAAAGAAGTGATCGACCAGCCAGAGGCCGTCCCAGCCCTGTTGTTCCAGGAGCAGGGCCTTGGCTCGAAGGGCCGGCCAGTCGGTGGCTACTTGCGGTAAGAACAGGGAAAACGTCAGGTCGCGCTTCATAGTCACCTCCTGGGCGAAAGCCGGAAGCTACCCCCGCAGCCCGGTCATGGCCAGCCACCTCCCTACCCCTATGCGGGGTACCCTTCTTTTGCCGCGGGCTTGGGCGAAGGCCGCTCACAGGAGTATGATCAGGGGGTAGTGGCGAGACGCGACAGCGAGGAGGGCGCGGCCGAGGGTTTGTCTCACAATCCCTTCCGCGACGCGCTTGAACAGGTAAAGGGCCGCGAGCAGAGCCCCGAGGAGGGCGCTGGCCGCGTGGCCTCACCGGCCGGGCCGGCAGCGCCTGCAGGCGAGGACACAAAGGCCGACGGCGGGCATTTTAGCCCTTCTCCTGTTGACGAAATCGCACAATTCAGGGAGGCGGTGGCGGGGACGAGTCCGCTCAGTAGTGGCGGTGGCCCTGTCCGCTTGAGGTCCAACCGTCCCCCCGTTGGCAGCCGAGGGCTCAAGGATCACCGCTTGGAACAGGTGGCCCGTTCCATGGTCGACCTGGGTCCCGCGCAGGCGGCCAGGCAGGGACTGGGTCGCGACCTGGTCTCAAGACTGGAGCGAGGAGAGTTCCCTGTGCAATCCAATATTGACCTCCATGGCATGGTGTTGGAAGATGCCATCGATGCGGTGCGCGTTTTCATTGCGCGCTGCAGGGCGGCACGGGAGCGTTGCGTACTGGTGGTAACCGGCAAGGGCAGGGGCTCGAACGGCGGTCGCGGTGTGCTTTGTGAGGAAATACCGCGTTGGTTGTCAGCGGTAGGAGCTGACCTGGGCGTGGACGCGTACAGCAGCGCGCTTCGTCGTGACGGTGGAGACGGAGCGTTGTACCTGCTGTTGAGCACCCGCTGATGGGCGGGCGTACAGCGGCGGAAGGGTTGCGACTCGAAGAGTGGTGGCGGGGTAGTGGCGGTTGGAAGAGTGGCGGTCAGTATAGCGGTAGGAAATAAAGCGCCCGCGCTTGCGCAGGCGGATCCCGGACCGGGGCAGCACGGCAACTTTGTCCTCGTAGGCAACGACGGTGACGTTTACGAATCAGTACGCGGCGGCGAACCACATCGGCTGACCTGGGGCTGGGTCGAACAGGACAACCGGCGCTACTACGCCTGGCCTGTGTTCTCGCCGGCGGGCGACAGGCTGGCCTGCCTCGGCGTGTGTGCTGGCCAGGAGACCGAAACCGACTCGGCCCTGTATCTCGTAGAGCGTGACGGTGTGAGCATGCGGGAGCTGTGGCGCAGCACCCAGGTGACCCCGGTGTGTCACAACTGGTCTGCCGACGGCAGGCACATTGCGATACTGTACGAAGCCAGCGATGGCCTCCACCTCGATCTTGTATCGCGTGGCGGCACCGTGGGACTGGATGGCCCCACCGTGCTCGAGGCCCTGGAGCACGGCTCGCCATTGTTCTGGTCCTGGTCTCCCGACCCGGTGGTCGGCATGCTGGCGGTGCACGTTGGTGGCAGCGCGAGTTTATCCGAAGACGCACGCTTGTTGTTGCTGGACGTAGACGAGTGCGCGGTCGAGATCGCGAGCCTCAAGCCCGGCGAGTTCCGCGTGCCGGTGTGGTCGCCCGCGGGTGACAAGATGGCGTACGTGGACGCGAGCGCCGGCGAGCAGGAGTTTCTCGCCGTGTACCGGGTCGAGGATGGCGTAAGCGAGATCGTGTGCCCGGTGGAGGGTCACGTGGTCATGGACTGGTCACGGGACGGCCGCACGCTGGCCATTTCGCAGGCCCTCGGTGAGAGCCCACACGTATTTACCGGTGTCACGCTGGTCGACGTGCGCAGTGGAAACACCAGGGTGGTTCACGACAGCGACGTGGTGAGTTTTTTCTGGGCCGGCGAGGGCAACAGGCTGGTGTCTGTGGGTGTTGACGAAGGCCAGGGCGTGAGGATATCGGTTTTCGATGACAAGGGAGGCAGCAACGGCCCGGGTCCAGTGCTCATACCCAGCCCCGAGATGGCCTATTTTCTCCAGTTTTTTGACCAGTTCTCGGTTTCTCATCCCCTGGTTTCTGCCGATGGACGGTCGCTGCTGTTGTCCGGGCGCTTGACCGACGCCGCCGGTGGAAAACCCGACGACAATTTCCCTGACTCGGTTTACCTGGTCGACCTCGACGAGGGCTCCTTGATCACCGAGGTCGCCCAGGGCTGCTTCGCCTGCTGGAGCGGAGGGTGAATACGGGGTTCGGGCCCCAGCACCTGCTCAGCCTGGGCAGGGTGTTGCTGGGCCTCCTGGTCCTGTTTGAGCTGGCCCGCGCCCCGACGTCTGCGCTGGTCCTGCCTGCTGTCGTGCTCGCCTGCCTCAGCGACTGGTACGACGGCAGGGTGGCAAGGAGCCGACACGAGGAGAGCAACACCGGCCGCCTGGTTGATAACCTGTCGGACGCCGCCTTCCTCGCCCTTGCGTTCACCGGCTTCGCGCTCGCGACCACCTGGAGTCACCCCCTCACCGGTTCGGCTGTGCGTTACACCGAGCACGCCAACTGGCTTCCGGCCGCCGCCCTGGTCCTGTCCTTCGGCAGTTACTCGGGCAGATGGTTGATCACTGCACGGCGTGGCCAGGACATGTTGAGTTCAGAACGGGGACACGCCGCGGGCGTAGCCAATTACGTACTGGTGCTACTGGGCGGCCTGGCGGTTTTTCCCGGGGTGTTTGTAACGCGTTGGCTGCTTGAGCCCGCCTTCGTTACGGTTGTGCTCATGAACGCCACCGCGGCAGTAGACAACGTCGGCCTGGTATTCAGCGCGCGGGTTTCTCAAAAATGAAAGTCATCGGCAGGACGGGCATCGTTCTTGCGGCCGGGCTGCTGTTCGCGTGCACGCCCATCACGCGCTTCTACGAGATCCACACCGACCGGCTGACCTGCGAGCAGGCCAACCGTTACGTCCACGACTCGCTGCGGCAGGCGAGAATGACGGTGACGGCTTTTCGACTGGCGTCGCCCGGTAGCCCGGGTTTCATCAGTGCCGAGCGTCACGACAAGAAGGAGACCGTTTCAGGGACTGTCGAAATACTCTGCGACGCCAACGGTGTTCACATTGTTCCCTCGGAGATCGGAATGGGCGGCGAGCAGTACTTTGAGAGGGTGGTGTTCCTGTCCATAACCGGCCGCGCCGATCTCAGCGCCGAAGACGTGAGGGCGGCCGACCTGAAGAAGAAACCAGCGGCCCCGTCTGACGCCGGCGTGGTGACCGTGACGCCACCGCCGCGCAAACACGTAGAGCGAAAGAAGAAAGCCGTGGGGGTAATCGTGACGCTGGAACCGGTCCGCGGTTTTTCCACCGTACTCGATTTTGAGGCGAACCTGTCGGCCGCCGGCCTGCTACCGGTCAAAGTGAGAATAGAAAACGGGGCCTCGCGGCACTACCGGTTTCACCCGGCCGATGTCGTTCTCAGGCGCGCGGGCAAGAGGCTGCGCGCTTACCCGCTCGAAATGAACGTCGCCGTGTCGAGTTTGCGCAAGGCGGGCCGCAGCGCCGAGCAGGCCGGCGAATCGCTGGGCGATGTGAAACGCGCGGTGGTTATCATGGAGCGCCGCCTGCTGCGCCCGGCCCAGCTGGAGCCGGGACAGGTCGTCGAAGGTTTTGTCTACTACAGCGACGGTGATTACGATCGCGCGCGGGTCATCATGGCCGACCGTGCAACGGGCGAGACCGAGGGCTTCCTGGTCGAGCTCGAAGACGGCGGCTGAACTGAACGGCAGCTTTTGCCAGTGGCGCTCAGGAGCCGGCCTGGGCGCGCAGGTCGCCGACCAGGCGGCGGATGTCGGCGGCGCGGGGATTCCCTGCGTCGGTGTGCGCGAGCAGGCCTTCCCAGGCGCTGAGCGCGATCTTCCTGTAGCTCCGGGCCAGGGCCTCGTCGCCATCCTGGGAGATGCTGGCGGCGTCCTTGAGAAACAGGACGCCGAGTTTGCGCAGCTGCTCGTTACCCTGGTTGCCTTCAAGCCCGGCCAGCCGGCTTACCGCGCGGGCGGCCTGCGCTGGATCTTGCAGGCGACGGAAAGAGTAAGCCCGCAGCACGAGCACCTCTGGCAGCAGGTCAGCCTGCTCGGGAAACTGCTGCTCGAAGCCGGCAAGCCTGTCCACTGCCGATAGCTTCAGCGATTCGTTTGCAGCTTCGAGACGGCCCGCCAGCGCGGCGGCCATGACCGTTGCCCTCGCCTCGAGCGGATCCAGCAGCCCGGCGGTGCCTCGGCCGGCGGACGTTCGCTTGCGGAAGTCGCTGGAGTGCGAGAGAAAACCGTCCAGCGACGCGAGAGCGTTTGCCAGCTCGTCGGTATCGGGGTCATCGCCCGGGTCGCGGTCGGTGATCGACTGGAACGCACACTGCGACGATTGGAATCTCGATTTGAGCATGAAAGCGGCATCGCCGCGCACGCGTGCGAAGGCGTCGGCGCAGTCGAGGTACTGGCGATGGTCGCGGTGCCACTCGCCCATGCGAAACCAGGCTTCCCATGCGTTCTCGTGGCCGGGCGCGGCGTCGACGAATTCACGGGCGAGTTTCGAGTAGCGCAGGGCGGCGTCGTCGCGCGCCTGTTCGTCGGCCGAGAGGTACAGCGACTCCGCGGCCTTGAACCTGAACCAGGCGGCCTGTTCCCGGGCTACCGGGCCGGCTCCTTCAAGGGCCTGCCCGAGCTCGGCGATGCTGGCTTCCCACTTGCCCGAGTGGAACAAGCAGAAGCCGCGTCCAAGCCTGGCCTCGGACAGGTATTCACTGCGTTCAAAGAGAGCATCGTACAGCGGCCGCGCCCGCGGACAGTCGCCGCGCCTTCTCAGCGAGTCGGCGATGAGCAGCGTCACGAATCCACCGGTGCCGGCCGCCGCCCACTCCAGGGGGTCCTCAACCCCGGCGTCTACCAGCTGGCTGGCCTTGGAGCGCCAGTAGCCGGGGCTGGCGTGTAATCTCTCGAGCATGCGCGCCGCCTCCAGGCGCATGGAACCCCTGCTGCGGTCGTCGTAGCGGTCGCGGTATTTTCCAAGGCCCAGCAGCAGGGCCTTGGCCCGAAGGAACGCGGCGCGCAGCCGGTCCTCTTTTTTGCCGGCACCGGCCAGGAGGCTAGCGGTCTGTCGCAAAGCGGTTTCGATTCGACCGGTGGCCAGGGCGATGTCGGCCACGGCTGCTCGTATGTCGGTGGCTCGCCCGGCAGCGGGGCTCATTTCGAGCGCGGCATTGAGGTCGTCGAGAGCTTCGTCGTAGCGCTTCATCGCCTTCAGGGCGAGGCCGTGTCCGTAGAGACACTCCAGGACCACGGCACGATCGCCCGCACCAAGGAAGTCAGCGAACCCCCGTTCGGCGCGTTGCAGTAGCCGCGTGCGTTGCTGTCCGCGACTTTCGTAGCGCATCGCAAGCTCGTAGCGAATCCAGTTGAGTCGATAGAGGAGCCTTTGCGCCAACACCTCGCGTTGCTTCCAGGCGGCCCTGTCCTGGGCGGCCTCGAGGTCGCCGTCCACCTTTATGACGTCGTCCTGCATGCGCTGGATCACGTCGGTGTACCGCTCGCGTATCTGCTCGACGGTCGACAGCGTTAACTGCGCGGTGGGGCTGTCCATCGTTCCGCTGCCAGCCAGGCGGTGGAACAGGTCCACGGCTTTCCCGGCTTTCTCGGTAAGCGATTTTTCCGTATCTTGATTCCAGGCGCGACGGTCGAGCGACTCGGCCCGGGCCGCCACCGCGCGGAGCTGGCCGCGCAGCTCGTCCAGCTCATCGGCCGCCGCGATTCCCGGCAGCAGCGGCAGCGCCGTCAACACGGCCGCCACGATCACGACAGCCAACGCGGCGCCAGTTCGAGGCGATGGCTTCACAGGCGCGGCGCCATCCCCGTGGTGCCGCTGCGCGAAGAAAGCGGAAAGACCACGTTGGCCAGCGACAGGCGCAGGCACTGGTTGTAGAGGCGGATGACGTGTTCGTAGGGAATCGAGGCAGAGGCATCGATGACCACCAGTGATTGCTCGGGGATGCCCTTCAAGTGCTCAGCCACGGCAGCGAAGTCAGCCGCGGGCCAGTCATCGATGAAGTACTGCACGCTCTCGCCGGCGTGGACCAGGCGCACGATGGTTTCTTTTTCCTGCAGCTTCAGGTCGAAGCGCTTCTCTTCCATTTCGCCACCCATGGCGAGCTTTGAAGTCAGCAGGCCCTCGACGGTCGCCAAGGAAATGGTGAACAGGAAATAGGTGAGCAGCAGGAACACGCAGTCGATCAGCGGCGCCATGTGGAGCTCGCCCGATCCGCTACCGGGGCGCGATGTTTTCGGTCGACGCAAGGCCCTACCTCTGCTCCACGTTGTCGGCGGCCTGCAGGGCGGCGAGGCTCACGTCGGTGACCCCGGCGTCGGCAGCCATCCGCATCACTGCCTGTACGTTCTCAAAACGACTCGAGCGGTCGCCGCGTACTACGATTTCCAGTTTACGATGCTCGCTGGCCTCTGCCTTGCGGGCCTCGATGTAGCGGTACAGTTCAGCCCTTGACCGTTGTACGCCCGACACCAGGTACACGCCTTCGCCCGACACGTTGACGGTCACGAGCTCAACGCGCTCGTCGGTTACCTCGCGGGCCTGGTCGGCGTTGGGCAGCTCAATGGTTTCTTCTCCTGCCTGGCCGAAACGGATCGACATGATGAAGAAGGTTATGAGTAGAAAGGCCATGTCTATCATCGCGGTCGCTCGAAATGAGATCGCCCTCGGCCGATGTGAGTGAGCCCCTTTCACTTGCCGGCGATCCCGTTCCTCAACGGCGACACCGCGTCCTCGGCCTCGGCCACTACCTCGGCTGACAGTGCGTCGACCCGGTTGCGGAACATGCCGAAAGCATACAAGGAGGGGATGGCCACGATCAGGCCCATGACGGTGGTCATCAAGGCTTCGAATATACCGCCCGCGAGCCTGCGAGGATCAACGCCACCGACGGCGACCGATATCTGGTTGAACGAATTGACCATGCCCATCACGGTACCCAGCAGGCCGAGCATGGGTGCGATGTTGGCGATCATGTTGAGGTGTTCGATTTTTCGCAGCAGCCGACCGGCGTTTTCATCGGCGCTGTCCTCCATCGCCTTGACGACAGCTTCGTAGCCACGGTCGTGTTCCTTGACACCTGCCGAAACTACGCGACCAAAGAACGAGCTTTCGCCCGAGCCGGTTTTTGTCTGCAGCTCGGCATAGCGTCCTTCGTCGAGCATCTTGCGCAGGTCCACGCGTTCTTCTTCGGGCAAGAGGGTCTTGCGCCTGATCGACAGCGTGTATTCCACGATCAGGGCGACGGCCACCACCGACAGCAGCAGGATGACGTAGCCCACGATGCCGCCAAACTGCACGAGGTCCATGAGGCTGTAGTTGAGGGCCCCGTTGGCAGCCTTCGCAGCGCCTTCCTGGGCCGCCGCCGGCGTCGCCGACATCAGGAAAACAGCCGACAGCAGTAAGGCGGTGGCGTTGAAGACGGCAGCCTTGCTCACCGATCCGGGCGTGATGGAGTTTTTACGCTTGTTCATGAAAAGGGGCTCCTCTGTTTTTTCGATTTTCAGTACACGGCATTGTAACGGTCTACTTCTTTCTGCCACTGCGAGCCGAAGGCAAAGTAGAGCACCTGCTCGGCCAGTTCTTCGTCGCTGCCGAGGGCGGCCATTTCGCCTCCGCCCGCGCTGGCCATTGCCCGGTAGCTGCGCCGGACTTCCTGGTAGAATTCGGGCAGGGGCGAGATTTTGTCGGGGGGCTCGCCGTACAGCCAGGTGTGGAGTCGGGTCTCGTAGCGTTCGTGCATGCGGCGGGTCAGGTCGATGGTGCTGAGTACGCCGCCGGTACCGTTGAATTCCCTGGCCAGCGCATCAATGGCGTCGAGATCCGAGGCGTGCGGCGGAGAGCTGCCAATCACGATGATTACTTTCTTGGACCTGCGTCGCCACGACAGCTCGTCCATGGCGGCTTCGACGCCCTGCCGGACGCCCTCTTCCCAGTCGCCACCACCGCCGGCTTCGATATCACCGATAAAGTTGCGGATCTTGCTGCCGTGAAAACTGAGATCGGACCAACGAACTACGAAGCGTTCTCCGCGGTCACGAAAGGCGACTACTCCAATTCGGGCTATCGGCACCAGCTCCTGTATGCGGCCGACCAGCTGGAGGCTGTTGTTCTTTATATCGTCGATGACGTCCTGCATGCTCGCGGTCGAATCGACCACCAGCGCAACGTCCAGTCCCGACTTGCGCAGGCTGCCCAGGAAGCTACCGAAACGGGCCGAGCGGCTGCCGGTGCTCGCGGTAGGGTTGTGGCGAGACGACAGGTCGCGCAGCCGATCGGCGCTGGGCATGGGAGCGGCAAAGCTGGCCAGCTCGGGCAGGCGCACGTCCCGGGGCCGCACCCTTTGCACCTCGATGGGCTTTATCTCGACCGTTTCAATGAGGTTTTCGAGGTCGGCTTCATCGACGCTTTCTTCCTTGAGCGAAAGATGTACCCGCGTTTTATCTGATCTCAGCCCCAGGCCGAAGCCTTCTCCGCCAGCCGATATGGTGATCGTGGCCAGCAACAACACCAGCAGGAGGTGGAACAGGGCCGACACCGTGTAGCCCTCGAGGCGGCGGCGAAGCCCGGTGCTGTGCCTCAGGGCAAGAAAAAAGCGCTTAATGAACAAGGTCTTGCAGAGTAGCCGTCGCGCGGAAGGCTGACAAGACGGTATTTTGGGCACCCCCTTAAGGGGGGCCGCTGGGAGGGCCGATTTTTGTCTTTCTCCGTCGGTGTAGTCAGAATGGGGAGATATGGCTACGGTAATAACCGACGATTGTATCAACTGCGCCGCCTGTGAGCCGGAGTGTCCGAACACGGCGATCTACGAGGGCGGAGTAGAGTATCAGCACGAGGGCTCGGCCCACCGGGCGCTGTCCGACGATTTTTTCTACATAATTCCCGACAGGTGCAGTGAGTGTGTTGGTTTTTTTGACGAGGAAGCCTGCGCGGTGGTCTGCCCCGTTGACTGTTGCATTCCGGATCCCGATCGTCCGGAGACCGAAGTGCAATTGATAGAAAGAGCCCGGATCCTGCACCCCGACGAGAACTTCGGCGACAGCTTTCCGTCGCGCTTTTCGGATGACGCCGGTGGGGACGATGCGGGCGAGCCTGCGGCAGAGGCTGGGTCCGCTGCGACTGAAGGCGCGGCGGCTGCGACCCCGGCTCCCGCGGCGGCTGCGACCCCGGCTCCCGCGGCGGCTGCGACCCCGGCTCCCGCGGCACCCGTGGTGGAGGCCAGCTCGGTTCTCGACTTCCCGGTGCCCGTGCTGTGCCGGAGCTGCGAGGGTGAGTACGAAGTAGACTTCAGGTTTCTTACCCCCGGTACCGTGCTGCGTTGCCCGCTCTGCCAGGCTTCGTTCAGTCCTGGCCAACGGGTGTTCCTCGAAATCTCGCGTAGACTCGACCGCTACGTTGACTTGATGAACGCGGAGGTTGACCGCCACGAGTCGGCGGTCAAGGACGAGGTCGAGAGCCACGAGGCCAACATAGCCGATATCAAGGAAGCCTCTGCTGATGAGCTGCGGCGTATAGTCGAGTCGCTGCTGGAACGCCCGCGGCGGTCCATGTTCGGCTGAACTCTACCGGACCCCCCTGTTTTGCACTCTGATATATACAAGTTACTTCTCGAAAGTCCCGATGAGGGCAACCCGGCTCGCCTGCTGCGACATGTATTCCCCGGTAGCGGTGAGGACACCGAGTTCGGCCGCAACTTTCTTCACCGCTTGCTGAGCGACGACGCACGTTTCAGCAAGGACAGCGACAGCGGCGACTGGAAGGCGGACACCGACAACCACTTCAGCAGGGATTTTTCGCGTGTGCCGTTTGTCGTGGTCGACCTCGAGGGAACAGGCAACAGCCCGGGCCGCGGGGGCGTCACCGAGGTGGGCGCGGTGAGCTACACTGGCGGCGAGATCACCGGCAGGTTTGAACAGCTGGTGAACCCGGGATCGCCTATCCCCCCTTACGTTTCGCGCATCACCGGCATCACCGATGAAATGGTCGCCGACAAGCCTCCCTTTGCAGAGGTGCTGGCCGACTTCGTCGAGTTTGCCGGCGACGCGGTGCTGGTGGCGCACAACGCGGCCTTCGACGTGACCGTGCTCGATACCGGCTGCCGCCAGCTACTCGGACGTTCGTTGGACTTGCCCTACCTGTGCACCGTGGAGCTGGCCAGGCGGACCTGGCCCGAGCTGAGGCGCGTGGCGCTTGACTACCTGACCGAGCACTTCGAACTCAAGGCCGACGACAGGCACCGCGCGTTGGCCGACGCTGAGGTCACGGCCGGTGTGCTCGGCAAGTTCGTTGAAGACATGAGGGGGCGGGGCGTGTCGACCATAGAAGGGGCGCTGGCCCTGCTCGACGAAGAAGAGCCCCGACCTCGTCACGAGATAAATGTCAGCCAGCAGTGTCTCGAGGCGCTACCACGCGGACCGGGCTGTTTCAGGATGATCGACGCGGGCGGCGATGCGCTGTACGTGAGCCGGTCGGACAACGTGGCCGAGGCCGTGCTGCCGTGGTTCGTGGGTGCGCCGCATCTCAGCGACCGGCAGATGGGCATGGCAGCCAGCACCCGTGACGTGGTGGTCAAGGCGGCGGGCTCCGAGACCGAGGCGGCCATGATAGAGGCCGAGCACGTGCGGCGGTACGAACCGACCTACAACCGTGGCAGTAAGCATCTTCCGCGACCACACTTCCTGCGGGTCACGCTTGAAGATGAGTTCCCGGCCGTCTACGTAGCTCCGAGGCTGCGGGCCGACCGGTCCCTTTACCTCGGGCCGTTCGGGACACCCGGGCTGGCCGAAGAGGCGGCGCGCTTGTTTGCGGCGCGTTTCGGTCTTCGCACCTGTGCCGGCGAGCTCGATGTATCGACGGATTTCAAGGCCTGCGAGCTGAAGGGGAAGGGTCGCTGTTCGAGCCCCTGCGACGAAACCGTTGATTCCCAGTCTTACGCGCAGCAGGTGCAGGAGTTCAGGGCAGCACTCGACGATGACGCCTTCGACGTGGAGGAAGTGCTCGGCAAATCTTCGAGACGCCGCTCGCGCAGGAGTTCGGCTTCGCGCATAGCGCGCGTTCACCGCAAGCAGCCCCTGCAGTGGTACGGCCAGCATTTTCTCGCGGTGTTGCCCGCTCTCGATGGTGGCAGGATGGTGTACGCGGTTGCCTGGGGACGGCTCGCGTCGACGTTTACCCTTCGAGCTGCCAGCGACGTTGAAAAACTTGAGAAGTGGTTCGAGGCTCTGGGTAGCGAACCCCCGGATGGGCGCATGATGGGCAAGGTGGCCGTGTCCACGAGCATACTGGCCGACTGGGCCGTAAAGCATGGGGGCCGGGACGGCAGCCGGGACGGGGAAAGCATGCTCAGGCTGGACTTAAGCGACCCCGGGACGATGGCCGACGCTTGCCGGCAGCTCCGGGCCGAGTTGGCCGCCTGACGTGTTTCGGCGATTGAGCCTTCCCTTACCATCATCGCGACAGCTATCCTGAAGAGAGGATTCTCCGGTGACCCCCGCGGACAATGTAAGCAGCGACTCTGAGTTGGCGGTCGGCCAGGAAGGCCGGGCGAGCGCCCTGTGGTGGCGCCTGGTCTCGGAGAACAACGCGTGGCTGTTCGGCGCCGCGATCCTGATCGGCGCGGTAACCGCGTTGGCCAACGTGGCCTTTCACTGGGCCATCGACGGCGCCCACGATCTTTTCTGGAACCAGCTCGGCAGTGGCCTTGGAATTGGTGGCCGAGATGTTGGCGACAGCGTGCTGGACGGGCTGGGTTCGCTGCCCCGGAGGTGGTGGCTGGTTCCCGTCGTCCCCATGGCCGGCATGTTCCTGCTGGTCATACTCGACCGCTGGTTTCCCGGCGAGGTCCAGGGCTACGGCCTGCCCAATTTTCTTGAGAAGGTAAACATCAAGGGCGGCTTCATCCGTCGCCGCTGGATAACGCTCAAGACCCTGTCGAGCGCCATCACGCTGGGGTCGGGCATGAGCGCGGGCATCGAGGGGCCGATCGCGCAGATAGGCGGCTCGATTGGTTCGACGGTTTCAAGGGCCATACGTCCGTCGGCCGAACGCCTGCGGGTGCTCATAGCCTGCGGCTCGGCGGCAGCGATCGCCGCGACTTTTTCCAGCCCGATCGCCGGCGTCTTCTTCGCCCAGGAGATCGTCCTGCTCGGCGAGTTCCAGTCCCAGGCCTTCGCGCTCATAGTGTTGGCGTCGGGCGCGTCCACGGTGGTGTCCCAGTACATGCGCGCCGATCACCAGGTTCTGCACGCGCCATCCTTCGACTACCCGATAAACCACGAGCTGCTCTTCTACGTCTTGCTTGGCCTGATGTGCGGCCTGCTCGCGGTTTTCTACATCAAGTCTTTCTACGGGATAAGAGACTGGTTCCAGCGCTCGCGGCTGTCGCGCAGCGTCACCCCCATCCTGGGCGGGTTCATAGTGGGCGTGTCGTTGATATTTTTTCCGCAGGTCAGCGCCAGCGGTTATGCCACCATGAACGAGGTGTTCGCCGGTGGCCTGAGCGTGGGCCTGCTGTTGTCGCTGGTACTGGTCAAGATCGCGATGACCGGCGTGACGCTGGGTTGCGGAGGATCGGGCGGGGTGTTTGCCCCGGCCATGTTCATAGGGGCCGTGTTCGGGGGTGGCTTTGCGTCGCTGGTGAACATGCTCATACCCGGGGCGCTGGGCGCGAGTGGCAGTTTCGGGCTCATCGGCATGGGCGCTTTCCTCGCAGCCGCGACACACGCGCCGATGACCGCGATATTCCTGTTGTGGGAAATGACCAGGGACTACAACGTGGTGCTACCCATCATGATCACCGCCATAACGGCCACCCTCGTGGCCCGGCGCCTGATGACCGACAGCATAGACAGCTACGACCTGAGTCGCCGCGGACTCGACATACACGCCGGCGCCGAGGCCAACCTGCTCAGGGGGCTTTACGTCCGGGGGCTGGTGAGCAGGGACTTCCAGCAGATTCCCGAGTCGATGGCCGTTACTGATTTTGTGCGCTACGTTACTAACAGCCACCACGTGTACTTTCCGGTAGTGAACCGGGATAACGAGTTGACCGGGATAATCAGCATGCAGGACCTCAAGACAGTGCTGTTACACCGTGATGCCTGGCCGTTCCTGGTTGTCGGCGAGCTGGCAGAGACCGATGTACTCACCGTTTCGGGCTCGGATAACCTCTACGATGCCATGCAGTTGATAACCGCGCGCGGACTGGAGCAGGTGCCGGTGGTCGATGAATCCGATCGCAAGCGGGTCATAGGTATGCTCAAGCGAGCCGACCTGCAGAACTTTTACCAGAAGCGCCTGCTTGCCAGGGAGCTCCACGGCTGATATCCGCCCGGGGGTCAAGGTTCAACGGCGATGGCAGGAAAGGGAATAATCATAACGGCGGACGACCTCGGCATGTACCCCGAGGTGAACGACGCCGTCATGGATGGCTACGACTCGGGTATCATCTCGAGCACGGGCCTGCGCGTTAACGGTCCGGCTTCGCGGTCGGCCATGGTCTCGGCCTCCATGCGTTCGGGGCTGGGCACGGGCCTGCACCTGGTCTTGTGCGAGGGCACGTCCACGCTTTCGCGGCGTCACATACCCAACCTGGTCGACGCGGGCGGCCGCTTCGTGGACCGTCCCCTGGAAGCCATGTGGCTGTACCGCAGGGGCGGTGGACTGAAGAAGGAGCTGCGTGCCGAAATTCGCGCCCAGGTCGAGAAGTTCCTTTCCGGCGGTCTCGTACTGAGCTACGTTTCGAGCAGCTACGGCCTGCACCTTCTGCCCTCGGTGCTGTCTATTCTCAGGGAGCTGTCGCTGGAGTATCCGATCTGGGCCATGCGCAAACCCTGCGGCCCGACCTGGAAATACAGCAGGGAATTCGTGGTGGGTGACTGGGAGCGACGCGTCGAAAATGCTGCCATGCGCCCCGCTCTTGCCTGGGGACGACTGCGCTCGGGCAGGTTTCGCGGACCCGACCGGGTAGAGATACTGGGCCGTCATCGTCCGGTGACCGAGGGTGGCATGGTCGAGTTGCTCGCTTCGCTCAAGAGTGGCGTCACCGAGTTGGTGTGTCACCCTGGATCATTGCTGCCGCGTTACGACGGCATGGGCGAGGCCGCTGCGCTCACCAGCCCGATGGTTCGCAATGAACTCGCGGCGCGGGAAGACATCGACCTGGTCTCGTACCGGGATATTTCGGAAGAAGCCTGAGCCCGGGGGCGATAATCCCGACGGCAATTAAATCCCGAGGGCGACGCTGAGCAGGCCGAGGAAGACGAGGAAGCCGAGCATGTCGGTTCCCGCCGTCACGAACACCGAGGAGGCAACCGCCGGGTCTGCTCCCAGCCGCCGCAAGCCCATGGGCACGAGCGTGCCGAGGGCCGCGGCGATGAGCATGTTGATGATCATCGCGGTGGCCATGACCGAGGCCAGCCTTACGTCACGCGTCCACGCGTAGACAGTAGCCGCGGCCACCGAGCCCAGCACCGTGCCGTTGAGCAGGGCGATTGTCAGTTCGCGGATTACGATGCGGCGGGTGTTATGCGGGCTCAGCTCGCCGAGCACCAACCCGCGTACCACCATGGTCATCGTCTGGACGCCCGCGTTGCCGCCCTGGCTGGCCACTACCGTCATGAAAGCCGCGGCGATGGCCACCTGGTGTATGGTGTCCTGGAACAGCGAGACCGCCGCCGCGCTCACGGTGGCGGTCATGAGATTCAGCCCCAGCCACGGAAGCCGGGTGCGCAGGGCCTTTACGGGCCCGTGCAGGCCCAGCGGTTCGTCGCCCACGCCGGCCATCTTGAGCATGTCCTCGGTGGCTTCTTCTTCGATGACGTCGACCACGTCGTCAACGGTTATGCGACCGACCAGCAGTTCGGCAGCGTCGACAACCGGTAGCGAGAGCAGGTCGTATTTTTCGAACAGGTGCGCCACTTCCTCCTGGTCTACGGTCGCGCTTACCGACACGAGGTCACTGAGCAGGATCTCGTCCACCGACGAACCGTCGTCGGCCATGACCAGGTTGCGGACGGGTACGTAGCCTACGAGCTTTTTCTTGTGGTCGGTGATGAATACGTTGTGAATATCGTGAAAATCATCGCGGTGTTGCCTGAGGTAGGTGCGCACCTGTCGCACGGTGGTTCCAATATCCACCGACGCTACCTCGGTTTTCATAATTCCGCCGGCACTGTCGTCGGGGTAGGAAAGCAGCCCCTGCACGTCCCGCCGGGTCTCCGGGTCGGCCCGGTGCAGGAGCATCAGCTTGCGGTCTTCGGGAAGTTCGCCCAGAAGATCAGCGGCGTCATCGCTGTCGAGGCCTTCGAGCAGCGCGGCGATGTGTGCGTCGGCCAGGCGCGCGAGCAGGGCCGCACGGGCCGATTCGCCGACGTCGCTTATGACCTCGGCCGCGCGGTCGTCATCCAGTACCGAGAATACCGACAGGCGCTCGTTATCGTCGTCGAGCTGGTCGAGGATCTCGGCTATGTCGGCGGGGTGAAGGTGGGCGGTTTCCTGGCGTAGTACCAGGTCGTCGGCCAGCGCTGCCGCCGCAAACACGCGTTCGCGTGCTTCGCGCTCCTGCTCGACGGTGTCGCTCATTTCCGCTTTTCCTTGTCCCCGTGCCTCGCCCTGGTCAACAGGAGAGCCTCCCCGTCCGGGTCGCCGCCGTAGGTATAGCGCAGAACCTCCTGCAAGTAATAGTCGCCGGCAGGCGGGAGGGAATTCTCGTTTACCAGCAGCCAGGTGTCCTGCCCTTCGAACAAGGGCAGGTACTCGTCCACTCGGTATACGTTGCGACCGGCGTAGAAGACGGCTCCGTAGTCAAAGCTGCGGTAGAAAAACATCGGCGCTTCTTTTTCGGGGAGCTGCACGTTGACCCTCGCCATGAAATCGCGCAGGCCCTGTTCTCGTCCGAGCTGTGTTTGAAACACCAGCGGCAGCGCGAGCTGCGTCACGGCAATGGCCGAGGCGAGCAGCAGTGCCGACGCGACCGGTTTGTGACGGGCAAGGGCTGCCACCGCGCCGCTCGCGCCCAGCAGCAGCGTGGCCGCCCAGGCAAGACTGGCCACGGGATTGGCCGCAATGGTATCGCGGATAACCGGCAGGTTGGCGGCGTCGCTGCGACTGAGCAGCGGGTTCAGCCAGGCGGTGACATCGACTCCGAGTGCTTGCGCGACCACCACGATGAGTGGCAACGCCAGCACGGCGGCCACCAGGCTCGCCAGCCAGGAGAGCACGCGCGAGGGCCGCGCGTCGGGCGCGGCCTGGTCGTTGGACGCCATCGACGCCCACCAGGCGCCGTAGAGCATGGCCAGCGCCGGGTAAAGGCTGAGCAGGTAGACGCCTCTTTTCGATCCGGCCAGCGAGTAGACGAGCAGCGTGACTGCAAACCAGCACAGCAACAGCGTGGTGGCCTGGTCGTGCTCGCCGCGGCGTGCGCGGGCCACGAGGCCGACCACCAGGCCGGGTGCGAACAGGCTCCACGGTGCAAATCCACCGAGCAGGGCGGGCAGATAGTAGAGCGGGGAGTGTACGTGGCCCACACCCGGCGCCTGGGCACTGACAAGTCGCTGCAGGTTCTCCTTCATGACCAGCTTTTCGAAAAACGGCATCCCACCTTCCCAGCCGGCAGCCAGGTACCAGGCTGCCGCCAGCGACAGGATCGCAAGGCCTTTGCCGGGGCGCAGCCGCCGCAGGTATTCGCGGTCACCGCGCAGCAGCAGGAAGCAGGCAATAACGGCTACCGGGATCACCAGGCCTACCGGTCCTTTTGCCAGTACGGCCAGGACCGCGCAGGCGTAGAAACCCGACGACAGCGGTCTGCGGTCACGCAGGTAGTCGCGCATGAAGAACAGCAGCGCGCCGGTCGTAGCCGCGGCCAGTACCATGTCCACGCGCGCGGTGGTGGCCGAGATAGTCCACTGCACGGTGGTGAGCAGCACCAGGGTTGAGAGGAAAGCAGCCAGTGGTCCGAAGAATCTCGCGGCGGCGGCGGCTACGGCGGCGGCGCAGGCTATCGATGCCGCGGCCGAGGGCAGGCGCGTTGTCCATTCCGAAACGAAACCCGCGGCGAGGCTCACGAGCGCACCCAGCCAGTGAAACAGAGGTGGTTTCGACGGTATCTCGTGGCCGTTTCTCAGCGGCAGTATCCAGTCCCCGTTTTCTACGATGGCCTGCACGACAATGGCTTCGCGGGGTTCACCCTTGGTGTAAAAGGGGACCTGCGAAATCGGTACGACGTAGAGCAGCGAGGCCAGCGTCAGCAGCAGGGGCAGCAGCAGGAGCCAGCCTCGATTGTGGTCCCCGGTGGTCGTCGCGGCTGTAGGGGCGGCAGTGGCCGGGGTGGCAGTGGCCGGGGTGGCAGTGGCCAGCGTGGCCGGCGCCCGCGAAGTGCTTGGAACTGGTGAGGGCGGCGGCGACACGACGCGCGATACTAGCTTGCCCGCGCAGCCGTTTCACCAGCCGGGCGCCTGCTGCCGCGGCCAACGGCGGGCTTGCGCTGGCGTGTAAGCCAGACCGGGGCTAAGCTTTGTCCGTGGCCGAGCTGCAAACGAGACAACTGCCCAGGCTGGGATCCGACGAGCTGGCGGATCTGCCGGGGCAGGGGCGCAGGGTGCTGCTGCTCTACAAGGCCAGCTGCCCCACCTGCCGCATCGCCCTGCCCCTGCTCGAGCAACTCTATCGCCGGGGTGAAGGCATTATCGACATCGTGGCCGTGTCCCAGGACACCCTGGAGGAGACCGAGGACTTTGTTCGCGACAACAAGATAACCATGCCGGTGTACCTGGATAACCCCGGCTGGCCGCTGTCGACCGAGTTGGGCCTGGCCTCGGTACCGGTGCTGCTGCTGCTCGATGGAGACTCGCTGGGGTCGGCTATCGAAGGTTTCAGCCGCGAGGAGTACCGGCGGGAGATGGAGCTCATGGTCAGCGCCGCAGGGCTGGAATGGGATTGTGCCTATCTCTTCGATACCCCGGAGTTACCCGACTTCAAGCCCGGTTGAGGCAGCCGTCACCTGCAGGGGTAGTTATCCCTGTTCTCCACTGGCGACCCGCTGGTCGTTGCCAACCCGGCCGGGCTGGTCAGCCGGTCTCGAGCAGTTCTTCTTCGGTTACTTCAGATTCGCCGTCGTCGCTGCCGGCCCACACGATCTTGCGGTAGTCGAAGTTGCGGTTGCCCAGCAGGTCGGATTTCACCACTTCGAAGTAAGGGGACAGGTCGAAGTCCCGTGGTGTGACCAGGTTGGGGTCGCAGGCTGTGAAGACCCCGTCGCTGACGAGGTCGGGCTCTGCCCGGCCGAACCACCTCTTGCGTGGCTTGCCGGTACCTACCTGCACGCGCCCGGAAACCCGCGGCGATGTAACCAGTGGCTGGACCGGGTAACGTACCTTCTGAAAGGCAGAGGTTATCTGGGCCGAGCAGATTACTTCCTTGGACAAGGTGCCCGCATGCTCGAGCATACTGCGCCGGAAGCGCTTGGGAACCAGGGTCACCGGAAAGAAGTAACGGAGCAGGTCGAATATATGTTCGACGTTGTACTTCGAGCCTATCTGGTCGATGACGGTGGCGAGCACCGTGTTTAGGTCACCGGGTCGCAGCTTGAAGGGGCGGCATATTCTCACGTTGTGGTTGCGGTATTTTGACAGCGGAGCGGAGGCGACGCCGTTCTCGACAGTGGCCTCGACCAGCAGTGTCGAGGCTTCGTCACCGTATAAGCGGCGAAGTTCGTCGGCCTGGGGCCCACCTCGCTTGAGCAGCGCGTCACCGACGTAGAGCGCCGAGTGCGACCACGAACTCTGCGTCAGGTACTTGATGACTTCGCTTATGCGTTGGCTCCCGTCCACCAGCAGAACGTCGCCCGGCTGTATGACATGGCGCAGGCGACCCATGTCACTGGGCAACAGTTGCCGGTAGCCCATGCGTTCCCTGACAAGGATGGCCGTCAGACGGCCGATGATGAACTGTTTCAGGCGCTGGTACATGTGCTCGCGGAGCTGTCCGCAGTCATACATTCTAGCGCCCGGAGGGTCCACTGGGAATGCGTTTTCGCCGGCCGGGCTGATTTTCCCCCTACCGGGTGGCGGCTTTTCCCGCTAAGCCGGTCTATGGCCGCGGCGGCGCTGCGCGTCAATGGCGCCCCCTTGCGGGGGTCAGCCCAAGAACAACTGTTGAAGGACCACGCCCACCGAGATGGTGGCAAACGCGATGTAGAACAGGCTCACACTCGACATGGCCAGTCGCGCTGTCATCGAGGGTCGGCACAACTCGGGCAATTCGCGGATGTTGCTCCACAACAGCAGGGGGCAGTAGACCGCCATGGCTATGCCGCCGAAGAAGCCGGCCGAGAGCAGGAAGACAAACGGGGGCAGAGCCCCCCATGCCCAGGTGAGCGCGGTGCCCACCACCATCCAGCCCAGGGCTATGCCCCGGTACCAGTCCTTGAGGCTCCAGCGGCGGCTCCAGCGGTAGTTGTTGCGCAGCAGGTCTGAGCAGCTGCGAGCCACGCCGTCGAGCAAGGTGAGCTGGGTGGTGAACAGGCAGGCGATGCCTATGACCATGAAGAGAATTTTTCCTCCCGGTCCCCACACGGTGTCCAACAGCACCGCCTCTTCGTAGAGCAGGGCCTCGTTGGACGGCACGATGCCGGCCGGGTGCAGCACTGCCAGCGCGGCAAAGATAAACAACAGTATCGTCACGAGGTTGGTGAGCCAGAAAAAGATCACCTGGTCACGGGCCATGTGTTTGAACCATCGTTTCCAGCGGTCAGCGTTTGCGCTGTTATCGTCCGGGATCCAGGCTTCGTTTGATTCGCCGGAGTCGGCCAGGTGCCCGCACATTCCCCAGCCCTTGTCGCGCAGGTAATACGAGAACAACAGGTTGGCGGTTCCCCCGGCGCCGGCAAAGACGATGGCTGACAGCAGTTGGTAGGGCGGCATGTCGGGTGGCTTTACGCCCACCGAGGCTATGCCGCGGGCGAGCTCGGCGACGGTTTCTCCGTTGCCCAGCCTGGCCACTATCACCAGCAGGCCCAGTAGCATGAAGAGAACCAGGGCGGTGACGATTTTTTCCATCCACCCGTAAACGTTGCGCGGTCCGAACATGACCAGCGCCACGATGGCGAAGGTGAGCGCGGTCCAGGCCCAGGGATCGCCGGGGCCATCGAGTCCGACCACGAGCACCTTGACGGCGCCAGCGCAGGTACGCGCCCAGCCCGGCAGTATCCACGACACGACGTTGAGCAGCAGGAACACCGGCACCCAGCCGCGCCCCCGGCGGGCCAGGGCCCCGTATGCGCTTTCACCCGTGGCCAGGGTGTAGCGGCCTATCTCCAGGTTGATTATCAGTTGCAGGCTCACGCCGAGCACGGCGGCCCAAGCCACCGTGGCGCCGAAGCGGGCCGTGGTGACGGGCCAGATAACCAGCTCGCCCGCACCAATGGCCAGGCCGACGAGCATGACACCGGGCCCGAGCAGGCGCATGAAGCCACGCGGCTTGTCCGGGAGCAGGGCGGGGCGTAGCGGGGGAGGCGAAACAGGCATCGGCTGAGTCGAATCCGCTGCTTTGCTCTTCAGAGTATGCCGCGGTCGAGCAGGTACTCGGCTATGAGCAGGGCACCCTTGGCCGCGCCCATCTTGGTGTTGTGTGACACCAGCATGTAGCGCAGGCCGTGCCGGTACAGCGGCTCTTCGCGGATTCGGCCCACCGAGGTGGTCATACCGTCACCGGCGTCGCGGTCGAGCCTGGGCTGCGGCCTGAAGGGGTCGTCGTGCACGTATATCAGTGTTTCGGGCATCGAAGGCAGCTTGAGCCGCGCCGCCCGCTTGCCCGCCGTGCGCAGGGCCGCGGCCGCCTGGGCAGGTGTCGCAGGTCGTTCGAGTTCCAGCGATACGGCCTCGGTGTGGCCTTCGAGCACTGCCGCCCGCGTACAGGTGCACGACACCTTCACTGACGATTCCACGAGCTTGCCGGCGACGACCTTGCCCAGCAGCTTGCGGGCCTCGGCGGTCACCTTTTCTTCTTCCGAGGGAATGTAAGGGATGACGTTGTCTATGGCGTCCAGCGCGGCTACTCCCGGCGAGCGGCCGGCCCCGGAAATGCCCTGCATGGATACCATCGATACTTTTTTGACCCCGAAGCGTTCGTCCAACGGCTTCAGGGTTATGGCCAGGCCGGTAACGGTGCAGTTGGGCTGGGGCAGGATGAATCCTTTCCAGCCACGGTTCTTCTGTTGGCGGCGTAGCAAGGTGGCCTGTTGCAGGCTGACGCCGGGCAGCAACAGCGGCACGTCGTCTTCGTAGCGAAAGGCGGAGGCGGTGCTCACGACCGGGGTGGTCTGTGCGTACATCGGCTCGAGGTCGACGGCGACGTCGGATTCCACCGCCGAAAACACGAGGTCGACGTTGTCCAGTTTCAGGTCTTCCCCGTTCTCCACGGTCATGTCGAGCACCGATTCCGGGGGACTGCCGCCAGCCCACCAGCGCAGTGAACCACTGGACTCATGGCGCAGTGCATCAGCGTATTTTTTCCCCGCCGAACGGGGGGAAGCCCCCAACCGAGCGATCCTGAACCAGGGGTGCTGGGCCAGGGCCGCAACGAATTGCTGCCCGGCAATACCCGTGGCTCCGACAATAGCTACTTTCATTTTTTTCATGCCGGTCTCACCTGTAAGTGACAGAGTTTACGCGTGCCTGCAGGGGATTGAAACCAGTTGCGGCTTGCCTGGGCAACCCTCGTTGTTTGAACGATCGTTAAGTGGTCCGGGCACATGCGCTGTGTGCGAAGGGGGGGGGTGAACTTGCCCGCCACGGCCGCCGGGGCTACTGTAATTGTGTATGGCACGTTCCTCCGCTCGCAAGAAAACCCAACGCACCGCATCGGTGCACGAGTTTATGGCCCCCTTCGTCCGACGCGTACTCGGCTGGAGAGTAGGACCCAGGGGAGTACTCACGGCCAGGTGTTCGGTGGCGGGAGTCATCACGGTGGTGCATCGCTTTCGCGATGGGTGCAACGGCGACATCGTCGATCACCGCATTGCCCAGTTGAGGCCGGAGAAAGAAAGCGGTTACAAGCTCTTCTGGAAAAAGGGCAACGGGCGCTGGGCGGCTTACTACGACGATCGCGGAGACGCGGTCGAGGGTTCTCTTGCCGACTGCGTCGGCGAAATCTCCCGCGACCCCTTCGGCTGCTACTGGAATTCCTGACCTCCCCCGTTACAGTCAGTCGCTGTAAAATGACCTCTCCTTTCTGCGTGCCTCTGCGTCTTCTTTCGTGTTGTTTCTTGATTGCCACCTTGCTGCCGGGCTGCGCAGATCAACGACGGGTGCCGCGAATAGATCCCGTGCTGCGGGGTTGGGAGCAGGCCCAGGAGCCGGTAGACCTGCTGCTGCACGCGTTCAATACCGGCACCATGCGTAGCCTGCCCGGCGTCATGGCCAAGGGCGGAAGTTGGCAGGAGGCCAGCGAAATTCCCGTCCCTGCTTTCGTGGTCGAGCACGAGAGCAAGGGCCTGCTGGTGTTCGACACCGGTTACTCACCTGCAGTAAGGGATAGCCCGGAGCAGTACCTGGGCCCACTGCTGGCGGCGCTCGATCTCTGCCATACCGAGCCCGGGCAGTCCTTGCCCGAGCAGATGTCGGCGGCGGGCCTGGACCCGGCTGACGTCGGCTACGTGGCGGTTTCACACTTGCATTTTGACCACGCGGGAAGCGTGGAGGCCTTTGCCGGGGCCACCCTGCTGTTGCCGCGCCGCGAGGAAGAGGGCGCGTGGGGTGCCCGCTGGTTCGAGGATTTTTTCTTCGAGCAGGACTGGGACGACCTGGAGCGGCGCAGGGTTATCGACTACGCGGCCACCGAGCCCTGGGCAACTTTTGACGGGCACCACGACGTATTCGGCGACGGCAGTGCCGTGCTCGTAGACCTGCATGGCCACACCGCGGGCACGCAGGGGCTGGTCCTGAGGGGCCGCGGCGGGGTGATACTGCTCACCGGCGACGCGGCTTACACCGAGGCCAGCTGGCGTTACCTGGCACAGCCGGCCTTCGCCCATAACATGGACGACTGGTGGCAACAGGCCTGGCGCATAAACCGTTTCGTGGGTTTGCTCGAAGACGAGGGCGGTGTGCTGGTGGTACCGGGCCACGATCTCAGGTCGGTACGGGAGGCCGACCGCGCCGACCTGCGTTACCACGAGTTCGTGACCGTGCCAGCCGTCCAGGCCGTCGCCGACTGATGTTTTACACGATGTCGGTACACGTTGGCCGTACTTGGTATACTCGTTGGGGGCAGGGGAGCGTCGGTGTACCGGGAAAATAAAATCATAGTGGTCATGCCCGCGTACAACGCGGAGGCTACATTGCGTCGCACCTGGGAAGAGGTCATGGCCCAGGGCGTGGTCGACCGGGTGATCGTGGTCGATGACGGCAGCGCCGACCAGACCGCTGCCATTGCGCGCACGTTTCCCGATACGACCGTGCTCAGGCACGACAACAATCTCGGCTACGGAGCCAACCAGAAAAGTTGCTATCGGCTCGCCCTCGAAGAAGGCGCCGACATAGTCGTGATGGTACACCCCGACTACCAGTACACGCCCAGGTTGATTCCCGCGATGGTGGCGGTGATAGGCAGCGGGCTGCATCCCTGCGCCATGGGTTCGCGGGTGCTCGGTGGCTACGCGCTCAAGGGGGGCATGCCGCTGTGGCGGTACATTGCCAATCGCTTTCTCACCGCGGTCGGCAACTTACTTATGGGGTCAAAACTGTCCGAGCTGCACAGTGGCTACCGCGCCTTCTCCAGGCAACTGCTCGAGGAGTTGCCGCTGGACGCCAATTCCGACGATTTTGTGTTCGACAACCAGGTCCTGGCCCAAGTCGTGTGGCTCGGCTACACGGTGGCCGAGATCAGCTGCCCTACCAGTTACTGCAACGAAGCGTCGTCCATTAATTTTCGCCGCAGCGTGGTCTACGGGCTGGGATGCCTGCGCACGGGTGTGCAATTCAGGCTCGCGCGCGCCGGGCTGCTGAGCTCGCCGCTGTTTCCGCCCGCCTGAACGTACTTCTTCGGTTCGGTTTCCCCGGGGCGGTAAAACCTGGCCGCCAGCGTCTAGAGGCCGTGCCTGTAGCAGTCTTCAAGCAGCACGTCCATGGCCATGGCCCTGAACCTGCCCCAGTTTGACCAGGACGGGACGATGTCTCGCAGCTTGCCAGCATAGTCGGGTAGCTCGGCCGGCTTGGCCTCGACCCACTCGGTTATTTTCTCGCCGGGGTCGTTGCTCTGCAGCACGCCCGAGGTTTCGCGGGTGAAGAACAGGTAAGTACAGAACCTCGACACGCGCTTGCCGTCGCTGTAACGAATGGCGGCCACGAAGCGGGCCACGTCTACCTCGAGGTTGGTCTCTTCCCAGATTTCTCGCAGCAGTGCGTCTTCTATCGCCTCGCCTTTCTGTATACCGCCGGTGGGAAGGCGCATGACCGAGCCCGGGTAGCTGGCCTTGGTCTGCAGCAGGAAGCCACCGCTGGGCCGCAGGATGGCCATGCAGACTTCGCCGAGGCGTCGCCGCGAAACCGGCGGAAAATCCAGCGAAGGCAACTCGAGGGTAAGCTGCCTGGGCGCACCGTACTTACTGGAGAGATGCTCGAGTTGCTCGTTCACGCTGCTACGGGGCTCTCACGCGAGCCGTGACACGAATGATACACGAGCGCAGGCACCGGGGTAAGACTCGCGGTCGTTTTGCAGGAACGCCAACAGGCGGTCGCAGGTTTCAGACCGCGGCTACGTCTTCAAAACGGCCGCTGGACACCGAGCGGTAGCAGGCCTCGGCCACGGCTACCGCGGCCAGCCCGTCACGGTAACTGGCGGCCGTGGCCCCCCGCTTGCCCCCCACGCCGGCGGCAAAGGACTCGAGTATGGCGGGCACGGTCATCACCGGCGCGCCTGGCGTGAGCTCTCGCGGGCCGTCGGGGCCCAGGAAGTGAAGCGTACCCAGAACGTGGTCACCTACGAGCTGGCCGTGCTCGCCCGAGATTTCAATCAGGCCGTTACGGCTGTTGCTGCTTCGCGAACAGTTGACCTGGGCCAGGGTGCTGCCGTTTGAGAGCTGCAGCGAGGCGACGAAGTTGTCCTCGGTGTCGGTGGTCACTGCGCTGCGCGTTGAGCAGGCCACCGAGGATACCTCGAGGCCGGTGAACCAGCGCAGCAGGTCGAAGCAGTGGACACCGGTGTGCATGATGTTGCCGCCGCCCGATCTCGCCGGATCGTCGAGCCAATCGAGTTGCAGCTGCGGCGGAAAACGCTGGCTGAAGGTGAGTGTGTCGATGCGGCCCAGCCTGCCGATTTCGTCGCGCATGGCCAGGCAGAGCGAGTTGAAGCGCAGGGTGTGCCCGGCGATGCAGTAAATGTTGGCCGATTCGACAGCCGCGAGCATGGCCCGGCCAATTTCGAGGCCCGCTGCGACGGGCTTTTCGACCAGCAGGGGTTTGCCGAGTTTGGCCGCCAGGGTCACTAATTCGGGCAGCAGGGAGGGTACGGTCACCAGCACAACCGCGTCGACGTCGTCGCTTGCAATCAGTTCACCTGCGTCGCCCGTCCAGCGACAGCCAAGGTTTCCGGCCAGGGCGAGACCCGCTGCTTCGTCGCGGCGGCAGATGGCCGTCAGTCGCAAAGCCTCCACGTCCTGCGCCGCGTGGCGCGCGTAGCGGCTGCCGTGGCGGCCCAGTCCGATGATTCCGAGCTTGGTGGACTGCATGGGTGGTCAGGCCCGGCGCTTGATCCAGTCGGCCACGGCGCGGCCTATTTCTTCGCCCGAGTCTTCCTGCACGAAGTGAGAGCCCTTGACGGTGACTTCTTCCTGGTTATTCCAGCCGCGGCAGAACTCGCGCGCCGCACCGACCAGTATGGCCCCCGGCTCAGCGTTGACGAAGAGCTTGGCGACGTCGCAAGTGGTGAGCCACTGGCCGTAGTTGGCGACGATTTCGACCACGTCGGCGGGTTCGCCTTCGAGCGGAATCTGTCGTGGCCAGGTCAGCGTGGGCCGCCGGTCTTCACCCGCCTGGGAAAAAGGTCGGCGGTACTCGGCCATTTCATTGTCGCCGAGGTCGCGCAGTATGGAGCCGGGCAGTACCTGCTCAACGAAGACGTTTTGTTCGAGTACCATGTCTTCGCCCGCTTCGGAGCGGAAGCCCTGGAAGACGCCGCGGGCCGCGTCGGGCCACTCGTCCCAGGTGAGAGGCATTACTATGGCTTCCATGTAGGCGATGCCCTTCACCGCGTCTGGGTGGCGGCGGGCCCAGTCAAAACCCAGAGCCGAACCCCAGTCGTGGACCACCAGCGTCACGTTCTCGGTCACGCCCAGGGTCTCGAGTAAAGCGTCGAGGTATTCGCGGTGCTCCACGAAGCTGTAGTGGTCGGGTCCGCTCTCGGGCAGCTTGTCGGAGTCGCCCATGCCCACGAGGTCGGGCGCTATCAAGCGGCCGAGTCCCTCGAGCGGAGGCATGACGTCACGCCACAGGTAAGAAGACGTAGGGTTGCCGTGCAGCAGCACTATGGGGTCGCCCTCGCCCTGCTCCACGTGGGCCATGGCCAGGCCGTTGATCTCGGTGAAGGTCTTGCGTTGTTTCCAATCCGCCATGTCAGTTTCCTGTGAAGGTTGGTCGTTTCTTGTTGACGAAGGCGTCCACGCCCGCGCGAAAGTCAGCCGTGCGGCCCGAGTCGGCGATGGCCCTCGCCTCCAGTTCCATCTGTGTCTCGAGCGATTGCTGCAGTCCTGACAGCAGCAGTGCCCTGCTGCGGCCGTAGGCCAGGGTCGGACCGGCAGCTAGTTTTGCAGCGAGCTTGTCGGCTTCCTGCTCAAGTTCTTCGTCGTCGACCACGCGTGTGACCAGTCCCCAGTCGAGCGCCTCGTCGGCCGACAGCACGCGATTGGTGAGCACCAGCTCCTGGGCCCGTCGCAGGCCGACCAGGCGGCTCAAGAAGTAGGTGGAGCTGCCATCCGGTGTAAGGCCGACACCCGTGTAGGCCATGGTGAAGCGTGCCGAGCGAGCGGCCACGACGAGGTCGGACAGCCCGGCCAGGGCCAGGCCGGCACCGGCCGCCACGCCGTTGACCGCGGTAACCAACGGGGCGTCGCCCCGCAGCAGTCGCGACCAGGCCGAGTGCATGAAGCCGGTCATCTCCTTGAGCAAGGCAGGGGCCTTGTCGCCTGCCGACGCGAAGGCAGCCACGTCTCCACCCGCGCAGAAGGCCTTGCCCGTGCCGCTTATGAGCACGCACCTCGCGGCGGGGTCTTCGTCTATGCGGATGGCTACGTCTGACAGTTCGCGGCAGGTAGGCAGGTCAAGCGAGTTCATCGCTTCGGGGCGGTCGAGCGTCAGCCGCGCGATTCCCTCTGAGACCTGGTAGTTGATGTTCTGGTAGTTGTTGGCTTCGTTGGACAAGGCGGTTTACCCCCGTCGCGACGAATCCCACGCCTGCCAGCCTGAGTCAAAGTGCATGCGTTTGAGCCGGAAGCCTCTACGCTACTCGGCCGAAAGCACCGTGACGTCCGGGGCGCTGTCGAGGCCGGTGCGCACCAGGCGAGCAGCCGAAACTCCACCGTGGATCTGCATCTCAAAGAATGCCAGCGTCGCCGCGCGCGTGAGTTCGTGCTGGCGAGCAAAGAACATGTGCGTGGGTGGAGGCAGGGGGCAGATCGGCTCGCAGGCCGACCCCGTGGTGTCTACGCCGGCAGCCGCGCCGCCGAGAAAACCCGGGTCGAAGCCGCCACTGGACGGCAGGGGTCTAGGGTCACCGGGTTGGAGAAAAACGCCGGTACAGATTCCCTCGTCGCCGTTTTCTTCGGGGGCGAAGGTGAGCCTGTCGGCGAAGCTCATGTGGGTACCGCCGTCGAGGGTAACCAGGAACTTCGACGGATCGGCCAAGCTGTAGGGCACGGCCTGGTTACTGTTGTATGGAGTGATGAGGTCCTCGTCGCCGCCCAGTATCATCAGCGGTGCGCTGCCGCCGTCGTAAAAGGTCTCGGTAAACGCGCAGGCAAAGGGGGCAAGCGCCACCACGGCGTCTATGCGCGGGTCTACGAGATCCAGGTGGTAGCCCGACAGCAGCACGGTGGCTCCGCCCAGCGAGTGGCCGGTGGCACCAACCCGCGTGGTATCAATGGCTCCGAAGAAAAAGTCGCTTGGGTCGGCGTTCATGGTCTCGAGGCTGTCGAGCAGGAAGGAAAGGTCCAGTGCCTGGTTGGCCAGGTCGAGCAGCGTCGAACCACCGGGGGCAGACAACCACGACAGTGGAAAGTTGGGGGCTATTACTATGTAGCCTCGACTGGCGAGGTGTCGGGTGAGGCCGGCCGAATCAGAGTTGACGCCACCGAAACCATGCGCGCGCACGACCACCGGCCACGGAGCACCGGAGGTCTGCAGGGGGGCGTTTACGAATTGTCCGAACGCGGGCGAGACCACGCCCGGGTACCAGATCTGTACTTCCAGGCTGCGTTCGGCGGCACCGGGAAAACTCCCGTTGGCGGGTACCGTCCTGCTGCTGTCGACCAGCGTGAGCGACTTGTTGCCCACGCCGTACTCCCGCAGCTCGGCGAAATCTTCTACGCCGAGGTCGGCGAGGTCGGCTTCGATTTCAATGTAAGCGTCGTCAACGTGGGCCGACACGGCGGCGGTGTCTCCCGTTGAAGGGCACTGGCCGCCGGCCTTGGTTTCAGCTTTATCGAATCCGGACGCGAACTTGGAGTCACACTTGGTAAAATCGGGCGCGGCAACCTTGGCTTCGGCCTTGGCCTGGGCCTTGAGAACGCAAGCCAGCTGTTTACCGGAGGCCTTGAGCTTGGCCGCACGGCACTTAGAGGCGGTCTTGGTCGAGTCGCCGTTTCCGACCAGTTCCAGTGTCACCTGCGAAGCGACCAACTCGAGCCTGGGCTCCACCGCGGCCACGGTGCCACCCGCGCGGCACTGCTCCTTGGCTTCGACCTTGGCAAAAGCTGCGGCCAGTTTGCTCGCACACTTGGACACGTCGGCGGTGGTGCCTTTGATCTCGGCCTTGGCCTCGGCCTTGAGCCTGCACAGGCCGGCCTTACCGGCCTGCTTGAGCTTGTTCATCTTGCACTTGGTCTCAGAGGTCGGCCCCGCAAGTGCGGTGGGTGCGGTGGCCAGCGCAACAAAAATAAAAAGGCCCAGAAGGGCTGCGACGTTCTTGGGGCGGACGGTCTTCATGCGGTACAGTCTCCCGGCTTACCTGCGAGGGCAGGGCCACTGCAGACTATAGAAAGGATGGGGGTGTTTTGTCCAGTGATTTAACTCGTGAACCCCCCTTGTGGGGGCTTGCAATCGTGGGTGTGCGAACTTATTCGTCCCAGGTGACCGCTGCAGCAACTACGGGGGCGATTATCGAGCCGCTGACCACACGGCGCATGCCCCACGTCCTCAAGCGTTTGCGCGACGCCTACGCGGGTTGGGACGCTCCGGTGGTCACGCTCATAGCCGAGACCACGCGCGACCCTTACCGCGTGCTGGCTTCCTGCATCCTGAGCCTGCGCACCCAGGACGGTGTCACGTCGGAGGCCAGTCGGCGACTGTTCGCGTTGGCCCCCGACATAGAAAGTCTGGCTCGGGCCGATCCGGCCGAAGTGCGCGAGGTGATCTACCCGGTCGGATTTTACAAGACCAAGGCCCCTCAACTGGTAGAGATGTGCAGACAGATAGTCGAGGATCACGGCGGCCGCGTGCCCGACGACATTGACACGCTTCTCACCTTCAAGGGCGTGGGTCGCAAGACGGCCAACCTGGTTCTGACCTCGGGTTACGGCATGCCGGCCATGTGCGTGGACACCCACGTGCACCGTATCTCGAATATCTGGGGCTACGTGTCCACGCGCACGCCCGAGCAGACCGAGATGGCGCTGCGGGCAAAACTACCCCGGCGCTACTGGCACGAATACAATGACCTGCTGGTGGCTTTCGGCCAGACCCTGTGTCGCCCGATTTCGCCAAAATGCAGCGAGTGCCCGGTGGCCAGGTTTTGTCCGCGCCTGGGCGTGGGCAAGAGTCGCTGAGACGCTCACGCTCGGGTAACGCGGCGGTACACGCGCGGCAGTTCGCCGGGCAGCGAGCTTATGTCGTCTATGACCGAGTAGCGCGCGCCGGGGCACATGTCGCGCAGGTAGTCGTGTCCCGAGGGGTCTATGGTTATGCAGAAGCTGCCCACGCCCGAGCGTTCCAGCTCCTGCAGGGCCATGGCGGTGTCGCGTATGCCGTAGGTGTTTGAGCGCCGGTCTTCGCCGTAGTCACTGTCCTGCGGAAACCCGTCGCTGAGAAGTATCAAGTGGCGGGAGCGCGCGCTCACGCGGGCCAGCTTGTCGGCCGAGTGCCTCAGCGCGGTGCCCATGCGGGTTGAGCGACGGGGCTGGATGGCACCTATGCGGCCCTTCACCATCGGTCCCATGGTCTCAACGAAAGACTTGACCTGGTAGTACTCCACGTTGTGCCGGCCGTTACCCGAGAATCCGTAGATGGCCCAGGAGTCGCCGATGTCTCCGAGCACATCGGAAAGCACCACCAGGGTTTCCTTTATCAGGTCAATTACCAGGCGTGGCTCGCCGTCGCTGTCGGCCAGGGGCTCGTCGGTAGACGCGCTCATGTCGACCAGGAACAAGGTTGCCACGTCGCGTTCTTCGCGGCGACGGGAGATATAGAAGCGATCAGTGGGCGACCTGCGCGACTTGAGCTCGGCCTGGGCGTCGACCAGGGCGTTGAGGTCGAAGTCGTGGCCGTCTTCCATGCCGCGTACCTTGCGGTACTGCTCGGGTTTCATGCGGTTGAATTCCTGCCGCACCTGCGAGAGCAGCTCGCCCGAGCGGCCGATGACCTCGAGATAGTAGTGGCCGCCGTCGCCCTCGATGCTGGTCTCCTGCAGGCTGCACCACTGGCGGCGGTAGTCCGACACCTCGTAGTCCCACTCGTCGTAGAGATAACTGTCGGTGTGCACCTGTTTGCGCAGCCAGTCGCGCACGGCGGCCGTATCGCCGCGATCCATCATGGCACGCAGTTCGCGCAGCGAGTCCGAGGGGAGCTTGCCCAGCAGGTCGGTGATGTAGAGTCCCAGCCCCGGTTGCTCGCTACCGTGCGACTCGGAAAGCTTCAGAGAATCAGCCTGTTCAAGCAGGCGGCGTATTTCATCAGTGCTCATCGCCGTACCGGGGGCCTCGCCGTCGCCGTCGGCTTCGCACAGTTGCAGCTCTCGCTCGCCCGGGTCCAGGGATTCGCCGTCGTCGGGACCGGCCGTGGCCTTGTCGTTACCGGCCGCGCCGGGCATCGGGCCTGCCGGATCTTCGCCCATATCGCCGGGGTCGAGAATCGTCGCCCCGCCCAGCTCGATGAAGTTGTCAGGGTCGTCCGGGTCCTCGGCCCTCGAGTCGGCCAGGGCGAGCAGCGGATAGAGGGCGGCAAACAGGGTGGCGCTGTCGTACACGCTCGCTTCGGGACGGCGGAGTTGCCGCAGTGGTTCGGCCAGGGCCGCGGCCGAGCGGGCCAGCCGCGGCTCCAGGTCTTCGTGCTTGGCCCCGCCCACGGTGAGATGAAACAGCGCTTCGAGCAGCAGGTCGGCCGGGCGATCGGCCGCCTGCGGCGGTGGGTTGTCCGTGTAGTGGGCGCCCAGCCGTTGCATGTCGATGGCCAGGCCGGGAAACTCGCGCTGCAGGCACGCGTCTATTCTCGCCCCGTCGAGCAACACGAACAGGCCGTGTGCGAGCAGCGGGTTGGGGTAGGACTCGAGCAGGGCCGCGAGGCCCGTCGACTCGTCGGCCGGCTTGTTTTCACGACCTGCAACGGCGGGCGGCGACCAGCCCAGGCTCTTGAAGTAATCGAGGTTGAAGTCAAAGCTGCCGTACTCCCAGCGGCCGGCTACATGGGCAACGGTGAGCTTGTACATGAGCAGGTTGTCTTCGCTGCTCGAGAACAGGCTCACTCTTTCGGGAAGGCGCAGGCTTGTTTCATCGTCCGGCGACAACGGCGGTCTCAGCCAGGCGCCGGTCGACGCAACGAGCTGAAAATGTCGGCGTGACATCATGCGCAGGTAGCGTTGCATGAGGCCTTCAATCTCTTCGAACTGCATGCTCGCGCTGTGCTCGACGAGCAGCTTATGGGCTGTCCTGGTGTGTATGGCCAGGTGGGCGAGCAGCGCCGCCTGGCCGCGGTCGGCCAGTTCGCCCGCTTGCTCGAGCCATAGCTCGACGCCCTCGCGCCCGCCCTCGTCGAGCGCCCGGTGCATGGACCTGAGGTAGGTGGGCAGCGCCGAGGGCAGCAGGCGAGCCACCGCGGGTGCGCGCGACAACAAGAACAAGGCGTCGTCCTGTTCGAGGTCGTGCAGGGTCGCCGACAGCAGGCGTAGCGCGTCGGCCAGTCCTTCGGCTGCTGTTGTCGGCTTAAGCACTTCTTCGACGGCTTCGAACAGTGCACGGCGACAGTCGGCGGCAAGAGATTCCAGCGCTGCTGGCAACGCGCTTACCAGTTCGCGTGCCGCGAGAGCGTCACCGGCGGACAGGTCAGCGCAGAGCTTGAGACAGCGCTCCTGCTCCGAGGCTTCGAGGCAGGCGAGTTCGTGGGCGAGTCGCGGCGGCCAGGGGGGGGCCTTGCGGCGGCCGGGTTGGCGGGCCGACACACAGCGACTCCAGTGTCCCACCGACCCCGGGGCTAGCACGTCCAGCAGGCCGGGCATCGTTTCCACCAGCGCCCGGCCGGCCATTTCCTCTCGCCAACCGCCTTCTTCGAGCAGCTCGAGGGTGGCATCGCGCCAGGCGATCAGGGCGGTGGGGGCTAGTGTGCCGCTTTCCAGTGCCTGCGTGGTCGCCTCGGCAAAGTCGCTGCCGAGGCGACGCGAGCGCTCCAGCAGTGCGGCGCAGCAGGCCAGCCACTGACCGGGTTCGAGCGGCGCGCCTTCGCGGTAGAGATAATGGCTGGCCCCGAACCAAGCGGACGCTGCGTCGCGCTGCTCGAGATCCTGCCCGAGAAGGGTGACGGTGTCGGCCAGCCAGTCGTGCAGGCGCGCCGGTGAGTCGCGGGTTACCGCGGCAGCCGCGACCAGGAAGGAGTGCGCCAGCGTGACCGAGCGAAGCGCCAGCAGGTCGCCGGCGGCCAACAGTTTTTCGCGGTCGGCGGGTGGGAGTGAAGCCACCGTCTCAAGCGCGGCTTCGCCCTCACTGTCGTCGGCCAGGTGGCGGCTCGACAACCACTTTCGTTTGTCGCTCACTGCGTCAGTCGGGCGGGAAAATAGACGACACCAGTTCGGCCACGGCTTCCTGCGTGGCCGGGTCGTCGCTGAGGGCCCGTATCATGGTCGCCTCGCAGGCCCGCTGCCGGGTGGTGCCGTGGTTGATCAGCTGGGCAGCGTAGAGAAGCAGGCGCGTGCTCACGCCTTCTTCGAGTCCACCCGATTTGAGTTCCCGCACGCGTTCGCCGAGGTGGGCAAGATCCATGGCCGTTTCCAGATCAACGCCGCTTTCGTGGGCGATTATTTCAGCCTCGCGGTCTCGCGGCGGGTAGCCGAACTCAAGCGTCACGAAGCGCTGTCGAGTGGATGGCTTGAGATCCTTGAGTACCGATTGGTAGCCGGGGTTGTACGACACCACGAGCATGAACCCGGGATGGGCCTGGGCGATCTCGGCGCGCTTGTCTATGGGCAGTATGCGCCGGTGGTCGGTGAGCGGGTGGATGAGCACCATGGTGTCCTTGCGAGCCTCGACCAGCTCGTCGAGGTAGCACACGCAGCCGCTGCGCACCGCGCGCGTGAGCGGGCCGTCCATCCACACGGTCTCGTCGCCCCGGATGAGATAGCGGCCTACCAGGTCGCTGCCGGTCAAGTCCTCGTTGCAGGCAACGGTGATGAGGGGCAGGGGCCGGTCGTCGCTGGCCTTGACGAGTTTCCACGCCATGTACTCCACAAATCGGGTCTTGCCGCAGCCCGTAGGCCCCTTGAGTAATATGGGCAACTGCAGCTTGAAGGCGGCCTCAAAGATCTCAACCTCGTCGTTGATGGGGAGGTACCATGGGGCGTTTTCGTCGTGTTCTTTACCGCTCACGGCAGGTCTTCCGGCTGGTCGAAGGCGTCGACCAACTCTACACCGTCCAGCTTGTCCATGGTGAGGCCGCTCTCGCTGTCGACCAACGCTATGTTGATCGCGTCGTCGAGGGAGCTCTTTTCGGCCAGCGAGGACAGGGCTTTGTTGATGCGCGACTTGAAAAGATTGCGCACCACCGGTGGCATCTTGTCCATGGGGAAACTATTCAGCTTTACTTCGGCCGACGAATCAGAACTCCAGGTGATGGCGACCACCCGCGGGCCCACTATGTGGTGGTCGAGCAGCAGTCGGTCAGCGCCACGCTGGAAATCGCTGGTGGCATTGCCTTCGGCTTTGCCACCGCCGCTGTCCGTTGCCGCAGCATCGGCGCCACCCGTGCGGCTGCGCGGGGTGGGCCCGGCTGCCTGTCGACTCTCCAGTGACGCCACGAGCGCGTCGACACGACGTTTCTGTTCCGGATCGCTGGCGATGTTCCCTGCCTTCTTCAGGCTCGCCAGTGCGCCCTCGCGGTCGCCCATGCCGTTCTGCACCAGGCCGAGATTGAACCAGGCCTGCATGAAGCCCGGTGTTTTCTCGGTGACCTCGCGGTAGGTGTCGCGTGCCTCTTCGCGGCGCTCCTGGAAGAGCAGCGACGAGCCGAGGTCAGTGCGTACCGCCGCGTCGTCGGGGTCGATCTGGAGGTAACGATTGAAGAGTTCTTCGGCGCGCGCGAACTTCCGGGCGTTGTACTCCAGGTTGCCGTACATGCGGATGGCTTCGGCCGAGTCGGCGTCGAGCTCGAGTACGTGGTCCAGGGCCAGCCGGGCCTTGTCGACGTAGGACGGATCGAGCAGGCCTGCTCGGTAGCGCGCGCGGGACAATATCAGCCAGGACTCGAGATCATCGGGGCTGGCCTCGGCTGCCTCCGAAAGCCTATCGAGCACGCGCGTTACTTCTTCGGGCAGTTCCACCATCGGGTGGTCGGCCGGGGCGAGGTCGAGCGCGGGGGCTGAAGCCGTCGCCCCGGTAGCGCCGGGTGCACCTGATACAGAACGCTGCTGGGAGGGAGGGGGGGCTTCGAGCCGGTAAACGCCCAGGCCGCCAAGGGCAAACAGCAGGCCAAAAACCGCCAGTGCGAGCGGGTTTGCCCTGATTTCACGGGGCTTGTCCCGCCGCGCGGTGCCGCAGTCGCCGCACCAGGCCTGCCTCGATGAGAGGCTGGCGCCGCACTTGGTGCAAGTGTTCGATTTCGATTGCCTGCTCACGTCCTCACCTGCCTTATCAGGTATCATGACGCTGGTGAAGTCGGCGCGATCGGCCCCGGGGCCGGGTGGAGGAAGCCGCCAGCCAAAAAAACGGCAGCTGCTGCACGACTGTTCTATAATTCAGGCTGGCTGCCTGCATGGCGAGTCACGGTCAGGGAGACAACGGTAAAGCGACAATGATAAACAAATTGAAACAGTTTTGGTCAAACTTGAGCCCTACACTCCGGTCGTGGCTGTCCACGGCAGTGAAGGCAGTCATAACGGTGGGCGCTTTCTACCTGCTGCTCTCGCACCAGGTGACCACCGACGATGGTCGCAGTGTGACGACATTCACCGCAATCCGAGAGTTCATACCCAATATCGACATGGACAACTTCTGGAGGTTCGTGGCGTTGGCCGCTGGCATAAAGTTCATAGGCATACTTGCCAGCATGTATCGCTGGGTGCTGCTGCTCAAGGGCCAGGGCATAGCCCTTCCGTTCAAGCATATATTCGGCTCGTTTCTCATCGGCCGTTTCCTGGGCACCTTTCTGCCGTCCACCGTCGGTCTTGACGGCTACAAGCTCTACGACGCGGCCCGCTTCAGTGATCGCACTGTCGAGGTAACGGCCGCGACGGTGATTGAAAAAGTCCTGGGCATCCTCGGAATTTTCTTTACCTTTCTCGTCGCTATGCCGCTGGGCATTTCGATTTTCGGAGACAACGCTTTCCGCGTCGCCGCGCTCACGGTGCCCATCGCGTCGGCCGTGTTACTGCTGTTTTTCACCATGCTGTTCAAGCCCGGCCTGGTGCAGTGGGTGATAGAAAACTTTCCCATCCCGGCGCGCGACAAGATAACGGATTTCGTCACGCGGGTGTCCAAGGCTGCGGCGGCATACAGCGACAAGCGCTTGTTGTTGCTCAACGCGGCAGTGCAGAGCTGGCTCGTGCACTTCACGACGGCGGCGATGTACTTTTTTACGGCGCTTGCGGTGGGTGCCGTGGGTGCGAGCTTCTGGGAAGTGACCTTTGCCTCGTCGATACAGATTTTTGCGACCGTGATATCGCCGTTTACCATTGCCGGCGAAGGTATCCGTGAAATTGCGCAGACCTTCCTGCTGGGCGAAAAAATGGGCACTTCGCAGGCCATAATATCTGCCGCGCTGGGCTTCTGGGCGGCCGAGGCCCTGACCCTGATGGGCGCGTTCTTTCTCTGGGCTCGCCCCAAGGATTACCGGCCCGAGTGGGTACTGGTGGACGGCAAGTCCGTGGTCGTGACGGCCGACAGTGGCCAGGCCTGATACGCCCAGGCTTGAGAGTGACATCCGGATAACGATCTGCACGGAAGGTCGTGGTGTGAAACGCGGTCAAAAAAAAGGCCGGCTCCCGCCAGGGAACCGGCCTTGCCACTTTCGCAGCGGGCTTTCTGGCAGATTCCAGGTCAGCCCTTCTTCTTGATCTCCGCGGCGATGATGGTCTTCCACTGCTCAAAAGAGCGGCCCTGGGGCTTCTTGCCGTTGATGAAGAAAGTGGGGGTACCCCGTACACCGACGGCGCCCGCCTCTTTCATCTCTTCGACTATCAGCGCCTGGGTCTTGGGCGAGTCCATGTCGGCCTTGAACTTCTCAACGTCCATTCCGTCGATCTCGCCAGCGGCCTTGGCGTAGAAATCCGCGTTCAGGCCGCGGTAGTTTTCGAAGATCTTGTCGTGCATCTCCCAGAACTTGCCCTGGTTGCCGGCTGCAACAGCAGCCTTCGCGGCAGGCATGGCCTGCTTATGAAACGGCAGGGGGTAGTTCTTGAAGACGAACTGCACATCGTTGGGGAATTCCTTGACTATCTGATCCACCAGACTGGTGGTTTGTGCACAGAATGGTCATTGAAAGTCCGAGAACTCGACCACCGTAACGGTCGGGTTCGCGGCTCCTTTCCAGAACGAGTTGCCCTTTTTTACGGGGTAGATCTTGTTCGGGTCTTCCTTTGGCTTGGAGGGGCGCGCTGCAGCGGCCGGGCCCTTGGCCAGTATTTTTTTCTGACCGGCCTCCAGGCCTGCCAGTTTTCCTATCATGTCTTTTTGTTGTGCCTGTACCTCGTCTACCTTGGCCTTTATGTCGGCAACTTCCTGCGGGTCAACGCAGGAAGCCACGTAAAGGGCAAGGACAGCGACGATGGCCGACGCGTAACGTGCCTTCGATCCCATTGGGGTGCATCCTCCTTGGAGCTGGTTGTATCGGGTTATTCTTCCGTTGCAGGCCTCGTCTGTCAAGGTGCCCGGAAAAATTTCTGGGCCGGTGATCAGCAGGGGGCATTGAGGACAGGGCCGCTGGCTGGTATCCAGATAGGGGGATGAGCGTTTTGGGGGACAGTACGATGGGCGGTAAAATGGGCTGGGGAACGCCGCTCAAGTTCGTCGTATCGCTGCTGGCTGGCTACCTGGTCTATCGGCAGGTGGGCGATCCCGGGGTGCTGGCGGCTGCGCTTCTACAGGTCGATCCACTGGTCGTGGCCGGAGCGGTGCTGCTCTACCTGTTCGGCCAGTTCATGACCGCCTGGCGCTGGAGCATCATATCGGAACGCGTAGGTTTTAACGCCGGCCTGGGTGCAGTTACCCGGTTTTACTTCATCGGCATGTTCTTCAACCTGTTCGGCCCAAGCACCCTGGGCGGCGACGTTGTGCGCGCACTTTATCTTGGTCGTACTGACGGCCGGCGCGCAGTGGCCCTCAACACGGTGTTGTTCGACCGCCTGTCGGGACTGGCCATGCTGCTGGTGGTGGTGGTGGTGGCCATCGGCGTGTGGGGTCGCTTCAGTCTGCCGCCGTGGTTGGTCTGGCTCACCTGGGCCCTGGGCCTGGCCATGCTTGTGGGCTGGTGGCTCATTCCCTGGATCGCTGGACGATTGCTGGGCGACACGAATCGATTACGGCGCTTGCTGGAGGACGACCTGGCCCCGTTCTGGTTCGACCGTGGGCTGTTGTTGCAGGCGGCATGGGTGTCACTGGCCTTTCACAGCCTGCAGGTATTTACGCTTTACTTGCTGGGCACGGGCCTGGGCCTGGACCTGCCGCTGGCCTACTACTTCGTCTTCCACCCACTGGTTACGATACTGTCAGCCCTGCCGGTGAGCTTGGCCGGCCTGGGCATAAGGGAGGGTGGGTACGTGTGGTTCATTGTCCACGCGGGGGTATCGTCCGAGCTGGGCATAGCGCTGGGGCTGTTGTGGCTGATCGTGCTGCTGGCCTCGTCGGCGGTGGGCGGCCTGGTGTTTCTCGCCGACGATTCCGGCATGCCAGCGCTCAGGGGAAGCGAGGGCGAGGCCTGACGCTTCGCAGGGCTATCTCCGCCGCACTGACGCAGCCCCGGGTTATTTGCCGCGGTGGCTCCAGAGCCCGTTGTCGTCGTAGGTTACGGCAAACTCTTTTTCCATCAGGCTTACCGCCTGGCCAACAGTTTTTTCGCGCCCCGGCTTGAGAGAATCGGGGTTCTCCGAGCAGTACCAGGCCATGTCCTGCAGCAGGTCGGGCCCCGCCTCGGCCGCGTTGAGAACGTACACGGGCACGTCGGTGAGCAGGTGCTTGTAGAGCAGCACCAGGCGCTCGATCCTGTCGAGTATGAAGGCGCCCAGCTCTTCGTCACCGTTCATCAGCGCCGCCACGTCGCCCTTGCGCGCCGCCTTGAGCGCGTCGAGCAGGCGGTCGCCGGTCACGCCCTGGCCGATGAGCAGCGATGAGACGTCGCAGCTGTCGTTGTAGAAGGGTTGAAAGCTGCCATCTGCCGCCCGTCCTTTCATTATGAAGTCGAGAGCCTGGGCGGGCCTGAGCCTGCGTACTACGAAGTCGAGGTCGGGGTCGTCCTCGAGCAGAATTATGAGGCCGAGCTTATGGACGTCGCGGTCGCAGTAAAAAATGTCCCAGTCGGGGTCGTAGAAGAGACGCTCGTGCGGGTAATCGTGGGTGCATTGGCCCAGCACGTCGCGGCGTCCGTCGGCGCCGTAGTCGGCCATGGGGTTTTCGATTACGGCTTCGTTTTCAGACAACACCAGCTCGCGGCTCAGCAGGCCACGCGTGCGAAGGTAGAAGAACCTTTCGGTTGGCCAGGTATCCCAGTTGCCGCTGCCGTCCTTGTTCTGTCCCGCCGGCACGAGGTTGATCCAGTCGTCCTGGGCCAGGTAGCCCACGCTCTTCATGGTCTCGGTGGCTTTGGTCTCGTCGCTGCTCAAAGTGTAGCGACGCTTGAGCTCGTTGCGCCGGGTGTCGATGTTGCGTTCTGCCCAGAAGGTGGCTGCGCGGGATTTGCCCGAGCCGTCGCCACCCATGAACACCGTGCAGTTGCCGCGGCTCGACAGTATTGCGCTTGACGCGTGGGCGCCGATGACCTCGGCCACAGACATCACCGCGGTGGTGCCGGAGTGAACGCCACGGGATTTAATTTCGCCGTGGTAATCAGTGTTTATGGCGATTATGACGACCGAATCACCTATGTCGTCGAGCTTGCAGGCGTAGAAAAAACACGAGGGAGTAATGGACTTGGTCGAGGTGTCGAAGAACTGCGAATCTCGCAGCCTGGTCGGCAGCCCCAGCTTGATGGGGTTCTCGTCCTTCTCCTTGAGCTGGCTGACGAACTCCTTGTAGGCGCGCTCGTTGGGCGGGATGCCTACCACGGTAATCGTGCGCACTATGGGCACTGGGCGATCCATGCCCTCGAAGCGCTGTTCGAGTACCCCGGCGAGTTCAAGATTGACCGGGTCGTTGAGCTGAAAAAAGTTTACCTGCGTGGTGCGGTAGAGCTGCGGCACGTTGCCTCGGTGCTCGGCCTGCACGCCGCCGCTGAAGAAACGGGCGCGCAGGGTCTTGCCGCCGGTCAGCACGTTCATGGCCTCGAGCCACGCCCGCGCTTCTTTCACGTCGCGGTCGTGGTTCTTCTTGTCTATGCGCGCCACCAGGCGCGACGAGAGCGTTGACTGGGTGGTGTTGTAAGAGCTCATCAGCGGACCGATGGTCGTGTCCTCGGCTGTCTCGAGGTCAAGGCGCAGGATCACGTCGCCGCGGTCGTTGATGCCGACTTCACGCAGGCCGGGGTTGTGGCGGATGTAGAGGCCGTCGAGCCATAGCAGGCGGCCGATCTGCGTCTTGGTCACGCCCGAGAGATCGGCTGCACCATCGGAGAACTCGGTGAGCTCGGCGGGCACGATGTAAGAGGCCATCTGCTTGGTCATGTCCGAGTTGAATACGCGCACGCGGCGGCCGAGCTCGGCTATGGTGATGCCGGCGTTGCGGGTCCGGTCGCGGTCAATGGCGCTTTCCTCTGCCAGCAGCAGGCGGCCCTCGGCGTCGCGCGCCAGCTTTCTCGAGGAGACAGCCTTGGGCTTGAGGAAGAGTTCAATTTTTGTGGATGCGTTGGTGTCGCTCGTCATTAGTGTGCCCCTGCGGAAGATGTAAACTCGCAAGTTATATGGAATGCCGTCAAATCCGTCAACGTGGGCAACTCGGAAACGGGGCGCGATGGTGACCCGGCTGGAGCCCGAAACGCTGCTGGCCATGAAGGATCATGCCGCCCGAAGTTACCCGGACGAGTGCTGTGGGCTGGTGCTGGCCTCGCCCGAGGGGGCTCTTGAGGTGGTGCCGATTCGCAACGTGCAGGACGAAATGCACAGCGTTGACCCCGTGGCTTATCCCCGAACGGCTCGTACGGCCTACGTGGGCGACGCTGGCGAGCTGCGCCAGGCGCTGGAAAAAGCCGATGGGCCCGGCTGGCGGCTGGTGGCCTTCTACCACTCCCACCCGGACCACGAGGCTTATTTTTCGGAGGAAGATGTGGCCCAGGCCACCCCCTTCGGCGAGCCCTCCTACCCCGAGGCCCTGCAGGTTGTGATCCCGGTGCAGGAGGGCAAGCCCGGGGCCGAGGCTGTATTTGCCTGGTCGGAGGCCGAGGGCAGCTACCTGCAGCTGGACTGAAGATGGCGCCAGGGGGCCCCGAAGGCCGGTTCTGCAGCCTTGCCTTGGACCGGCTTCCGGTATTAGCTGGCGACTTCTGGTTCGGACCTGCCCGGACTGTTCGTTCAGAGGGGAGTAAGCATGACGAAGCGATCTTTTTCGACAGCACTTTTTTCCAGGGTGATAGTAGCCTTGTTTACCGCCGGCAGCTTGCTCGCCGTGGCGCCGAGTGTCGAGGCCGCCAAGCTGGAAGCCGAACTCGGCGTTGGCCTTTTTACCGGCCTTGAGGATGGGACAGACCTGGACGCGGGCTGGCTGGGACGTGCGGGGCTTGTGGCAGGCCTCAGCGACAAGGTGGCTCTTGAGCTGACAGCCACGCGCATCGAGGCGAAGGACAGCGCGACTTCGGACTACCGTACTGCAGAACTCTATATCGCCGGCTTGAGGTTTTACTCCAACAGCGAGACCGACGCGCGCACCCGCGTGTTCCTGTCGGCTGGTGCCGGCCGGGGCTCGGGCCTGGGCGACGGCACTACCGAGCTAGGCTATCTCGGCGGTGGCGTGAGGTTGCGCCTGGGCGACAGCAGCGGCCTTACCCTGAAGGTCCCGGTGCTGGTGGATCTCGGCGGTGGTGATACGCAGACCACCTTCATACCCAGCCTGAACGCTTTCCTGGTATTCTGATCGGGGCCTCCGAATGCCCGCGGGTGAGCCTGCTGGGTATTGGCAGCGCCGGGCTGTTGGCAGTCTGAACAGATGCTCGTAACGGCCAACGGCAGGCAGATCTCCTGCGAAATCGAAGGACCCGCTGATGCTCCGGCGGTGGTCTTTGTCCACGGCCTGGCTGCCTCGGGCTCGGTGTGGGCAGAGCAGGCCGGGCTTCTCAGCCAGCGCTTTCGTACTGTTCGTTTCGACATGAGGTCGCACGGCGATTCTTCGCCCGACCCTGCACCCTGTACCCGTTCTGACCTCGTGGCCGACCTGGCCGGCCTTCTCGACGCGCTCGACCTCGCGTCGGTGTCGCTGGTGGGCCACTCGGCCGGCGGCGTGGTGGCCATGCAGTCAGCCGTCGAGATTTCCGAGCGGGTGGACAGCCTGGTGCTGGTGGGTACGGCCAGCGAGTGCAACGAGCGCACGGCCGCATGGTACCGCTCCACGGCAGATACGGCGGCCACCGAGGGTGGCGAGTCGGCTATGAAGGCCATGGGCATGAAGAGGGGCTCTGGCCCCGTGCCCGACGGTGCCGGCCTGGGGCAGATGGCGCGCGCGATGGCGAGCATCAACGACGAGCCGCTGACCGAGGCCCTGCGTGCGGTCGAGATACCGACGTTGATCATCGTCGGCGACAAGGATTTCCTGGGCGCCGGCGGGTCGGTGATACTCAGCCGCACGATAGCCGGCAGTGAACTGGAGATCGTTGAAGGCCGTGGCCACGGCATCTACATAGAGGACCCCGGGTGGTTTGCCACTCGCGTTGGCGATTTTATCGCCGCGGTAGTTTTCTAAGCAACGCGCTGGCCGCGCAGGGTGTGCGGGCCCGTCGCTTCTATCTTCACGTCCACGAGCTCACCGACCGTGGCCCCGTGCGGGTCGAACACCACCGTCTTGTACTGGCGGTTCTTTCCCGCCAGCCAACCGGCCTGCTTCTTCGCCGGCGAGTCGGCCAGCACCTGGGTCAGCTGCCCCAGCATTCGCTCGTTTATGGCCCCTGCGCGCACCTGCTGCTCGTCGATCAGCCGGCTCAGCCGCGCCGATTTTTCTTCTTCGCCCACGGTCTCTTCGATGTTCTCGGCCCGCGTGCGCTCGCGTCGCGAGTACTTGAACATGTAGGCGTGGTCAAAACCGACTTCGTCCATTACCGCCGAGGTGGCTTCAAAGTCGCTCTCGCCCTCACCCGGGAATCCCACGATGATGTCGGTCGACAGGGCGATGTCGGGCACAGCGGCGCGCACCTGATCAACCAAGCGCAGGTACTGCTCCATGTCGTGGCCCCTGTCCATGGCCTTGAGCACGCGGTCGGACCCGCTCTGCAGGGGCAGGTGCAGTTGCGGCATCACCTTGTCGCAGTCGGCCATGGCCTCTATGTCGCGCGCGCTCATGTCGGCCGGATGGGGAGAGGTAAAGCGCAGCCGCTCGATGCCGTCTACCGTCGAGGACATCCTCAGCAGCGCGGCAAAGTCGACCCCGTCGTGCTCGTAGGCGTTCACGGTCTGCCCGAGCAATACGACTTCCTTGTAGCCTTGCTCAGCGATGCTGCGCAGCTCGTTGAGCAGCACCGGGGCGGGCAGGCTGCGTTCGCGACCGCGCACGTATGGCACAACGCAGAAGGTACAGAAGCGGTTGCAGCCGCGCATGATGGTCAGCCACGCCCGCGTGCCCTCGCCGCGTACGGGGCTTATGTCCGCGTAGGTCTCGTCGCGGTCAAGCCGGAGTTGGGCAAAGCCGCCCTCGGCGTTGAGGAGTTCGCCCAGTCCGCGGTAGCCGTCCGGGCCCACCACGAAATCAAGGCCGGGGATGGCGGCGAGAAGTTTTTCGCGGTGGTGCTGCGCCATGCAGCCCGCCAGTCCTATGCGCACGCGCGAGTTGCGGCTGGCCGATATGAGCGCTCGCACGCGTTGGGCCACGCGTTGCTCGGCGTGTTCGCGTATGGCGCAGGTGTTGAGCAGCACGACACCGGCGTCCAGCGGGTCGGCCACCGGCCGGTAGCCAGCCTTTTCAAGCACGCCCTGTATCAGCTCGCTGTCGGCCAGGTTCATCTGGCAGCCATAGGTCTCCAGGTAGAACCCGCGTTGCCGCGAGGCCTCGGCCACGGTCGAGAGACCGGCGTCCTGCTTGTCGGCTGCCGACTGCATTTGCTTCTTATAGCGCGCGCCCGGGTCCGCGGGAAACGAGGCGGCGTATAGCGAGGCGGCATGTCTCGAGCCGTTGCGGCGCGATCGCCCCCGGGGCTGCGCTTGGTCTTGTGCTGCAACCGTGGACAATACGGGACTTGGGCGTTCACGAGCACAGAAAGGACGGGCAGCGCGCGGTAGCCTGCGTGGTCGTCACGGTTTCAGACACGCGCACGGCGGAAAACGATTCGTCGGGCGACGAACTGCAGGCGCGACTTGAGCAGGCGGGCCACCGGGTGGCCTCCCGCGAGCTCGTCGCCGACGAACCCGATCTCGTGCGCTCCCTGCTCGAGGGGCTGCTGGCGGCGGGCGACGCGGATGCAGTGATCCTCACCGGTGGCACCGGACTGGCCCCGCGGGATGGCACCTTCGAGGTGGTGGACTCGCTGCTCGACAAGAGGCTCGACGGTTTCGGCGAGCTCTTTCGCTCGCTCAGCTACGAAGAGATAGGCGCCGCGGCGATGCTCTCCCGCGCCGTGGCCGGCGTGGTGGGCGAGGTGCTGTTGTTCTCGCTGCCCGGCTCCACGGCAGCCTGCCGGCTGGCGGCTGAGAAGCTGCTCGTGCCCGAGCTGGGGCACCTGGTCGCGCTGGTAAGGCCGGCAGCGGAACAACGATGAGCGCCATAAGTATCCGCGTGCTCTACTTCGGGATCGTCCGCGAGCGCCTCGGCCTGCACGACGAGCAGCTCCAGCTGGCCGCCGACAGCACGGTGGCAGAGCTGCTGGCCCACCTGTCGCACAAGCGCGGGCTCAACGAGGCCGGCGTCGCCAGCTTGAGGGTGGCGGTCAACCGCGAGTACGTGGACAACGGGCACAAGTTGGCCGACGGTGACGAGGCCGCCATTATTCCGCCGGTGAGCGGTGGCCGTGGCCAGAAGGAACCTGGCCGCAAGGAAAGCGGCGACAGGGAAACAGGATGATAGAAATAACCGAAACGATTATCGACGTGGCGGCCGTCGAGGCGGCCGTCGGGGGACCGGGCGCTGGCGCCGTTGTGACCTTTATGGGCACCACCAGGGACAGCAACCGGGGGCGCCGCGTTATCAGCCTGGAGTACGAAGTCTACGCCGAAATGGCGGTCGAACAGCTCACGGGCATCGCCGATGACATACGCTCTCGCTGGCCGGGATCCGCGGTGGCCATGGTGCACCGCAGCGGCAAAGTCGAGATAGGCGAAGCCAGCGTCGTAATAGCGGTCTCAACCCCGCACCGGGTCGAGGCCTTCGAGGCCTGCCGCTACGCCATCGACCAGCTCAAGCACGTGGCGCCGATATGGAAGAAAGAAACCTTTGAGGGTGGCGAGGTGTGGATAGGTTCGCTGGCCGATTGCGATCACGGCGACGACCAACACGCTGACGACAGCAACTGAGCTTCAGCTTTCTTTGGCGGGTACGAGCGGCCTGTTGTCGGCTGCTATACCCCAAGCGTCGCTGGTCGCGAGAAAGTAGTCGAAGAGTACTCCCTGCATTACGAGCATGGTCAGTTGCCAGACCATCACGAAGGGCAGCTGCATCTCGGGCGGTACCACGAGTGCGCCGGCCGGACCGAGGTTGATCAGGAACACGTATGGCGTCAGTCGCCAGCGACAGGCAGCAGTGAGGTGGCTGCTGGCAAACAGCGGCCAAAGCCACGGCACCGCGCCCTTGAGCGCCGGGCGCACACCACTGAGCAAAGCGCCGAGGTCTTCGCGCCGCTGCAGCACGACCACGAAGGGCAGCAGGCAGAAGCGTACGAACAGCGAGAGGTAGACTATTATGCCCACTGCCGCCGACACGGCGGGCATCAGCTCGCTGCCGCGGGTAGCCAGCATGGTACCGGCCACTGCCACCGTGGCAGCGGCGGCGCAAAGCAGGGCAGCCAGCATACCGAAGAGCAGCAGGCCTAGACCGCGTTCGGCGAACAGCGCCAGCACCTCGCGCCAGCCCACGGTAACGCCCAGGTGGGCGGCGTGAAACAGCACTACCGGCAGGAACATCATCAGCAGGGCGATGGGAACGGTGAGCAGGGCCGACAGGGCCCCGGCGCTGCCGTCGACCGGGCCGGCGGCGGCAAGCACGGCCAGCAGGGCGGCCAGCCCCAGCCACAACGCGAGATCGCGACGCACCAGTCTCCAGGCCCTGCGCATCTCCGCAGGAAAAATTACGAACAGCCAGTTGATGATCACCGCGTATGCCTCTCCCCACGGTTAGCCTGTGCGTGCCCGGCGGGCAAGCGGTGGCGGGCGCGCGTATTGCCCCAACGCCTGTGTTCAACGCTCAGAGGTCGTGGTAGCCTTGGGAGTCGTGGTTCTGTTCTCTAAGATGACTCGCCGGGGCATCGCCTGCCTGCTCGTGGCGGCGTTTGCGCAGGCCTGCGCTCCCGGCGCTGCGCGGCTGAACGGGCGGGGCCTTTCGGACCTGCCCCAGACCTATGCCGACATGGAAATAAGCGCCGCCGACCAGGCACGCGGTCACTTCCTGGTCTCGTTGGTGGCAGCCGATGAAGGCGACAACCAGCGCGCCACCCGCGAGATGCAGCTCGCGGTTTCGCTGGACCCCGACGAGCCCTTGCTGCGCGAGCGCCTGTTGCACCTCTACATACGCTCCGGCCAACTCGACATGGCCCTGGCCCAGGCCAGCTTGCTGGCCGACATCGACCCCGACGATTTCAAGAACCAGGTTCTGGTGGCCGACCTGCTGGTGTCATTGGCCCGCTACGAAGAGGCTATAGAGCAGCACGTACTGCTGCTGGTCGAACATCCCGACAACGTGGAGGTGCTCGTGCAGCTGGGCGCGCTCTACAACCGTACCGGCAACTACGAAGAGGCTGTCGCTGTACTCGAGAAGGCGACCTTTTATGACCCCGACTCGGCCATCGCCATTTCCTATCTCGGTCGTTCCTACGCTTTGTCGGGCGACTTCGAGCGCGCGAGTGTGTCGTACCGCAGGGCCACCGAGCTGGGCCCGGTGTCCGACCAGGTCTACCTCGAGATGGGCTACGTCTACACGCGCCTGGAACTGACCGAGCAGGCCATCGAATCTTACCAGCGTGCGCTCGACTTCAACCCCGACCTGCTGGCCGCGCGCAGGGAGCTCGGCAAGTTGTACGTAAGCCAGGGGCAACTGGACCAAGCCCTGGAGCAGTACGAGGACTTGATGCCGCGCGAGGTCGACCCTGTCGACACGCAGGTCAAGATAGGCTTGATAAGCCTGCGGCGGGGCGACTACGACAGGGCGCGAACGGAGTTCGAGTTGGCGCTGGCCGCCAGGCCCGACGATGGCAGGGTGCGCTACTACCTTGCCAACACCTACTTGCAGGAGGGCGACACCAGGGAGGCAGAGCGCCAGTTGCGGCGTATACCCACCGACTCGGCGCACTTCGCGCAGGGCAGCATGGACCTCGCCCAGGTTCTGGTGGCAGCCGAACGGATTAGCGACGCCATAGAGGTGCTCGACGCGGTGGTGAAGGTGGACCGCGACAATGTTGACGCGTTACGATTCCTGGTCTCGCTCTACTCGAGCTCGCACGACTACCAGCGCGCCCTCAAGGCGGCCCGGGTGCTGGTGGAAGCTTACCCCGGAAACGATTCCTACCTCTACCTGCAGGCGCTGGTAAACGATGAAATGGGGCGGCGCGAGGAGGCTAACCGATTGCTCAGGCAGGTACTCGAGATCAACCCCGAAAATGGCATGGCGCTCAACCACCTCGGCTACACTTTTGCCGACAGCGGCGAGAATCTCGACGAGGCCGAGGACCTCATACGCCGTGCGCTGGTTGTCTACCCCAACGATGGAGCCATCCTCGACAGCCTGGGTTGGGTTTACTACCAGAAGGGAGACTACGAGTCGGCGGTGGTGGAGCTTGAGCGCGCGATGGAGCTGATAGGCCACGACCCGGTGGTGCGTGAGCACCTGGCTGACGCTTACGTCAAGGTGGGGCGGGTGGCCGAAGCCCGGCGGGCTTACCGTGACAGCGCCGCCCGCGGCAAGGATCACGACCTGGTTGAGCGGGTGAGGGGCAAGCTCAGGGACCTGGAGAAGCAGTTGTCCGCGACCCCGCCGGAGCTGTAGTGAACAGGAAGCCGCCGGCGATCTCGTGCGCGGCGATGTTTGCTGTCGCCGCGTTGACGCTTGGCGCGTGCTCCACGCAGGGCGGCAACGCCGTGGACCTCGCCCACTGCACAAGCCAGGCCGACCTGCAGGCGGCGTTCGTTGAGCGCGAGCAGTCCGTGGCCACCTTCAGGGGGCAGGCCCGCTTCGAGTACGAAGGGCCGCAGGCTCATCGCAAGCTATCGTGGATGGTGAGCGTGGACGGTGCTGCACGGTTGCGCATTGACGTGATGACGGCCTTCGGCCCGGCCTGGTCGGTCACGGTGGAGGGCGGCCGCGTCGCCGCCTGGGATCGTGGTGAAGGAGTACTTTACCTTGGAACGGCGGGCCGCCAGAGCCTCGCGCGCATGACTGATCTCGACCTGCCGCTTAACGACATGATCTACCTGCTACGCGGTCTTCCACCGGCCACTGCCGGGGATGTTCTTGCCAGGGCATGGTCGTCGGACGACGGCTGCACGGTCTCGTCGGGTTCCGACGGCGCAGATCGCTGGTCGGCCACGCTGCGCGCACGGGCAAGTGATGTCGTGGAGGCCCGGCGCTACGGTTCAAGCGGCGAGGTTTCGTGGCGCGCGCAGTTCAAGGATTGGAAGAAAACCGACGGTGCGCGCCTGCCGCACGAGTTGCAGTTGGAGCTTTCCGACGGGGGCAGGATACGGCTGGTATACTCGAGAATCTGGCGAAACCTCGACATGGGCGACGAGCTGTTTCGGCTTGAGCCCGGCCCGGGGGTAAAAATAGTGGAGGTCTGATGTTGCGGCTGCAAATAAACAAGACGAGGCCAGTGTCGGGGCACAGGATGCATGGCCTGGTGCTGGCGGTGGCCTTGCTGGCCCTGGCGGGCTGCAAGTCCGGCCCCGGCGGCAACGACGCTGGCCCGGTGGCCGACATCGATCTTTCACCCGCCACGGGTGGCGCCATACTCGAGGGCAGCATCGGCGATGCCTCCAATCTTATTCCCATGCTCGCCGGCGATAGTTCGTCGCACTCGGTGGCATCGCTGGTGTTCGACCCCTTGCTCACTTACGACCGCAACCAGGACCAGCTCGAGCCCAGGCTCGCGAGCAGCTGGGACGTGAGCGAAGACGGGCTGGAGATCACCTTTCACCTGCGCGAGGACGTGCGCTGGCAAGACGGCGAGCCGTTTACGGCCCGCGACATAGAGTATGGTTTCAAGACCATCACCGACCCCACGACCCTGACGGCCTACGCGGAGGACTACCGGCAGGTTTCGCTCTTTGAGGTCATCGACGACTTTACGTTCAAGGTCACTTACGACAAACCCTTTGCCCCGGCGCTGGCCAGTTGGAACAATCTCGTGGTCTTGCCACGCCACCTGCTCGAGGGGCGCGACATAAACTCAGCCACCGACTTTGCCCGCCACCCGGTGGGCCTGGGCCGCTACAAGCTGGAGAGCTGGACCGCCGGCACCGATATCTCGCTGCAGGCCAACCACGACTACTACCGTGGTCGCCCGTACGTGGAGCGCGTGGTCTACCGCATCATACCCGACCAGCAGACCCAGTTTCTTGAGCTCAAGACGGGCGGCCTGGACATGATGGGGCTCACCCCGTTGCAGTACAGTCGCCAGACCTCGAGCGACGCCTTCAAGAATAATTTTGCCCGATACAAGTACCTCGCCAACAGCTACACCTATCTTGGCTACAACCTGCGCAACGATCTGTTCAAGGACCAACGAGTGCGGCGGGCCTTGAGCCACGCGATAAATAAACAGGAAATTGTCGACGCGGTACTGCTCGGGCTGGGTGCACCGGCCCGGGTACCGTACAAGCCCGGTACTTTCTGGCACAATGACAGCATCGAGGACCTCGCTTTTGACCCCGCCCGCTCACGGCAACTGCTGGCCGAGGCCGGCTGGAACGACAGCGATGACAACGGTGTGCTCGACCGCGAGGGCAAGGAGTTCGAGTTTAAGATTCTCACCAACCAGGGCAACGATTTGCGCTTGAAGACCGCCACTATCATACAGCGGCGCTTCAAGGAGATCGGCGTCAAGGCTGACGTCAGGGTCATAGAGTGGTCGGCGTTCATCAACGACTTTGTCGACAAGCGCGCGTTCGACGCGGTGGTGCTGGGCTGGTCGCTGGGCCTGGACCCCGACCAGTACGATATATGGCACTCGTCAAAGACCTCCGAGAAGGAGTTTAATTTCGTGTCCTTTGCCGACCAGGAGGTCGACGACCTGCTCGATAGCGCGCGTCGCAGCTTCGATAGGCAGGAGCGCAAGAAGGCCTACGACAGGTTCCAGGAAATACTCGTCGAGCAGCAGCCCTACACGTTTCTCTACGTTGCCGAGAGCCTGCCTGCCGTCCACCGTCGCTTTCACGGTATAGAGCCCGCGCCGGCGGGCATCGCCTATAACTTCGAACGCTGGTACGTACCCACTGCCCTGCAGAAACACTCGCTGAGCCCGGGGGGCTGAGTCGGCGTGATCGCCTATCTCTCCCGTCGACTGCTCGGCCTCGTACCGCTGCTGCTCGGCATCACGCTCATTTCTTTCATGGTCATCCACGTGGCGCCTGGTTCGCCAATGGATCTTCTCACCGACATGAATCCCGACGCGAGCCCCGAGCTCCGCGACCGCCTGGCCGAGCACTGGGGGCTCGATGAACCGCTGCCCGTGCAGTACGCGATGTGGCTCAAGCGCGTAGTTGTGGGCGACTTCGGCAATTCGCTGTCGCGCGATCCGCGGCCGGTCATCGACAAGGTGGCAGAGGCCCTGCCCGTGACCCTGGTGCTCAACCTGATGTCGCTGTGCCTGGTCATGGCCGCGGCGATTCCCATAGGCGTTTACTCGGCCACCCACCCTTACTCGCGCAGTGACCGCGCGGCCACGGTGTTCGTGTTCCTGGGCTTTGCCATGCCCACTTTCTGGCTGGCACTGTTGTGCATGATGCTGTTCGGCGTGGAGCTGGCCTGGTTGCCGGTGTCGGGCCTGCAGTCGTTGGACTACAACTCGCTCGGGCCGTGGGGCAAGGTGCTCGACCGCGCGCGGCACCTGCTGCTGCCGGTGTCGATCGCGGCCATCACCAGCCTTGCGGGCATGTCGCGCTACATGCGTTCGAGCATGCTCGAGGTTTTTCGCCAGGACTACGTGACCACGGCGCGGGCCAAGGGACTTTCCGAACGCGTGGTGGTCTACCGGCACGCGCTGCGTAACGCCATGCTGCCGGTCATCACCCTGCTGGGACTGTCGGTGCCGGGTCTCATTGGCGGATCGGTGATTTTTGAAACCATTTTCGCCATCCCGGGTATGGGCAGGCTTTTTTACAGCAGCGTAATGGGTCGTGACTACACGGTGGTCATGGGCGTACTGGTCATCGGCGCGGTACTCACGCTGCTGGGCAACCTGCTGGCGGATGTTTCCTACGCGATCGCCGACCCGAGGTTGAGGCGAAGATGAGCATCTTGTCGCGCATAGCGAGTAACCGGCTCACGCTGGCCGGTGGCGTGATGGTGGCCTTGCTGTTTGCCGTGGCGGTGCTGGCACCGGTGATTTCGCCCTACGACCCGGGTGCCGTTAATACCCAGGCGATACTCGAAGCGCCATCGTTAGCGCACCCGCTGGGCACCGACGGCATAGGCCGCGACGTGCTCAGCCGCATGATTTACGGCGCGAGGGTTTCGCTGATGGTGGGTTTCGTAGCCGTGGGTATCGCCAGCCTGATCGGCGTGCTGCTCGGTTCTACGGCCGGTTACTTCGGCGGCATGATCGACGCCGTCATCATGCGCTTCGTGGACGTGATGCTCTGCTTCCCGTCCTTCTTTCTCATACTGGCCGTGATCGCTTTTCTCGACGCCAGCATCTGGAACATCATGGTCGTGATCGGGCTTACCTCGTGGATGGGAGTGTGCCGGCTGGTGCGGGCCGAGTTCATGGCCCTGCGCAGCCGCGAGTTCATGCTGGCCGCCGAGGGCCTGGGCCTGCCCTCGTTACGCATCATGCTCAGGCACGGGTTGCCCAACGCAATGGCGCCGGTGTTCGTGGCCTTCATCCTGGGCGTGGCCGGCGCTATCCTCACCGAAAGCGCGCTCAGCTTCCTGGGCATAGGCGTGCAGCCGCCGGACCCGAGCTGGGGCAACATTCTCACCGAGGGCAAGAACACCATAGAGGTGGCCTGGTGGCTGTCGGTCTGTCCTGGCGTGGCCATTCTGCTGACTGTGCTCGCGTACAACCTGCTGGGCGAGGGCTTGCGCGATGTCCTCGACCCGAGGCTGAAGGAGGGCTGAGGCAGGTGGCGGTATTACTCGAGTTACGCGACCTGGTGACGGTGTTCGACACCGCCGACGGCGTGGCGCGGGCGGTTGACGGCGTGAGCTTCAGCATTGATCGTGGCGAGACCCTGGGAGTTGTCGGCGAATCGGGCTGCGGCAAAAGCGTTACCGCCCTGTCCATCCTGCGCCTGGTGCCCGAGCCGCCCGGCCGCATAGAGAGCGGCAGTGTTCTGTTCCAAGGCGCTGACCTGCTGCACATGAGCGAGCCCGAGCTGCGCGCCATACGCGGTAACGAAATTGCCATGATCTTCCAGGAGCCCATGACGTCGCTCAACCCGGTTTTCACCGTCGGCTTCCAGGTGGCCGAGGCCCTGCGATTACACCGGGGGTTGGGCAAGCACGAGGCTGAGCGTGAAGCCGTGCGCATGCTCGAACTGGTCGAGATTCCCGAAGCCGAGTCGCGCGCGAGGGACTACCCACACCAGCTCAGCGGCGGCATGAGGCAGCGGGTGATGATAGCCATGGCGCTTTCCTGTACCCCGTCCCTGCTCATTGCCGATGAGCCCACGACCGCGCTCGACGTGACCATACAGGCGCAGATACTCGAGCTACTGGGCGAGCTTCAGCAAAGATTGGGAATGGCACTGCTGCTCATAACCCACGATCTCGGTGTTGTGGCCGAGAGGGCCGACAGGGTCATGGTCATGTACGCCGGTCGCGTGGTTGAGCAGGGTCCGGCCGATTCGGTGCTGGGCGGTCCGCGGCACCCCTACACCCGTGGGTTGATTGCTTCGCAGCCGCGGCTGGGGGCCACCGGCGAACGGCTGCAGCCCATAGCCGGCATGGTGCCGAGGCTAACCGAGCTGCCATCGGGCTGCCACTTTCGCACCCGCTGTTCGCTCGCCACCGATCGCTGTGAGCGCGAGGAGCCCCTCCTGGAGGGCGGCGCGCACGAGGTGGCGTGTTTTGAAACGTGGGCACCGCCGGCGAGCAACGGAGGTGGAAATGGCTGAAGTCGAGCCGTTGCTCAAGGCCAGGGGCCTGGTGAGGGTGTTCAAGACCGGCGGCGGTGTGTTAGGCGGTGGCCGTGCCGAACTGCGCGCCGTGGACGGCGTCGACCTGGACGTGTGGCGTGGCGAGACCCTGGGTATTGTCGGCGAGTCGGGCTGCGGCAAGACCACCCTCGGACGGCTGTTGCTGAGGTTACTCGAGCCAACGGCCGGCAGCGTGGAGTTTGATGGCCAGCAACTCACCGGCTTGTCGCGTGGGCAACTGCGACCTTTCAGGCGTCGCATGCAGGTCGTCTTCCAGGACCCCTACGCTTCGCTCAACCCGCGCATGAAGGTGGGCCGCATCATAGCCGAGGGCATGGAGTTCCACGGCCTGGCCTCGGGTGCCGAGCTACGCACCCAGGTGCTCGAGCTGATGGAGAGGGTGGGGCTGGGCGCCGACGCCTGGGATCGCTATCCCCACGAGTTCAGCGGTGGGCAGCGGCAGCGCATCTGTATTGCACGAGCGCTGGCCGTTAAGCCTGAGCTGGTGGTGGCCGACGAACCGGTGTCGGCTCTCGACGTTTCGATACAGGCGCAGATACTCAACCTGCTGGGCGAGCTGCAGCAGGAGTTTGGTTTGACCTTCGTGTTTATCTCGCACGACCTGAGGGTCGTGGAGCATTTCAGCCACCGCGTGGCCGTGATGTACCTCGGGCGCGTGGTCGAAACGGCCCCGGCACGCGATATCTACGAGCGTCCGTTGCACCCTTACACGGCTGCGCTGTTGTCGGCGGTGCCCCGCGTAGACGCCAAAGCGCGTACGCGGCGGGTGGTGCTCAAGGGCGACGTGCCCAGTCCGGTCAGCCCGCCAGGGGGCTGCCCGTTTCATCCGCGCTGCCCGGTTGCCGAAGCGCGTTGCTCGTCGGAAGTGCCACGGTTGCTACCACGCGGCGATGAACGCAGCGTTGCCTGCTTGCTGGTATAGCGCCAGCTCCAGGAAAACGGTTTTAGCGCTGGTCGCGTGAACGTATGCGCGCGGCCTTGCCGGTGCGGTCACGCAGGTAGTACAGGCGACTGCGGCGGACGATGCCGCGGGCCTTTATCTCCACCTTGTCGATGCGAGGGGAGTGAAGTGGAAAGGTTCTTTCGACGCCGACGCCGTAGGAGGTCTTGCGCACGGTGAACGACGCGCCGCTACCGCCGCGGGACCGCCGTATGCAGACGCCTTCGAACACCTGGATTCGCTCTTTATCGCCCTCGACGATGCGCGCGTGTACGCGCAGGGTGTCGCCCGGGCGAAACGCCGGTAACTCTCGCAGTTGCTCTGTTTCTATCTGGTCTATGATGTTCATTGGCGCAATCCCCGGTCTTTCTAACCCGCCTTTCTACCCCGTGCCGCGTAGCCGGTCAAGGATTACCGCCGCTGCGGCCCGCACCGACAGGTGATTATAGTCGCCGGGGCCGTTGACAGGGGGCAGCCTGAGCTCGCAGCGCTCGATCAGCTCATCGGTCATCCCCCAGCCCGTACCCAGCAGGAGCAGCCAGGGACGGTTGTCATCAGCCAGCTGCCGGGCGGCTTGTTTCCACGCCGTTTGGCTGGGCATGGGGCGGGCACTGGTGGCCACAAGCGTAGGCAGCTCGCCGGTTTCACGTTCGATCTCTATGAGCACGCCCTCGAGGTCGCGCTCCAGGCGCACCAGCTCCATGGCCTGGCGGCGATTGTCGTTGTAGCTGCTGCCAGGGCCATCCTGCCAGTGGCGCGAAATTTTTCTCACCAGCCCGCGCAGGGCATCCACGGGTGTGACCACAAAAAATGCGCGGGCGTTGTATGTGCGGCAGCTGCGCGCGATGTCGTGCACGTCGATGTTGGTGACCGAAGTGGTCACCACGTTATGATTGCGGTCGTAGACCGGGTGGTGCAGCAGCGCCACGTAGAGATCGGACACCGTCAGTCGTCCCCGGGCTCTTGGCCACGGCTACCGTTGCCCTCGGCACTGCGGTCGCCTCCCACGAGATCCGGGCGGCGTGCCCGCGTTCGTCGTTCGGACTGCTCCCGTCGCCAGCGTTTTATCTCGGCGTGGTTGCCTGACAGCAGAACGTCGGGGACGGCTTCTCCCCTGAAGACAGCGGGACGCGTGTACTGCGGGTACTCGAGGCGGCCGTCGCTGAAGGATTCGTGGCGAGTGGATTCGTCGCTGCCCAGCGCGCCGGGTACCAGGCGCGTGACGGCGTCGATGATCACCAGGGCGGCCAGCTCGCCGCCACTCAGAACGTAGTCGCCGATGGACAACTCCTCGTCGAACAGCGGGCGGATCCGTTCGTCCACTCCCTCGTAGCGGCCACAGAACAACAGCACGCGTTTCTCGTTGGCCAGCCTGGCAGCGGCTTCCTGGCCGAAGCGTCGTCCCTGCGGCGTCAGCAGCACGCTCACCCCCGGCGGGGCGGTGCTGCTCACCTGTTCAACGGCCGCAAACACCGGCTCGGGTTTAATCAGCATGCCGGGCCCGCCGCCGTAGGGCGAGTCGTCGACCGGGTGTATGCTGCCGCCGGTAAAATCGCGCAGCTGGTGCGCGGTGAGCCCAACCAGCCCGCGTTCGACGGCCTTGCCGGTAACGCCGCACAACGAGGCCGGCGAAAACATTTCCGGAAACAGGCTGATGACGTGAAACTCGGGCCCGGGGCGACTCATGCGCTGGTTTCTCCACCGCGGCTGAAGTCGAGGCCTTCCCGGTTCACCACCACCCGGCCGGCCTCGCTGTCTATGCTCGTGACCACTGATTTTACGACGGGGATCAGGGCCGTGACTTCGGGACCCTCGACCTTCCATACGTCGTTGGCCCCGGTCTGTATCACTTCGGTAACCAGGCCCAGCACCGAGCCTGCGCTGTCTTCTACCGTCGCCCCGAGAATGTCGTTTTCGTAGTAAGCGTCGTCTTCCACGTCGGGCAAGCAGTCTTCGGGGATCCAGGCGTCGCTGCGCGCCAGCGGCTCGGCAGCGTTGCGGTCATTTACTCCCACCAGCTTGAGCAGGGCGTCATCGTGCCTGCGCTTGAGCTGATCGACGGCAGCCGACAGCAGCTCGTCTCCATCGCGTCTCAGTACCACCCGGGTGCCTGGCAGCAGGGCGTCCATGATGTAGTCGTCGGCCTTGAGCAGCAGCGCGCCTCTCAACCCGTGCGCGCGCAGGATCCGTCCGGCGAGCAACTCGCCGGGGAATGGCTGTTTGGTTGAAATCTGACCCGGAGCCTGCGCCGCAGGCCCCTAGTCCTCGATGATCTCGAGGACGGCGCGGCAGTTGGTGCGCGAGGCAGCCGCGTTAAGAATGGTACGCAACGACTTAGCTGTGCGCCCCTGCTTGCCTATTACGCGTCCGAGGTCTCCCTTGTCCACGCGCAGTTCAAGTAGGGAAGACTCATCGCTGATGGAGTGGGTCACCTCTACGGCTTCGGGCTTGGTAACAAGGTTGGCCGCCAGAAATTCCAACAGTTCCTTGAGGGCCTCACCGTGGTTCTTTACAGCGTCGAGTTCGTCGGCGGCAGGCCGGCTATCTTCATCAGCTTGGCTACTGTCGGTGACGGTATCGCTCCCTTCTTCACCCATTGCTCGATTTTCTCCCCTTCAAGTTTGACCTCCGGCGGATCTGACAACGGGCTATAAGTACCCAGAACTTCGAGGTACCTCCCGTCCCGTGGAGCTCGCTTGTCTGCAGCCACCACCCTGTAGAAGGGTCGCTTTTTGGTCCCGCGTCTGGTCAATCGAATCGTAACAGCCATCAATATGCTTCCTGGGTTTCCCGTACGCCACGGTTACCCGCGGTCAGATTCCTTCAGTTAATACTAGACCTTGCGGCTCTTCTCAAGGGCTGCCGTCTATTTTCTGAGATCAGTGGTCAAGAAAAGGCCCCCCGCCGGCTATTAAGCCGACGGGGGGCCAAGGTTTTATCCCTGTAAAACAGGGTGCTTACATCATGCCGGGCATGCCGCCGCCCATTCCGCCCATTCCACCCATTCCGGCGGCAGCGGCGGCTGCCGCGTCACCAGCGCCCTTCTCTTCGGGTGTATCGGCCACAGCGGCCTCGGTGGTGAGAAGCAGTCCTGCCACCGAAGCGGCGTTCTGCAGGGCGGTACGGACGACCTTGGTGGGGTCGATGATGCCAGCCTTGAGCAAGTCCTCGAACTTGTCAGCGGCCGCGTTGTAGCCCAGGGCACCCTTACCGTTGCGTATGCGATCGATGACTATCGAAGGCTCGGCACCGGCGTTCCTGGCGATCCAACGGGTAGGCTCTTCGATTGCTTTCTTGAGCAGATCCAGGCCGACGCTTTCTTCGTCGCTGGCCTCTACCTTGGCCAGTGCGCTCGCGGCGCGTACCAGCGCCACGCCGCCGCCGGGCACGATGCCCTCTTCAACCGCAGCACGGGTGGCGTGCAGAGCGTCCTCGACGCGGGCCTTATTTTCCTTCATCTCGATCTCGGTAGCGGCACCGACCTTGATCACCGCGACTCCGCCCACGATCTTGGCAAGCCGCTCCTGCAGCTTCTCACGGTCGTAGTCCGAAGTAGTGGCTTCGATCTGGTTGCGGATGGTGCCGATGCGGCCCTGGATGTCGGCCTTCTTGCCCGAGCCATCAACGATGGTGGTGTTGTCCTTGTCCACCACTACGCGCTTGGCACGGCCGAGATCGGTGAGGCCCACGTTCTCCAGCTTGAGACCGAGGTCCTCCGAGATCACCTTGCCGCCGGTGAGCACGGCTATGTCGGTGAGCATTTCCTTGCGGCGGTCGCCGAAGCCCGGGGCCTTGACGGCTACGCAGTTCAGGGTTCCGCGGATCTTGTTCACCACCAACGTGGCCAGGGCCTCGCCCTCGATGTCTTCGGCGATCAGCAGGAAGGGCTTGCCCGACTTGGCGATCGTTTCGAGTACCGGGAGCAGGTCCTTCATGTTCGAGATTTTCTTCTCGTGCACGAGGATCAGCGCGTCTTCGAGCGTGGCCGTCATGCGATCGGGGTCGGTCACGAAGTAAGGCGAGAGGTAGCCGCGATCGAACTGCATGCCCTCCACGACCTCGAGGTTGGTATCGAGGGCCTTGTTCTCTTCGACCGTTATGACGCCTTCCTTGCCGACCTTGTCCATGGCCTCGGCGATGATATCGCCGATGGTGCTGTCGGAGTTGGCCGATATAGTGCCCACCTGGGCAATCTCGGCGCGATCCTTGGTGGGCTTCGACATCTTCTCGAGGCTGCCGGTTATCGCGGCCACTCCCTTGTCGATGCCACGCTTGATGGACATCGGGTCGTGACCCGCCGCCACCATGCGCGAGCCTTCGGTGAAGATCGCCCTGGCGAGTACGGTCGCGGTGGTCGTGCCGTCGCCGGCGACGTCAGAGGTCTTGGAGGCTACCTCTTTCACCATCTGGGCGCCCATGTTTTCGATCTTGTCCTCGAGCTCGATGTCCTTGGCCACCGATACGCCGTCCTTGGTCACGTTGGGTGCGCCCCAGGACTTTTCGAGAACCACGTTACGACCGCGTGGGCCGAGGGTTACTGTTACGGCGTCGGCAAGGGTGTTGACGCCTTTGAGAAGCTTGTCACGGGCTTCCTGGCTGAAACTAACTATTTTGGCCATGTTACTGGTCTCTCCTCCGAGCGGGTTTTACCCGACTGGGTTTTTCTTTTCCTTGGCGGCACTACGGGCCACCGCGGGGTTGCGTTCAGTTGGTATACGCGGCTCAGCCTTCGACGACGCCGAGGATGTCGTCCTCGCGCATGATCAGGTGCTCGATGCCGTTTATGTCGATCTCGTTGCCGGAGTACTTGCCGAAAAGGATGCTGTCGCCCTTTTTGACGCCGGGCTTGCGCACCGATCCGTCATCGTTGATGCGGCCACCGCCAACGGCGACCACTTTGCCTTCCTGGGGCTTTTCCTTTGCTGTATCCGGGATGATTATGCCGCCGGCGGAAAGTTCTTCCTCGGCGATTCGCTGTACGAGTACGCGATCCTGTAATGGACGAATCTTCATGATGTGTGTCTGCCTCCTGAGCCTGACGAGTATTGAGTCTGAAAATTAACGTAACGCGGGCGCTTAGTAGCCCAGTAGACGGGCTATTTGCTGCCCAAACCTTGCGAACATTAATGGCGGGCAGCCGCGTGTCAAGGATATTCGGCAAAAAAAACCGTCCGGCCGCCTTTGAAGGGCGCTTTTTTACCGGGGAAGGCTGGCCCCGGGGCCAGCCGCGAGGGCGCGTTGCTAGCGCCGCTTGGCCAGTTCTTCGCTGTATTGCCGGTAGAGCAGGTCCCACTCGCTGCTGCCCTCTGGCACCTGTCGGCTGAGCGACTCGATTCGCTGCCTCACGGCCCGGTCTAGCTCGGGGTCGTGGGCCCAGGCGGTCATGATGACCGAGGCCAGCACGCGCAGCGCCGCGCCTTCGTCCACCACGCTGACGCCAGCAGCATTTCTCAAGGTCCCGAGGGCGGCCGTCGCTATGGACTCGACCCTCTGGTCCGACATTCCCCGTCCGCCGCCGCTCACAGGGCAAAACCCCTGGCCTGGGCGATGCGTTCTTTCAGCCCCCGCAGCAGGGTGTCGCGGTCCATGCCGGAGGTCGAGCTGCCCAGCTTTTCAAACGTTCGTTCGGCTTCGAGCTGTATGGAGGCTTCGGCGGCAAAGTTGGCCGAGATCGCTACCGAAACGGCCTCGGCCACCACGCCGTGGGGGCCTTTTATCGCTGGCGAGGCCTCGTCGAGCAATTTGCGGGCCGCCTGCATGGCGACGTCCTCTATCGACTGCTTGCTGCGGTCTTTAATGCTGTGTGCCCCATCCCGGGGATACAATACCGGGGGCTGGTGGTTACCGCCAGAGATAAACTATCGTTGGGCGATGGTGTCGGCGGCACTGTTGAAAACTCTGCCAAGGGCAGTAGGCTGGTAAACAGATGATAGTCAAACCAGCTCCCCTGGCAGCAGGCGACAGGGTCGCCCTGGTGGCCCCGGCCGGGGTATGCGACCCCGGCCGCCTGGCAACCGGCGTGCAACTGTTGCGCGATTGGGGACTGGACCCGGTCACGCTGGCCGTCGATGGGGGGCTTCGCTACATGGCCGATTCCGACCAGCGGCGCGCCGCTGCCCTCACCGAGGCTTTTTCCAACAACGACTACCGGGCCGTGATGGCGGTTCGCGGAGGCTTCGGCTGTGCTCGCCTGCTCGACCGTTTTGACACGGCTCTGGTGGCTGCCAATCCCAGAATGCTCACCGGTTTCAGTGACCTTTCTTTGCTGCTCAACCGCGTGGTGCGGGAAGCCGGCGTGGCCTGCTACCACGCGCCCATGGTCGCGGCCGATCTCCCGCGCCTGGGCCCGGCTGCCAGGGAGTCGTTCCGGCGTTTCCTCTTCGGCGAAGACGGCTGGTTTGCCGGCCAGGCCGAGCAGTGCTGGCGCGGTGGTGTGGCGGAGGGCCTGCTGGTCGGGGGCTGCCTTTCGGTGCTGGTCACTACCCTGGGGACTCCCGCTGAAATCGACACGGAATCGCGCATACTGTTTCTCGAAGACGTCGCTGAGAAGCCCTACCGGATCGACCGCATGATGACCCACTTGCGACAGGCCGGAAAACTCGATCGCATAGCCGGCCTGGTGCTTGGCCCCATGACCGATTGCGATGACGGCCAGGGTCCCGACGTTCTCAGGGACATAGTTCTCGAGGCGTTGGCTGGCATTGACTGCCCGGTGGCCTGGGGGCTGCAGTCGGGGCACGGCTGCGACAACGGGGTTCTACCTTTGGGGTGCAGGGTTAGGCTCGACGCCGATGCGCCAGGCCTCGAGCTGCTCGAGCCGGTGCTGTCCCCGGCCACGAGATCGGGGCAGGCCAACTCCACGGGTTAAGCAAGGTGAGTAAGGGCGGGCAAGTGTGGGCCGGGTTGGAGTCGCTGGTCGAAGAGGCCATGGGACAGGGCGTGAGTCCGGGCGTGGTGCTGCTTGTAGGCCGGGGCGAGGACATAATTTACCAGCGCGGCTGGGGTCGCCTGGGACTGGGCGAGAACCCCGACCTCGACAGCGCGGTCATACCCGCCACGCGTTTTGACGTGGCCTCACTCAGCAAGCCCCTGGCGACGTTTGCCTCGCTCGTGTTGCTCATGGCAGAGGGGCGCTTGCTGCTGGGCCAGCCGGTGGCCGATTTTTTTCCAGGCTTTGGCGGCGCGGGGCCCTTTGCCGGTGCGGGAGCAGGTGGAGCTTCGGTCACCGTCAGCCAGCTGCTCACCCACAGTTCGGGCTTGCCCGACTGGGTGCCGTACTTCAAGGCCCCGGATTTTGCCGCGGCCGGGCCACAGCCGTTCACCTTCGACAAGCGTCGTCGCAGCCGCCTGGTGGCCGAGGTCGCCCGCCAGCCGCTGGTGTACGAACCCGGCAGCGAGTCGCGCTACAGCGATCTCGGTTTCATACTGCTGGGTGACATCGTAGAGCAGATCACCGGCGAGGGCCTCGACGAGTTCATCACATCGAGGCTGCTGCAACCTATTGGTACGGGCGCTGGTTTTCGTCGTCCGGGCTCAGGCGTCCGGGGCCAGGGCGACGCCGAGTTAGCTCCCTGCGGAATTTGCACGTGGCGGCAGCGGCTGGTGCAGGGGCAGGTGCAGGACGAGAACGCTTGGCTCATGGGCGGAGTGGCCGGGCACGCGGGCTTGTTTGCCTCGGCCCGGGACATCCACCTGATGGCCGCTGAGCACGAGGCCGCGCTGGCTGGCAAGTCGACGCTGCTCGACGGCCGGCTGCTGCGCCACCTGCTCGACGCCGAGCCGTCGGTGCCTGGCTCGACCTGGCTGCCCGGCTGGGACACGCCCACGCCAGGCGCCTCGACGGCCGGAAGCCTGGTCGGCGCGCGCGCGCTGGGACACCTGGGCTACACTGGCAGCTCGCTGTGGATAGACCGCGACCGGGGGGTGCACGTGGTGCTGCTCAGCAACCGCGTTCATCCCCACACTGGCAACCGCGGCATCGCCGCGCTCAGGCCGGCCGTGCACAACGCGGTGTTCGAATGCGTTGACTCACTGTCTCGACAGCGGTCACGCAAGCGTGCAGACTGAACGGGTCGTGGCAGGCAAATCACAACACGTACATCTCGTGGCTGTATGCGGCGTCGGCATGGCGCCGCTGGCCGTCATGCTCAAGCAGTCGGGCTACACGGTGAGCGGCTCCGACAAGGCTTCCTATCCGCCCATGGGGCAGGTGCTGGCCGACGCCGGCATAGAGATACTCGAAGGTTTTTCGGCCGACCATCTCGACCCCCTGCCCGACGTGGTCGTCATCGGTAACGCGGTGTCGGCCAGCAACCCCGAGGCCGCCGAGGTCGAGCGCCTGGGGCTGCCGCGCCTGTCATTCCCCGAGGCGGTGGCCCGCTACTTCCTGCGCGACCGGCGTAGCCTGGTGGTGGCCGGTACGCACGGCAAGACGACCACCACCGGCATGCTGGCGCGCGTGCTCGAGGTCGCCGGCGAGGACCCCGGCTACCTGGTGGGTGGCCTGGTGCGCGACCTCGGAGGCTTGGCGCGGGCGGGCCGGGCGGGCGCCTGGTTTGCCATCGAGGGCGACGAGTACGACTCGGCCTACTTCGACAAGGGCCCCAAGTTTGTCCACTACCAGCCGGCGGCGAGCATAATCACCAGCGTTGAGTTCGACCACGCTGACATCTACCGCGACGTGGAGCACGTCAAGAGTTCGTTTGCGCGCCTGGTCGAGTTGCTGCCCGAAGGCGCCCCGCTGGTGGTTTGCGGCGACTATCCCCACTTGCTCGACCTGCTTGGTTCGTCGCCGCGGCCGGGCTTGATCAGCTACGGTTGCGGCGACAACAACCAGTGGAGCCCCGCAGAACTCGAGCACGGTTCGGCCGGCAGTTCGTTCCGCCCGTCGCTTGAAGGTGAGCGGGGCCCGCGCTTGCAGCTGCGGCTTCACGGCAGCATCAACGTGCTCAACGCGCTGGCGGTGTTCGTGCTTTCGAGACAGCTCGGTATATCCGACGCCGCCGTGGCCGAGGCCCTGGCGGGGTACCGGGGTGCCGCAAGGAGGCAGGAGCTGGTAGGCAGCGCAGCGGGCGTGGACGTGATCGATGACTTTGCCCATCACCCCACCGCGGTCGCCGGCAGCCTGGCTGCCATGGCCGACGCGCACAGGGGGAGCCGGGTGTGGGCGGTGTTCGAACCGCGCTCCAACACCAGCCGCAGGTCGGTCTTCCAGACTCGCTATACCGAGGCCCTCGCCCTGGCCGACCGAGTCGTCCTGAGCGAGGTGTTCCACAAGGAGAACGATACCCTGGCCGAGGGCGAAGCGCTCGACACCGAGGCCGTGGTCGAGGAGCTGAACAGCACGGGTATCCCGGCCTGGCAGGCCGACGGTCCCGACGCCATACTCGAACGCCTGCCGGGCGAGCTCAAAGCAGGCGACGTGGTGCTGTGCATGTCCAACGGCGCTTTTGGAGATCTTCCGCGCCGCCTGCTGGCCGCTCTCGGAGGCTGAGCGGTTCTATTTTTTGGCAGCGCTGTCGCCGCTGGAGCCATACACGCGGTCAAAATTGCGAGCATTGCGGAGAACCTTTTTCACGTAGCCACGGGTCTCGCGGTAGGAAATTCTTTCGATGAACTCGTCCTCGTCGAGGCCGTCCAGCCGGTCGAGCCAGCGTTGCGCCGCGTTCTCGCCCGCGTTGTAACCGGCCAGCATGAGGACGGGGTTGTCGTTGAAGCGCCGCGCGAGCGAGGCGAGGTAGGCCGTGCCCAGCGCGATATTGACGTCGGGCACGAAGAGGTCGTCGCGCGACGGCTCTGTCCGGCCCGTCGTTCTGGCCACCCGCCTGGCGGTGGGCAAGAGCAGCTGCATCAATCCGTAGGCAGCGGCCGGCGAGGTGGCGTGCGCGTCAAAAACGCTTTCCTGTTTCATCAGCGCGTAGACCAGCGAGGGGCGGATCTTCCAGCGACCTGCTTCGCGCCCCACGATGTCGGCGTGGGCCCTGGGGTAGAGAAACGGGTACAGCTGGGCATCGTTGAGCAGGCCCTTGCGATAGAGCTGCAGTGCCACGCGCAGGCTGCTGTTCCAGGCACCCGATGCGGCCAGCTGGGGCAACAGGGCAAGCAGTTGCTCGCTGCTGCGGCCGCTCGTCAGCCGAGCGGTTTCGGTGGCCCCGTGGTGGCCCAGGCCGGCAATTCTCAGTGCCTCCGCCCGCGCCAGGGTGCGCCGTGCAGAGACGTCAAGCGTGGCAGTTGAAGGTGGAAGAGTTTCGACCGAGGCCGCTGGCGCCCTGAGCGGTAGTCGTTGTTCGACCAGCCAGGAATAAAAGCCGTCGGGAAACTCGGCCAGCAGCTGCCGGTACACGGCCAGGGCCTCGTTGCTGGTCTTGCCCGCCGCGCGTTCGATGGAGCGGGCTTTCCAGTACAGGGCGCCTTCGCGTCCACTCGGGCTGGAGGGCCTGATGACTCCCGACCCACGGGCAGGTGGCTTGGTGGCCTGCACGGTGAGACCGAACTTCCACGCCGCGCCAGTGTAGTTGCCCGCCCGGTACGAGGCCCAACCGGCCCGCCACGCTGACTCACTGCGGATGCGCTGGTCAGGGCTTTTTTCGGCCGAGCGATAGTGGGCGGCCGCGCTGTTGTAGCGGCGGGCTGACTCATGGATCCGGCCCGAGGCGTAGTGGGCTTTGTGCTCTTCGTCCAGCCCCGACCCCAGCGACAGAAATTTTTCGAAACGTTCAAGGGCCAGCGTCGACTGGTTCGCGTTCCAGCTGTATACCGCCGACTCGTACAGCAGTCGCGCCGACCGGCCCGGGTCGCTTTCGTCTGCAGATTTCTGCGAGAGCCACCAGGCAGCGGCCTGCTTATCTTTCAGGGCCGCGGTCGAGCGGGCCCGGCCGAGAATCAAAGTCGTGCGCGATGGGTGACGGGGAAAGTCCTTGAGTAGCTTGTCCAGCATCGCCACGCGTTGGCTGTGCCTGCCCTCGGCGCCCAGCAGCCGGGTCTCGGCTACCAGCTGCTCGGCGCTGGTCGGCAGCAGTTTCGGGTTGTCGCTTTGCAGATCGGATGCCAGCTCGGCGGCCGGCCTGCCAGATTGCCCGCCGGGGTCTCTTGCCCTGCCGCGGTTGGCCAGCTCGAGCGAACGCCGGGGGTCCGAGGCCTGCAGGCGGCGCGCGGCCTCCAGCGCGATGGCCGCAAAATCGGCGTTGAGGGTGGTTCCGCCGCGGTACTTTTCGGCAAGCTCGAGTACGCGGGCATCTGCTGTTTCCGGCAGGCCAACCAGCAGCGCTGCGCTGGCGGGCGCCACCGGCGAGTCGGGTGCCAGCGCCAGCAGCTTCTCGAGTTCGGCGGCAGCTGCAGCCTTTTCATCGGCGGCCGCCTCGGCGCTCAAGCCGGTAGCGGCGAGCCTGCTGCGGGCCAGGAAGTAGAGCACGTAGTCCTGCAGCAGGGCGAAGTCGTTTTCCAGGGTGAGCAGGGTGCGCCGGGCCAGGGCCGGGTCGTCGCCCCCGCTGGCTGACAGGGCTGTCACCGCGGATCCCAGCCGGGCGGCGTGGGCGGCGTCAGATCTGCCGAGCAGGGATTTTTCGGGTGCCGTCGGGGCGCTGCAGGCGGTACCGGCCGGGGCCAGCAGTGCGGCTGTAAGCAGGATGGAAAGCGCTCTAACTCTGGTCAGCACGTGGGCTCCTTTTTGACTTTACCTGAGCGGGTTCAAAAATGCAGGCCATGGTTACCGGCCGCCTCGTATTGGCGTCTGCCTCGCCAAGGCGGCGCGAGATTCTCGATCGAGAGGGTTACAGTTTCGATATTGACGTAGCCGGGGTCGAGGAACTTCAGTGCCCGGGCGAATCAGCACTGCACGCCACTATCCGCCTGGCCCTGGAGAAGGCCGATGCGGTGGTGGGCCGGCGCCACGCGGGTGAAGTAGTCCTCGGCGCCGACACCACGGTGGTGGTAGAGGAATTGATGATGGGAAAACCCATCGACCGCGTCCAGGCGGTTGACTACCTGCTCATGCTCGCGGGACGCAACCACCTCGTCTACACGGGCTGGGCGTTGCTGGCGGCCGGCGGCGGTACGGGCCTGGCGCCACCCGCCTGCGGGTTTACACGTTCGGTCGTGCGCATGAGGGAGTTCTCGAGATTGGAGGCCGAGCGTTACGCAGCAATGGGTGAAAGCGACGACAAGGCTGGTGGTTACGCGGTGCAGGGGCTGGGGCGCTCGCTGGTGGCTGCGGTAGCGGGTTGTGTGGACAACGTCATCGGCCTGCCCGTGGCCCAGCTCGAGGCTCCGCTTGCGCGCCGGGGAGTTCGGCCGCTGCGGCAAGGAGGGGGAGACGGTGGCGGTAGCCGATAGTCTTGCCGAGGTCAGGGAACGGCTGGCCGCGGCTGCTGGCCGCGCCGGCCGTGCCGAGCGGCCGCCGCTGCTGGTGGCCGTCACCAAGAACCAGCCCGACGAAGCCCTGCTGGAGGCGGCCAGGGCGGGGCAAGTCGATTTCGGCGAGAACTACTTGCAGAAGGCCCTGCCGCGTATGCAGATCTCAGGCCTCGAAGACGTTCGCTGGCACCTCGTGGGACGCTTGCAGTCGAACAAGGCCAAGCGGGCGGCCGACGCTTTTTACCTGCTGCACGGCATCGACTCGGCTTCGGCCGGCCGGGCCTTGTCGCGCGCTGTTGTCGCGCGAGGAGAAGCGGCCGCGCCTTGCCGCTTGCTGATGCAGATAAAACTTGGAGGCGGCCAGGGGCGGGCCGGGGTAGACGAGGCCGGGGCCGAGAAGCTCTTGAGACAGTTGGCCGATATGCCGGGGCTGAGCATAGAAGGGCTTACCGGCGTGGCCGACCCGGGGCAGGAGGCGCGACCGCAGTTTGAAAGGTTGCGGTTACTGCAGGAAAGACTGCGGGGGCTCGAGCTGCCGCGGGCAGCGATGGTTGAGATATCAGCCGGCATGTCGGCTGACTACGAGGACGCGATCATGGAGGGTTCAACGATGGTAAGGATAGGCAGGGCTGTGTTCGGGCAGCGCGAAAGGGGCGAGTCGTGAGCAAGCAGGCGCCGGTTGTTGGTTTTGTCGGTGGTGGCAACATGGCTGCCGCGTTGCTCAAGGGCTTGCTGGAGCCGGGCGATGACGGCGGGGGCGTTTCTCCGGAGTCGATAGTCGTCTGCGAGCCACTGGCGGCCCGCCGCCGAGTGCTCAAGCGGCGCTTCGGAGTCAGGGTTACGGCTGATCTTGCGCAGCTGGCCGAGGCCGCCCAAACGGTGGTGCTGGCGGTAAAACCGCAGGTCATGGACGAGGTTCTGTCGGGCCTGTCGCCGCTGCTCGGGCGCGGCAAGCTGGTCATTTCTATTGCCGCCGGTGTACGCCTGTCGCGCATGGAGAAGGCCCTGGCCTCGAGCGTACGCACTATCCGGGTCATGCCCAACACCCCCTGCCTGCTGGGCAGCGGCATGTCGGTGCTTTGTGCGGGGGCAACTGCGCGGAGAAAAGACCTCGCGGTGGCCAGGGCCATGTTCGAAGCCGTTGGCGAAGTGCTCGTGGTCGAAGAAGAGAAGCTGATGGACGCGGTCACCGGCTTGAGCGGTAGTGGCCCGGCCTATGTTTACCTGTTTGCCGAGGCGCTGGCCCGGGGTGGCAAGGCGGCTGGACTCGACCAGGAAACCGCTTTGCACCTGGCCTGTCACACCCTGGCTGGCGCTGCCAGGATGTTGCTTGAGAGCGGGCAGGGGCCCGTCGAATTGCGCAAGGCGGTTTCGTCGCCGGGCGGCACCACGCTGGCCGGCCTCGCCGCTCTTGCCAGCGGGGGGTTCAGCCAGACAGTGGCTTCGGCCGTGAAGGCAGCCACGGGGCGGTCGAGGGAACTCGCCGTTGACACGACTGGCCGCCGTTCCTAGTTTCGTTCTGTTCCCACAAGGGAAACAAAAAACAACGGAAGCGTAACCCAGGTGCCAGTCTACGAATACGAGTGCCCCGCCTGCGGGGTTTTTGAATACACCCAGTCCATGTCCGACGATCCCCTGTCGCGCTGCGCCACCAGGGGGTGCCGGCGCAAGGTAAAGCGGCTGATTTCGTCGTCGTCGTTTCAGCTCAAGGGCGGCGGCTGGTACTCGGAGGGCTACCAGAAAGGCTCCGGGGACGATTCATCCAAGGACACGGGTTCCGCTTCGTCGGCCGACTCGTCGCCTGACTCGTCGTCCAGCAGCGGCTCCGACAGCAGCCCGGGCAGCGGCTCAAGCAAGGGGTCAGGCAAGGGGACAGGCAAGAGCTCAAATAAAACTTCGGCGAAAAAAGCCAAGAAATAAGCTGCATTGCGTCAAAACCGGGCACACGGCCTTGACTTTTATGACGCAGTGAGTAAAACATTGCACAGCTAAGCGTTACGGCCAGCTTTGGGGCTGTCCGCACATGGATACGGCGGCGGTTTGGGTACAAACTTAAACCGCTGCCCCTTGGGTGGGTTCCCGTCTGGCACTCCCCCTGTTGGGGGGGCAAAGATGGGACCGGATGACGCGGTATGACAAGAGGTAATAAAAAATGACAAAAGCAAAGAAGGAACCCACACCCCTTTTCGGTAACGTGACCAACACCGTGGACAGGGTCCGTGACGAGGTCGAAGGGGCCGCGGAGCGTTTCGGACGTCGCGCGGTGTCCATGCTCACCGAGCAACAGCAGGACCAGGTGGACAAGGTGATCGACGGTATCGGTGAAGTTCGCGAGGACCTCAACGGTCGCGTCGACGAACTGCGTGAGCAGATCGAAGAGCGCCTGGGCGATGCCAGGACCCAGCTCGACAAGAGGATCACCGGGTTGCGCAAGCAGACCAACGGCCGTCGCCGTGAGCTGACTTCCACGGCCCAGAAGGAAGCCGGCAAGCTGGCCACGCGCCTGGCCAAGTGGCTCAAGCTGCCCGTGCGCGGCGATGTTGATTCGGTCAAGCGCAGGCTCACCGCCATTGAGCGCAGGATCGACGCCCTCGAGAAGGGGTCGCGCCGCAAAGCAGCGGCCTGACCCGACAAGTCAGTACGGCGGGGTTGATCGAGATCGGGAACCCGATCTGGTCAGCCCCGTTTTTTTCTGCCCGCTACCTTTCGTCCCAGCCGCCCCCAGCCGCCGCCGCCGGGGGTCTTCACGCGAACCCGGTCGCCGGCTGCCAGCTGCAGCTCGGTTTTCGAGGGGATGGCTTTTGTACGCCCACCGCTGCTCACAGTATCGCGGCCGGGTAGACCGGGCTTTCCGCCCGCCAGTCCCCAGGGACCCTCTTGTCGCCTGTCGGCCAGCAGCGTCAGCGTGGCCGGCACCAGGACCTCTATTTCCCGATCTATCCCGTCACCGCCGCGGTGCTTTCCGGTCCCGCCGGAGCGTCTCCGCAGCCCGTAACGAACTACCCTCAGGGGATAATAGGACTCGAGCAGTTCCACGGGCGTGTTGAGCGTGTTGGTCATGTGGGTGTGCAGCGCGTGGCAGCCCGGGCCCGACGGTCCGGCGCCGGCTCCACCGGCCACCGTTTCGTAGTAGGCAAAGTGGCGATCACGCTGCACGTCCCAACCTCCGAGCGTCAGGTTGTTCATCGTGCCCGAGCTCGCCGCCGGTATCCTACCGGGCAGCGCGCGGGCCAGGGCCCGTAGCAACAGGTCTACTATGCGCTGCGAGGTTTCGACGTTACCTCCGGCCACGGCTGCCGGAAAGCGGCAGTCCACGAGCGTGCCCGGCGTAGTGAGTATGTCCACGGGCTCCATCATGCCCCGGTTGGCTGGTACCCGGCTGCCGGCGAGGCAGGCCACGACATAAAAGACCGCCGACGTGGTCACCGCGAGGTTGGCGTTGAGCGGGCCTCGGCATTGAGGGGAGCAGTCTCGCAGGTCGATCTCCAGGCGTTTGCCACGCCGCCGTAGCGTGACCGAAAGTCGCAGTGGCTGCGGGTCAATACCGTCGTTATCGAGCGAGTCGCGGGCGTTGAACTCGCCGGTTGGCAGCTCCTTGATCATGGCTTCGACCAGGCGTCGCGAGTAATCCTGCAGCTCCTTCATGGCGCGCGTGATACGCCCCGGGCCGAAGCGGGTGGCCAGCTCGGACAGACGCTGATCGCCGCTGCGCAGGGCCGCGACCTGGGCGTCGAGGTCGCCCATCCTCTCGGCTGGCACGCGGGTGTTAGCCAGGAACAGCTCCATTGTTTCCCGCACCACGCGGCCACCCCGGTAGAGGTGAACCGGCGGTATGCGGAATCCCTCCTGGTGGATGTCGGTGCACAGCGCCATCGAACCGGGTGCGTGGCCGCCCACGTCGGCGTGATGGGCGCGGGCCGCCAGCCAGGCAAAGGGCCGGCGAGCGCGCCCAGCCTTGCTCGACTTGTCGTGGCCGGCGAGGAAAACCGGTGCCACCACGGTGAGGTCGGGCAGGTGGGTGCCGCCCGAGTAGGGGTCGTTGAGCAGCATGATGTCGCCGGCGAGAACGTCTCCACAGTCAGCCGCCATGGCCTCGATAGCTGCCTTGACCGACAAGGGTGTCGAGCCGAGGTGCACCGGTATGTGCGCAGCGTGCGACACCATGCCGCCAGCCGCGTCAAAAATCGCGCAGGAAAAATCACGACGCTCCTTGATGTTGGGCGAGAAGCCGGCCTGGCAAAGCACCGTGCCCATTTCTTCGGCCACCGCGACCAGGCGGTTGCTGAAGAGCTCCAGCTCGACGGGATCGAAGCGTTCAGCCACCGTCTTTCTCCAGGCGCAGGTTAGACTCGGCGTCTACGCGGGCGGTCCAAGCGGTAGCGATCAGCGAGGTCGAACTGTACTCGGTCACCAACGCTGGCCCCGCGAAACGGTCGCCCATCACGAGGTCGTCGCGACGGTACAGCGGCAGCCTTCGTTTTCTGCCCTCGAGATACACGCTCACGTTATGCGCGGGCGTCGGGGTCCTGCTACGGCCAACCGTGGCCACGGTCCCGGGCCTGCGGCGGCGGGCTTCGGTCGCGGTTACGTGCAGCGCGCAAGCCTCCACCGGCCGCGAGTCGTCGTAGTGGTGAAACAGCCTGTGGTGCTCGCGGTCAAAAGCGGCGCGGAAGCCAGGCTTCAGCGGCACTTCTATTTCGCTTGACTGGCCGAGGTAGCGCAGGCCCACGCTTCGGCTCAGCCGTACCCGGCCCGGCTGGCAGCCCTGTTGCCGCAGTTCGTCGCGGGCCTGTTTTTCAAGCGCGAGGCAGCGTTGCCTGAGTTGGCCGATGTCGGGGTCCAGCAGTGACAGCGGGGCCCTCAGGTCACGGCTGAAGCTGCCCTCAAGCACTCCCCCCGCCGAAAGCAGGCCGGGGTTGCAGGGAAGCAGCACGCTGCTCATCTGCAACGAGTCGGCCACTGCGCAGGCGTGCAGGCCCGCCGCACCGCCGAAGCCCAGGAGGGTCGCGCCGCGCGGGTCCTGGCCACGCTCTATGGTTATGCGGCGAATGGCCCCCTCCATGTTGGCCTCCACTATCCTGAGTACGCCCTCGGCGGCACGTTCGGCCGATAGGCCGCCCATGCGCTTGCCCAGTCGGGTCATCACCCAGTGGGCCCGCGCAAGATCGACAGGCATTTCACCGCCGAGCAGTCCGCCGCCGGCGAGCCGCCCGAGCAACGCGTTGGCGTCGGTTACCGTGGGTTCGTTTCCTCGCCCGTAACAGGCGGGGCCGGGCGTGGCACCCGCGCTCGCCGGTCCTACCTTGAGCGCGCCGCCGGCGTCGACCGACGCCATGGAACCGCCACCGGCGCCCACCGTGTGAATGTCCACGGCCGGGCAGCGCAGCGGGATGCCACCGATGACGGTGCTGTTGGTGAGAGGGATAGCCCCGTTGATCAGCGTGACGTCGGTGGAGGTGCCCCCCATGTCGAGCGTCACGGCTTGCTCAAGGCCAACTGCGCGCATGACCTCGAAGGCCGCTGCGACTCCGCCCGCTGGCCCCGAGAGCATGCTGCGAACCGGCTCACGGCTCACCGTCTTTACGCCCAGGCAGCCACCCGAGGATTGCATGACACGAAAATCGGGCGTCCCGCACTTCAGCGCGAGGTCTTCGAGGTGTCGTTCCACCCGCGGGCGCACGAAGGCGTTGGCCACCGCGGTCGAAGCGCGTTCGTACTCTCCGGGTTCGGGCGAGAGCTGCTGCGAAAGGGTCACCGGTACGCCTAGTTGGCGCAGGGCCTCGCCCACGGCTTTCTCGTGGGCCGGGTTGACGTGGGAGTGCAGCAGGCACACGGCTATCGATTCGACCCGCGCTCGTCGCAGCTTGCTGGCCAGTTGGTCGAGAGCCGCCTTGTCGGGGCGCAGCAGGGTTTTGCCGTCAGCTGTGCTTCGTTCGGCCAGTCCGAAGCTCATGTTTCCTGCCAGCAGGGGTTGCTCGCGTCGCGGTTCCAGGCGGTAGAGTTCGGGGCGGGCCTGGCGGCCGATTTCGAGCAGGTCTTCGAAACCCGCGGTGGTGACCAGTGCGGTGCGCGCGCCTTGGCGCTGCAACATTGCGTTGGTGGCTACGGTGGTGCCGTAGCCCAGGCGATCGGGCGGCGTTCCGTCGAACAGGCGCGCCAAGGCGTCGAGTACCGCGCGGCCGGGATCATCGGGCGTGGACAACAGCTTGCACCAACCGCTGCTACCGTCCGAACGGCGGTAGACCACGTCGGTGAAAGTCCCACCGGTGTCTACGCCTACCTCGAGTCTGCCTTGAGCATTGCTCTGCACGCGTTCGATTCTACCGCGGGCCCGTGGAGCAGGGCGCTGCCCGCCCCACGAGTTGCCGTCAGCGGCAGTCAATAGCCGTTGCCGCCCGGCTTTAACAACCTTGCCCGCTCGGGCTCTTGCGGGCGTAGCCGGGTGGGGTAAGAATGATGGGTGATGCGTTCTTCTACGCTTGTTGCCGTAGCACGGCACACGTTCGCTCTCATGGCCGTGGCCGCCTTCCGGGCGGTGATGACGCTGTTGTCGGTGTCCTCGGTGCTGGCGACACAACCGCCGCTACCGCTGTATATGGCTGCAGACCTGGCGGAAGCCGAGATCGAAGAACCCGGCGCTTCGCAAGAGGACCTCCTGGAAGACGGCCTTCTCGAAGCAGAGCCACAGCAAGTCGGCCCCCGGGCGGCCCCCTGGCAGCCGGTTTCGGCTGCGGGTGAACGCCGCCTCGCCATAGCCGGCAGTGGCCGCGTACTGCTATCCATGGCCCCGGTACAGGTAGCCGCCGGTGGCCGCGTGTTCGTGTACGGCGAGCTACCGGCCTCCCTGCTGGGCCAAAAGCTCGAGGCCGAGGTGCTGCTCTACGAAGAAGGCGCTTGGAAGCGAAGGCATGTTTTCAGTCCGGGCGAGGGCAAGCTCGGCCGCCTGAGCAGTACGCTTGTTGCTCCCGAACGGGAACCCGGACCAGTGGTGGCTGCCCTGTACGCGCAGTTGGCCACCAACGGTGGAGTGCGCACCATCAGCAGCCTGCCGGTAAGTATTCCGCGCTCTTCGCAACTGCGTTTTGGATACAGCGTAGATTCCGAGGACTGGAAGGGCCTTGCGCCGGTGTCCATCACGGTTCGCGCGCGGATGTTCGAAGACGGACGGCCCGGGCTGCAGGCGGTGAAGCTTTTCAGCGCCACGCTCGATCCTGGCCAACTGGAGCCAGCCTGGTTCGACATCGACGTCGATGTTTCGTCGATTGGTGGCAGGCAGGTCAGCGTGGAGTTCGAGTCGCGCTCTGCGGGTGGCGGCTCGAAAGTGGTACCGGCGGTGGTGTGGAGCTCGCCCGTGGTGGTCGCCCGGAAGAGCCGAGACAGGCGCCCCTCCCTGGTCATAGTCGGGATCGATTCACTGCGCTATACGAGCATGGGCTGCTGCGGTTCGCGGCGCGACACCACGCCTTTCATGGACGAGTGGTTCGGTGGCAACGGCGCGATCTTTGACAACGCGTCGACCCCGTCGGTCACTCCGCAATCGGCGTGGATGAGCTTATTTACCGGGCTTTACCCGTCGGTGCACGGCGTGCTCGACAACAACGAAGAGCTGTCGCCGCAGGTGGACACCCTGGCGGCGTTGCTGTCGCGGGGGGGCTACCGCACCGTGGCTTTCACCGAGGGTGGTGCCGCGGGAACCTCCAGCCCCCTGGTCGCCGGCTTCGACAGCTTCGTGGCCGACGAGGGCTACGACCTGGCCGACACCGAGGGCCGCCTGGCCGGCACGCTCGAGGCCGCGGGCAACTGGATCAACGCGCACTCGGACAAACCCTTCTTCATGTTCGTGCACAGCTATCGGCTGCACGCGCCGCACCTTCCGCCGCAGGGCTACGGCAGCTTGTTCAAGGACGACAAGTTGTTTGCCGACAGCCGCGTCGACGAGGGTGCCCTGGTGCGCTACGAACGCGAACTGCGCTACGTGGACGACCAGCTCGGCGTCTTCGTGGACTCGGTGGTGAGAAAACTTGGCGGCAACGTCGTCGTGGTGGTCACCTCCGATCACGGCCAGGAGTTTCTCGAGCACGGTGCGAGGGGCGCGGGCAGCCATCTCTACGAAGAATCGCTGAAGGTTCCGCTCATGATGAGTGGCCCGGGCATAAAAAAATCCACCCGCTACGACGCTTCGTTGAGCCTGGTGGACCTCGCGCCCACGCTGGTTGAGCTGTTGGGCATCGACGCGCCACCGGGCATACAGGGAGTGTCGCTAGCCAGTTCGCTGGGCAGCGGCCTGCCGTTTTCGCTGTCGCCTCGGTTCAGCGAGGCCAGGGGGCGGCTGCGGGTGGACGAGAGCGGCAAAGGCCTGCGCTGGAAATCTCCCGCTTACGCGGTCAAGCAGGGACGCTACAAGCTCATCATGCAGCCGACCTCGGGTGGTGGGCAGGAGTTGGAGGCCTACGACCTCGCGATTGATCCGGCTGAGCGCAACAACCTGCTGGCCGGCGGCGGTCAGGCACCTGCCTGGGCGGCCACGCTGACCGAGGCCCTCATGGGCTATCCCGTTGCCTGTCAGCAGGTGGCCAGGGGAGCCGGTCCGAGCGCTCAGCGTGGTTACGCCGGGCTGCTCAAGTCGCGCGCGCTTGGCGAAGCGACCGCCCGCAAGCGCTGACTCAGCCCGCGGTCACCGATATGTTTTCGATTCTCGCCGAGGGCACGAGCGCCGAACTGCTGATCAAGCTGCGCTCGGACGAGAGCGCGCTTATGTCGCGCAGGGCCTCGAACAGGTTTCCGGCTATCATGGTTTCGCGTATTGGCCGGCGCTGTCCGTTCTCGACCAGGAAGCCGTTCTTGACCACGCCCGAAAAGTCTCCGGTCACCGCGTTGGTGCTGCCTGAAAAACGATTGACAAGTACGACGGGGCCGCCATCGCTCGCCAGCAGATCGCTTTCTTCACCGGCGGCCAGCTCGATGTAGCTCGGGCCGACACCAGGGGGCGATGACGCTGACCCCGCGGCATGGCCGGTCGAGCGGGCGTTGCCACCGGCGAGTGTCGCTTCGTGCTGGTTAAACAGGAAGGTGCGCAGCCGCCCGCTCTCGATGATGGAGGTTTTTGCCGTCGCCACGCCTTCGCGATCAAAGGGGCTCGAGGTCACCATCGAGTCGATGGTCGCGTCGTCGACCAGGCTGAAAGCCTCGCAGGCCACGAGCTGCCCGAGCTTGTCGGCCAGGGGGCTGCGGCCCTTGCGGACGGTGTCGGCGCACAGCGCTCCCATCAGGTTTGACAGAAGGAACTCGGCGACGGCTTCGGGAGACAGCACAACAGGGCCGCGATAACTAAGGCCCTCGCCTGCGCCCAGCCCGGCTATGCATTTGTCGGTAAAGCGATCTGCCGTTCTGAGCAACGCGGCTTCGAAGCCGTCCAGCTTGCAGCTTGACTCACTGTCGTAGTCAAAGCTGGCAATGTCTTCTCCGTCCACCGCCATGCCGAACAGGGATCCGCCGGCCATCGTAGCGGATTTTTCTTTCTCGATTCCCAGCGAGTTGACGAGCGCGCTGCGCTCGATAGAGAAGCTCACCGATCCCGAGTCGATGGTGACGCGCGGGTCGCGCGACTTGACCGCTTCGGCCAGAGCCGCGGCGAGGCGGCTGGAATCGCCCACTGTCATTTCTTCGATCGCCGGGTCGTAAAGGCCGTCGACGGTAGTGATGTCACCCGGGGGTGCGAAGGCGTTGGCCTCCTCGGCCGGTATGACCGAAGTCTGCTCGAGCACTTCTTTCACGCTGTCGGCCAGGCGTCGCTCGGATACGTCGTTGGCGGTGACGAAGGCCTTCGAGCCCTGGCGTATTACCCGGAGCCCGAACACGGTTTCCTCGCGGGACTGAACGGTGTGCACCTCGCCCGACTCGATGTTGGTTTCTACCCCGCGGCCGCTTTCAACCATGGCTTCGGCCTGTTCGGCGCCGGCGTCAATGGCCATGTCGACCAGTTGTTTGCAGATCTCCAGCGGATCCCGGGGCGAAACACTAAGCCCTGTCGAGCTCACTGCTCGCCCCCGAGCAGGGCCTTGCACCTGATGTAGGGTCCGCCCGCGTCAACCTTGGCCGGCTGCCCCTTGCCGCAGTAGCCCGACCCGAGGTCCCAGCGAAAACTGTCCGACACGCTGTCCACCGTTGAAAGCACGTCGAAGGCGATACCGGTCACCGTGACTCCCTTGACCAGCGCCCCGAGTTTGCCGTCCTTGATCTCGCGCGCTTCCTGCACGCCGAACATGAACTCGCCGGTGGCGTCGGCCTGGCCGTTGCGAGGGCCATCGAGGAGGTAGCCGTGGCTCGTGCTCGCGATCATTTCTTCCAGGCTGGTCTGCCCCGGCTCGAGGTAGGTATTGCGCATTCTTATGAGCGGCTCGTCGGCGTATTCCCAGGCCCTGGCGTTGCCCGTGGGCGCGACACCGTAGCGCGCAGCGCTCTCGCGGTTATGGAGGTAGGATTCGAGTATGCCGTCGCGGATGATGACCGTTCGACCAGCGAGCACGCCCTCGTCGTCCACGGGTATGGTGCCGCCAGCGCCGTCTTCGAGTTCCGAAGCGCCACTGTCGCACAGCGTGACCAGGTCGCTGGCCACGCGCTGGCCCAGCTTTCCGGCCGCCACCGATCCTGCCTGCACGAAGTCGGCTTCGACCGTGTGGCCGATGGCCTCGTGCACCAGCAGTCCCACTATCGAGGGCGCCAGGATGACCGAGGCGCGGCCGCCCTGCGGATGCCCGGCCGACAGCAGGTCAACCGCGGTGCGCGCCGCCTTGCCGGCAAAGTACTCTCCGTCGCCGTGGCGAAACAGGCACTCCCAGCCACCGGTAGTGCCCACCGCTTCGAAGCCGGTCGACATCTCTCCGTTTTTTTCGGCCACCGCCTGCAGGCGCAGCTCGGGTCGCACCAGGCGAAAACTCGCAGCTGCTCCGTCGGTGGTGACGATGGCTTTTTCTTCAAATATTTCCGAGTAGCCGCAGGTAGCAGACGAGACCGACGATGAAGAACCGCGCACGGCTTCTTCGAGCTTGCGGGCCATGCCGACTTTTTCTTCGAGCGAGCGTTGCTCGATCTCGTCGACTCCCGGTTGGCTGAAGTCACCGGTGGCGAGTTCGGCCTCGGGCAGGTCGGCTACCGCCTCGCTTCGCAGCGAGGCGCCCGAGCTCGCCGCGGCCCGCGCCGACTCGATGGCTCGCTTGACGTCGGCGGGTTCTGAACTTCCGGTGGAGGCGAATCCCCAGGCGCCGTTCTCGAGCACGCGCACCCCCAGCCCTGCAACCGAGCGCGAGCTGCTGCTTTCGACCTGGCCCTTTTCTACGACCACACTGCGGGAGGTCTTGGCGTGGTATCTCAGCTCAACGAAGCCACCTGCCGAGGCGGCGGCCTGCTTGAGGGTATCCATTACTCCGGAGGCGGGCATTGGCCTATTCTAAGCATGTTTTCGGCTTGTTCAATATCCGGCGCCGCGGGGGCTTGTGTGCCCGCTCGCGCTGCGGTAAATAGCCGGGTGGATTCCGCAGCTGCAGCGGGTGCTCCGGCAAGGCCGGGGCGCAAGATCAAGGTAAATCCCTTGCGTTGTAAGTCGGAATCCTGCGATGGCCTCCTGGCCTTCGAGGAAACGGATGAAGGATTTCTCATGGGCAACATGATCCTTCTGGCGGATGAGGTTGGGGGGAAGCGGTTTTTTCCGTGCCCGAAGTGCAGGGGTCGCAACCTGGTCGACGAAGTCGAACACGGTGGCAGGACCCGCGTCCGCGTTTTTGGTTTTGAGCCCGGTGAGTAGCGAGGTAGCGGCGTTTGCCGCTTGCTGTTCTTCGGGCGACAGTCACTGACAGCCACAGGTTTCTTTTTCGTGCACCGGGTAGTGCCTTGCGCGCTTTTGCGCGCTCGGTTGGTGTACCGAGTGAGAAGTTTGAACAAGTACAAGGTGTTGCATGCGCAGGGCGCGGCGCTGCCGCTGGCCGCGCTGGCCTGCGCGCTGCTCGTCATTCCCTCGTTCTCGGGTGCCGCTTCGCTTCCGGAGGGACCACAGCAGGGCGTCGCAGCGGAGGCGAGTCGACGGCCGAGCAGCCAGCAGCTCAACAGGCTGGACCGGCTCGAGCCCCTGATCCGCTACTTCAGCTCCTTGTCATACGGTCCCAACGACGCGCGCGTGAACGGCGACTACATTCGCGCCTTGATACTCACCGAGTCGGGCGCCAACATACGCGCCCGCTCGCGCAAGGGTGCAAGGGGCCTGACGCAGATCATGCCGTCCACGGCCAGGTGGGCCGTGGCTCGCCTCGCCCGCGAAAACTACGACTACCTGTACGTAGACGAGGACGTGTTCAAGGATTTCGTGGCCGACGATCTTTACCATCCGGGCTTGAACGTGTTGTTGGCCTGCTACCTCAACGCTACTTACAACCAGCGTTTTGATGGAAAGGTCGAGTTGATGGCCGCGGCCTGGAATGCCGGGCCCGGGGCGGTGCGGCGCTATGGAAACCAGCCGCCCCCTTACCCCGAAACACTTACCCTGATCAGGCGAGTGCTGGGGTACATAGATTTCTTCACGGCTACCGTCGGTGTTAATCCCGCATCACCCGGGCTGGCTCTCAAGTAGCCAGCTCTCAAGTAGCCAGCTCTCAAGTAGCCAGCTACAGCGTAGCCGGCCGGCCTGCGGGGTCGGCGGTCTAGTGAAGGGTGCGTACGCGCTCGTTGCTGGCGCCGGCTACCGAAGCGTCGTTGTGTGAGCGCTCCCTGGCGAAGGGCAGCAGGGTCTCCATTACCCAGGAACCTTTCAGGCGCTTGCCGGTGAAAACCACCCGTGAAGAAGACCGCTTTGAACCACTTTTTTCGTTACGCTTTGCCATGCTCGTTATTTCCTCCCGAAAGACTGTGGGTGGATAAAAGCAGGGCTCGTGCCAGCGTCGTGGCAGGCAGTTAAAAATAGTTAAGTTATCGAAATTGCAGGAGAAGCGACCTCGCAGACGCCACGGCAAAGGGCACGGCAATGAACCGCGGGGTACAGGATTGTCCGCTTCAGCGGCCCTTGAACTGAGGGCGGCGTTTTTCGAGGAAGGCGGTCACGCCCTCGGCGTAGTCCTCGCTCTGAAAACAGCGCGAGACAAGCTCGTTGACCTCGTCGGGTGATATGCGGCCGACTCTGCGCGAGGCCTGTTTTGAGTAGGCCAGCGCGAGGGGAGCGTTTGATGCTACCTGGGCAGCAATTTTCCTGGTGGTTTCTTCGAGCTCGTCCGAGCTTACACAGCGGTGCAGCATTCCCATGCGCAGCGCTTCTTCGCCTTGCACGAAGCGGCCGGTGAGCAGCAGGTCCAGCGTCGTGGCCTCTCCGAGCAGGGCCAGCAGCCGCTCGAGCGCGTGGTGCGGGTAGGCCAGGCCGAGGCGGCCAGCCGGGATGCCCATGCTTACGTCCTGCGCGGCTATCCTGAGATCACAGCCGAAGGCCAACAGGCAGCCGCCTCCTATACAGGGCCCGCCCAGCATGGCGATGGTGGGGACCGAGAGCTTCTCAAGCGCCGCGAGCGTGTCGCGGCTTCCCTCGTCGTAGCGCCGCGCTTCCTCGGGGTCTGAACGCAGTGCGCGGAACTCGGTAATGTCTGCCCCGGCAACAAAATTGCCCTCTGTGCCCGTCACCACGATCACCCGCACTTCTTCGTGCGAGGCCAGCTCTTCGAGCAAAGCGGGAAACGTCTGCCACATGTCGCGGGTCATGGCTCCGCGGCTCTGCGGCCGGTCAATTTTGAGCCAGCCAACGGCGCCGTCTATCGAGCTCTTCAGTTCTTTGGTGCTGTTCACGCTGACAACTGTATAACGCTGCCAGGGTTTTGGTGGAAGTCAGGGCTGAAAAGCCCAGCGTTGAGGCGGGGTAGGGCCTGTTCCAGGGGGAGTTATTTCAGGGGAAGGCTGGCGTTGGCAAAGGTTCCCGAAAGCTTGACCTTGCCCGAGTTGATGAGCTTGAGAGCCGTGGATACCAGGATTCCCTCGGTGCAGCGACCGTGGCTTTCGCCCTCGATCGCGACGAGTAGATCGAGCAGGGTCGTCTTTCGTACGGTCTTGTCAGTCGAAGCCATGCCCGGGCTGGAGCAAAATGCTTGCCCGATAAAAAGCAGCAAAAAAGGCCTGTAAACGGGGGCCCTGGAAATTCAGGGCTGCAAGGGACGGACGTAAGCGCGCAGTACTGCACGAAAACGTAGATCGGGGGGGGGGGGGGGGGGCCACACAGCGGGGCGCCCGCCCCCCCCGCCCCCCCCCGCG